>Ga0068862_100002990_pt1 | contig 14752 bp, 17 predicted proteins | sample KBSSwiS52_FD_66598 | JGI IMG/M metagenome (GOLD analysis project Ga0068862, IMG submission 66598) | Switchgrass rhizosphere microbial communities from Kellogg Biological Station, Michigan, USA - KBS Switchgrass S5-2 | ecosystem: Host-associated > Plants > Roots > Rhizosphere > Soil ... | reverse complement strand
GGCGTGCACTCCTCGAAGAACCGCTTGCGGAGAATGGCCTTGCTCTCGCAGTGCGCCACCCATTCGGCCTCCGCCTCAGGCTCGACGTCGACGACGGCCGCCCCCCGGGCCTCGGCCTCGCGCACGATATAGGCCATGTGGCGCGCCAGCTCGCGCAGCATGTGGGTGATGTTGGTGGTCACGCCCGTCTGCACCCGGTGGAAGATGAACAGGTTGGGGAAGCCCCGGACCTGCAGCCCCTGGAAGGTCGCGCCTCCGTCGGCCCATTTCTCGTCGATGGACTGGCCGCCCCGACCGAAGATGTCGCGCACGCCGCGACTCTTCGTGCCCGCGCCGTAGTCGAAGCCGGTAGCGTAGATCAGGCAGTCGAGTTCGTATTCCTGGCCGCCGGCCACGACCCCGCGTTCGGTCATCGCCTCCACGCCCTTGCCGGCGGTGTCCACTAGGGTGACGTTGGGCTGGTTGAACGCCTGCAGGTACTCGTCGTGGAAGCACGGACGCTTGCAGAAGTAGGCGTAGTAGGGCTTCAGCGCCTCGGCCGTCGCCCGGTCCTGCACGATCTCGTCCACCCGCCGGCGGATCGCCTCCATCTGCTGTATGTCGGCCACGTCCGCCAACTTGTGCGCCTCCGCCGCGGGGCGGCCTTCGGCGCGGAGCTGGCGCTGGATCAGCAGCACCCGGCGGATCACGTCGGTCCAGCCGTCGTCGACGAGGTCTTCCTCCTCCTCGACGGCGGAAACGGAGACCAGGTTGTTGAAGTTCTCCATCCGCCGCTTCTGCCAGCCCGGCTGCAGCGTCCTGGCCCAGCCGTAGTCGGTGGGCCTGTTGCCCCGCACCCCGATGGTTGAGGGGGTCCGCTGGAAGACGTAGAGATGCTTGGCGCTTTCGGCCAGGTGCGGCACGGCCTGCACCGCGGTGGCGCCGGTGCCGATGATCCCAACCCGCTTGTCGGCGAGCTTGTGCAGGCCCCCGCGCCCATCGCCGCCGGTGTACTCGTAGTCCCAGCGGCTGGTGTGGAAGCTGTGTCCCCTGAAGCTGCCCAACCCCGGCATGCGCGGCAGCTTCGGCCGGTCGAGGCTGCCGTTGGTGAGGACGACGTAGCGGGCCGACAACCGGTCGCCGCGGTTGGTGGAGACGATCCAGCGGGCGTGCGCCTCGTCCCACTCCAGCCTGTTGACGAAGGTTTGAAAGAGCGCGCCGTCGTAGAGGTCGTACTTGTTCCCGATGGCCCTGGCGTGGGCGAAGATCTCCGGCGCCTTGGAGTATTTCTCCACCGGCATCTCGCCGGTCTCCTCCAGCATCGGCATGTAGATGTAGCTCTCCACGTCGCAGGCCGCGCCGGGATAGCGGTTCCAGTACCAGGTGCCGCCGAAGTCGCCCGCCCCGTCGATGATGCGGATGTCGCGCACGCCTGCCTCGCGCAGCCGGGCGGCCGACAACAGGCCGCCGAACCCGCCGCCGACGATCACCGCATCGGCGTCCGCCGTGATCGGGTCGCGCACGATCGGGGTCGCGTAGGGGTCGCGCAGCATCGCTTCGAAGCCGTCCGCCACCTGGCGGTACTGGCCGAGTCCCTCGGGTCGCAGGCGCTTGTCCCGCTCCTGGCGGTACCGCGCCTTGATGGCGTCCACATCCAGCCGGTCCAGGTCCGGCCTTGCGGTGTCGGCGTCGTCGAGGGGCGGAGCGGTCATCCTGTCGAACCTCCAGCTTCCTTGCGCGCCACCATAGCGGCGGGCGAACTTGCCCGTACAGCCTGAAGCGGCGGGCGGCCCTCTGCGTAGCCTGCGTCTGAACGGGCCCTGACGCGCGGCGGCGGGGCGTGCTACCCCCAACGCCAACCGAAGGGGAATCAGCGGATGAAGCTGCAAGACTGGCTGCTCTGCGCCGGCTTCGCCGTGGCGCTGCCCTCGGGCCAGATGCTGTTCAAGTTCGCCGCGATCTATCACGAGCGCCACCAGGAACCGATGCTCCTGCGGCTCCTCCAGAACTACCCGCTCTGGGGCGCCTTCGCCTGGTACGGCGTCACGGCCCTGTTCTGGTTCTACATCCTCACCCGCATTCCGCTGTCGACCGCCTACACCTGCTCGATCCTCGGATCGGCCCTGGTCCCGCTGATGGCGTGGCTGGTGTTCAAGGAGCCGCTGGGGGGCCGGTTCGTGTTCGGCTACGCCCTGATGATGTCGGGCTTCTTGGTGATCATGCGCGGCCAGGCCTAGGACGCCCGGACCCGCACCGGCAGAAACCACGTGGGCCATGAAATCGTGCGGCTCGGCCTGACTCCCTGGACAGCAGCGCTGCGCCCGCACTATTGCGTGGGCGCAACGGACTAGGGAGACGAGACATGGCCAAGCAACGCGACGCGATCCGCATGAGCGACGCGGAGGCGCGGGACTTCATCGAAAGCCGCCGCAGCCTGATCGTCTCCACCCTGCTCAAGGACGGCTCGCCGCACCTGACCACCCTGTGGTTCGCGGAGAAGGACGGGACCTACCTGTTCGAGACCTACGGCTCGTCCCAGAAGGTCGTGAACCTGCGCCGCGACCCTCGCATCGCCCTGATGTGGGAAGCCGGCGAGGAATACAACGAGCTGCGCGGGGTGACCGTCAACGGCCGCGCCGAGATCGTCGACGCCGAGCCGCGGCTCAGCGAGTTGATGGCCTACATCGTCAAGCGCAACTCGCCGGGCCTCGGCGACCACCTGGCCGAGCACGTCGCCAACATGGTGCGCAAGCGCGTCGTGGTGGTGGTGACGCCCGAAAAGACCATCAGTTGGGATCATCGCAAGATCGCCCCGCGGGGGTAAGCGATCCCCGGGGACTCTCAGGCGCGCATCGGCAAGCGGGGCTTCAGCCGGTGATCGCGGCCTCGTCGATGTCGCCGGTGCGGATGCGGCGCGCCTGTTCCAGGTCCAGCACGAACACCTTTCCGTCGCCGATCTTGCCGGTGTTGGCCGTCCGCGCCACCGCCTCCACCACGGCGTCGGCGACGTCGGACGGCACCGCGATCTCCAGCTTGACCTTCGGCAGCAGCTTCACCTCGTACTCGGCGCCGCGATAGACCTCGGTCTTGCCGCGCTGACGGCCATAGCCGCGCACTTCGGTCACCGTCAGGCCCGACGCCCCGGCTTCCGTCACCGCCTCGAGCACGGCGTCCAGCCGACTGGGTTTGATGACTGCGACGATCATCTTCATGGCGCACCATCTCCCTGAAATCTGCGGCCGGCGTTCTTAATGGACAAGCTAGGGCCTTCGTTGCGCCACTCCAAGAGGGCGCGAGAGTTCCGGGACCGCGGCGCCCTGGAAACGGGCGCCCCGCCGATGGGGGCCGGGGCCAGGCTCGGCCGCAGGACCCGCGCCCGGACCCGCAGGCCTTTGGGCTTGACGGCGAAGGTCTGCTTGACCGCCTCCATCAGCATCACGCCGGCGAAACCGGGCCACAGCCGCGAACCCGCCTGTTCGAACGCCTCCGCCCAGCGGGCCATCCACGGCACGGGCGGCACGTAGAGCGCGCGCGTCCAGCCGGACGGCTCCAGGCCCGCCTCCCGCAAGAGTTCTCCGAGCTGGCGTCGGCTGTAGGGGCGGCCGTGGCCGAACGGCGTCGATTCCGCCGCGCCCCACACGCCGTTGCGCGCCGTCACCGCCACGATCACTCGCCCGGACGGCGCCAGCACCCGCCAGACCTCGCGCAGCAGGGCCAGGGGATCGGGGCTCTCCTCCAGCGCGTGGGCCGCCAGGATGCGGTCGAAAAGGGCGTTGGGGAACGGCAGCCCGTCTTCGGCCGCCAGGCAGGCGAGGTTGGCCTCGCCTTGCGGCCAGACCTCCACGCCCTGCTGGGCCGGCATGGCCGCCACCACCCGCCGCGCCGCCGGCCGCAGCGGCCCCAGGAACGGCGTCGCGTAACCGAACCCCAGGATGTCCAGTCCGTGGCCGTCGCCCCAACTCTCGATGACCTTGCGGACCACCATCTCGCGCACGGCCTGCCCCAGGTCGGAAGCGTAGAACTGGCGAAGATCGAGCACGTCGCGACGCATGACGCCTATGGGAATCCTCGACTCCGGCCTGTGCGCAACCTAAATCGCAAGCCGACCGTTGCGCCCGAGGAGACCACCATGCCGCTCGACGTGCACCAATTTCCCTGTCTCTCCGACAACTACGGCTTCCTGATCCGCGATCGGGCCACCGGTCAGGCCGCCTGCATCGACACGCCCGAGGCGGGCCCCATCCTCGCCGCCCTCGACGAACTGGGCTGGAAGCTCGCCTTCATCTTCAACACCCACTGGCACCCCGATCACGCCGGCGGCAACGCCGAGATCCAGAAGGCGACCGGGGCGATCTCGGTGGGACCGGCGGAGGTCGAGCGGCTGGTTCCGCTGGACCGCAAGGTGGCCGGCGGCGACGAGGTGATGCTGGGCGAGACGCGCTTTCAGGTCATCGAGACCGGCGGCCACACCCTGGGCCACATCGCCTACTACGACGCCGCCGACCATGTGGCCTTCGTCGGCGACACCTTGTTCGCCCTGGGTTGCGGGCGGCTGTTCGAAGGCACGCCCGAGCAGATGTGGACGAGCCTGCAGCGGCTGGCCGCCCTGCCGGACGACACCCGCGTCTACTGCGCCCACGAGTACACCGCCTCCAACGCCCGCTTCGCCCTGTCCGTCGACGACGACCCGGCGCTCAAGGCCCGCGCCGAGGCGGTGTTCGCCGCCCGCGAGCGCGGGGCGCCCACTGTGCCCACCACCATCGGCGAGGAGAAGGCCACCAACCCCTTCCTGCGCGCGCCGCGGCTCGCCGCGCGGGTCGGCGCGTCCGGACGCGCCGACTACGAGGTGTTCGGTGCGGTGCGCGCCGCCAAGGATGGCTTCAAGGGCTGAGCCGGGCCGCCTACTTGCTGGCGGCGGCGACGATCTTGTCCGACGACGGCCGGCCGGCGAACCCGTCACGGGTGACCACGGTGATCTGCAGGTCCCGCTGACGCACGACCACGCCGACCTTTCTGCCCTCTATGACCGTGACCTTGCTGACTTGGGTGAGCATGGCCGAGCCCTCGCGGCGGCGCGAGATGCGCACGACCGCCTCGGCGGTGACGATCGCGGTGTCGGCGATCAAGGGGGCGGTCTCCGGCGAGGCTGAGGCCTCGAACTGGATGAGGTGCTTGGCGGCGCGGCTGGCGCGGGCGCTGGCCTGCAGCACCCGCTCCGTCATCTGCTGCGTCGTCATGGCCGGCAGCCGCAGCGGCGCGGCGGCTCCCTGCGGCGAAACCGCCGAGCCCGACGGCTGCAGGTCGGTGAACAGGGTCACGCCGCCCAGGCGCGTAGAGCGCAGGATCGCCTTGCCGACATCGTTCCTGTAGATCACGTCGCCCCGCGGCGCCTGTTTCGAGGACAGCGCCCAGACCTCCGGGCTGTTGTCGAACTTGATGAGCGGGGGCCGCTGGCTGCGGTCGAAGACGAAGCTCTGGCCATCCTCGGAGACATAACGCGCCACCAGGAGGCCGTCCGCCTGCCGCGGGCCGAACATCTTGTCGCGCAGGGAGCCAGGTTCGGCGAGCGCGACGGAAGGCAGCCAGAGCATTCCCGCGAGGAAGGCCGCGCTCAGAATCAGCTTCAAGAACGCCGGTCTTGCTCTCGCCATGACTCTCGTTGTGATGGCGGTCGAGTGGGGCGGTTTTTGGACTGGCCCGTCAGCCGTCACCCGGCGAGGAACTGTCCCCCGTTGATCGTGAGGGTCGCACCGGTCACGAAAGCGGCCCGTTCGCCCGACAAGAAGGCCACAACATCGGCGATCTCGTCCCCACGGCCCAGCCGGCCCACCGGGATCTGGCTGATGATTCCCTCCAGGACCTTCTCCGGCACGGCCTGCACCATCTCGGTGTCTATGTAGCCGGGGGCGATGCAATTGACCGTGACGCCCTTCTTTGCGTTCTCCATGGCCAGCGCCTTGGTGAACCCGATCACCCCGGCCTTTGCAGCCGAGTAGTTCGTCTGACCAGCCTGCCCCTTCTGGCCGTTTATGGACGATATGTTGATGATTCGGCCCCACTCGCGTTCACGCATGCCTTCGATGACCTGCCGGGTCATGTTGAACACCGAGTCCATGTTGACCCGAATCACCTCGGACCACTGCTCTGGCGTCATCCTGTGGAAGACGCCGTCGCGGGTGATCCCGGCGTTATTCACCAGAACGTCGATGGGGCCAAGCTCTGCGGTGACGTCGGCCACCGCACGCTTGCAGTCCTCGAAGTTTCCGACGTTGCCCTTGACCACCATGACGCCGAGCGACTTGGCGCAGGTGTAGGCCGCCTCCTCGTTGCCGGAGTAGCCGGCCGCGACCTTCAGTCCGTCGGCGGACAATCTCTCACAAATCGCCCGACCGATTCCCCGGGTTCCACCGGTTACGAACGCCACCCTCGCCATAAGGTCCTCCCTGTGCGCGGACCTTCACAGAATAGGTCCGCTGTTCAGACGGCCTCGACGCACATAGCTACGCCCATGCCGCCGCCGACGCAGAGGGTCGCCAAACCTTTTTCTGCGCCCGATCGCTTCATTTCGTGGAGCAAGGTGGTGAGAATTCGGGCGCCTGACGCTCCGATCGGATGTCCGATCGCGATGGCGCCGCCGTTCACATTCACCTTGGCGGGGTCCAGGCCGAGGTCCCTCACCACGCAGATCGACTGGGCGGCGAACGCCTCGTTGGATTCGATCAGGTCCACATCCCCGATCGTCCAGCCGGCCTTCTCCAGCGCCTTGCGGCTGGCCGGGATCGGGCCGGTGCCCATGATCTCGGGGTCAACGCCGGCATGCGCCCAGGAGGCGATGCGGGCCAGCGGCTTCAGGCCGCGGCGGGCCGCCTCGTCGGCGGTCATCAGCACGAGCGCGGCGGCGCCGTCGTTGATGCCCGAGGCGTTGGCGGCGGTCACCGAGCCGTCCTTGCTGAAGGCGGGCTTCAGGCCGGCGACGCTCTCCAGGGTCGCGCCGTGGCGGATGTATTCGTCCTCGGCCACCACCACGTCGCCCTTGCGGCCCTTGATGGTCACCGGCGCGATCTCGTCCTTGAAGCGGCCGGCTTTCTGGGCGGCCTCGGCCTTGTTCTGGCTGGCGACGGCGAAGGTGTCCTGGTCTTCCCGGGTGATCTGCCAGCGCGCGGCGATATTCTCGGCGGTCTGGCCCATGTGATAGCCGTGGAAGGCGTCCCACAGGCCGTCCTTCAACATGGTGTCCTGGAAGGTCTGCTCGCCCATCTTCGTGCCGTTGCGCAGGTGGGCGGCGTGGGGCGACTGGCTCATGCTCTCCTGGCCGCCGGCGACCACGATCTTCGCCGAGCCGTCGGCGATCTGCTGGGCGGCGAGCGCCACGGCGCGCAGGCCCGAGCCGCACAGTTGGTTCAGGCTCCACGCCGGCGATTCCACCGGTATACCCGCTTTCACCGAGGCCTGCCGGGCGGGGCCCTGCCCGGCGCCGGCCTGCAGCACCTGGCCCAGGATCACCTCGTCAACGTCGGCGGCGGGCACGCCGGCGCGCGACAGCGCCGCCTCGATGGCGATACGGCCAAGCTCGGACGCGGGCACGCCGGCGAGCGCGCCGTTGAACGACCCCACGGGGGTGCGGGCGGCCGAAACGATCACGATGTCGGACATGGGGGAACTCCTTTGCGCGCCTTCCTTCTCTATCGGAGCGCGGACCTGCTTCCGCAAGTCCTCGCGCGCGTAACCCCTTCAAAAACCGGATTTGCCATTCCGCTCGCATCCGCGATACTGCAGTGCGCAACGCGCTCCTGATGCGACCGCGGCAGGGGCGAAACAAGGAACTGGAATGGCCGACAGCCCGGACAAGCCCTCGTCGCCCGAAGGCGGACGCATCGTCATCAAGAAGTACGCGAACCGGCGGCTCTACAACACGGCGTCCAGCTCCTACGTAACGCTCGAACACCTCTCCGAGATGGTGAAGCAGAACGTCGACTTCGTGGTCTACGACGCCAAGACCAACGAGGACATCACCCGGTCCGTCCTGACTCAGATCATCTTCGAAGAGGAGAACCAGGGTCAGAGCCTGCTGCCGATCCAATTCCTGCGACAGTTGATCGGGTTCTACGGCAACTCCCTGCAGTCGTTCCTGCCCAGCTACCTGGAGCTTTCGCTGGCCAGCTTCACCCAGCAGCAGGACCGCATGCGCACCCAGCTCGGCTCCCTGGGGGCGGTGCCGGGCATCGGCGGACCGTTCGACGAGCAGATCCGCCAGAACCTCGCCTTGTTCGATCGGGCGATGAAGATGTTCTCGCCGTTTTCCTATGCGCGGCCGGAAGACTCCGCGCCCAAGGCCGAAGCCGCGCCGACGGCCGCCGCCACGCCCCCCACCAACGACGACGCCCTGGCCGACCTGCGAAAGCGCATGGAAGAGATGCAGGCGCAGATCGAGAAGCTCGCCAAGCGCTGAGGCTCCCGCCTCCCCGCGGATCGGCAGCGGCGTTCGCGGCGCGGTCGAGCGTTTTTTAACGAAACCGCGGCAGGATGGCGCGGTCATGACGTCGCCCATCGATCCGATCCGCCGCACAGGCCAAGCCCGCCGGGCCACCGACAAGGTCGATCCGATCACGCGCATCGAGCCGACGGGCGACCGCAACCTGCCAGTTCCGCTGGAATCCCCGCCGGACCCCGCGCCGCCGCCGCTGGGCGCGCGCACCCCCGCCGCCACGGCCATCGCCGCCCAGCTCCTGGGGCAAAGCGGTCAGAAGCGCGGATTGCGCGGCGGCCCCGCGACGCTCGACGCCGCCAAGACCACCTACACCCGCACCGAATGGTCGGGCCGCGCCGACCGTCGCACGCGCGGCGGCACGAAAACCGAGATCTAGGACGCGCCGGCGCCGGCGCGGACGATTGCGACGCCTACGGACGCGGGCCGACAAGCTATCACTCGCCCGCGTCCCTATATGCGATCGGCCGGTCGTCGCACCCCGCGCCCGTGGGGCCGGCCGGACTGAAAGGACGCCATGTCCGTCTCCGCCAATCCACCCCCGCGCCGCAATTCCACGCTCAACGATCCACGGTCGACGGGTACCGCCGACAGGTCCGTCCTAAACGATCCACGCTCGACCCGTTCCGGCGGGCAAAACGGCCCGAACGATCCCCGCTCGACCGGCTCGCGGCCGCGCTGACGTTCCGCGTCGGGTGTCGGTCTGCAAGGCCGGCCCTCGGCCGGAAGGAACGACTGAGCGTGGGGTGATTTTTGATGAACGATATTTCGACGGCTTTGTCCGAGGCGCGCGTGCTTGCGGACGAGCCGCCGAACACTGACCTGCGCGACGTCATTCGCGCGATTGGCGGCCTGCGGCGGCTCGCCGAAACCGCGGGCGTGTCGACGTCGGACCGCGGCGAAGCAGACGCCATCGCCGACGACATGGCGCTCGGTCTGCTTGAACGGCTCCGCGGAAGGTTCGGCTTCCCTTGACCACGCGGCTGACCATCTCGCACGTCACCACTTACCGATACGTCAGGCCGGTCGTCCTGCAACCGCACCGCCTGCTCCTGCGTCCGCGCGGCAGCCATGACCTGACCATCCTCGAGGCGACGCTGGAGTGCTCGCCGGCGGCGGCGCTCAACTGGACGCAGGACGTATTCGGCAACCTGATCGCCACCGCGACGTTCGCGGCGCCGACGACGGAACTGGTCATTTCCAACCACATCGTGGCGCAGCAGTCGGCTGACGACTGGCCGGTGTTCCAGATCGCCCCATCGGCGCACGCCTTCCCTTTCGAATATTCCCCGCCGGATGCGGCGGATCTTGGAGGTCTCCTCGGCGTGGAACGCTCCGATGCGACGCCGGGGGTCGGGTCGTGGGCCCGCGCCTTCGTGGCCAGGCCGGGAACCGACACGCTGTCGCTCCTGAAGGACGTGAACGCCGGTATCCTCGGCACGATCGTCTATCGCGTGCGCGAGGAGGAAGGGACCCAGACGGGCGCGGCGACCCTGGCCCTGGCCAGCGGGTCCTGCCGAGACCTGGCTCAGCTCTTCATCGAGGCCGTCCGCCACCTGGGTTTCGGCGCGCGAGCCGTCTCCGGTTACCTGTTCGATCCGACGGCTTCAGGATCGCAGGAGGGGACGACCCATGCCTGGGCCGAGGTCTACCTTCCCGGGGCCGGATGGATCGCCTTCGATCCGACGCATCGCAGGGTTGGCGACGCGAACCTGGTCGCCGTCGCCGTAGGACGAAGTCCCGCGGACATCGCGCCGGTCAGCGGCGGCTACTCGGGCGCCCCGGACGACTTCGTCGGAATGGATGTGCAGGTGCGCGTCGCGCGCGACGCCTAGAGCGCTGCGGCCGGTCTAGGAGCGGCGGAAGACGCTCGAGGTCACGCCGCCCTCTTCGACCTTCACGCCCAGGAACCGCATGACGCCGTCCTGGAAGCTGATGTCGGACACCGCCAAAGTGCCGTCCCGCTTCAGGTCGCTCACATCGCCGAGCGTGAGGTGCAGCGCCATATCCTCGCGCGGCACCCCGTCGGCGGCGGCCTTCTCGATCTCGCTGCGGAACCGGACCGCGGCCGAGCCGCGACGGGCGACGGGTGGGGGCTTTCTCATGGCGCGGCGTAGAATCCGAGTTCGCCGCTGACCCGCACTTGGCAGGGGCGGCCGTTGTCCTGCATTTCCCGGGCCCGCTTGTTGGCGGCGGCCTTGGCGACCTCCTTGTCCGGGCACGGACCGAAAAACTCGCCGTCGAGTTCGACCATCCACGAGCCTTCGTGCCGGACAACCGTGAGAACCGCTCTATCTGGGATCATGCGCATGGATCTGAATTAACAGATTCCGGGTCGGAACATAGTCGTTTCCGACAATTCTTGGCGTCGACTGCGGGCATTTCACGCAAATTGATCGTTTTCCGCAGGGGTCGGCGAAACCCGCTGGGGTCGGATTCTCAATTTCGGAAATGAATTCTGTGGCCGGCGACGGGCCGCAATCTGCTCTCGAATCACCCTGGCGGTCCTGAATACTCAAGCTTTTCTCGCGCTGGGATCGTCGGCGCGCGTGTCGGCAAGACCCGCCGCGCCCGGCGAAAATCGCCGCGCCGCCCGGCGGAATATTCCGGGCGTCGCCCTCGGCGGTTCAAGGGGCCTCACGGACCGAGGGTGGCGCCCTTCTTGCTTAACCATGTCCGAACGCCACCAGCCCGGGTCCGGCCATGTTTCGGTTTGCAAGCCGCCTGTTCGACGTCGCCTTCGTGGCGTTGATCTTCTCTGCTCTGACCTGATTTGCGCGCTGAGCCTGTTTGGAAATGCGTCAGGCCGAGGCAGCCCCGCATCAGGCATTTCCAGACAGGCTCTCAGCGGTCGTCGTGCACGAAGTCCACGTCGCGGCGCGCGGAGACGATGGTGACGATGAAGCCCGCCAGCACGTCGAGCAGCACCATCAGGGTGATCAGGAAGAAGGTGGAGGTGGCGCAGGCCGGGGCCAGCAGGAACTCCACCAGGCAACCCACGAACAGCATCATCGACAGCGCATGGTTGATGATCGCGACCCGCTGGCTGGTCGTGGACTTGAGGAGCTCGACGAACAGCACCGCCAGCGAGGCCGCGACCAGGATGTCGCCCAGAGAGACCATCCAGTCGATGTGCGAGGTCATCCGCACCGCGAACAGCTGCTGGGTCATGCGCGCGTCGGCGTCCACCGCCGAGAGCCCGCCCTGAAGGGTGAGCGCGATCAGGTTGTAGGCCAGCACAGGCAGAATGAGCAGTGGAATTGCGGCGAACATCGATAGACCCCCGCCGGACACGCCGGCCCCCAAGGGTTAGACGCTTTGGCCAAGCCTGCAAGCGTGCGGCCTCACGCCTCGTCCACGCCGCCCGGGTTCCGGCTGCGGGTCCGCAGCCACATGACTCCCGCCAGGTCGGAGAGAGAGGCCCAAAGGCGGCCGAGGTTGGTGTACTTCGACCGGCCGGTCTGGCGGTGGCGGTGGTTCACCGGCGCGAACGCCACCTGGTAGCCCTCGCGAATCATCAGCGCCGGCAGGTAGCGGTGGATGTGGTCGAAGTAGGGAAGCCGCAGGAACGCCTCGCGTCGAAAGACCTTGAGGCCGCAGCCGGTGTCGACCGCTTGGTCGTCGAGCAGCCGGCGACGCACGCCGTTGCCCAGGCGCGACGCGAACTTCTTCGCCGCCGAGTCCTGGCGCTTCACCCGCTCGCCGCCCACCAGTGCGAGCTCGGCCGGACCGGCCGCCAACCGGTCGACCAGCCCCGGGGCGTCGGCCGGATCGTTCTGGCCGTCGCCGTCCAGAGTGACGACGATCCGGCCGCGGGCCGCCAGCACGCCGGAGCGGATCGCCCGGCTCTGGCCGGCGTTGGACCGGTGGCCCAGCACGCGAAGCTGCGGGATCTCCGCTTTCAGCGCCGTCAGGGCCGCCCGCGTCCCGTCGCGGCTAGCGTCGTCCACGAACACCATCTCGAAGTCGCGTCCCGCGAAGGCCTGGGCGATCTCGCGCGCCAGCGCGGGCGCTGCGCCCTCTTCGTCGAAGACGGGAACCACGACGGAGATTTCGGGCGTGTCGGCCATGGCCCTCCCATAGCGGAAAAGTCGGGCGGCGGAAGGTTCGTGGTATCAAGCTCGGCATGAAGCGGGAAGGCGTCCTGACTCGGTGGGGGCAAGGCTGGCGCGGTCCGCTGCTGGCGGCGCTGCTCGCCTTCCTGGCTGGCGCGCCGGGCCTGTTCGCCGTGCCGCCGCTGGACCGTGACGAATCGCGCTTCGCCCAGGCCACGGCCCAGATGCTGGAGACCGGCGACTTCGTGGTCATCCGCTTCCAGGACGCGCCGCGCTTCAAGAAGCCGGTGGGCATCCACTGGCTGCAGGCCGCCAGCGTGGCGGCCTTCTCGGACGCCGCGTCCCGGGAGATCTGGGCCTACCGGATTCCGTCGCTGCTGGGGGCCATGCTGGCCGCGGCCGCCTGCTGCTGGGGCGCGCGGGCGTTCTTCGGCGGCGGCGCGGGCCTCGCCGCCGGCGCGATCCTGGGCGGCGGCCTGCTGCTGTCCACCGAGGCCTTCATCGCCAAAACCGACGCGGCGCTGTGTGGGACCACGACCCTGGCCTTGGCCGCGCTGGCGCATCTCTACGCCGTCGGAGAAAGCCCCCGGCAGATCCGCCTCGCCCAACTGTTGTTCTGGCTGGGGCTGTCGGTCGCGATCCTCATCAAGGGCCCCGTCGCCCCGATGGTGGTGGGCCTGACCCTTGTCGCGCTCTGTCTCAGCGACCGCAGCACGGCCCTCCTCGGCCGACTGGGCTGGGGCTGGGGCGTGATCATCCTGGCGGCGGTCTGCGGACCCTGGGCCGGGGCGGTGACGGTGGCGACCGACGGCGGCTTCTGGGGCGCGGCGCTGGGCGGCGACCTGGCGCCGAAGCTGATGGGCGGCCAAGAGACCCACGGCGCCCCGCCCGGCTACCACACCCTGCTCGCGCCCCTGCTGATGTTCCCCTCGACCCTGCTGCTGCCGGCGGCGCTGGCGTTCGCCTGGCGGCGGCGGGCGGAGCCCGGCGTGCGGTTCGCCCTGTGCTGGCTCGCGCCCACTTGGATCGCCTTCGAACTCTTGCCGACCAAGCTCGTGCACTATCCCCTGCCCGCCTACGGCGCCCTGGCCTGGCTGGCCGCCGCGGCCCTGGCCGAGCCGATCGGCGCCGGCGCGCGCTGGACCGGCGTCGCGCTGTCGGCCCTGGCCGGCCTCGCCCTGGCGGGCGGCGCGCTCTACCTTTTCGCCACCTATGGCGACGCCTCCGACGTCACCGCAGCGGCGATCACTGCGGGCCTGTTGGCGGCGGCGGGGCTTGTGGGCGCCTATATGATGGCGAGAGGCGCGCCGGGCGCCGCCCTAGCCGCCGCCCTGGGGCTGGGGATCGCCGGTCACGCCGCCCTGGCGGCGGCGCTGGCTCCCCGCCTGGAGCCCCTCTGGCTGTCGCGGTCGACGGAGCAGGTCATGGCCAGAGCCAAGCTACTTCCCCGCCAGGGCATGGCCTCGGCCCCGGTCGCGGTGGCCGGCTACGCCGAGCCCAGCCTGGTGTTCGCGCTCGGCACGCCGACCCAGCTCGACGGACCGGTCGAGGCCGCCGAGGCCGTCGCCGAAGGTCGCCCGGCGGTGGTCGAGGCGCGCGAAGACGCCGCCTTCCGGCGGAGCCTCGCCGCCCGGCGCGCCGCCGCGTGGATGGTGGGCGAGGCGCGCGGTCTCGACTATTCCAACGGCGACGCACAGACGCTACGGATCTACGCTCCGAAGGAGACGCCATGAGCCGCCATATCGAGATCGTCGAAGTCGGTCCCCGGGACGGGCTGCAGAACGAGAAGTCCCTGCTCTCCGTCGAGCAGAAGATCGAGTTCATCAACCGTCTGGAGGCCAACGGCGCCAAACGGATGGAGACGGTCTCGTTCGTCAATGCTCGCCGAGTGCCGCAGATGGCCGGCGCCGAGGAAGTGATGGCGGGACTGCCGGCTGACAGCTCGCGCTCCCGCATCGGCCTTGTGCTCAACGAGCGGGGCTGGGACCGCTGCGTCGAGGCCGGCTGCGGCGAGGCCAATGTGGTGGTCTGCGCCACCGACGGCTTCGGCATCCGCAACCAGGGCGCCTCGACCGAAGAACAACTCGCCGCCCTAACCGCCATCGTCGAGAAGAAGAACGCCCACGGCGGGCCGCCGATTTCCATGACGGTGTCGGTGGCGTTCGGCTGTCCGTTCGACGGCGAAGTGTCCGAGGAACGGCTGATGCGCATCGTGCGCCACGCCGCCGACCTG
>Ga0068862_100002989_pt1 | contig 14758 bp, 15 predicted proteins | sample KBSSwiS52_FD_66598 | JGI IMG/M metagenome (GOLD analysis project Ga0068862, IMG submission 66598) | Switchgrass rhizosphere microbial communities from Kellogg Biological Station, Michigan, USA - KBS Switchgrass S5-2 | ecosystem: Host-associated > Plants > Roots > Rhizosphere > Soil ... | reverse complement strand
CGCCTCGATCTCCTCCGGCGTGCAGCAGGTCCCGCCGTGACGGTTGTGGGTGTTCTCGAGGCAGACCAGTCCGGTCGTCGCGATGTGGATGTTGCTCGGCCGGATGTGCTCGCGCACCTGCGCCGGGCTCGGGAAGCCGCGCTCCGTCTGCAGCGCGAGCGTCTGCACGCCGCCGAACATCGCCGAGCTCGCACCCTCGTAGTTGAAGATGTGCGAGTCCGCGTCGAGGATGATCTCCTGCCCCGGATGAGTCTGCGCGAGGACCGATGTGAGATTGCCCTGGGTGCCCGACGAGACGAAGAGGGCGGCCTCCTTGGCCATGCGCCGGGCCGCCTGCTCCTCGAGCCGGCGAACGGTCGGATCCTCCTCCCAGACATCGTCGCCAACCTCGGCGCGGGCCATGGCCTCGCGCATGGCGGGAGTCGGCAGGGTGAGTGTATCCGAGCGAAGGTCGACGACGTCGTGCATGGGTGTGCTTACCTCGTGGCCGTCCGGAGCCGCTGGGCCGCACGGCGGCCCCATTCGGTGTAGGAGTACTCGTCCGCGAGGCGGCGGAACACCTCCTGCGCGTCCTGCGTGCGCCCGTCGGCCGAGTACACTTCGCCCAGGCGAAACAACGCCTCCGGGATGATGAGGGTGCGCGGGAATTCCTTGATGACGCCCTCGAGGCGCTGACGCGCGGCGATCGTATTGCCCTGGTTCAGGTAGTAGCTCGCGACCCAGAGCTCCTTCTGGGCAATCCGGCCACGGCAGATTTCGATCTTCGCGAGCCCGTCGCCGGCGTAGCGGCTATCGGGATAGTCCCGGACCAGGACCTTGAAGGCGGCCATGGCTTTCTGGGTGATCGCCTGATCCTGCTCGACGGGCTTCAACTGGTCGTAGTAGCTCATGGAGAGCCGGTATTGCACGAGGTCCGCGATCTGGTGGCGGGGGTAGAACGACAGGAACGTCTCGAATTCCTTGATTGCCTTGTCCCACTCGCTCTCGCGGTAGTACGCCTCGCCGACGAGGAAGCGCGCCCGGGGCGCATAGATCGATTGCGGATGGCGCTCGACGATCTTCTGGAACGCCGCCCGCGCGTCGGCGTAGCGGCTGCGGCTCAGCTCGGCCTCGCCGACGGTGTACAGGTCGGCGGCGGGCGGCAGCGGTTGCGGCCGCTGGCGGACCCAATCGGCAAGCGTCGAGCATCCTCCCAGGAGGGTGAGGAGGGCCACGAGGGCCGAACAAACCGAGAGGGAATAGAGACGCATCTGCAAGAAGATAGGTTCCAGTCGGGGGTAGTTGTAAGGGCAGACGGATCGAAAGTCAAGGGGATTGCGGCACCCCGGTCGTCATCCGGCCGCCCTTCAGGCCCGGCGGCGCTGGCGCAGCATCTCGACGAGGGCCGGGAGGATGGAAATGATGATGATCGCGAAGATCACCAGGGAGAAGTTCTTTCGCACCAGCGGGATGTTGCCGAACAGATAGCCCGCGAGGGTGAGGCTCACGATCCAGCCGATGCCCCCCGCCACGTTGTAGAGCGCGAAGCGCGCATAGGACATGCGGCCGATCCCCGCCACGAACGGCGCGAACGTGCGGATGATCGGGACGAAGCGGGCGATCACGATGGTCTTGGCGCCGTAGCGCTCGTAGAAGCGGTGCGTGCGGTCGAGGTAGTCCCGGTTGAGGAAGCGCACCCCTTGCCGGCTGAACACGCGGGGACCGACGTGATAGCCGATTGCGTAGTTGAGGGCGTCGCCCAGGATGGCGGCGATGCTGAGGAGGACCACCGTCACGCCGAGGTCGAGGCTGCCGAGGGCCGTGAACGTGCCGATCGCAAACAGGAGCGAGTCGCCGGGCAGGAAGGGCGTCACCACGAGGCCGGTCTCGCAGAAGATGATGGCGAAGAGGATCAGGTAGGTCCAGACGCCATAGTCCTGGATGATCACGTTCAGGTGCTTGTCCAGATGCAGCACGTAGTCGAGCAGCGTGGTAATCAGCGCCGTGTTCCTCCAGGTCCAGGGGGTCGAGGCTCGGATCGAGCCCGCCCATTGTAGCCTCCTGCCCTTCCGAGCTTGGCGAGGTCGATGGCGCGGCTGCCCGGCACGTCGCCACCCGGCGAGGCAGCCGCCCAGTTCGTGAGCGCGGCTCCACGCGGCGCGGCCGCGGCCCCGGGGCCGGTTGTTCCGTTCGGCTCGGCAGTTAGACCGCGCGGCCGGCACCACCGTCCCTGGCACGGCGGTTGCTCAAAGGCGGAGACATGAGCGGATTCGGCTATCCGGTCACCCTCGCGCTGACGGCGCGGCTCTGCCTGATCGTCGGCGGGGGCGCCGTCGCCGAGCGCAAGGTCGAGGGACTCGTGGACGCGGGGGCGCGCGTCACCGTGGTGAGCCCTTGGCTGTCGCGCACGCTCCTGGACCTGGCCGCCGACGGTCGCTTTGCCTGGTGGCCGCGCGAGTACGCGGTCGGCGACGCCAGGGGATTCTTCCTCGCGATCGTGGCGACCGACGATCGCGCCGTGAATCGCGAGGTCGCGGCGGAGGCGCGGGCGCTGGGCGTCCTCGTGCATTGTGCGGACGATCCTGCCCTGTCCGATTTCACGGTCGCCTCTTCGATTCCCTCCGTGCCGCTTGCCGTCGTGGCCTCGGCCACGGCCCCCTCCGCGCGCCCGCCACGGTAGTCGCGGCGCCTGCCCGCACCACCGCGCCACCGCGGTTCTGACCGCCCGGGCGCGCGCCCACGCGCCGGGGCCGGTGACGCTTTCCGGTATACTGCCAGCGTTCAGCCGATCGAGGCGGAACGATCGAGACGATAGGGGAGGAAGCGATGGCCATCGATGCGCGTCATCCGAAAGAGATCCGCGCGGATATCCGGAGCGGAAAGCTGGCCGGCATCACGGCGGGTCTCGCGCCTGGATTCGTGCAGGCCAACCTGGCGATCCTTCCGAAGGACAGCGCCTATGACTTCCTGTTGTTCTGCCAGCGGAATCCGCGGCCGTGTCCCCTGATCGAGGTGACCGACGCGGGCTCGCCCGTGCCCGTGGGCATAGCGCCGGGCGCCGATCTCCGCACCGACGTGCCCCGTTACCGGATCTACAAGGACGGGGTGATGGCCGACGAGGTCACCGACATCACCCCGTTCTGGCGCGATGACCTGGTGTCCTTTCTCCTCGGGTGCTCCTTCACCTTCGAATGGGCGCTGCTCGATGCCGGCATCCCGATGCGCCACATCGACGAGGGCAAGAACGTGGCGATGTGGAAGACGTCGATCGAATGCCGGCCCGCCGGGCGCTTCCACGGCCCCATGGTCGTCTCGATGCGGCCGATTCCATCGCAGATGCTCACGAAGGCGGTGACCGCCTCTGCCCGCTTTCCCAATGCCCATGGAGGCCCGGTGCACGTGGGCGATCCGAGCCAGATCGGAATAGCAGACGTGACCGTGCCCGACTGGGGGGACTTCGTCGGGATCCGTCCCGGCGAGGTGCCGGTGTTCTGGGCCTGCGGGGTGACGCCTCAGGCGGTCGCGCTCGCCTCCAAGCCGTCCTTCATGATCACCCACAGCCCGGGGCACATGTTCATCACGGACTTGCCCAACCACGCGCTGGCGGCCATTTGAGTGGGGGACCCAGATGGCCCCCCACACCCCCCACACGCTCGGAAACGCCCCGGCCAAGCCGGGGCGCTCCTCGACATTCGTTTACGTGCTGTGAGTGGCCGTGAGCCAGGCGCTGATCCACGAGGCAGGACCGCTCACGACGGTGCAGGATCTCGGCCGGCCGGGGCATCTGAGAGTCGGTATCCCCGCCTCCGGTCCCGTGGACGAGGAGGCGTTCGTCCTCGCCAATCGGCTCGTGGGCAATGGTGACGGCGCGGCTGCACTCGAGTGCACGCTCATGGGGCCTCGGATCGAGTTCACCGACGCGCGTACCGTCGCCGTCACCGGCGCCGACATGGCCCTGACGCTCAACGGCTCGCCCGTCCCCCGGTGGGAGGGCCTCCACGTGAAGGGCGGCGACATCCTGAAGCTCGGCGCCGCCAGGACGGGTGTGCGGGCCTATTTGGCGATCGGCGGCGGCATCGAGACGCCGGCGGCGCTGGGTTCCCGCGCGACCTATCTCCGCGGGCGACTGGGCGGGCGGGCCCTCGCCAAGGGCGATCGGCTGCCGCTCGGCCCGGCCACCACCGAGCCGGTTGGGCGTGTCCGATCCGAGCGCGTTCCCGACTACTCGACCGAGCCCGAGGTCCAGGTCGTCCTCGGTCCGCAAGATGACCGATTCACCGCGCGCGGGATCGCGACCTTTCTCGAGGGGCCGTACGAGATGACGCCGCAGAGCGACCGGATGGGCGCGCGGCTGCGCGGCCCGGTCATCGAGCATGCCCGCGGTCATGACATCATCTCGGACGGCGTGCCGCTCGGCGGCATCCAGGTCGTGGGCGACGGTCAGCCCATCGTCCTGTTGGTCGACCGGCAATCCACCGGCGGGTACACGAAGATCGCTACGGTCTGCTCGTTCGACATCGGGCGTGTCGGCCAGCTCAAGCCCGGCCAGCGCCTGCGGTTCCGCCGGGTCGATCCGGCGCAGGCCCACGGCGAGCTCAAAGTCAGGCGTGACCTTCTCGACACGGCCATCGAGGCGAGATAAGGAGACCAACCATGCCGCTCGACAACATGATCGACGACTACAAGGCCAAGTCCGGCCGCTCGCGGGAGCTGTTCGAAGAAGCGCTCCGGGTCATGCCCGGGGGGAATAGCCGGACCACGACCTTCTTCGATCCCTACCCGTTCTACATCACCCGTGGCGAGGGCGCGCGCCTCTGGGACGCCGACGGCGTCGAGCGTCTCGACTTCAACGGCAACTACACGAGCCTGATCCTGGGCCACGCCAATCCCCAGGTCGTCAGGGCCGTCCAGGACACCGCGGCGCTCGGGATGTCCTTCCCGGGCCCGAGCGAGCACGAGATCCGGCTCGCCGAGATCCTGACTCGCCGCATCCCGACCATGGAGGTCATCCGCTTCACGAACTCCGGCACCGAGGCCACGATGCACGCCGTGCGCGTGGCCCGTGCGTTCACCGGCCGGAGCAAGCTCGCCAAGTTCGAGGGGGCGTTTCACGGCACGCACGACTGGGTGCTCGTGAGCGTCGCGCCGGATCCCGCGGTCGCGGGCTCGCGCAAGCGGCCCAAATCGGTGTCGTGGTCGTCGGGCGTGCCGCCCATGGTGATGAAGCACGTGGTGGTGCTGCCGTGGAACGACACCGCCGCCTGCGTCAAGATCCTCGAGAAGCAGGGGAGCGACATCGCCGCCCTCATCGTGGACCCGATGCTCGCCAATGGCGGGATGATCCCCGTGCGCGAAGGCTTCCTCGAGGGACTGCGGGAAGCCACCGAGCGACTGGGCATCCTCCTGATCTTCGACGAGGTCATCTCGTTCCGCGTGGCGCCGGGCGGGGCCCAGGAGCGCTTCGGCATCCGGCCCGACCTCACCACGCTCGGCAAGATCATCGGCGGCGGCCTCGCGGTGGGCGCCTTCGGCGGCCGCGCCGACGTGATGAACTACTATGACCCGCGCGGCGGCGCGCCGCGGATCAACCACGGCGGCACGTTCAACGCCAATCCCCTCACGATGGCGGGCGGTGTCGCGACGCTGGAGCAGCTCACCCCGGCGGCGTACGCAAAGCTCGACGCGCTCGGGGAGCGGCTGCGCGGCGGTGTGCGCCGGCTGATCAGAAAGCGCGGCTACGCGGGCCAGATCAGCGGGGTCGGCTCGCTCTTCTGGCTGCACCATACCAAGCGGCGGCTCAGCGACTATCGCTCGGCCCGGCCCGATGATCCGCAGGCGTCGGTCCGGACCTTCATGGGGCTGGTCAACGAGGGCGTGCTCCTGACCCAGCGCGGCCTCGGCGCCTGCTCGGCGGCGATGACCGAGGCCGACGTGGACCGCTTCGTCGAGGCCCTCGGCCGCGTGCTGGAGCCGGCGGGCTGAAGAGAGCGGGCGGAGCCGGCGGCCGCGGCGCGTGATCCGCGCCGCCGTCATCGCGGTCGCGGCCGCCGCGCTTCTGGCGGGCTGCGCGTCGGGGACGCTCGAGTCGGTGCGCTCGCTGGGCTCGGTCACGCGACTGCCGTCGGTGGTTGCGCTCGAGGGCCAGAGTGGCGCGGACCAGGAGTGGGACGTGAAGGACTGCCAGGCCGAGGCCGGCTACACGACCCACTACAGCCCGACCGATTCGCCGCTCGGCAATCTCTTCCAGACGATCTTCTTCTGGGGCACGGCGGGCGCCGCGCTCGGCGGGGCCATCGACGGCTTTCCCGCCATCGTGGGCGAGAGCACGGCGAGCACCGGCTTGCTCGCCGGCGTCTCTGCCGGCGGCGCGACCGGCGCCGCCCTCAGTGTGAGCGGGCAGTCGCGGTACGAGCGCGCGTGGGCCGCGTGCGTGCGGGCTCGGGGCTACGCCCTCGACGCCGACGCGAGGCCGTCCACCCCGAGGCAACTCGATAGATAATGCCCGACCATTCGATTAGAATGAGTGCCGGTTCGAGCAAACTCCCATGACGCAAATCCCATCGGCAGGCGCGCTCAAGCGCACCCCGCTCTATGACGTCCACCGCAAGGCGGGCGCGAAGATGGTTCCGTTCGGCGGCTGGGAGATGCCCGTGCAGTACACCGGCATCATCGAGGAGCACCGGACAGTGCGCGGCGCCGTGGGGCTCTTCGACATCAGCCACATGGGTGAATTCGAGATCGCGGGGCCCGAGGCGCTCGCCATCGTCCAGCGGATCACCACCAACGACGCATCGGTCCTCGCCGTCGGCCAGGTCCAGTACTCGCTCCTCTGCTACCCGGAGGGCGGCATCGTGGACGACCTGACGCTCTACCGCGTGGACGACGACCGGTTCATGCTCACGGTCAACGCGTCGAACATCGACAAGGACTGGGCGTGGGTCACGACTCACGGTGGCGGTGGCGCGCAGTGGACGAACGTGAGCACGGAGACGGCGCTCCTCGCGGTGCAGGGCCCGAAGGCGGAGGCGCTGGTCGGGCGGCTCGCCGACACGGACGTGACGCGCGTGCCGTATTACCATTTCGTCCGCGGCGCGGTCGCGGCGGTGCCCGCGATCATCTCCCGGACCGGGTATACGGGCGAGGACGGCTTCGAGCTCTACGCTCCCGCGGCCCGCGCCGAGGCGCTCTGGGGGGCATTGATCGAGGCGGGCCGCGCCGACGGCATCCAGCCGATCGGCCTCGGCGCCCGCGACACGCTCAGGCTCGAGATGAAGTTCACGCTCTACGGCAATGACATCGACGAGACCACCAGTCCACTCGAGGCGGGGCTCGGCTGGATCGTCAAGCCGGCCAAGGGGGACTTCGTGGGGCGCGCGGCGATCGAGGGCCTCCGCAAGCGTGGCGTCATGCGGAAGCTCGTCGGGTTCGAGATGGTCGAGCGCGCAATTCCCCGCCACGGGTACGCGATCATCCACCAGGGAAGCCCCGCGGGGACCGTCACGTCCGGATCGTTCGGCCCATCCGTCGAGCGCGGGATCGGCATGGGCTATGTGCGGACCGAGCTCGCCGCCGTGGGCACGAATCTCGCCGTGGAGATCCGCGGCCGCGCCGAGCCTGCCCGCGTCGCCCGCACCCCATTCCACCCATCGCACACCAAGAAGGCTTAGGAGCGCCAAGATGGCCCAGGTTCCGGCGGATCTGAAGTACACGCGCGAGCACGAGTGGGCCAAGGTCGAGGGTGACCGGGCGCGGATCGGCATCACCGCGTTCGCCCAGGAGCAGCTCGGCGACGTCGTCTTCGTCGAGCTGCCGAAGGTCGGCGCCAAAGTGACCGCGGCGCAGACGTTCGGCGTGGTGGAGTCGGTCAAGGCGGTCTCCGATCTCTTCGCGCCGCTCACCGGCGAGGTCGTGGAGACGAATGCCGAGCTGGTCAAGAAGCCGGAGACGGTGAACAGCGACCCCTACGGGCAGGGCTGGATGATCGTGGTGAAGCTCGCCAATCCCAAGGAGCTCGACGGGCTCCTGAGCGCGGCCGACTACGAGCAGCTCGTCGCCGGCGCGGGGCACTGAGGAACCTGCCGGCATGCGGTACATCTCGAATACGCCGGCCCAGCAGAAAGAGATGCTCGGTGTCATCGGCGCCACGTCCATCGAGGACCTGCTCGTCCGCATCCCGGCGAAGGCGCGGTTGTCGCGCCCGCTCAACTTGCCCTCTGCGATGGCGGAGATGGACCTCGTGCGACATCTCCGGGGCATCGCCGCCCAGAACGCGAGCGCGGAGGACTTTGCCTGCTTCCTCGGGGCGGGCTCCTACGACCACTCGGTGCCGAGCCCGATCAACCATCTGATCTCGCGCGGGGAGTTCTTCACCGCCTATACGCCGTATCAGCCCGAGGCGAGCCAGGGGACGCTGCGGTCGATCTTCGAGTACCAGACGATGATCGCCGAGCTCACCGGGATGGACGTCGCCAATGCCTCGCTCTACGATGGCGGGTCCTCGCTGGCCGAGGGCGTGCTGATGGCACACGCGGTGACGGGTCGGGACGGCATCGTCCTCTCCCGGGGCGTGAACCCGCTCTATCGCCAGGTCGTGGAGACGTACGTCGAGGGGCCGAGCCTTCGCATCACCTCCGCCCCACTCGCCGATGGGATCACCGACGGCGATGCCCTCAAGAAGGCCGTCACGGAGAAGACCGCCGCCGTCGTCGTGCAGTATCCGAACTTCTTCGGGTGCCTCGAGGACGTCAAGGGCGCCGCCGAGGTCGCCCACGCCGCCGGCGCCCTGCTGATCGTCGTCGCCGACCCGGTGAATCTCGGACTCCTCGAGCCGCCCGGCGCGCTCGGCGCCGACCTCGTGGTGGGCGAGGGACAGGGGCTCGGCGTGCCGATGAGCTTCGGCGGGCCCAATCTGGGTGTCTTCGCCGCCAAGCAGGAGCTGGTGCGGCGCATGCCCGGGCGCCTCGTCGGCGCCACCGTCGACCTCGACGGGCGGCGCGGCTTCGTCCTGACGCTGCAGACACGCGAGCAGCACATCCGACGCGAGAAGGCCACGTCCAATATCTGCACCAATGTGGCCCTCTGCGCCCTCATGGCGACCATCTACGTGTCCATCATGGGCAAGCGCGGCATCCGGAAGGTGGGCGAGCTGTCGGTGGCCAAGGCGCACTATGCCGCGACGGCGTTCTCCAAGGTCCCGGGCGTGCGGCTCCGCTTCGGCTCGCCTTTCTTCAAGGAGTTCACGCTGCAGCTCCCCAAGGCGCCCGACCGCGTCGTCAAGCGGCTCGCCAAGGAGCGGATCCTGGCAGGCCTGCCGCTCAAGCCCTTCGACCGCCAGTACAAGGATTGCCTCCTGGTCGCGGTCACCGAGAAGCGCACCCGGGACGAGATCGACGCCTACGCGGCCGCCCTGGCCGTGGCGGTCGCCTGAGGCCGCCATGCCCACGGCCGCCCGCGCCGCCTACGACAAGCTGATCTTCGAGCTGTCCTCCGCGGGCCGCTACGCCCATTCGCTGCCCGAGTGTGACGTGCCCGAGGCCGACCCCGCCGCGCACGTGCCGGCAGCGCACCTGCGGCGGTCGCCCGCCGAGCTGCCCGAGGTGTCCGAGGTCGACGTCATCCGCCACTACTCGCGCCTGAGCCAGATGAACTACGGCGTCGACACCAACTTCTACCCCCTCGGCTCGTGCACGATGAAGTACAACCCGAGGATCAACGAGGACATGGCGCGGCTGCCCGGCTTCCTCCGGCTGCATCCCTTGACGCCCGAGGCGCAGAGCCAGGGGGCCCTGCAGCTCATGTTCGAGCTCGCGCGCGACCTCGCGGAGATCTCGGGCATGGACGAGGTGTCGCTGCAGCCCGCGGCGGGCGCCCAGGGCGAGTTCGCCGGGGTGCTCATGATCCGCGCGTGGCACCTGTCGCGCGGGGAGCGGCGGAGCAAGGTGCTGATCCCCGACTCCGCCCACGGGACGAATCCCGCGTCGACGGCCCTCGCGGGCTTTTCGGTGGTGCAGCTCAGGTCCGACGACAACGGGGAAGTGGATCCGGCCGACCTCGAGCGGCACCTCGACGAGAGCGTGGCGGCGTTCATGATCACCCAGCCCAATACGCTCGGCCTCTTCGAGTCGCGCATCCACCAGATCACGGAGATGTGCCACGCCAAGGGCGTGCAGGTGTACATGGACGGCGCCAACTTCAATGCGATCCTCGGGATCACGCGCCCCGGCGATCTCGGCTTCGACGTCTGCCACTTCAACCTGCACAAGACCTTCACCACGCCGCACGGCGGGGGCGGGCCGGGGGCGGGACCGGTGGGCATCAAGTCGCATCTGGCGCCGTTCCTGCCGACGCCCGTGGTCGTCAGGAAGGACGCCGGCGGCTATGCGCTCGACGGCAATCGGCCGCAGTCGATCGGCAAGCTCCAGGCCTTCTGGGGCAACTTCGGCATGCTCGTCCGCGCCTATGCGTATATCCGCACCATGGGCCCCGACGGCCTCCGCTCCGTCTCCGACAATGCCGTGCTCAACGCCAACTACATCTTGAAGCGCCTCGAGGGCGACTACGACCGGGCCACGCAGGGGCCCTGCATGCACGAGTGCGTGCTGTCGGCGCGGCGCCAGAAGAAGCTCGGCGTGAGCGCCATGGACATCGCCAAGCGCCTCCTCGACCTCGGCTTCTACGCGCCCACCACGTATTTCCCGCTCATCATCGAGGAAGCGTTGATGATCGAGCCGACCGAGACCGAGTCGAAGGAGACGCTCGACCAGTTCTGCGACGCCATGATCCAGATCGCGCGGGAGGCGGAGTCGGATCCGCACATCGCCCACGCCGCCCCGGTGACGACGCCCGTGCGCCGGCTGGACCAGACGCTGGCCGCGCGGCAGCCCCGGCTGCGCTGGACGCCGTCGTAACGACGGGATGATCGCGTTCCGACTGCTCGTCACCGAGCCGCTCGACGGCGCGGCGAACATGGCCCTGGACGAGGCGCTCTTGCGGGCGCGCCTCGCGAGGCCGAGTTCCCCGACGCTGCGGTTCTTTTCGTGGGCGCCGCCCACGATCTCGCTCGGCTTCGGCCAGCGGCTCGACGGGCGCGTCGATCTCGCCGCATCGGCGGAAATGGACATCGGCCTCGTGCGACGGCCCACGGGCGGCAGCGCCATCTTGCACGAGGGGCCGGACCTCGAGGTGACGTACAGCGTGGTGGCGGGCGCCGGGGATTTTCCCGGGGCCGACGAGCTCCTCGCGACCTATCGGTGGATCGGCATCGCCCTCGAGCGCGGGCTCCATCGCCTCGGCGCGCCCGCGGACATGGTGCCCGTGCAACCCTCGGATCCCGCCGCGATGCCCGCGTTCTGCTTCGCGCGAACCGGCTCGTACGAGCTCGAGGTGGACGGGCGCAAGCTGGTCGGCAGCGCGCAGCGGCGCCAGGGCGCCGGCTTCCTCCAGCACGGCTCCATCATGCTGGGCACGGTTCCCGACCGGCTGCGTCGCGTGTTCCCCGCGGAAGCCGATCCCCTCCGGGGCATGACCACGCTCGAGGCCGTGCTCGGGCGGCGCCCGTCCTTCGACGAGACGGTCGCCGCGCTCGCCGAGGGTTTCCGCGAGGCCCACGGCGTCACCGTCGTGCCAGGGGGCCTCGAACCTGACGAGGAGGAGTCGATGCGGGCGCTCGTTTCCGACAAGTACCTGACGGATCGGTGGACGCGGTCCGGCCGGGTTCCGCGCGCGGCCCGGACACTGTCCTGATGCCGCCGGCGCGCGAGTATCCGGACGCGCCGCGGGCCGCCGTGGGCGCCGTCGTCCTCGACGAGGACCGCGTGCTGCTCGTCCGGCGCGGCCAACCACCGGGTCAGGGAAAGTGGAGCTTGCCCGGCGGTCTCCTCGACCTGGGTGAGCGGCTCGAGGATGCGGTGGTGCGCGAGGTGGAGGAGGAATCCGGCCTGCGCGTGCAGGTCCTCGGGATCTGCGGAGTGATCGACCGCATCATCCCCGGCGAGCACGCGGATGCCGGGGGCCCCGCCGTCCGGTATCACTGGGTCATCGTCGACTACGTGGCGGCCGTCATCGGCGGCGAGCTCCGGGCGGGCAGCGACGCCGCGGATGCGCGCTTCGTTCCCCTCACCGAGCTCGACCGCTACGAAACCACCGACGGGCTCGCCGCGATGATCCAGCGCGCGGTGAGCCTCCGGCAGACCTTCGCCCGACACGCCAAAGGCTAGCCACGAGCTAGGGAGGACGCAACCGATGAAGCTTGGCCTCGAAACCCGGAGCCCGATGGACGCTCTGGCCGACGTGCTGGTGCTTGGACGCTATGCCGCCCCCACTCGCCCTGCGGCGGAGCTGGTTGCGCTCGACAAGAAGCTCGACGGCCTCCTCTCCACCGTGCTCGGGACCGAGAAGTTCGAGGGCAAGGCGGGCCAGGTCGCGCACCTCTACACGGGGGGCCGCATTCCCGCGGCCCGGGTGATGGTCGTGGGCCTCGGCCCGAAGAAGAGCGGCGACGCCGAGATCCTGCGGCGGGCCGCGGCGACATCCGCACGGCGCGCGCGCGACCTCGGCGCCACGAGCGTCGCCGTGTTCATGCCCGCCGACGGCTTGCCCGCGCGCGCGAGGGCCCAGGCCATCGTCGAGGGCGGCATCCTCGGGACCTATCGCTTCGACAAGTACCTGAAGGAGAAGAGTCCCAAGGTGCTCGAGTCGCTCACCGTCATCGAGCCGGATCGCCGCCAGCAGCTCGCCGCGCGCGAGGGAGTGCGCGTGGGCGAAGCGTGCGCCGCCGCCACCTGCCTGGCGCGCGATCTCGTCAATGAGCCGGCCAACACGGTCACGCCCAGTTTCCTCGCCGCGTGCGCGGAGGAGATCGCCCAGGGTGGACTGATAAGCCTCGAGGTGCTCGAGCGGGAGGACTGCGAGAAGCTGGCCATGGGCGCGTATCTCGGTGTCGCCCAGGGCAGCCCGGAGCCGCCGAAGTTCATCCATCTCAGCTACGTGCCCAAGGGCCGGCCGCGGCGGCGCGTCGCCGTCATCGGCAAGGGCATCACGTTCGACTCCGGCGGGCTCGACCTCAAGCCCGCTGACGGCATGCTGCGGATGAAGGACGACATGTCGGGGGCCGCTGCCGTCCTCGGCATCTTCCAGGCCCTGCCGCATCTCAAGCCGCCGGTCGAGGTGCACGGACTCATCGCCGCGACGGAGAACATGCCCTCGGGCACGGCGCAGCGGCCCGGCGACATCGTCCGCGCCATGAACGGGCTCACCATCGAGATCGGCAATACCGACGCGGAAGGCCGGCTCACGCTCGCCGATGCGCTTGCCTATGCCGCCCAGGAGATAAAGCCCGACGAGATGCTGGACATGGCGACGCTCACGGGCGCCATCGTCGTGGCCCTCGGCCTCGGGGTCTCGGGCCTCTTCGCGAGCCACGACGGCCTCGCCTCGCGGCTGCTCTCCGCCGCGTCGGCGGCGGGCGAGAAGATGTGGCGGATGCCGCTGCACGAGGAGTACAAGGAGGGCATCAAGAGCGACATCGCGGACCTGAACAATATCTCGAGCCAGCGCGGCGGCGGCGCCATCGTCGCCGGGCTCTTCATGCGCGACTTCACGGCGGGGATCCCGTGGGCGCATCTGGACATCGCGGGCACCGCCTTCGCGGAGCGCGAGCACCCGCTCGGCCCCAAGGGCGCTACCGGCGTGGCCGTGCGCACCGTCCTCAGCTATCTGACCGCGCTCGGCGGCAAGTAAGTGGGCGGCGCCGTCGACCTGCATTCCCACACGACGGCGTCGGACGGGACGCTCGGCCCCGCCGAGCTGGTGCGGGAGGCCGTGCGGCGGGGCGTGCGCGTCCTCGCCGTGACCGACCACGATTCGACGGAGGGCCTCGCCGAGGCCATGGCGGAGGCCGCGCGCCATCCGCCGCTTCAGATCGTGCCCGGCATCGAGATCAACTGCGACATCGAGGGCGCGGAGATCCACATCCTCGGCTATTGCATGGCATACGAAGCGCCCTGGTTTCAGGATTTCTGCCGTCGCCAGCGCGAGGAGCGGCGCGCGCGCGTCTACCGCATGGCGGACCGGCTCGCCGAGCTCGGCATGCCCATCGATCCGGCGGCGGTCTTCGCCATCGTGCGGGAAGGCTCGGCGGGCCGCCCCCACGTCGCCCAGGTCATGCTCGCCCGCGGGTACGTGAAGACGGTGCGCGAAGCCTTCGACCGGTACCTCGGCTCGGGCAAACCGGCCCATGTCCCGCGCGTGAAGCTGACGCCGGCGGACGCCGTGCGCCTGATCAGGAAGGCGGGCGGCGTACCTGTCATCGCGCATCCCGGCCTCGCGGATCGCGACGAGCTGATCCCGGACCTGGTGGCGGCAGGGCTGATGGGGATCGAGTCCTACTACTCCGAGCACTCCGCGGCGCAGACGGCCGCCTACGTCCAGATGTGCCGGGACCATGGCCTCGTCGCGACCGGCGGCTCCGACTTCCACGGCCCCCGCGTCCGAGCGGGCAGCCTCGGCATCCCCAGCATTCCCATGGCGGTGTGGGAAGCGCTCAAGGCCAAGGCCGCCGAAGCGCAGGCGACGCGCCAGGAAGGTTGATTGACGAAATCCTGCGCCGCGAGGTGTTGATGTCACCCCGGTCGCCCGGGGTCCGCGGCGAGCGAGCACGCGGTAACCTGGGTTCCCTCGCGGCGCAAGTTGGCTAGAGCATCTCGCGTCGAGCCTTCTTCGCGCGGGCCGCGCCGATGGCCGTCTTCACGTCCTTCTCCTCCTCGGGCGGCGGCAGCACCGC
>Ga0068862_100002986_pt1 | contig 14767 bp, 18 predicted proteins | sample KBSSwiS52_FD_66598 | JGI IMG/M metagenome (GOLD analysis project Ga0068862, IMG submission 66598) | Switchgrass rhizosphere microbial communities from Kellogg Biological Station, Michigan, USA - KBS Switchgrass S5-2 | ecosystem: Host-associated > Plants > Roots > Rhizosphere > Soil ... | reverse complement strand
GTACGAGTAAAAAGACAGTATCGTCCGCGCGAGATTGCAGTCGAAACGGTAGCGTTTCAGAAAATACTTGCTTGGTACTTCCGCACGAAGATGGCTGAGAATAATTTTTACTTTGCTATACGAGAATACGACGATCGTCGAAGCAAGCCTGATCGTATTCGCCAAGCTTACACAGACCTTGCTGCGAATGGTAAGTTCTGGATTCATGAAAATCATACCGAGTTCGTGACTGGTTTCACGGACTTTCAAGACAATGTCGACTGGGACCTTGGAGACGCAGGGGCGATGGCAATTTGCAGTGCCAATCCCTGGATGCTTAAACCCTCTTCTGGCGGGGAAGCTAGCGACGAGGACGATTCCAAGGTTGTAGACGACTGGATTGCTGCCGAGGAGGCTACCATGCCTGACCTCTCATACGAAGGTGGAGCGCCATAATCATGACACAACGAAGACTGAACTTGTGGGGAGGCTTGGAGCCGGAGGAACTGGAGCGCTTCCAAGCAGTGGATGACAACTTCACTGAAATCATGGACGCCTACACGCGCAACTATGCGACGGAGCTTGCGGCGGCTGTAGGTGGAGTGTTGCAGGGACAACTGTACCACACCGATGGAGCCATGAAAATTCGGTACAATCACATTCCAGTTCCACAAACGGGAGCACTGCGCCTTTCTGCGTATACGCCTGCGATCCTGCACACGATGAGTCGAGCGCCAGCGGCTGGCAGCTTGACGCTTGCAGGGGTTGCTCCTGTCGTTACGCAGCAGTGGACTCGTCAGCCAGCGAGTGGAAGTCTAGTCCTGTCCGGCGGCGCGCCGACCCTTACCTAAGGCTAGTCATGCTCAGCCTGCAAGTCAAGTACGGAACTCCTCTGCACGATCGCATTAAAACTGCGATTTGTGAGCGCAAGAAGTTCTCTGACCAAAAGATGAAGCAGTTCCACTCGCAGTGGGATAATGCTGACGACTCGATGCGCGCGTATATCAAGGAACGTGAAATTGATCGCAAGCGTAAGGACAAAAAGCGCTACGATGGCGAGGTAGACTACGTTACCCTGGAAGTTCCCTACGCGTACGCGATGACGATGACGCAGCATACGTACTACACCTCGACGCTGCTTAGTCGTAGTCCCGTCTTCCAGTTTACTGGCCGTCACGGTGAGAGTCAGGATTCTATCATGGCTGTTGAAGCTGTGATGGACTACCAAACTAAAAGTGGCTACATGATGCCAGTGATGTATAACTGGCTCTACGACCTTGCGAAATACACTGTTGGAATTGTAGGCTTGTATTGGGAGTCGGAAGACAAGATCATCTCCAAGTACGTCTCTCAGCCCAACGTTGTAAATGGAATCTCCTTCGCGGGCAGCACGCCTACGATGCAGCAGGAGATTGTTAAGGGCTATATCGGTAACAAGCTTTTCAACATTCGGCCCTATGATTTCTTTCCTGACCCACGCGTTCCACTGTGGCGGTTTCAAGAAGGAGAATTCTGCATTCGCGAAACGTCGGAGGGATACTTTGACATCATCGCTACCGAGCATACATACCCTGGCTACTACTGCAACATTGACAAGTTGCCAGAGGCTGCTAATAAAAAGGGTACGCCTCTCAATATTGGCAGCCCTCGTGTTGAGCGGCCGTTACAACCAGGCGAAGGCAATGCTCCGGGACCTGGGTTCTTCAAGATCACGGAAGCTTATATTAAGCTGATCCCCAAAGTGTGGGGGCTTGGAGATTCCGGTCGAGTGGAGATTTGGTGCTTTCAACTTGCTGAAGACGAAATCATCATCTCCGCTAAGCCTCTCGGTCTTTACCACAATAAGTTCCCCTGCAGCTTGATGGAGGGAAACTTTGGGAGCGACGAGTTTGCCAAGTTTGGCACCATCGAGGTTATCCGTCCGCTTACTGATATCCTCACGTGGCTCATTAACTCGCACTTCTATAACGTACGACGCGTCCTCAATAATCAGCTTGTGTTCGATCCTTCGCGTGTTACTGTTAAGGATTTGACAAAGCCAGGACAACGCCTAATTCGCTTGAAACCCAGCGCATATGGTACGGACCCTCGTCAAGCGGTGCACCAATTGCAGGTTTTCGACGTGACTTCTGGGCATTTGCAAAACGCTCAGTACATCGAGCAGATGATCCAACGAGTTCCTGGTATCACGGACATTGTTATGGGGATGATGGATCAAGGCGGTCGTCGCAGTGCAACCGAGTCTCGTATCACCGCGAATGCAGGAACTTCACGCCTCCGGACGCCTATCGAGTACAACTCGTTCTTGGCGATGGACCCGCTTTCAGACATGATGATCTCCAACACTCAACAACTTCTTGACGTTGATAGGCTATATCGTGTTGCAGGCAACACCCTCGAAACTGCTGCTCGCTTCGTGACAGCGGGACCCGATAGCATTGCAGGAAGCTACGACTTCGTCCCGGTGGATGGTACAGCTCCTATCGACCGGCTTGCACAGGCAAATTTCTGGAAGGAGCTTCTCGTTCAAGTCGCCCGCGTTCCCCAAATCGCTATGCAACTGGATTTGGTTGGAATGATTGGGCACACTATGAAATTGCAAGGTGAACGTAACTTCGACAGGTTCCGTATCCAAGTCCTTCCTCCAGGAGTTGCACCTGGATCAGCAATGCCGGCGCAAGGGGGAATGCCTGCATCACCCGCTGACAACGTTGTCCCCCTAGGAGCAGCAGGTGGTCGATCAAGACAGCCTACAGGCCAGGGCGGACACTCTAAGGGAACTGCAGGAGGAACTGTCTAAGCTCTCTGGGCTTAGAAGTCATCCAGGTTATGGACTACTCATCGATGTCCTCAATTCCCAGGCCGATACCCGAAAACAGGGAATATTCCTCACTCCCCTCAAATCCATGGACGAGGTTCCTGAACAGGAGTACAAAAAGGGTGAGATCGCTGGGATTGAGTTTGCAGCAAGGTTTGTGGATATTCAAATCCAAGTTCTCAAAGATTCGATTCGTACTTACACAGCAGAGGTAGAAAGCAATGAAGGTTCTGAAGTTTCGGTTGATGGAGTCAACTCCAGGGACGGAAGGCTCGACCTCTCCAACTCCACCGAGTTCGACGTCGAGTAGCTCAAATTCAAATAGCGACTCGAGTGGTGCCGAGTTTGATTTTGCGGACCTCGCTTCTCACGACGAAAGCGATCCGCTTCCCTCTTCAAGCTCCGAAGGAGGAGCTGCTTCTGTAGCTAGCCCGCCTGCTCAGCCTGCCGCATCTGCACCACAGCCTGCGGCCGCTGTGTCAGCACCGCCTGCTCCTGCGGCGGCTCCTCCTTCACCTCCCGTGGCCCCGCAACCTGCCGCTCCGGCGGCTTCGGCCACTCAAGGGCAGCCTCCGGGTCAATCGCCGGCAGCTGCGCCTCAGGCGCCTGCGACGCCTACAGAATCTGCGATCCCTACGCGGGAGCAGATTACGCAGACTTTTGCCCAGCATCGTGAGAAGTACATGCCGGAGCTTATCAAGCTCTACGCATTCGACCCTCAACGAGATGCTGCCGCGATTGAGGAACTCCGGACCGATCCGGCGACTGCGCTCCCAAAGCTTGCTGCAAACCTCCACTACGAGGTACAGCTCTCGACGTACAATTCCGTAATGCAGGCTATTCCAGAAATCATCGGCACCATCCTAGATCGTAGGCGGGAAGTCGATACTCTGGAAACCGAATTTCGGGGAATGTACCCAGAACTGCACTCGAAGCCGGAGTATCAGGCTGCTGCGGAGAGTTCCATTCGGGCCATGCGGGCTGCGAATCCTCAGATGGACATGCGTGAAGTCTTAAAGCGCGCGGGAATCATGGCGATGCTTACCCTTGGGTTACCCATTCCGGGCCAAGGTGGCGCGCCGAGTCCTACGCCTTCGGCTCCTGCTGCTCCGCCTGTCAGGATTCCTCCGCCGGGTCGTCCCGCTGGTGTTGGCGCATCGGGCGCAAGTCCTATGACGTCTCCCGCCGCTGGAGGGGAAGGGAATATCTTCGAGGACCTTTTTGACGCAAGTCGGCGGGGGGAAATCTAAACTTTTGTGAGTAAGGAAAATGGCTGACAATCTTGGTTACTTTGCCGGTCTGCGGGGTACCGGGTCTTACGGGACGGACGAGCGCCCGAAAAACTTCCGCGAGATGATCCTCTTCATGCAGCCCAACGGGAAGGCGCCACTGTTCGCGCTGACCTCGAAGGCCAAGACCCAAAAGACGGACGACCCTGAGTTCGCTTGGTGGGAAGAGGTGATGAACATCTGTCGCGTGCAGGTCAACAACGGTGGAGGTTACAACTCCGCTGCGACGACCCTGACGGTGGATGGTGGCGACGCAAGGGAATTAATCCCTGGCGACGTTCTGCAGTACGAGAAGCCGACGGAGACGTCGACCTACGACAACGAGCTGCTGCGTGTTGTAAGCGTGACGAACGCCACAACTATCGTAGTAACGCGTGGTTACGCGGGTACGACTGCCGCTTCCTTGGCTGATGACGGGGCGCTCCTGCGCGTTGGCAACTCCCAGTCCGAAGGCAACACCTCGATTGCGTCGTCCTCGACGAATCCGGTGAAGCTGAAGAACTACACCCAGATCTTCAAGACTCCTTATCAGATTACCAAGTCTGACCTGGAGACGAAGAAGCGTACGGGCGATCCGAAGAAGAACGAGCAGAAGCGCAAGTCCTTCCAGCATGCCGAGAAGATCGAGCAGGCAATGTTCTGGGGGGTTCAGTCGGAGACGACGGACGCGACGAACAACAACCTCCCCCTGCGGACGACGATGGGCCTTCGCAAGTTCATCACGTCCAACGTCAAAGTTTGGACGACGGACCCGACGGAGGATGAGTTCATTAACTTCGTGGCGCCGGTGTTCGACTACGAAAGTGGCGAGGCTGGTAACGAGCGTATCCTGTTCATGGGGAACGGGGCGCTCAACTGGTTGAATCGTTTGCGGAAGACGGATTCCAATACGAACATCAACTACCAGGGCGAGATCACGTACTTCGGCATGGACCTGCAGAAGTACAAGATCCCGCAGGGTACGCTGTACGTCAAGTCTCACCCCTTGATGAACGTGCACCCTGTGTACAAGAACTCGTTCTTCGTCATCAATGCGGCAGGTCTCACGTACCGTCCCCTTGGTGGTCGCGACACGAAGCTGGAAAAGGATATCCAGCCGAATGACGCGGATTACATCAAGGATCAGTGGCTGACGGAGTGCGGATTCGAGTTCCACTTCGAGCGGACCTTCGCCTACGGTGGCGGGTTCTGCGACCACTAAGTTCAAGTGAGGAGTGAATAGTGGCCCTTGGTGACTTTACTTGGGATGAAACTGACCGTGATTGGGGCACGGCTAGCGCCGTTTATTCGGAGAGCAAGCCTATTGCCTTACTCGAGGACAGATTCTACCAGTTTGACACTGGGGTCACTTTTCAGGTAGGGCCCGTGGAGGTCTCTTTAACCCGAACGGGCCTTACTATTGTTGGACAGGATAGGTTTGGTCAGTGGCAGATCAACCCTCAAACGATCAAGGAAGTCCTTGGGATGTGGCCTGTTTTCAGGGCCCCGAAAGGAGTTGTAGTTCAGCTTTGGGTTGGAGCGCAGGAGAATACGGACGATCCCATTTTGTGGGAAGGACCTTACGATTTTCATATCGGAGTTGATTCGTTTCAGGACTTTCTTGTGAGTGGACGCTATATTGCTGTGCGCTTCACTTCCAAGGGACAATTACCTTGGGAACTCCTATCATACGATCTAGACATCGTGGACGTGGGGGAAAGATGAGAAAGCATGATCCCGAGACTGGCGAGTTTCGGGAATTTAGTTGGACGGGGGCTCTGCTACTTGGACTTTCTACTGAGCAAGTAAAAGGGGCTATCATCGTGAGTTGGAGAGTTGCTACTGCAGTTGGCCTTCTTGGGGCGTATGGTCTGCTCGGACCTGTACCAGGACTGAGTGGATTTGCCTACGCAGATGATTCGAAGGCAGTTCGTGTAGACGCGCTTGATTCGGAGATTTTCGAGCTTCGAGTCAAGCAATGTCAGGCTATCGAACAGGGACAAAGCCCACTTGTGTACACTGTGAGACTCAACGAAAAATGGAGGACTTACGTTGGTCTCGTTGGACATGATCCAAAGGTACCGGACTGTAGGGAATTGAAATGATTAACCCAGACGAATTCCTGAGCGCGAACTATAGGTTGAAGGAGTTCCTTCGATCTGAGGTGGCTACAAGGATGGGAATGGTTATAAATCCCTCGGAGGAAGAAGTGTTCAACCTTCGTCGGTTGTGCACGACTGTCCTTCAGCCACTGCGGAATCGGACCCGCACTCCGGTCAGGATTTCGTCTGGTCTTCGACCAAGATGGCTTAACAACGTGATTGGTGGAAGCCAAAATTCTGCGCATATTTACGGATGTGCAGCAGATATCGAAGTCGATGGCGTTGCTCCCTATGATTTAGCGATTTTGATCAAGGATATGGACCTACCACTTGATCAATGCATCCTGGAATTTTCTCCGACTGGATGGGTTCACGTAGGTATCGAGCGCGTGGGGGCGGAACGACGAAACCAGTTCCTAACCGCTAGGCACTCTCACGGCAAAACCGAATACATTGAAGGGCTTCATCCATGAACGTGCTTGATATTCTGACGATTGGGTCAAAAATCCTTGATAGGGTTATTCCAGACCCGCAGGCAAAAGCCGCTGCGCAACTCGAACTCTTTAAGGCTCAACAGGCCGGGGAGTTTAAGGAGATGGACAATGACCTCCAACTTTCCCTCGCCCAAAACGAGACGAACAAGATCGAAGCTGCAAGCGACATGTTCTTCAAGTCCGGTTGGCGGCCCTTTGTTGGGTGGGTTTGTGGTTGTGGTCTCGCCTACCAGTTCCTCCTCCGTCCTCTCCTCCTGGGAACTACTGGACGAGACTTTCCAGAATTGGATATGGGGACCCTTATTACCCTCCTCGGTGGCCTTTTGGGTCTAGGGTCCTTGAGAACTTTTGAGAAATCCAAGGGCGTAGCGTAAACGTTAGCATCATTCATGTAGTTAATGCTATGCTAAACAAAGAAGTCCTTGATCTAATCATGAAGCGCTTAGGGAATCGTACGTCTACGACCCTGCGTGCTACTGCCTTAATAGAGTTGAACGAGAAGATTCGTCAACTTGAGTTGGGCGAAACCTTACCTTGGTTCTTGCAGGATATCTGGCAGGGGCAAACCGTCGCTAATCAGGACTATCTCGACGTTGTTTCCGACTACCTTCGCGAGGACGACGAGGGGGTAGCCGAAATCCTCGACGCAAGTGTGAGTCCTGCCGTCTGGGCCAAGTTCACGAAGGACTCGTATGGCAAGCTGCGTGAGAAAAGCGCTAACGCAACGGCTACCGTGCCGGCCCTATTCGCCGTTCATGGTGAGAAGGTATACTTCGGCCCAGTTCCGGACAAGGTTTACAGTTTCCGTATCCCGTACTACAAGCGGACGACCTCTATTTCTGACAATACGGCTACGGTTACGAACAAGTGGCTCACGAACTTCTTCAATTTTGTCACCCTGGACACAATAGACCTCATTGCCCGCACGCATACGCGCGACCAGAACGTTGTGATTTCGATTCGGGACGAGCTTTCAGAGGCTCGTAGGATGTTCGAGGTTGCCGTTGAGGCCAGAATCCACGCAGGACGCGAGTACTTACTCGACGATTCGGAGAGTTAACCATGGGCTTGGAAACAGCAACTACAATTGACCAGCTAGTTGCCGACTGGCCATTGCAGACTGACAAGATTCGTCAGGGAGCTGGGCACATTCGGAACCTCAAGGCTGCTATAAAGGCTACCTTTCCGAATATTGTTGGAGCAACTACTGTAACAGCAACAACACTCAACGCATTACCTGCCGATTTCAGTGCAGTCCTAGCGGAGTTGCTGGAACATCTGGTCCCTATGGGCTCAATTCTGGATTGGAGTGGCAGTGTTGCGTCCATTCCTGCAGGATGGGCTCTCTGTAACGGACAAACTGTAAGTGGATATGGGGTTGTACCAGATTTGCGTGACAGGTTTGTCCTAGGTGCGGGCGGCGCCGTGAATCCTGGTGCAACTGGAGGTTCTATAAGCCCAACCACAACGCCTGCTGGGGGCCATACCCCAAGTATCCAGGGCCACGCGCTAACTGCTGCAGAAAACGGTCCGCATTCGCATTCAGGTGCTACCTTCAACGGCAGTAATGACGATAATGGCGATGCAGGTGGGCTTTTTGTCACTTCTCCGAACCAGCCGAACGGATCGCAGAATGCAGCTGCGTTTACGACAGGAGTTAGTGGTAGTGGCACGCCCCACACTCACGGAGCTGATGCTGTCCCAGATCATACACATACCTTTAACGATGCACGTCCGCCTTGGTACGCTCTTTGCAAGATCATTAAGGTAACTCAGTACGTAGCGCCATGACACGGCTCACCGTTTCTAAGTTTTCTTCGCCAGGCTTCGTCAAGGACGTAGCGCCGTACGCCGTTGCTCCTCAAGCATTCGACGAAGTCCACAACGTTCGCTTCAATTCTACTGGAGCGCAGACCTTCGGCGGCGAAGTCGAAGTCATGTCGCAGGCCCCTTTCACCCCCCTGTGGCTAAAGGCTTTTCCCCCCATCGACACACCCCTTTGGGTCTACGCCAACGAACACCAGGTGTATGCGTATGACGGAAACCATAACCAGATTACAAGAACATCGGGACCTTATTCAGGAAGTCCTGTCGAACGATGGCACGCCGAAGTCCTCAATGGAATTGGGGTCTTCAACAACACAATTGATGTGCCTCAAATGTGGACGGATTTTGACGCTAGTCAAAAACTGCAAGACCTCTCCACATGGCCGGCAGAACTGCGTTGTAAGTTCCTGCGCACTTTCAAAAATTTCCTTATCGCAGGAAACCTCACTAAGATTACAGGACCACAGATCGGCAATTTCCCCTTCACCCTCCGATGGAGCGACGCAGCTGCTCCAGGTACTATCCCCTCCAGTTGGGATATAAGCGATCCTACGAAATTCGCAGGTGAAGTAGACATCGCCGATACGGACGATTATCTTATCGACGGTTTGAAGTTAGGTAATCAGTTCATCGTTTACAAGCAGAAAAGTGCGTATGGATTCTCGTACGTTGGGCCGCCGGACATTCTCGTAGGCGCAGACAATCGACTATTTAATAAGGGAATTCTTGCACGTGATTGTGTACAAGAATTTCCTTTCGGGCACTTCGTCGTAGGCATTGACGACATCTACGTACACAACGGCACTAAGGGCAGTGCTACAAGCATCGTTGAGGCGCAACTAAGGGATTGGATTTTCAGCCAAATCGATGCTACGAATTTCTTCTATTGCTATACGTACGCACATCCACGCAGGAATGAGCTTGTCTTCGCTTTTCCAGAAGCAGGTGAAACCTACCCGACAATTGGGCTGGTGTGGAATTGGGTCACGAAAGGCATTGGTGTTCGTGACCTGCATCGTTCTCCGTTTATTTATCCAGGTCCCGTTCTTGTCGCAGTTGATGACGATATTTGGGGCTTCGATAACGTTGAAACCTTTTATCTTATTACTGAAGGAAACGATCGCTTGGTCACTGCAGATGGTGATCCGCTCGTGTGGAGTAAGCCATGACAGATCGCACATTTACTGACTTGCCTGCGAGCGGAGTTCTCGACGGCACTGAAACTGTACCATTGATGAAGGCTGGTGCGACTGTCCGCACGACGACAGATGCGATTGCCGCGCGGGCACCAATTCAGGATCACAATAGTCTACAAAACCTGACTCTTGGCGACCCGCACCTGCAGTATTTAAACACTGCTCGAGCAGATGTCCGATACCCCCCAAAGACCCTTACTCTCACAGCCGGGAATGGATTGCAGGGAGGCGGAGACCTAAGCGCTAACCTCTCCTTCGCCGTCAAACCTACCCCAAACGAGGGAATCAAAGTAACTGCAAATGGAGTAGAGCTTGACTTGGTTGGAATCGGTGCCCTTCCCGAAGCTGTTGATGGAGCGAACGACAAGCTCGTTATCTACAACGTAAGTGAGGGTCGTAATCGCACGGTGTCGATAGCGACTGCTCTTGCCGGAGCCTCAGGTTTCGTACCTAATGCCCGACAGGTAGTGGCAGGTAATGGCTTGACGGGAGGCGGTGACTTAAGTGTCGACCGCACAATGCATGTAGGTGCTGGTGCGGGTATTGTAGTAACGGCTGATTCCGTCGCTATCGACGTAGCAGATTCGCGCAACGCAGACCACAACACCATCTCGATCCTTGCGGGTACGGGGCTGACAGGTGGTGGTACCATCCTTGCAAACCGCACCCTTTCGCTGGACACTACAAGTAATCGCAACGTCGATCACGCAAACGTAAGTATCAACGTTTCGAACTCCCTCTCGGGTGGCGGCGACATCACGACTACACGCACCATTACCCTTGTTGGCGACAGCGCGACACCAGGAAACAACGTATTCTACGGGACGAATGGGAGCGGCGTTCGAGGATTCTATACGGTTAGCTTTGGAGCACTAAGTGGCACTATTGCTAATGCACAAGTCCCCGCTGCTGCCGTTACGCAACATCAAGCAAGTCTGTCGATTGCTTGGGGGCAAATTACAGGCACGAAGAACGCAGACCAACTGCAGGGTAATGCTGCGTCTGCCTTTTCTCTAACCTCCCACAACCACGACTTGTCCTACGTAGGAATCAATTCCAACGCGCAGCTTGCGAGCCTTGGTGTCGGTACGAGTGCGAGTGGAACGGCGGGACACATTCGCGCTACGAACGATATTGTGGCATTTTTCTCCTCTGATATCCGTTACAAGGAAAACGTCTGCCCCATTGAGAATGCAGTTGCTAAGTTGCGGCGAATTCGAGGAGTGAGTTTCGAGTGGACACAAGACTATCTCGAAACTCATGGAGGAATGGATGGGTACTTCAACCGCAAGCACGACATTGGAGTGATTGCACAGGAAGTGCAGCAAGTCTTCCCTGAAGTTGTTGGTACGCGAGTGGATGGATTCCTCGCAGTCAAGTATGACAGGCTTGTCTCCGTTCTTATCGAGTGCATTCGCGAGATGGATGATAGACTTAAGGTGCTGGAGGCCAAGTGACCCTCCCTGCTTCAGGACAGCTTGCTTTTAGCCAGATTCAAACGGAGTTTGGTGGAAGTAATCCTATTGCCATGACGGAGTACTATGGACAGGGCGGATTACAATCGAGTGGGCAAATTAAGGTAAGTGATTTCTACGGCCGAAGTGCGGGGATTCAGTTCTCTATTACGGCTGGAGAAATATTAAGCGGGGGGGCTCGCTCTCGAGGGTTCCGTTCAGCGCCATTGGCTGGTCCATTTGGTTCGATGTCTCCAACGAGCTACCTCGGAATTAGCATCTACGGCATAGAGACGGTGGACCCTGCCGATAATGGAGCTCAGGTAAATTTTGTCATTTGGATGGCAGGAGACCGAACAGCTTCTCACCCCTTTACGACTGTCAGAGTAAGGGATGCAAATGGAACCCTGTTTGTCTTTTCAGAAAGTAGTGCAAGTAAGGCTTTTTCTGGAGGAATTGCTACATCATTTGCTTGGTTTAGTACCGGAATGGCAATGTGGCTTAATGGTGGCGCATACACGCCTGTAATTTCTTGATATGCTTCAAGCTTCTGGCCAAATTTCTCTCTCGCAAGTCCAAGTAGAATTTGGAGGGAGTAGTCCGATTTCCTTTAGCGAGTATTACAAGGGCGGACTTTACGTTCCTAGCATTGCCGAAAATGCGAATGTCCCTTCATCTGGACAGATTTCGTTAAGCAACTACTACAGCGGTTCTAAGGGTCCAGTTATTACTCTCAACGCAGTAACCGCAGGAAGTACCGGCTACCAAAAATTTCTTCAAGGTTCTATCAGTCCAACAACTGTCAATGGTATTGAAATGACTGCGTTGTACCACATAACTCAATCTCCTCCAACACAGGAAATTTTGCATGTGGAATTTGCAAGCAACTTAGCTATTTTAGGAGTCAAGTTTGTTGATAGAATTGGAGTACTTCGTGAATATCTTGTAGCATCGGCCATCATGAATACTGGCAAAGTGTACCGATGGGACATAGGAATTGTTCCGTTTAATTCTGGGGCTCAATATCAAGTTACGATCGAGCTATGAGCTTTCAACTTTCAGAAAAGATTGCTGATCCAGGCACGGAGCGAGAGCTGCAGAAGATCGTCTCTCTTTTAAACGTCCTTACCGCAGAAAGGTTGCGTATTACCTACGTAGCTCCATCTAAGCCTGTCGACGGTCAAGTAGCTCTTTGCGATGGAGTGCATTGGAATCCCCTTAGTGACGGAATCAAGCGCCCTGTTTGGTTTGATAAAGGTACGAATTCGTGGAAGAGCTTCAGTTAAACATTGTTTGGCCTCACCAAGTAGAAGCCTTTTGGCCGCAGATTGGACCTTGGGTTGTGTTGGCGATTGGCGAAGCTGCTGATCACTCGGATGTGGAGTTTATCAAGCGCCAGTGCATTTGTGGCAACGCTGTTCCCTTTGTACTTTCTCGTAACAATAGTATCGAGGTTGTTCTCATTTGCGAGACAGCCTTTTATGGTGGTAAGAAGACGCTCGTTTTGCGTTGGCTTTGTGGTAAGGAACGTCACAACTGGCTCTGCTACATTCACCTTGTAGAAGACTACGCCTACGCCAACAATTTCGAGCGTCTTGAACTTTGGGGTCGCAAAGCCTGGGAACGTGAACTCAAGGGCTATGGCTTTGCCCACGAGTTTACGGTTCTGGGTAAATACGTTACGAAGAGGGTACACTGATGGGCGGTCGAGCGCGGCAAACGAGCAATACAAGTACGACGACTCAGCTGCCTGTCAATCAGCAGCAGAACGTCGACACCCTGCAAAATGCAGCAGGAGAGATTTTCAAGTCCGGGGGGCCAACTTACTATCCAGGCCAAACATACGCCAGCGCTACGCCTAACGAGCTAGCCGGGCGGCAACAGCAGCTTGGATATTCCGGTGGCCAAGGACAAGGATTTATCAACCAATACCAAGCAGGCGAAGGGTACTGGCTTGATCCCAATAACATCTTCAACCCCGACAACACTCCTGGATTTCGCGGAGCGCAGCAGGATGTTATCTCGCAGTACAACACGAACTTGAATCGAAACATCCTGCCTGCTATTCGCGGTGGCGCTGTCGCTAACGGCAGCTTGGGAGGCTCGCGGGGAGCTATTGCAGAGGGTATTGCAACGGGAGATTCAAATCGAGCGTTGGCTGGTACGCTCGCTAATATGAACATGGGGGCCTATAACTCTGGGCTCAACATGTATAATAGTGCAGCCTCACGCGCGCCTGGAACGTATGGGTTAGGCTTGGCTCCGGGGCAGATGCAGCAGCAAATCGGCGGACAGGAAAGGGCCGACACTCAAACTGCTATCGACGCAGGAATACAGCGTTACAACTTTGACCAGCTGCGACCAATCCTCAACGCTCAGACGTTGCAGGCCCTTACAGGTACGGCGGGTCAGTATGGTGGAACCACGAACTCGACTACCACACAGCAAGTGGCTGGCGGGAACTCCGGATTACTTGGCGGCATTGGGGGATTGATGACGATCCTGCCGATGCTGATGGGGCAAAAGTCATGAGTGACGACAACAACAAGCACGATAGTAACCTTGCTAGGTTCTTTGCGAAGTTCGACTTGCTTGGCAAGATGTTCGGCGGCGACAAGTTCATGATTCGCCAAGCTGATACAGCGAACAAGGATTTGTACAAGGTTATTAAAAAGGACCCCTTCATCCGCATGGACCGTCAGCATGGAGTAGGTTCTTGGGGTGGAGGATTTACCAAGGCGAGTAATTGGGCCTACGATCATCCCGCCGATGCAACGGGCGTTATAGCGACCACAGCGGGCTTGGGGGCGGCCGCCGGTGCGGGGGGTGCCGCGGGTGCTTCTGGTGGGGCGGGTGTTGGCGGGGCTACCACAGCCGCCGGAGGAGGCATTGGGGCGGCGATCGGGGAGGCATTGCCCACTGTGACCGTTACGGGTGGTGCAGGTGGGGCTGGAGCGGGAGCGGCTGCTGCAGGCGCAGGAGCAGGAGCCGGTGCGGCTGCTGCGAATTCCGGTACCAATTCGCAAGGAAGTAACAAGTGGGCCGACATGGCTAAAAAGCTTGGCGGCAACATGATGCAGCAAGGACAAAATCAGGAAGATCAACTGCTTGAGATGCTCGCACGCCAGGGACCTCCACCGCAGGTTATGGCGGGGGGAGGGAACTTGTCTCCCGTCCCTGTTGACCAGTACCAGCAGGCTTTGACTCCAACTCCTCAAAAGGTTTTCGGGTGACCCATGGCTATCTCCGACGCAATCGCAGGCGATCCGTATTCTGCAGGTCCTCCAAGTGCAGCCGACGATCCAGTTAAGCTGGAGCAGAACAAGTCACTCTGGCGAAACTTTCTCTCAAACTTGCATGACCCAAATGTCCAGAGCGCTATCATGGCGACTGGGATTAATCTCCTACGTAGTCCGCAGTATGGACAAAATTCTGGTGACGTGATCGCCAACGCCCTAAGTACTGGCGTCAATACGTTGCAGGGTTTGCGCAACGTCGATTACCAGCGTAAAGAATCTGCGCAAAAGCGCAGCGATACAATCCAGCAGCAGAACGTCGAGAACACCCAAAATCAGCAAAGGATTGGTATCTCGAGCGCACAGCAAGGAACGTACGCGCAGCAAGTTGGG
>Ga0068862_100002977_pt1 | contig 14796 bp, 13 predicted proteins | sample KBSSwiS52_FD_66598 | JGI IMG/M metagenome (GOLD analysis project Ga0068862, IMG submission 66598) | Switchgrass rhizosphere microbial communities from Kellogg Biological Station, Michigan, USA - KBS Switchgrass S5-2 | ecosystem: Host-associated > Plants > Roots > Rhizosphere > Soil ... | reverse complement strand
CGGCCATGAAGGTGGCCTCGTCGGGGACGTTTCCGGCAAAGCTCTTCGACCGGGAGATAAGGGTGAAATCACCGAATTTCACCTTGAGCGTGACCGTCCGGCCGGCGACTTCGGCCCGCTCGACGCGAGTCCAGGCGTAGCCCGCGATCCGCTCGAGCTCGGCGGCCAGCAACTCGGGATCGCGCAGGTCCTCGGCGAATGTCCGCTCGGCGCTGACCGACTTGTAGGGGCGGTCGGGCTTGACCTCGCGCTCGTCGATGCCGCGACAGATGCGCCAATACCATTCGGCCGAGCTGCCGAACCTCGTCTGCAGCGCCGCTACACTCCACTCGCGGAGGTCGGCGCCGGTGTGGATGCCGAGCCGCTCCATCTTGCGCGCGGTGACCGGCCCGATGCCGTGGAAGCGCGCGACCGGGAGCGAGGCAACGAAGTCCGCGCCCTTCTCCGGCGTGATCACGCACAGGCCGTCGGGCTTGCGGTGGTCCGAGGCGAGCTTGGCGATGAACTTGCAATAAGACACGCCGGCCGAGGCGGTCAGCTGGCATTCTTCACGGATCCGGCGGCGAATGTCCTCGGCAATCGCCCGGGCGCTGCCGAGGCCGTGCCGGTCCTCGGTCACGTCGAGATAGGCCTCGTCGAGGCTGAGCGGCTCGACCAGGTCGGTGTAATCGAGGAAGATCGCCCGGATCTGTTGCGAGACGGCGCGGTAGACGTCGAAGTGCGGCTTGACGAAGATCAGTTCGGGGCAGCGGCGCTTGGCGGTGACCGACGGCATCGCCGAGCGTACCCCGTACTTCCTCGCCTCATAGCTGGCGGCGGTGACAACGCCGCGATGCTGGCCGCCGACCGCGACGGGCTTGCCGCGTAGCGAGGGGTCGTCGCGCTGCTCCACCGACGCGTAAAATGCGTCCATGTCGACATGGATGATCTTGCGTCGCGGAGCTTGGTCACTTTGCATCGGGCCGATGTTCTGATTAAGGCCCGCGGCCATGAACATCCACGAATATCAGGCGAAAGAGCTGCTCGCCAAATATGGCGTGCCGGTGCCCGCCGGCTATGCCGCGATGAGTGTCGAGGAGGCGGTTGCAGCCGCGCAGAAGCTCCCGGGGCCGCTGTGGGTCGTGAAGGCGCAAATTCATGCCGGAGGGCGCGGCAAGGGCAAGTTCACCGAGCTCGGACCGGACGCCAAGGGTGGCGTGCGGCTGGCGCGATCCGTCGATGAAGTCCGCGACCATGCGGCCGAGATGCTGGGCAAGACGCTGGTCACGATCCAGACCGGCCCGGCCGGCAAGCAGGTCCAGCGCCTCTACATCACCGACGGCGTCGACATCGCGAAGGAATTCTATCTCGCGCTGCTGGTCGACCGTGAGACTGGGCGCATCGCCGTCGTCGCCTCGACCGAGGGCGGCATGGACATCGAGACCGTCGCCCACGACACGCCAGAGAAGATCACGACGATCACCGTCGACCCGGCGACGGGGCTGATGCCGCACCATGGGCGATCGGTCGCGGGCGCGCTCGGCCTATCCGGGAATCTCGCCAAGCAGGCCGGCAAGGTGCTGGCCGGACTCTACGCCGCCTTCATCGGCACCGACGCGTCGCAGATCGAGATCAACCCGCTGGCGGTCACCGACAAGGGCGAATTGCTGGTGCTCGATGCCAAGGTCGGCTTCGACAACAATGCCGAGTTCCGGCACAAGGACCTGGCCGAGCTTCGCGACCTCAGCGAAGAAGATCCGATGGAGATTGAGGCGTCGAAATACGACCTCGCCTATATCAAGCTCGACGGCAACATCGGCTGCATGGTCAACGGCGCCGGCCTCGCCATGGCGACCATGGACATCATCAAGCTGAACGGCGCCTTCCCGGCCAACTTCCTCGACGTCGGCGGCGGAGCCAACAAGGAGAAGGTCACCGCGGCGTTTAAGATCATCCTCAGCGACCCAGCGGTCGAGGGCATCCTCGTCAACATCTTCGGCGGAATCATGCGCTGCGACATCATCGCAGAGGGCATTGTCGCGGCAGCCCGCGAGGTCGACTTGAAGGTGCCGCTGGTCGTCCGGCTCGAAGGCACGAACGTGCAACAGGGCAAGGACATCCTGGCATCATCGGGCCTGCCAATCATTGCCGCCAATGACTTGGGCGACGCCGCGCGAAAGATCGTTGCCGCGGTGAAAAGCCCGGTCGCGGCCTAGGAAATTCAGGAGCCAAGCGAATGAAGGTACTCGTCGCCGTCAAACGGGTGATCGATTACAATGTGAAGCCGCGGGTGAAGATGGACGGCTCCGGCGTCGATCTCATGAACGTCAAGATGAGCATGAACCCCTTCGACGAGATCGCGGTCGAGGAGGCGATCCGGCTCAAGGAGAAGGGCGTCGCAACCGAGATTGTCGCTGTGTCGATCGGGCCGGCCAAGGCGCAGGAGACGCTGCGCACGGCGCTGGCAATGGGCGCCGACCGCGCGATCCTCGTCCAGACCGACGAAGAGGTCGAGCCGCTGGCGGTCGCCAAAATCCTGGCCAAGATCGCGGAGGGCGAGCAGCCGCAGCTGGTCATCCTCGGCAAGCAAGCGATCGACGACGACAATAATGCGACCGGGCAAATGCTAGCCGCGCTGCTCGGCTGGCCGCAGGGCACGTTCGCGTCGAAGGTCGAGGTGGCCGGTGACGCGACCGTGACGCGCGAGGTCGACGGCGGGCTCGAGACGGTCAAGCTCAACCTGCCGGCGGTGGTCACCACCGACCTGCGCTTGAACGAGCCGCGCTACGCCTCGCTTCCCAACATCATGAAGGCCAAGTCGAAGCCGCTCGAGACCAAGTCGCCTGGCGACTATGGCGTCGATGTCGCGCGGCGTCTGGAAACGCTGAAGGTGATCGAGCCGGCCAAGCGCCAGGCCGGCGTGAAGGTCGGCAGCGTCGATGAACTGGTCGGCAAGCTCAAGGCCCTGGGAGTTGCGAAATGAGCGTTCTTGTCCTGGTCGAGCATGACGGCGCCACCATCAAGGATGCGACGCTGGCGACGGTCACCGCCGCGACAAAACTCGGCGAAGTCCACGCGCTGGTCGCGGGCAGCGATGCGGCCGCCCAGGCGGCGGCAAAGATCGCCGGCGTCGCGAAGGTCTATTCGGCGAACTCCCCGGCGCTCGAGCATCAGCTGGCCGAGGCGGTCGCGCCGATCGCCGCCAAGCTGATGGACAGCCACGATGCGTTCGTCGCCCCGGCGACGACGACCGGCAAGAATATCGCGCCGCGCGTCGCCGCTTTGCTCGACGTGATGCAAGTCAGCGACGTGCTGTCGGTTGAAGGTCCGGACACGTTCACGCGGCCGATCTACGCCGGCAATGCCATCGCGACGGTCAAGTCGAACGACGCCAAAAAGGTGCTGACGGTCCGCACCACGGCTTTTGAGAAAGCGGCGGCCGATGGCGGCTCGGCCTCCGTCGAGCAAGTCGATGCAGCCGGCGATCCGGGCACCAGCAGCTTCGTCGGTCTCGAGGCGTCGAAGAGCGAGCGGCCTGAGCTGACCAGCGCCAAGGTCATCGTCTCGGGCGGTCGCGCGTTCGGCTCGTCGGAGCAGTTCCACGCCCTGCTCGACCCGCTGGCCGACAAGCTCGGCGCCGCGGTCGGCGCGAGCCGCGCGGCGGTTGATGCCGGCTATGCGCCCAATGATTATCAGGTCGGCCAGACGGGCAAGATCGTTGCCCCCGAAGTCTATGTCGCGATCGGCATCTCCGGCGCCATCCAGCACCTCGCGGGGATGAAGGATTCGAAGACGATCGTCGCCATCAACAAGGATGAAGAAGCGCCGATCTTCCAGGTCGCGGACATCGGCCTGGTCGGCGACCTGTTCAAGATCGTCCCGGAACTGACCGAGAAGCTGTAAGAAGGTCCGCCACCCTCAGGGGGCAAGGGCGACGGACCAAAGGCGAAGCCGTCAGCTGTGCCGCGGCAGGTAACGAACGTTCTTGCTGGTCGATCTTGGGCCGATGGCGGGGGAATCATGATCGCCTCGCTCGGGACCAGCGGTCACTCCGGGCGTGCCGGTCGAGCCGGGCGAACCCGTCCCACCGCCACTTGACCCACCACCATTCGATCCGCCGCCGGTCGAGCCGCCGCCGGTCGATCCACCGCCGCCCGGAGGGGGCGTCAACGCCGTCAGCACGACCAACGCAGCACTTCCCGTCAACGGCGTACCGTCGGGCAGGCAGGGAACGCCGTTGATGATGCGGAATCCGCCCGCCAACCGGCCGCCGTGCAAACGCCCGCCGCCATTCAGCGCGGCGAGCGTCACCAGCCGGCCGTTCGATCCGTTCGTGCCATTGAGAGCGGCGACCGTAATCGCCGACCGGCCGTGGCTGCCAGTGCGGTTGAGCACGGAGACATTGGCTAGCCGGCCTGCGGTTCCGCCCGTTCCGTTCAGCGCGGCGACGTTGATCGCGGAGCGCCCGGCAGGTCCGTGCCCATTAATCAAGGCAACGTTGGCCAGCCGCCCGGCGGTTCCTGCCGTGCCGTTCAACGCCGCGACGTTGATTGCGGAACGTCCTGCTGGGCCGTGCCCATTGAGCAGGGCGATGTTGGCCAGCCGGCCGGCACGACCGGCCGTTCCGTTCGCGATGGCAATCTTGGCGACCGAGTTGACACTGTTGCTGCCAACGCCGCCGTGGCCGACGCCGATCCGCGTCACTCCGCTAACGGTGCCGGCCAAGCCGACTCCGTGCCCGTAGGCGCCGTGGTGGCCGCCACTACCGAAGCCGGTGACGCTGTTGACCAGGCCGCCGCTCGAACCCACGCTTCCGGCGCCGCCGGTGGTTCCACCGGAGCCGTGCCAGCGTGACCCGCGAACGATGTGGCTAACGGCAGTGCAGAGGCAATCGCCGGCGGACGCCGTCGACGCCGCGGGGCTGCCGCTGTGGCTGGCCCCGCCGGCCGGTCCGCCGGTTGCACCGATCATTCGACCCAGACCCGGGCCACCGGCGAAAGCGGGTGCCGCCGACAAGGCGAGCGTAGTCCCCGCAACGAGAATGTAGCTTCGCATCATGTTCCTCCTTTTTCAGTGAGGAGGACGAGGACTGACGAACCCGTCTTCCCTGTCATTAAGAACGACGGGGGGACGGGACTTCATCCCGACTATCGGCGGGTCACCTTGGGATCGACCCGGCAATCGGCGCAGACGATGCCGCGCCCGACCTTGCCCCGCCCAGGGCGAGCCTCGAGCGCAAGCCGCTCATAGGACCCGGCCAGCGCCAGCCGTGCAGCGGCGAGCGGCGCAGCGAAACTCGTGCCGCGGACGATCTCATACCCCTCGCCGGGGAAGGCGGCGATCATGTCCGCGCCGGGCGCCGCGAAGTCGAGATGGCTTGCCTTGCCGGCTTCCGGAAGGGCACGGCCCTGCGCATCGACCCCGGTCACCGAGACGACGCCAGGATAGGATGCCGGGAATTGCGGCGGCGCGGCCGGTCCATCGTTGCCGACCGCAGCGACGACCTGGATTCCGCGCGCGCGGACCGCGGCGATCGCCCGGGCAAGCACCGTGTTACTGGGCCCGACCAGGCTGATGTTGATGACCTGCGGATTTTTCGACGCTGCCCAGTTCAATGCGCGCAGGATTGTCGTCGCCGACCCCGATGCCGGGTTGCCGCCATAGACGTCACCGACGAACAACTGGGCGCCGCGCGCCGCGCCGTGAAACGGGCCTTGCTCCCCGACCAGCAGCGAACCGACCGCAGTACCGTGACCGGTCGCCTCGGCATCGCCGGCGAAGCCGCGCTGCTCGATGCTCGCGCGAGCGAGCGCCGGATGCGACGCGACGCCGCCGTCGATCATCGCAATTCTTATCCGCCCCCTGACCGGCGCGGCGGCCGCTAACCGAACGCCGGCGATCGGCAGTAACGACCCGCCCGATGGCTCATAGACATGGTCATATTCGGCCTGCAGCGCAGGGGCCGCGCGGCGGGCAAGGGCCAGCGCCTGCCGCACGTTCAGCCCCTGCGGAATCGCGAGCGTGACCAGCCGAAGGCCAAGCCCGGGCTCGCGCTCGTCGCCGATGACGCGAAAACCAGCGCGCGCGGCGAGGGCTAGCGACGCCGGGTCGGGATCGGTGCAGATCAGTTCGCGCTTGCGAACCGGCGCACCGGCGGAATCGCGGTCGAGCACTCTCCGATTGGCATCGATCAGCGCCCGTTGGCGCGCTTCGCGATAATTTTCGATGTCAGCCGGAGAAGCAGACAGGATTTCGTACGGTGCGCTCGCCTGGTTGAGCGAAACCGGACCCGTCATGAATCTCGACGAGGTCAGATTGTTGCCAAGGCGATTGACCGCGCTGCCAAGCGAGCCCGTGGCGGTCGACACCCCGCCAAGCACGCTGCCCGTCGTTTGTCCCAATGTGCCAGTAGCCTGCTGGAGCGTGCCGGACGTCTGGCCGAGCGTCGTGCGGACGCCACCGGTGACCCCTCCAACCAGGCCACCGAGACCGCCGCGCAGTTGTGCGAAAACGGGACTCGCGACCAGGGACATTGCAACGGCCGATGCGGCCAACCGAGAAAAGTGCGTCATCGCTCTCTCTCCCAACGCGTTGTCTTATGGATGAAACGCATGAATCCTTTCGTTTCATCCCGTATGAGGACGAATGAGTTCCTTGGATCGGTTCGACGGCGAGTTGCTGGCGCTCCTCCCGCGCCTGCGGCGGTTCGCCCATACGCTGTCGCGCAACCCGGCCGATGCGGACGATCTGACCCAGGCGACGATCGAGCGCGCGTTGCGCTCGCGGACGCAGTGGCAGGTCGGGACGCGGCTCGACAGCTGGACGTATCGGATCATGCGCAACCTGTGGATCGATACCGCGCGCGCCCGAACGCGGCGGGAGAAAGTCGAAGCTCCGGAGGAAGAGGCCGAGTTGCACGCCGTTCGGGTGGACAATGGCATGGACGCGGCGGTCGATCTGTCACGAATGATGGCCGCCATGGAACGCTTGCCCGACGAGCAGCGGGAAGTGGTCGCGCTGATCCTGATCGAAGGCTTTGGTTATCGCGAGGCCGCCGAGATGCTGGGCTTGCCGATCGGAACGGTGTCGAGCCGGCTGGTGCGCGGACGCACCGCGCTGCTCGACATGGTGGGGGCTTGAGATGGTAAGCGACGAGCAGTTCTTCGCGTGGCTGGACGGTGAACTCGAACCGGTCGAGGCAGCGCGCGTCGCGGCCGAAGTTGGCGCGAACGCTGAATTGACGCGTCGAGCCGAGCAGCACCGAGCGCTGGAGCGGCAGCTGAAAGCGCCATTCGATCGCCTTGCCCAAGCGCCACTCCCCGACCGGCTCCGCGAGGCGGCCGAAGCTGATGCCAATGTCGTCGAGTTCCCGTCGCCGAAGACGGCGCGCACTTGGCTGACGCTTCCTCAGTGGGGAGCGATGGCGGCAACGCTCGCCGTCGGGATTGTCACGGGAACGATGCTCAGTCCGCGCCAGACGTCGCCGGTGATCGTGGCGGGCGGCGACATGTACGCGGCTGCGGCGCTCGGTGGCGCGCTCGACACGCAGTTGGCGAGTGCACCGGGCGGCGACGTGCGGATCGGCCTTACGTTTCGCGATCCGTCAAATGCCATCTGCCGCACGTTCACGGACGCCACGGCCAGCGGCCTGGCATGCCGTCAAGGTAAGCAATGGCAGCTCCGCGGCCTGTTCGGAGCGCCCGAAGGCCAAAGCGGCCATTATCGCATGGCGGCCGGCATGGATCCCAATCTTGCCGCTTTGGTCGGCTCGACCATGACGGGCGAGCCGCTCGACGCGGCACAGGAAAAAGCCGCGCGCGATAGAGGTTGGCGTTAGATTAGCGCTGCGGAAGCTGGCGTTCGAGGAACGCCAGGGTATTCCCACCCATCACCTTGCGCACTTCTTCGGGGGTGAAGCCGCGCTTCAACAGGGCGTTGGTGACCTGCACCAATTGCGAGGCATCGAATGGGGTGATCGTCGCGCCGTCGAAGTCGGAACCAAGCGCGACATGATCGATGCCGGCGACGTCGCGGGCGTGAGCAATGGCGGCGGCGATCGAGTCCGGCGTCAGCGTGCACACCGCCGCGTCCCAGTAACCGATGCCGATCAGCCCGCCGTTGGCGGCGATGCGGCGCAATTGGTCGTCGCTGAGCGTACGGTCGTTGGGACAGGTCGCGCGGACCCCGCCGTGGCTGTAGACGACCGGCCGCGTCGCCATCGCCAGCACGTCGTCGAGGGTCCGGTCGCTCGAATGGGCGACGTCGACGATCATGCGGCGGCGCTCCATCTCGGCGACCACCTGTCGCCCGAACGGGGTCAGCCCGCCCTTTTTCATTCCGTGCTTGGATCCGCCCAGTTGATTGTCGAAGAAGTGGGCGATCCCGGCCATGCGAAAGCCGGCGTCATACAGGCGCTGGAGATTGGCGAGATTGCCTTCGAGGTCGTGCATGCCCTCGACCGACAGCATCGCGCCGGTCACGCGCTTCCCTGCGGCGCGGTCGGCGAGAAGGCGCGCGACATCCGGACCCGTCCGCACGATGCGCAGGCGGCCATCCGAATTTTGCTCGGCGCGCCGCAGCCGCTCCGAATGCCACAGCGACCGTTCGATCAGCGATGACCAGGTGCGCGGCGGCTGCAGCTCGGCGACCGTCAGCAGGGTGATGCTGTCGGTCTTGTCCGAGTTGGCATGATAGTTGAGGCCCTTGGGGCTCTTGGTGACCGAAGAGAAGACCTGCAGCGCGACATTGCCTTCCTCGAGCCGCGGCAGGTCGACGTGGCCGCGGCCGGAGCGGTGCAGGATGTCGCGGCCCCAGAGCAACGTATCCGCGTGCATGTCGGCGATTTGCAGCGTCTTGTGGAGCGCGGCCGCTTCGGCGCTGACGGCCGGCAGTGGCGCGCCGGTCAGGCCGTTGAACTGGCCTTCGACAATCCCCGGCAATGCCGCCAGGCCACCGATGATGGCCAGCGCCACGAGGCCGGTCGCAAGCTTGATTTTCCGCCCCACGCCTCGAGCCTAGCGAGGCGGGCGGCGGACTACCAGCCGTTGACGCGATCCCACGCGGCGACAATGGCCTCGCCGCCGTCGGTCACATGGTAGCGCTCGTAGGCCGCAGCCGTTGCGCAGGCGTGGTTGGGCAGGATCCGGACCCGGCTGCCAACCGGAAAGCGCGCAAAATCGATATCGCCCGATCGCGCAGTAATGATGCCGTGCTCCTGGTTGGTTCCGCTCACGCGTACATCCTCGAAGACCGTACCGGAAACCGCATCGGCGACCGCGCCATAGCCCCAGTCCACCGGTAGGTCGGCGGTCCCCCGGTCCCGGCTGAGCGCGAGGAAACCCGCATCGATCAGCACCCGGCCATGTTGGCGGTTGTGGCCGATAACGCTGGCCAACACGCCAATCGCGATGTCGTCGACACTGCACGTCCCGAGCTCGACCTGGACGAGGTCGCCGAAGGCATAGACCCCGACCCGGGCCTCGGTGACTCCGCTAAGGTCGCGGGCGTAGCTAACGCTCGGCGTCGAACCGACGCTGACGATGTCGCAGCGGAGGCCCGCGGCGCGCAGCCGCTCGGCGGCCCGGACGGTCAGCGACCGCTCCTGCTCGGCCATCGCCGCGAATTCTTCGCGTGTCCGGCAATCGTAGGAGGCGCCGGCGTGGGTCATCACCCCGGCAAGGCTCGGCCCCAGGCGCTTACCGATCGCGATCAGCAGCGGGTCGTCCGCGCTGACGCCGGCGCGGTGGCCGTCGCTATCGATCTCGATCAGCGCCTCGATCGGCAGACCCTCGGTCGCGACGAAGGCGCGGAGCGCGTCGGCCGCTTCGACTGTGTCGAGGATGACGCGAAGCGTGCAGCCGGCGCGGACCAACTCGGCGATTTCTGGCAGCTTCACCGGCGCGATGCCGACCGCATAGAGGATGTCGGTGACGCCGTGCGCGAAGAAGTAGCGGGCCTCGGCTAGAGTCGAGGCGGTGATCGGGCAGGGCGTGCCTCCCGTGAGGACGTTCAGCACATCGATCGACTTGGATGTCTTTACATGCGGGCGCAGCGTGACGCCGAGTGCGCCGACCGTGTCCCGCATGCGCGCGGCGTTCCGCTCGAGGCGCGCGCGATCCAGCAGTAATGCCGGCGTCGACAGCTTGAAGATGGTGCCCAGGGACGGGATCGAACCGCCGACACCGTGATTTTCAGTCACGTGCTCTACCAACTGAGCTACCTGGGCATTCGCAACCGGACCGGATTGGGCCGGATCAGCGAGCGCGGTCCCTAACCGTCGTCCGGTTCACTGTCCACCCTTTCGGGATCGGCTGCCGAACCCGGAATCCGGTAGCCCTCGCCGAGCCATTTCAGCAGGTCCCGGTCCTTGCAGCCGCGGCTGCAGAAGGGGGCGTGGTCCGGCTGCTCGGACTTGCCGCAGACGGGGCATCGCTTCGATTTACGCTGGCTCGGCATAGCCACCGGACATGGGCAATGTGGGGTCCGCCCGCAAGCCAACCGCGCCGCCGACTTGCCGCGCAAGCGCGTCAAGCCAGCCGGCCTGCTTCTCGAGCACGGCGCCGACGGCCGGGTGCGCGACGAGACGCTTCGGGCCCGGTTGTTCAAAGGCGACGCGCCGCAGCAGTGCGCGGCTCTCGAACGCCGCCCGCTCCTGGGCGAGTTCGATCAGTGATGCTCGGCGCCGCGGCCGGACAATCTGGACGAAGCCGAAGCCGTTCATTGCGGTCCGTTCGAACGGCCTGGTGAGATAGGATTCGAGGATTGTGTCGGCCTCGGCTCGCGCCGCCTTGTCGCGGAGCGTCGGGAAGTCGATTCCGGTCGAACCGCCGAGATCGAGCCGGCGGATCGCGCGTGCCGCGGCCCACGCCGCCATCTGCGCCAATTTGTCCGGGACCAGCCAACCGTCGACGTCGATCATCGTCATTGCGGCGGTCGGCTCGATGCGCAGGTCGCCGCCTTCGAACCGGACGATACCGGTCCTCGCTTCCTCCAGCAGGTCGTCCCACCCATCGATCGTGCCGGGCTGTCCCTCCGCGAGCGGCGGCGCGGGGCGCGGCTGCTCTTCGGTGCGGCGGGCGAGTCCGCGTTTCCAGGGCTCGGCGCCGCCCAGCGCTTCACGCGTCACTTCGATGATCAGGCGCCCGCCTTCGCTGACGCCGCTGACGCCGCGGGGCAGCAGGAATTCTTCCCCATCCGCTTCGACCGTCACCCGCGGTGCCACGGCAACAAGCTTCGCCTTGAGGATGGTGCCGGCGGGCGTCACCCCGTCACGGCGGACCCGCGCTTCGATGATCTCGTCGCCGTCGACCAAAGCGGCCCGGGTTTCGCCGATACCCGCCTCGATGATCCACTCAGGCAAGGTCGTAGCCGGCTGATTTCAGAAGCAGCCGCGTCTCGGCCAGCGGCAGGCCGACGACATTCGAATAACTGCCGGCGATGTGGCGGACATAGACTTCGCCATAGCCCTGCAGCGCATAACCGCCGGCCTTGCCGCGCCATTCGCCGTGGCTGGCATAATAGTCGATCTCTTCCGGCGAGAGGCGTTTCATGGCGATCATCGTCTCGACCAGCCGCTCGCGCAGGCCGTGGCCCGGAACCGCCAGCGCCACGCCCGTCAGCACCCGATGCCGCCGGCCCGACAACAACCGCATGCAGGTGCGTAACGTCGCTTCGTCTTCGACCTTGGGCAGGATCCGGCGTCCGACGGCGACCACCGTGTCGGCGGCGAGCACCAGCGCGTCGGGCTCCTTCGCGGCGACCGCCAGCGCTTTCTCCCGCGCCAGGCGCGACGCGTGGACGCGCGGCAGTTCGCCCCGCGGCACGCTTTCGTCGATTTCGGCCGGCGATACGGCGTCGGGAACGACGCCGATCCGCGCGAGGAGGTCGAGGCGGCGCGGACTCGCCGAGGCGAGGATCAGCCGCACGGGCAATTAGCCGTTGTAGCCGGGCGGTCCTGCGCGGCCGGGCATGAAGCGATAGGTGATGCGACCTTTGGTCAGGTCGTAGGGCGTCATTTCGACGAGCACGTCATCGCCGGTCAGGACGCGAATGCGGTTCTTGCGCATCTTGCCGGCAGTATGACCCAGGACCTCATGGCCGTTCTCGAGCTTCACGCGGAACATCGCATTCGGCAGTAGTTCCACCACCGTGCCGCGCATCTCGAGCAATTCTTCCTTGGCCAAGCAAATCCTCTTTCGTTCCGGAGCAAAAGTCGCGGAGGCTTAGCCGTGAGGCGCGCAAAAGGAAAGGCGCAGCCCCTAGACCGTCAGGATTGTCGAACCCGTCGTCTTGCGGGCCTCGAGGTCGCGGTGGGCCTGGGCGGCGTCTTTAAGCGCGTAACGCTGCTTGACCTCGATCTTCACCTTGCCGTTCTCAACCACCTCGAACAGCTCGCGGGCGGCGGTTTCCAGCTCGTCGCGCGCAGCAATGTAGGTGAACAGGGTCGGCCGGGTCAGGAACAGCGAGCCCTTCTGCGCGAGCAGGCCGGGCGGGAACGGATCGACCGGACCCGAGGCATTGCCGAAGCTGACCATCATCCCGCGTGGCGCCAGGCAATCGAGCGATTGCATGAAGGTGTCCTTGCCGATCGAATCATAGACCACCGGCAGTTTCGCGCCCTCCGTGATGCGCGCGACCTCGGCGACGAAATCCTGGCGCGTGTAGACGATCGGGTGGTCGCAGCCGTGCGCCCGCGCAAGCTCGGCCTTGTCGTCCGTGCCGACGGTGCCGATGACCGTTGCGCCGAGCGCCTTGGCCCATTGGCACACGATCAGCCCGACCCCGCCGGCCGCGGCGTGAATCAGGATCGTCTCGCCGGGCTGTACCCGGTGGACCGATCGCAACAGCATATGCGCGGTCATGCCCTGCAGCATCATTGCCGCGGCCGCCTCGGTGGAAATCGCGTCGGGCAACTTCACCAGTCGGTCGGCGGCGATCAGGCGTTCCTCCGCATAGCTGCCGATCGGACCAGCGTAAGCGACGCGATCACCGAGGTTCAGGCCTGCCACGTCCGGTCCGACAGCTTCGACGAAACCCGCGCCTTCGACACCGGGGATGAACGGCAGTTGCTGCGGGTACAGTCCCGTGCGGTGATAAACGTCGATGTAATTAAGGCCGGCCGCGTCCTGGCGAAGCTTGACCTGGCCGGGGCCGGGCTCACCAACTTCGACCTCGGCCCATTTCAGGACCTCGGGGCCGCCGGTTTCCTGGATCTGGATGGCGTGGGGCATGGCGGGCAGATGGGTGTGGCTTGCGCCAAAGAAAAGCCCCGCCGCGGCGAACCGCGACGGGGCATCCCCTTTGAACGCTGAACCCGAAGATCAGCCGGCGGCGTGTCCGGCCAGCGCCGCGAGCAGCAGCAGCGCGACGATGTTGGTGATCTTGATCATCGGATTGACGGCCGGTCCGGCGGTGTCCTTGTAAGGATCGCCGACCGTGTCGCCGGTCACCGCGGCCTTGTGCGCTTCCGAGCCCTTGCCGCCGTAATTGCCGTCTTCGATATACTTCTTGGCATTGTCCCACGCGCCGCCGCCCGAGGTCATCGAGATGGCGACGAACAAGCCGGAGACGATCACGCCGAGGAGCAACGCGCCGAGCGCGGCGAAGCCCGAGGCCTGACCGGCGACCCAGGTGATCACATAATAAACGGCGATCGGCGCCAGCACCGGCAGCAGCGACGGAATGATCATTTCCTTGATCGCGGCGCGGGTGACGAGATCGACGGTCCGGCCGTAATTCGGGCGCACCGTGCCTTCCATGATCCCGGGATTGTCGCGGAACTGCGCACGGACATCCTCGACCACCGCGCCCGCCGCACGGCCAACCGCGGTCATGCCGAAGGCGCCGAAGCTGTAGGGCAGCAAAGCACCGAGCAGCAGGCCGACGATCACGTACGGGTTGGACAGCGAGAAATCGACCGCGACGTTGGGGAAGAATTCCTTCAAGTCGGTCGTGTAGGCGCCGAAGAGCACCAGCGCGGCGAGCGCGGCCGAGCCGATGGCATAGCCTTTGGTCACCGCCTTGGTGGTGTTGCCGACCGCGTCGAGCGCGTCCGTGCGCGTACGCACATCGTCCTCGAGCCCGGCCATTTCGGCGATGCCGCCGGCGTTGTCCGTTACCGGACCGTAGGCATCGAGCGCGACGACCATGCCGGCCATGGCCAGCATTGCGGTCGCACCGAAAGCAACGCCGATGACTCCGGCGAGCTGGTAGGCGGCAATAACCGCGACCACGATCACCAGCGTCGGCAGCGCCGTCGACTCAAGGCTGATGGCCAGGCCCTGGATGACGTTGGTGCCGTGGCCGGTCTGCGACGCCTTGGCGATGCTCTGGACCGGACGGTAGTTGGTGCCGGTGTAATATTCGGTGATCCACACCAGCAGGCCGGTGAGGCCGAGTCCGATCAGCATGCAGTAGAACAGCTTCATGCCGGTCAGCGGGATCTGCGCATCGCCTACGCCCGGGATGGTGGCGATGACGCTGTTCATGTCGCCGAGCACATATTGCGTGACCGGGTAGCAGAGGATCGCGCCGAGCACGGCCGAGGTCCAGAAGCCCTTGTACAGCGCGCCCATGATCGTGCCCTTGCCGAGCCGCACCATGTAGGTGCCGATCACCGAGGTGATGATGCACACGCCGCCGATGAGCAGCGGCAGGGACATGAGCTTGAGGAGCAAGCCGCTGTCGCCTCCGGTGACCGTCAGCGCGATCGACACCATGGTGACGCCGAGCGTCACGACGTAGGTCTCGAACAAGTCGGCCGCCATGCCTGCGCAGTCGCCGACATTGTCGCCGACGTTGTCGGCAATTGTCGCCGGG
>Ga0068862_100002973_pt1 | contig 14803 bp, 15 predicted proteins | sample KBSSwiS52_FD_66598 | JGI IMG/M metagenome (GOLD analysis project Ga0068862, IMG submission 66598) | Switchgrass rhizosphere microbial communities from Kellogg Biological Station, Michigan, USA - KBS Switchgrass S5-2 | ecosystem: Host-associated > Plants > Roots > Rhizosphere > Soil ... | reverse complement strand
AGACATGGCCAATTGGCAAGACCCGCGCAGCACCGCCGAGAGGACTCCCGGCCTAGGCGCCGCGACGGTCGGCGTTCCGAGCGCCACCCGCGATGCGGGCCTGCGGTCGTATATGCTGTCAGTTTACAACTACATGGCGTCGGGCGTGCTGTTGACCGGCATCGTCGCCTTGCTGTTCGCGCCGTACGCGCGACAGGTCCTGTTCAATTCCACCGGCACCGGCATGAACCCGCTCGGTTGGCTGGTGATCCTGGCGCCGCTCGGCTTCGTGTTCGCGATGAGCTTCGGCGTCAATCGGATGCGGACGTCGACGCTGCAGATCCTGTTCTGGAGCTTCGCCGGCGTGATGGGCCTGTCGATGTCGACCTTGTTCCTCGCTTACACCGGGGTGTCGATCGCGCAGACCTTCTTCGCGACCGCCGCCGCCTATGTCGGCCTCAGCCTCTACGGTTACACCACCAAGCGCGACCTGTCGGGCTTTGGCACGTTTCTGATCATGGGTGTGGTCGGGCTGCTGGTAGCGATGGTGATCAACATCTTCCTGCAATCGAGCACGATGGCGCTGGTAATCAGCGCGATCGGCGTGCTGCTGTTCGCCGGCCTCACCGCCTATGACACGCAGCGGATCAAGAGCATGTACGATTACGTCGCCGGCACCGACATGCAGGGCAAAGCCGTGATCATGGGGGCGCTCAACCTCTATCTCGACTTCATCAACATGTTCCAGTTCCTGCTCAGCTTCATGGGCAACCGCCGCTAAGCACTGGCGGGACGACAAGCGGAAGGGCCGGGGGAAACTCCGGCCCTTTTTTTTGTTTTGGCGCCGGAACACTTTTGCCTCGGCAAGCTTAATTCGCTCTATTGATTAGGATGTTCGTGAGCCGCCTCCGTCCGTTCGTGGACGGCGCAGGCGGATTGGTCGAAATCGCCCCGCCAAGGGGCAGGCTTCAAGGCAAAGGGGTCCCGGGGGCGATGGAGGCACGATGATCGCCGGTCTCGGACCGAATGCTTCGCTGATCGATTTGGCTGACCAGGCCATGGCCCGCGGCGACGTGCGCCAGGCGGCGAGCTTTCTTGAACTGGCGTCGCAACATGGCCGCGATGCCTCGACCCTGCTGCGGCTGGCGACGGTCCGCCGGTCGCTCGGCGATCTGCCGGGCGCCGCCCAGGCGGCCGCCGCGGCGGTCGAGCTGTCGCCGCGCAATTTCCTGATGGCCTTGCTCCTCGGCAGCCTGCGCGAGACCAGCGGTGCCTACCATGCCGCCGAGCGGGCGTATCGGCTGGCCTGTACTTACGCGCCGCTCGATACCTCAACCCAGCCAGCCATGGCCAAGCAGCTGGAACGGGCCCGCGGCCGTGTTGAAGCGGCCGAGCGCTGGCGCAAGCATCTGCTCGAGTGGCAGGCAGACGGAGTATTTCGGGCGCTCACGCCCGACGAGGAGCGACGGCTCAGGCATTTCCGCGGCAACATCCTCGAAAATCTCGACGCCGGGCCGACCGCTCCGCCGGTGTTCCTGCTCCCCGGCATCCGCGCCAAACGTTATTTCGATCCGGCGGCCTTTTCCGGCGTGGCTGAACTGGAGGCGCAAACGGCCGTCATCCGCGACGAATTTCTGGCCCTGGCCGACGGGGCCACGACGGCGATGGCGGCGCGCCTGACCGGGCTGCACGCGGCCGAGTGCGATGCCGGGCGGACCGGCAATTGGTCGATGATCCCGTTGATCCGCAACGGCGCGGTGGTCGATGAATTTGCCGCCCGCTGCCCCGAGACGATGCGGCTCGCACAGGGACTCGAACTGCCCGAACTCGGGCTGATTTCGCCGAGCCTCTATTTTTCGGTGCTCGAGCCCAACAGCCGGATCGCGCCGCACACCGGGATCACCAACGCCCGGGCGATTCTGCATCTGCCGCTGATCGTCCCGCCCGATTGCGCGTTGCGGGTCGGCGGCGAAACCCGGACCTGGGAGGTTGGCAAAGCGTTGGTGTTTGACGACATGACGCTGCACGAAGCGTGGAACGACAGCGATCGCATTCGCGTCGTGCTGATCGCCGATCTGTGGCGGCCCGAGTTGAGCCCGCTTGAGCGCCGCGGGGCCGCTGACTTGATGCGCTGCCCCGACCTGGCGGACTAATTCCCGGACAATTGACGATATTCGTCCAGCGTGAGCTCGTCGCACGACTGGCGATAATGCTTGATCAGCCCGGCATCCACGCTGAGGACCATCGCCAGACTGGTGACGTCGGTACCGACCAGCAGCGCGGATCCGGTTTCTGGCGCGAACAGCAGGGCGCAGGCGATCCGGCTGGTCACCAACGCGCGTTTCGCCAGCCGGACGAGGATCGACATGGCATAGGGTCCGGCGGGCCAGAGGGTGAGGTCGGGCGGCACCACGAGCTTGCCGTCGGCGCTGGGCAGGCCAAGGTCGCTGCCGCGACCGATCAGACGCCCCTGGACGTCGGGCAGGTCGGCCGCCACCTGCGCGGTGAGATCGGCCGGGCGATCGAGGTTGAGCGGGCGCGCGACATAGCCGTCGCTCAGGATCTCCACGGTCGCGGTCGCGACGAAGGTCTCGTCCGGGGTGCACAGCCAGATCGCGGATACGAGCCAGTCGGGCGCGCCGCAGGCCGGCCCGAACCGCGTCAGGCCGGTCGACAGCGACGCCAGCGTATCCGCCCGGCCCCCCAGCGGGACGAGATCATCTGTCCGCACGGCGTCAGATTAGCGGCGATCGAAGCGACCGCAATCCGTCACAAAGTGAATTCCTCGCCGCCCGGTTGACCCCGTCGCTGGGGGACCCGCGGCCTAGTCGAGCAGGCTCGCCGGAACCCTGCCGCCGTTCGCGGCGAGTTGGCGCATCACTTCCTTGTGCAGCCAGATGTTCATCTCGGCGCTACCGTCCTTGGCCCCGGTGTAGCCGAGTTCGGTCGCCAATTCCTCGCGGTTGGACAGGCTCGAATCCATGTCGAGCAGCTTCAACAGGTCGACGATCGACGTCTTATAGTTGAGATCCGGGTTGCCCTTGTCGGCCGCGATCGAGGCGAGGACCTCCTCAACGTCAACTTGCTGCGGCGCTAGCGTCGGCGCCGGTGCAGTCGCGGTCGTGGTGTCGCCGGTACCGGTTTCGGGTTGCGGGGCAGGTGTCGCCGCAGCTGCCGTCTTGTGACCGAAAATCGCGTCCTTGATCTTGCTGAAGATGCTCATTGCCCGTCTCCTTGGTTGATGTGCTCCCCCCGGAGTTCAGCGGCCGCCGAGGAATTTTCCCGCCGCGCCGATCAGACTGCCCAGGATGTCGTCCTGGGCCGGTGCCAAAGCGTTGGGTGACGCTGGCGCCGGTTGCCCGCCCAGCATTCCGCCGAGCGCGCCGCCGAGGCCACCTTCCTTGCCGGCATTTTTCATCACGTAGCCGGCGGCGGCCATGGCCAGCACCGGCAGCATCTTCTTGAGGATCGACGGTTCGACGCCCGATTCCTGCGCAGCTTGGGCGGCGACCGCGCGGCTGCCGTCCTTCGAGCCGAAAATCTGGCCGAGGATTTCATTGCCCTGGCTGACCTGGGTCGGCGCGTTCGATGTGACATTGTCGAGCAAGGCGCCGCCGCCCATGCTGGTGATCGTCCCGAGCAAGCCGCCAAGGCCGCCAAAGGCCTGGGGTTCGGCGGCATCGCCGGTCGCTGCGACCGCGGCCGGTGCGGCCGGCTGCTGAAAACCGGAGAGAATCTGGGGCATTAGCGCCGCGGCGCCGGCTTCGGCGGTCGCCGGGTCGATCCCCAGCTCGCGCGCAATGGCTCCGACGGCGTTGGTCTGCTGGAGCATTTGATTGATATCCATGGCCTGTCTCCTTCACGCATGGTGCACTGCCGGCAGCGGACGGCCAGTGTCGTCGATAGTGAACGCCTGCGTCGCGGCTACGAAACGACGAAGGTGATCTTGAGCGTGACCCGCCATTCGGCGACGCGGTTGTCACGAACGAGGACCTTGGTGTCCTGCACCCAGGCGCCTTCGATGCCTTTGACGGTTTCCGATGCCTTGGCGATTCCGTCCCGGATCGCGGCTTCGATGCCCTCTGACGAGGTGGAGACGATTTCGATGGTTTTTGCGACGGCCATGTCAGACCTCCATAGAAAGCCTACGCGACCTTTTTATGACATGAGTCAATATCGCTTGCGTCCCGCGGAGATCAGGGCGGGGCGGCTGGAATGGCGCGCTAGCCGCCGAGATGCTGGTGAAAGAAGGCCAGAGTCCGCTTCCAAGCGAGATCGGCCGCATCCTTGTTGTAGCGCTCGGCCGAAGTATCGTTGTTGAAGGCGTGATTGACCCCGTCATAGAGGAAGAATTTGACGGTTTTCTTGTTCGCCCGCAGCGCCTCGATCCACGGGAAGGAGGTCGTGTTGACGCGATCGTCGAGCCCGGCGTTGTGGAATTCCATCGCCGCCTGGACCTTGGGCGCGTCGGACGGATCGGGAGCGGGGCCATAATACGGCACGCCGGCGGCGAGCTGATCCCCGGCGGCCACCGCCAGCCGGTTGACGAACCCGCCACCCCAGCAAAAGCCGACCGCCCCGACCTTGCCGCCACGGCTCGATTTGCCGAGTTCGTGAACGATCGCCACCGCGTCGGCGACCGATTTGCCTAGGTCGAGCTTGCCGATCGCGTCGCGCGCGGTGTCTTCGTTCGCCGGAGTCCCGCCCGAGGGCGAGAGCATGTCGGGGGCGACCGCGCGGTAGCCGGCGAGCGCGACCCGGCGGGCGACATCGCGGATGTGGTCGTTGAGGCCGCGATTCTCGTGGATGACGAGGACGGTCGCCTTCAGCGAGCGGGTGCGCGGCTCGGCGACATAGGCCTTGTAGCCGCCGGTCAGCTCCTGCGTGCGGGTGAAGATGTGCGGATCATTTTCGGGCACGACTGCGGCGACGGCGGGTGAGGCGGCGATGCTGGCGACCAGTAACTCCGCCGCGGCGAGGCCGCCGGCGAGCTTGGCCATCTCGGCCATGAACGCGCGGCGCTCCATGCCTTCGTGAGTGAAGCGGTCGTAGAGGAGGATCGCTTGCTGCCGGGTGGTCGGATCGATGCTCATGGGAACAAACCTCCGCTCGTTCTGAGTGGCATTGAGTAGGCGCAGCCGTATCGAAGTGCCGTATCGAAGAACAGTCCTTCGATACGCGCCTTCGGCTTCGCTCAGTCGCTACTCAGGATGAGCGGAATTTTGGCTATGCCGGTTGCGGGGCCGGTTGGGCCTGAGCCTCGGCGATCAGCTTGGCGTCGATCTCCCGCGCGCGCTCGTAGGCCGGGCGGTCGGTCATGCGGCGAGCGTAGTCGACGAACGCTTCGCGCGGTTCGAGCAGGTTGAACGCGAGCATGAAATTGACGTTGGCACCGACGAACAAATCGGCCGCGGTGAAATGGTCGGCGGCGATATATTCCTTGCCCGCGATGGCCTTCTCGAAGGTGTTGATCGCCAGATCGTAATTGCCGTAGCCGAACATGCGCTGCCGCTCCGGAGTCGGTTCGAAGCCCGCGGCCTTGTTGCTGAACGCCGCCTCGACCGGGCCCGAGGTGAAGAAGATCCAGCGGTAATAATCGGCGCGCTGGTCGATCGGCGGCGCGAGATTAGCCTGGGGGAAGGCGTCGGCGAGGTAGCAGCAGATCGCTGCGACCTCGGTCACAACCTTGCCCTTATGCTTGATCGCCGGGACCTTCCCCATCGGGTTGATCGAAATGTACGGCTCGGTCTTCATCGTCGTCGCGTAATCGAGCACTTCGGTGTCGTAGGGCTGGCCGACCTCCTCCAGCATCCAGCGGATGGTCTGCCCGCGCGACATCGGGTTGGTGTAGAAAATCAGGTCGGCCATTCGCCGTCTCCCGCTCGACTCGGTTGGAACAAAAGGCGAACTACTCCTATTTCAGCGGACGCTCAACCGCGTTCGCCTTTCCTCGGCGCGGCGTCGCCACGTTCGGACGCACTGGCGTCGCGGGCGGCCCGGAATTCGCTGTCCTCGCTCCAATTGGGCCAATCGCGCGAATTGGCGAGGCGCTCGCCGACCCCGTGGAGCAGCTCGGCGTCCTGGGCCATGCCGGTGAAGTCCCAGGTTGGCGAATATTCGTCGGCCGGCTGGTGATACATGTTGGCGGTGTAATTTTTCGACCAGGCTTCGGCGCGGGCGACGCCGCCGGTGACCAGATCCGAGCCCGGGCCGAAGCTCAGCGCCGGGATGCCGACCTTGGCGAGGGTGAAGTGGTCGGAGCGGTAGAAGCCGCCGGTCTCCGGATGCGGGTCGGGGGTGTAGCGGCGGCCGCGCTTGGCCGCTTCCTCGATGAGGATATCGAGCAGGCCGAACTTCTGATTGCCGCGGACGGTGAAATCGCGCGCCGGGCCCTGGACGCCGAGCACGTCGGTGTTGATCACGCCCGCGGTCTTGGCCGCCGGGTAGATCGGGTTGGCGGCATAATATTCGCTGCCGAGCAGGCCTTTCTCCTCGGCGGTGACGGCCATGAACACGACCGAGCGTTGCGGACGCGGGCCGTGAGCAAATGCGCGGCCCTGTTCGATCAGCTGGGCGAGGCCGGTGCCGTTGTCGATCGCGCCGTTGTAGATGCGGTCGCCCTTGGCATCGGGCTGGCCGATGCCGAGATGATCCCAGTGGGCAGTGTAGATCACCGTTTCGTCGGGATATTTGCTGCCGCGGACGATGCCGAGCACGTTGTGCGAGTTGATGACTTCGGTGGTCGCGTTGGCGTGGAGGTTGAGCGTCGCCTTGAGCTCGACGGGGCGGAAGTCCTTGCGCTTCGCCGCCGCCTTCATCGCGTCGAAGCTGGTCCCGGACGCCGCAAACAATTGCGCCGCAAGGTCCCGCTGGATCCAGCCCTCGAGCGGCGGATGTTCGGCCGCGGGATCCTTTCGAACGATGTCGAACATCGCATTGCTGTTGGAGTTCTTGACCGTCGCCCAGCCGTAGCTCGCCGGATCGGTCTCGTGGATGACCAGCACGCCCTTGGCGCCCTGGCGCGCGCCTTCTTCATATTTGTAGGTCCAGCGGCCGTAATAGGTCATCGCCTTGCCGCCGAAATTGCCTTCGCCGCCCTCGAAATCGGGGTCATTGACGAGCACGACCATGATCTTGCCGCGCAGGTCCTGGCCCTTGAAGTCGTCCCAGCCGCGCTCGGGCGCTTTCACGCCGTAGCCGACGAAGACCAGCGGGACGCCGTCGAACGCCAGGGCCTTGTCGCCGTTGGTCGGCGCGCGAAGGGCGACCTCAACGCCCTGGGTCAGCGGGGTGGCCTTGCCGGCGATGGTCAGGCTCGCCTGCGGCGGCGCGGCCCACTCCGATTTCAGCAGGGGCACAGCCTGGGTCCATTGGCGCTTGCCGTTGACCAGGTCGCCGCCCGGTTGCAGCCCGGCCTTGGCGAATTGGTCGGAGAGATAAGCGACCGTCTTGGTTTCGGCGCGGGTTGCCGGGGCGCGGCCTTCGAACGCGTCGGAACCCAAAGTCTGGACATGCTGCGCGAGGCGCTGCGGACTGAACGTCGCGGTCGACTGAGCGGCGAGGGGAACGGTGGTCAGCGCAAGCGCGGTGGCCGCGAGCAGGCGGAACGTCTTCATGGTTTCTCCCAGTCAGGAACGCACCGGCCGTTAGACGGCTGGAGACGTCAAAAGGTTGCGACGGCGATAGTCAGCGCGTGGCGGGCGGGGAAGTGCCGTTCGTCGAAATGGCGACCGGTACCGGCGCCGCTTTGGCCCGGTAGCGGTCGAACCAGGCGAGGATCGCCGCGGCCTTGGCGGCTGCTTGCGACGGCCGCGCGGCGATGCTGCCGTGGCTGGCGCCGGGGACTTTGACCAAGGCCGTCGGCACGCCGCGCAGCTGCAGCGCCGCATAATATTGCTCGGCCTGGCTGACCGGGGTGCGATAGTCCTCGCTGCCGACGACGACCAAAGTCGGTGTCTTGACGTTGCCGACGAGGCTCAGCGGCGAATATTTCCAATAGCTCATCGGGTCTTCCCACGGCCGTTCCTTGCGCCATCCCGGCGAGAAACCGGCGAGGAAGTCGGTGGTCAAAGCGAAGCTGGCGAGTTCGATCACCGGCTTCTGGGTCGCCGCGGCCCTGAAGCGGTTGGTCTTGCCGACGATCCATGCGGTGAGCACGCCGCCGCCCGAACCGCCGGTGACGAACAGATTGTCGGGGTCGACGTGGCCGGTGGCGATCGCGGCATCGACCGCGCTCAACAGGTCCAGGTAGTCGTTGCCGGGATAATTCTTGTCGATCTCATCCTCGAACGCCTGGCCGTAGGAGGTCGAGCCGCGCGGGTTGGCGTAGACCACGACATAGCCGGCCGCGGCGTAAAGCTGGTCGTCGGTCGAGAAGCTCGGGCCGTAGGCCGCCCATGGACCGCCATGGATTTCGAGGATCAGAGGATATTTCCGTGCCGGGTCGAAATCCGGCGGGGTAATCATCCAGGCGTCGATCGGCTTTTGGTCGAAGCTCGAAGCGACCGCGAGCTTCTGCGGTTGGCCCAGCACCTTGGCCTGGAGTTGCTGGTTGAGATGGGTCAGCTTGCGCACGCTGCCCCCGGTCGCGACGCCGATGTCGGACGGATGCAAATGATCGCCGGTCGTGATGGCGATCGCGCCGCCGCGCGACACGCTATACTCGCCGCCGCTGTACGGGCGGTCCAGGCCGCTTCCGGTCAGCGCGGTTGCGACATCGTGGACCGAACCGTCGAGCCCGACGCGGGCGACACGGTTGCTGCCATGCTCGTCATACAAGACGTAGATCGCGCGGCCGTCCGCCGCCCAAACCGGATTGCCGACCGAGCGGTCGAAGCTGCCGGTGAGCACGCGCGGGTTCGAGCCGTCCAGATTCATCACTGACAGCTTGGTGTCGATGTTCGCGCGGCCGTTGTCGTCGTAGCCGACATAGGCGACCAGGCGGCCGTCGGGCGACACTGCCGGCGAGGCATCGGGCCCCTTGCGGGTGGTCAGCGCGACCGGCGCGCCGCCGTCAATCCCGACGCGGTAGATTTCGGCTTCGGAAGGGTTGCGTTCCCAATCCTTGCCGAGGTTGGCGCTGAACAGCACGGCGCGGCTATCCGGCGTCCACGAGACCTGCGCTCCGGCATTGGTCGGGCCGAAGGTCAGCTGGGTCGAGGCGCCGCCGTCGGCGGGCACCCAGAAGATCTGTTGATAGCCCGGCTTGAAATAACCGGCGCCGTCGAAGCGATAGGTGACCGCGTCGATGATCTGCAGCGGATCGGCCCATTTCGCGCCTTCGGGTTTGTCCGGCGCCTGGCCGAGCTTCGGCCCGTCGTCGGGCACGAACATCGAATAAGCGATGCGGCGGCCGTCGGGCGACCAGACGATGCTGTCGGGGCCGTCGGGCAGGCCGGTGACGCGGGCGCTGGTGTTCGCCGCGATCCAGCGGACGTAGAGCTGGGCACCGCCGTCGCCGCTGGCGACATAGGCCAGCCGGGTGCCGTCGGGCGACCAGCGCGGCGAAGAGAAGGAGTTCGGGCCAGCGAGGAGCGGGTGCTGCTGGCCGCTGGCGACGTCGACCAGCCAGATCGCCGAGCGCGCATTGTCGGTCATGATGTCGTTGGATTTGCGGACGTAGGCGATGGTCCGCCCGTCGGGGCTGATCTGCGGGTCGGTCGCAACTTCGAGATTGAACAGGTCGCCGCCGGCGAAATAGCGGCCGGGGGCGTCGGCGGGCTTGGCCGCCAGGGGAGAACTGAGTGCGGTCGCGGCTGCCAGCAGCGCGATAATGCGAATGGACGGCACGGTGATGCTCCCCCCTTGATGACGGCGCGCACGATTGAACTTTCCAGAGAGCGGGGCAAGCCGATTATCGACCGACCGACGAACGACATTCAACTAAATGGTTGACAGTCGCCGCGCGGCAGCTATATTTAACCACATGGTTGAAAATCGACTCGATGCAACATTCCAGGCGCTGTCGGATCCGACACGCCGCGGCATGCTGGCCAGCTTAGCGCTGGGTGAACGCTCGATCGGCGAGCTCGGCGAACCGTTCGCGATGAGTTTCGCGGGCGCCGCCAAGCACGTCAAAGTGCTCGAAAGCGCCGGGCTGATCGAGCGCCGCAAGGACGGGCGAAAACAGATTTGCAGCCTCAACGCCGAACCGCTCGCCGAAGCCGAGCGGTGGCTCAAGCAATGGGAGCAGTTCTGGACGGTCCGCCTCGACCGCCTCGAGGAGCTCATCAACACCGACAAGAAGGAGAATTCCAATGACTGAAGCCGCGACTGCAATTTTGATCACTGCCCCGATCACCCGCCTTGGCGCCGACACGATTCGGCTGGAGCGGACGTTCGATGCGCCGGCCGCGAAGCTTTGGCGCTATCTGACCGAAGCCGAGCTCCGCCGCGAATGGTTCATGGGCGGCACCGACGCCACGCCTGGTGGCGAGTTCGAACTGCTGATCGACCACGACAATCTGTCGGCGGACGACGTCCCCCCTCCGGCAGACTATTCGAAGATGAAGGGCTCGACCTGGAGCGAAAAAGTGATCCGGTTCGATCCGCCGCGGCTGCTCGAAACGACGTTCCAGGGCGGCAAGAACGGCCATGTTACCTACGAGCTGTTTTCCGAAGGCGACCGCACCCGACTGGTCGTAACGCATAGCGGCATTACCAGCGGCACCGGCGCACAGGATTTCGGCAGCGGCTGGAATTCGCACATGACCGTGCTCCAGGAGAAGCTGGCCGGGCGCAGCGTCGCCAATTTCTGGGCGCTGCATGCGCAATCGCGCGAGGCGGTGGCAGGGGCGCTTGGCTAAGTCGGCGCCGCCGGGCATCAACGTCGGCGCTTGGGCTGACGCCTTATGGCTCCCTGTCGAATTTTTATTGGCCTGATGCCCTTCGCGCCCCTTCACTCACCCCGAGTTTGACGAGTCAGTTCTGGAAGTCGCGGCGGGCGTCAGCGCCTACCGCGGCTTCTTGGCTGATGTGGCTCCGGAGGGTGGTGGATGAAGTTCGTTTTGGCAGCAGCATTGGCCTGTGCGGCGATCCCGGCGCATGCCGAGCAAGCGGCCGATGCTCAATCGGCGGAAGCCGAACGATGGCGGACGGCGATGCAGTCGGCGCGCTGGACGGGGCCGCTGCTCGCGTCGAACGCCAACACCTTGCCGCAAGGCCATGTCTACACCGAGCCTTACTTCTTCGACGGTATTTCCGGGGGCGACCACCACCCGGGATCGAGCGGCTTTTACCAATATGGCCTGCGCGACAATTGGACGGTCGGCATGCAGCCATTCTTCTCGCTTGGCATGAAGCGATATAATCGCGAAGTCGCGATCGGCGATTTCAAGCTGCTGTCGCAGGTGCGGGTGAGCAATTTCACGCCGGACCATCGCGTCCCCAGCGTGGCGCTGGTGACCAATTTGGTGCTGCCGACGGGGAAGTTCGACCGCCTCGGCGCCGTCAAAAACGGTCACGGGTCGGGCACGTTCGCACCGGAGATCGGTGTCAATGTTCAGCAATATTTCTTGGTCGGTGACCGGCTGCTGCGCGGCCGGATCAACGTGCTCCACCAGTTTCCGCTGCGCACCGACGTCCGCGACCGCAGCGTCTACGGCACGAGCCAGGGCTTTCGCGGCCATGCGCGGCCTGGGGCCAAGTCGACCCTGATTCTCGGAGCCGAATACAGCCTGACCAAGGAGTGGGTGCTGGCCTTCGACGTCGAGGCCGACGCGTGGGGCAGGACCAGGGTCCGGGGCCGCGATGCCCTAGGGGCGACGGTCCGCGAAACATCCCCGAAGAGCTGGAACGTCGGCTTCGCCCCGGCGGTCGAATATAATTGGAGCGACCGGGCGGGGGCGATTTTCGGTGTCTGGGTCGTTCCCAAGGGTCACAACACGCAATCGTCCATCACCCCCGCAATCGCCGTCCAGCGCTTCTTTTAGCGCCCTAATCGCTGGGTGAAGAAGATCTCACGACTCCGGCACCGAATGTGTAGACCAATCGTCCGCCAAGGAACCCGCCGACCGACAAGAGCAAGGCGCTCGCGACGCTGAGAACGATGCTGAGTGAACTCAAGCCTGTCCCGCCCGACAGAGTTTCGCGTCTCAAGTAGAGCGCGACCGCGTAACCGAGCCAGGCAATCCCCATTACGGCCATGTGGCGCACAGCGTGGGGCACGACCGATGTCTCAAGCTTGGTGAAATCGAACAGGCCCGCGCCCATCGCGACGAGGCCCATCGCGAGTCCGCCGGTCATCAGGATCGCGGCGATGTGCGTGTCGGTGGTCAATCCGGCCACCCGCGCCAGATCCGCGAACGTCGCGGATAGCAGCAGTGCCAGGGGGAAGTGCACGACTGCCGGATGGAGCGGGTGGCCGAACATCGTCACGATCCTAGAGGAAATGGAAAGCGCCGCCGGCCAGCAGCAGGAAGCCGGTTACGGCCGCTCCAGCGTGGACGAACACCACGGCGCGCGGCGGCAGCTGCTTGCGAGCGTGGAACGAAGCAAGAAAGAACCCACCCAGCGCAGCGACGGCAAGAATCAGCAGCGCGATCGGGACGATGCCGGACATGCCGCTGGGGCCAAGAACGACGATGCCGGTCAGGACCAACCCTGTCGCGCCAAGTGCGGCGTGGAGCAGCGATACCGCCCACGGCGCGAGGTGACCGCCAAGTACTCGACTTGCCATGTACAACCCGCCGAGCGCGCCGATTGCAAACACCAGAACCGCGATGGTCAGCATGTCATCCCTCCTTTTTTTATGGCTCGTCTTTGGGCTGGGACGCGATGCTTTGTCAACTTATACCATTACAAAGTTGCCAAAGGTTTGGATTCGGGTCATTTGCCCGCCATGGGCCAAATGTTGCACCCCGAGCCGGCGCGCAGCCGCGACCGAATTCTTGAGCTACTGCTGCGGTCGGAGTCGCCGTTGCCGGTCCAGGCGTTGGCAACCTCGCTCGGCATTTCGCGCAACGCCGCGCACCAGCAGGTGACAGCGCTGGAGCGCGAAGGGCTGGTCGAGCGGGCTGCGGCGATTAGGACCAAAGGGCGTCCATCGCAGGGCTTTCGGCTAAGCGCGGCTGGGACCGCGACTTTTCCCCGCCAATATGCGCTGCTGGCCAAGCAGCTGCTGCAAGAATTGTCGCAATTGCTGCCGCCGGATGAGCTGCCACGGGCGATGGCACGGATTGGCGCGACCCTAGCCAATAGTCTTCCCGCCGGCCTGCCGTTCGACCCGGAGCAGCGGCTGACCACGATCGCCGAACTGATGCGCGGTCTCGGCTACGACTCGCAGACCATCGAGGGAGCCACCGGGACCGAGATAGAAGCGCACAACTGTGTGTTCCACGACCTCGCTATGGCTGACCCCGGAATCTGCGAGGTCGACCTGTCGTTGTTGCGCGTACTGTCGGGGCAAGCCGTCGAGCATCGCCGGTGCATGGCGCGCGGCGAACGGTCGTGCCGGTTTGCCTTCAAACCGGCCAAACCGACTAGCTAATTATTCTGCCTCGGACGCCCCGGCCTTGCGCTTGGCCGCGACGGGCTTGGGCTTGTCGGCCTTCGCCTTGCCGTTGCCCTTGGCCTTGGGCGGCTTGGGGGCGGCAGGCACAATCTCGAAGGCCGGGGCATTGTCCTTGATCCGGACCTTGACCTCGCCGCCGTTGACCAGCTTGCCGAACAGCAATTCCTCGGCCAGCGGCTGCTTGATCTTTTCCTGCACCAGGCGGGCCATCGGGCGCGCGCCGTAGAGCTTGTCGTAGCCCTTGAGGACGATCCACTCGCGTGCCTCGTCGTCGAGCTCAATGTGGACGTTGCGGTCGGCCAGCTGGAGTTCGAGCTGGAGGATGAACTTGTCGACCACCCGCGCGACCACCGCCGGCGGCAGGTAGGAGAAGGGCACGATCGCATCGAGGCGGTTGCGGAATTCCGGCGTGAACATCTTCTTGACCGCGTCTTCCTGCGCGTCCTCGCGGCTGGAGGCGCCGAAGCCGATGCCCTCACGCGCCATGTCCGACGCGCCGGCATTGGTGGTCATGATCAGGATGCAGTTGCGGAAATCGACCGTCTTGCCGTGATGGTCGGTGAGCTTCCCATGATCCATGACCTGCAGCAGGATGTTGAACAGGTCCGGGTGGGCCTTCTCGATTTCGTCAAGCAGCAGCACCGAGTGCGGGTGCTGGTCGACCGCGTCGGTCAGCAAGCCGCCCTGGTCGTAGCCGACGTAGCCGGGGGGCGCGCCGATCAGCCGGCTGACCGCGTGACGCTCCATATATTCCGACATGTCGAAGCGCTGCAGCGGGATGCCCATGATCGAGGCGAGCTGACGCGCGACCTCGGTCTTGCCGACGCCAGTGGGACCGGAGAATAGATAATTGCCGATTGGCTTGTCGGGATCGCGCAGGCCGGCGCGCGACAGCTTCATCGCCGAGGCGAGTTTCTCGATCGCCAGGTCCTGGCCGAACACGACGCGCTTCAGATCGGCATCGAGATGCTCGAGGATCTGCTTGTCGTCGGACGACACCGACTTGGGCGGGATCCGCGCCATGGTCGCGACCACCGCCTCGATTTCCTTGGTGGTGATGACCTTCTTGCGCCGCGACGGCGGCACCAGCATCTGCATCGCGCCGACTTCGTCGATCACGTCGATCGCCTTGTCGGGCAGCTTGCGGTCGTGGATGTAGCGCGCGCTGAGTTCGACCGCGCTCTTCACCGCGTCGGGCGTGTAGCGGACATTGTGGTGCTGTTCGAACGACGAGCGCAGCCCGGCGAGGATCTTGATCGTATCCTCGACCGTCGGTTCGTTGACGTCGATCTTCTGGAACCGGCGCAGCAACGC
>Ga0068862_100002971_pt1 | contig 14808 bp, 13 predicted proteins | sample KBSSwiS52_FD_66598 | JGI IMG/M metagenome (GOLD analysis project Ga0068862, IMG submission 66598) | Switchgrass rhizosphere microbial communities from Kellogg Biological Station, Michigan, USA - KBS Switchgrass S5-2 | ecosystem: Host-associated > Plants > Roots > Rhizosphere > Soil ... | reverse complement strand
CGCCGTGAGATCCCGTGGCCCGAGGCCGTCCTCTCCTGGCGGGACTCGGTGTACCGCCCGATGATCCAGCGCATCGTGGCAAGCGACGTGCTCCGGGATTTTCCGGGTCGGACGCCGGCGGACCTCTACCTGTTCGTGATGGACCACCTCCACTATCTCCGCCAGCAGTACGGAGATGTCGCCCCCACCCGCGCGTTCGACCACTTCCGCCTCTCGCAGCGTCCGAAGGAGAGTTTCGGCGAGAGGCTCCGGAGGTGGTGGAGACGCCTCCGGAGCTAGAGGCCCCATCTCCTCCGCGTCCGCGGATTCCACGCCCGGTCAGACGACGCCGGGCCAGTCCCCTCCCCGTTCCCGGAAGCGCGCGCGAACGGCGCTCTGCATCTCGTCGGGCAGCGGTCCGCGGGCGAGCGCGGCGAGGTTCGCGACCAGATGCTCGACCCGTCGCGTGGCGACGAGCACGGTCGAGACGCCCGGGACGAAGGCGGCGAAACGCAGCGCCGCTTCGTCCGGAGGAAGCGGACCGAAGTCCAGTTCGAGGGATTCCCACCGCCGCCGGTAGGTGGCGATTGCCTCGTCCGCGGATGGTCCGGCGGTTCGCCACACGGCGTTGGCGAGCGCCCTCTTGCCGATCACGCCCATGCCGCGCTCGCGCGCGCGCGCCACGGCCGTGTCGCTGGAGCGTTGATCGACGACGTTCACCGAGGTCTGGATGCTCCCGAAATGTCCGGAGGCGACCGCGAAATCGAGAGCCTCGCCCTCGCCGGAGTAAGCGGCGACCCGGACCTTTCCGGCCGCGACCGCACGCCCGAGCGCCTCCGCAACGCCGTTTCGCTCGAGCGTCTCGCGCGGGCAGGAGTGGAGGTGAACGACGTCGATCACGTCCGTGCGGAGGTTCGAGAGCGCGAGGTCCACGCCCGCCGACACGCATTCGGCGGTCCAGTCCGCGTACCCCGGCACCCCGTAGCCGACCTTCGTGGAGAGCACGAGCTCCCCGCGGCGGGCGCCAAGGTGTCGCCCGATCCGCTCCTCGGAAAGACCGTAGCTCCGCGCGGTATCGATCAACCCGAGCCCGAGATCCACGACCGAGTTCAGCAGAGCTCCGGCGTCACTCTCGGACAGCGAGGGATCGCCGACGCCGCCCGCGCCAAACCCCAGGATCGGCACGGTCAGCCCGGAGTTCCCGAATGGACGCCGGGCGGGCGGCGGAGCCGTCAAGGTCCGGTGGATTCTTTCTTCCGGCGGCCGGTCATCTGCGCGAGCTCGAGCAGCCTGGCGTTGCGATCGTTCCGAAAGTCTTCGTCGCGGACGCGCCAGCTCCAGTTGCCGTGCGCTTCCGCGGGCGTGTTCATGCGGGCCTCGCTTCCCAGCCCGAAGACGTCCTGCAGCGGGACGATCGCGCGATCCGCGACGGACGTATAGGCCGCGCGAATCATCGTCCACTCGATTTCGCCCCCGTCGGTGCCGAGGTAGGCGGCCGTGCGGCGCCGTGCGTCCGGATCGAGTGTCGCCCACCAGCCCCGGGTCGTGTCGTTGTCGTGCGTCCCGGTGTACACGACGGCGTTCGGCACGTGCCGGTGCGGAAGGTAGGGACTGTCGTCCTCGTAAAAGGCGAACTGCAGGACCTTCATCCCGGGGAACCGGAGCTTTGCGAGCAGCCGGCGCACGTCGGGCGTGATGGTGCCCAGGTCCTCCGCCACGAGCGGCACGTCACCGAGCTCGGCGCGGACGGCGTCGAAGAGCTTGCGTCCCGGACCCGGCAACCATCTCCCGTTCATCGCGGTGGGGTCTCCGGCCGGGACCGCCCAGTACGCCGCGAAAGCGCGGAAGTGGTCCAGCCGGACGATGTCGGTCATGCGGAAGGCCGTGCGGAAACGCTCGATCCACCAGCGGTAGCCGTCCTCGGCCATCCGGTCCCAGCGGTAGAGCGGATATCCCCAGAGCTGACCGGTGTTGCTGAAGAAATCGGGAGGGACGCCGGCGACGTCGGTGGGATCGCCCTTTTCGTCGAGCGCGAACAGCTCCGGATGCCTCTCCACGTCGACGCTCCCGGCCGGAACGTAAATCGGCACGTCGCCGAAGAAGGCGATTCCCCGCCGGCGCGCTTCCCATCGGAGGCGGTCCCACTGCCGGAAGAACGTGAGTTGCAGGAACTCCTGGTACTCGGTCTCCGCCGCGAGTTTTTCGGGGCCGGCGTCCGGCCCGACCGCCCGTTTCGCCGCGAACTGCGCCCAGTCCGCGAGCCAGATCTTCTGCTCCGGCGCGGAGCGAAACTCCTCGAGGGTCTCGCGCACCCGTGCGGATCCGGACGCGCGCTCCCAGGCCGCCCGGAGAAAGCCGTCCTTCCACTCGCGGACGCGGTCCCAGTCCACGGAGTCCTTCGGGAAGTCGGGGGCATCTGCCAGCGCCGCGCCCGGGACGAAGCCCTCCTCGACCAGCTTCTCCGGCGAGATCAGGAGCGGGTTGCCGGCGAAGGCTGACAGCGTCCCGTAGGGTGAGGCACCGTGGCCCGTCGGCCCCAGAGGGAGCACCTGCCAGATCGTCTGCCCCGCCGAAACGAGCCACTCGAGGAACTGCTCGGCGATCGGTCCCAGGTCGCCGATGCCGAAGCGACCCGGCAGAGACGTCGGGTGAAGCAGGATGCCCGCCGCGCGCTCCGTCTTCATCTCGGCCTTCCGGGATCGGGGAGGCGTCAGATCCCTTCCGGCGCGAGTTGCCGCGCCCGTCCATTCGTCGCCGCGAGCCGGCGATCGGCCGCCGGCAGGTAGCAGAGCTCGAGGTACTCGGTGACCATGCGGTCGGAGGAGAAGAGCCGCGCGATCCGGGTCGCGGAAAAGACCATCTTTTCGATCCACCGCCACGGGATCCCGTCCTCGTCGCGGTCTCGGAAGAGCGGCGCCACCCGCTCCTCGAGCGCCTCGTAGAGGGCCGCCGCCGCGCCTTCGCCGACCGACTCGTCCGCGGCATCGCCGATCACGAAACCGGCTTCCTCGTAAGGCGCCTCGTCCCACCAACCGTCGAGCACCGAGAGGTTCAGCCCGCCGTTCATCGCGGCTTTCATCCCGGACGTTCCGGATGCCTCGTGCGGCCGGATCGGATTGTTGAGCCACACGTCGCAGCCCGCGACGAGAGCGCGCGCGATTCCCATGTCGTACTCGGGCAGGAAGACGACGCGGCCCCGGAAGTCCGGGCTTTCCGCCCGCTGCACGACCTCGCGGAGGATCTCCTTGCCCGGGTCGTCCTGGGGGTGCGACTTGCCCGCGAACACGAACTGGATCGGGTGGGCGTCCATCAGGCGCTTCAGCCGGTCCGGGTCCGAGAAGAGGAGCGTCGCCCGCTTGTACGAGGCGAACCTCCGCGCGAAACCCACCGTCAGGGCGGTCGGATCGAGCACGCGGCCCGCCGCCTCGACCTCTTCCTCCGGCGCCCCGACCGCCCGCTTCCACTCGGTCAGACGGTCGCGGCAGAACGAGACCAGGCGCGCGCGGAGCCGCTCGTGCGTCTTCCAGAGGTCGATTTTCGCGGCGGGGCTGGGGCTCTCCGGCAACCGGAGCATGGCGATCTCGGGGTCTGTCCACGTCGCCCGGTGCACGCCGTTGGTGATCGAACGGATCCGAACGTCGACGTCGGCGAGCTCCGGCAGGAGCTCCATCCACAGACGCCGCGACACCTTGGCGTGCAGCTGGGAGACGGCGTTCGCGTACGCCGAGTGTCGGAGCGCGAGAACCGCCATCGAGAAGGGCTCGCCCTCCCGCTCCGGTACTTCGCGTCCGAGACGCATGAGCTCCTCGACCGTGATCCCGCAGTCCCTGGCGATGCCCGACAGGTACTTCTCGATGAGCGGCAGCGCGAAACGGTCCATCCCGGCCGGGACGGGGGTGTGCGTGGTGAAGACGTTTCCGGCGGACGCGACTTCGCGCGCCTCCGCGACCGAGAGCCTTTCTTCGACGACGAGCTCCCGGATCCTTTCCAGGACCGCGAAGGCGGCGTGCCCCTCGTTGATGTGGCGGATCGACGGGGAAAGACCCAGGCGCTTCAACGCCCGGAGCCCTCCGATTCCGAGGGTGATCTCCTGGCGGATCCGCATCTCCTGGTCCCCCGAGTAGAGGCGCGCCGTGATCTCGCGGTCCTCGGGATGATTTTCCGGAAGGTCGGCGTCGAGGAGGAAAAGCGAGATCCGCCCGACGCGCGCGACGCGGATGAGCAGCTGAACCGCGCGATCTCCCAGCTCGAGGACGATCGTCGGCGGACCGCCGTCCCGGGTGCCCGGCAACGCCAGGGGCAGATCCTCCGGGTCGAGGATCGGGTTCTCTTCGTGCTGCCACCCGGCGGCGTCGAGGACCTGTCGGAAATATCCCTCGCGGTAGAAGAGTCCGACGCCGACGAGCGGCAGTTTCAGGTCGCTCGCCGACTTCAGGACGTCGCCCGCGAGCACGCCCAGGCCGCCGGCGTAGATCGGAAGGACCTCGGTCAAACCGAACTCCGCCGAGAAATAGGCGATGCGGTCGTTCCGCGTGGTCAGGCCGCGCACGCCGGGGTGGAGGGGCTGGGCAGTGTCCTCGAAGGCGAGCTCGGACGCCAGCCCGTACAGCGTCGTCAGGAAGGCGCGGTCGGCCGCCGCCTCCTCCAGCCGCTCCCGCGACACGCGGCGCAGGAAGGCCGCGGGGTTCCCTCTCACGGCCGTCCACAGCTCGGAGTCGAGCGAAGAAAAGAGCGCGCGCAAGGAGGGCCGCCACGTCCACCGGAGGTCCCGCGACAGCCGGAGGAGAAGCGTCAGGTTGGGGGGAAGATCGAGCCCCGGATGGTGCTGCGGCAGCTCTTCCATCTCGTCGATCGAGAATACCAGAGAGGGTTACGGGGACAGGGCCCCACGGCCCTGCACTCGTCTCCGACCGTCACGGGGACAGGGCCCACGGCCCTGCACCCGTCACCGAAGTGAGCGCGGCCCGTCTAGCTCGGGAGCGCCGCCGCGGAAGGCGGGAGCGGAGCGCGGAGCGTCCGGTAGAGCTCGGACCCGTCGGGCCGCTCCCCGAGTCCGCTGCGCACGCGCTCCAGGAGCTTCAGGAAGAGCGGCTCGATCGAACCGCCCAGGTGCTCCTCGGCCAGCTCCACGGCCCGCGCGGCGTAGCGGAGAACCTGGCGCGTCTCGAGGCCGGCCGGGTCGTCGAAGAACCACCCGCAGCTCGTGTACATGAGAAGCGCGTAGCGCTGCATCTCGAGAAGCCCGAGCGCGAGCGTGCGCTCCTCGCCGGTCAAGTGTGAAATCGCGTGCCGGTCCAGGAAACGGGCAACGGATTCCTCGGACCGGTCGAGGATCACCTCGATCGAGTCGTCCCGCGCGGCCCAGGGGTCTTTGAACAACGCGGACGCCGTCGCCTCGTAGAGCGGCGCGAGCGTGTCGCGCAGCCAGTCGAGCGCCTCGCGAAGCGGACGCCGCCACGGGTGGGTGACCGCTCCGCCGGCCGAGCAGCCGCAATCGTCGCTCCAGCGCCCGACGCCGTGGGCGCAGCTCCAGGAGGAGTTCGGCACGATCCGGGCCTCGAGGCGGGCCGGAAACCGCTCGAGAAACTCGCCGTAGTTCGTCAACCGCGCATGGCCCGAGCTCTCGATGCGTTGGAGCGCTTCGGCGAGCGCCCGATCGGCACCGCGGAAGTGGTGGCCGTAGGTCTCTCCGTCCGTGGCGACGTGTACGAGCTGCGGCCCGTTCCGGTCGTCGAATCGCGAAAGCAGCGCCCGCGCGAAATCCTCGCCGCCCTGCGCGACCTCACCGAACGCAATGCCGTGGGCCAGGCCGCCGTCGTAGAAGAAGACGGAGATCCTCCGGCCGGACGACAGAGGAACGGAGTACGCCTCGCGCGGATCCACGCGCGTGCCTTCGACGTCGCGCCATTCCGACGCCGGTTCCCGAACCGCCGAGGCCTGGGACGGCGCCAGGATCGTGAACGCGATCCCCTCGCCGGCCAGCACCTCGAGGGTCGCCTCGTCGACGGCGGTCTCGGGCAGCCACATCCCCTCGGGCCGGCGGCCGAAACGCGCCTCGAAATCCCGGATCCCCCAGACGACCTGTGTGACCCGGTCGCGGCGGTTGGCGAGCGGCAGGATCACGTGGTTGTAGGCCTGCGCGATCGCGGAGCCGTGTCCCGAGAACCGTTCCCGGCTCTCCCGGTCCGCCGCGATCACGGCACGGTACGGCTCGGGCGCGTTCGTCGCCAGCCACGTGAGCAGGGTCGGCCCGAAGTTGAAGCTCATCCGTGAGTAGTTCGAGGGGGCTCCGGCGCCGTTCGGCGCGTAGCACTCCGCGGTGATCCTCTCGTTCCAGTCGTGGTACGGGCGTGCGGACTGCTCGAGGTCGACCTCTCCGGTCCAGGGGTTCTCCCGCGGAGGCTGGTAGAAGTGCCCGTGCACGCAGACGAGGCGGCTCATGATTTCGGGACCTCCGTTTTCGCCCGCGCACGCCGGGCCGTCGGCCGGGTTTCACTCTCCGGCTTGAAGAAGACCGCTCCGAGCGGCGGGAGCGTGATCTCCAGGGACTGCGGATGTCCGTGGGCGGGCTGCGCCGACGTCCTGCAGCCTCCCAGGTTTCCGACGCCGCTGCCTCCGTACTCGACCGCGTCGCTGTTCGCGAGCTCGCGCCAGAAGCCCGCGGCCGGAACGCCGATGCGGTAGCCGTAGCGGGGCACGGGCGTGAAGTTGAACGCCACGGCGACGACATCCTCCTCGGATTTTCCGAAGCGGAGAAGCGCGACGACGCTCCGTTCGAAGTCCGCGCAGTCGATCCAGGAGAAGCCGGCGGGATCGAAGTCGAGCTCGTGCAGGGCGGGCTCCGTTGCATAGAGGCGGTTCAAGTGCCGGACCCAGCTCTGAAGGCCGGCATGCGCGGGATCGGCCAGGAGATCCCACTGGAGCTCATCGTCATGGTTCCACTCGCGCCACTGTCCGATCTCTCCCCCCATGAAGAGGAGCTTCTTCCCGGGCTGCGACCACATCCAGGCGTAGAGCAGCCGCAGGTTCGCGCGCTTCTGCCAGAGGTCTCCCGACATCTTCGTCAGGAGGGAGCCCTTCAGATGCACGACCTCGTCATGGGAGAGCGGCAGCACGTAGTTCTCGGAGTAGGCGTAGAGCATCCGGAACGTCAGCTTGTCGTGGTGATACTTCCGGTGGATCGGATCGAGCTTCATGTATTCGAGCGTGTCGTGCATCCAGCCCATGTCCCACTTCATCCCGAAGCCGAGCCCCCCCACCCAGGCCGGCCGCGTCACCATCGGCCACGCCGTGGACTCCTCGGCCACCGTCTCGGTTCCGGGCTCGACGCGATAGACCTCCTCGTTGAAGCGGCGGAGAAACGCGATCGCGTCGAGATTCTCGCGGCCGCCGAACGCGTTCGGCTCCCACTCCCCCGCTTTCCGGGAGTAGTCGAGGTACAGCATCGACGCCACGGCGTCCACGCGGAGACCGTCGGCGTGGTAGAGCTCCAGCCAGAAGAGCGCGGACGAGAGGAGAAAGCTGCGCACCTCCGGCCGGCCGTAGTTGAAGACGAGGCTGCCCCAGTCCGGCTGGTATGCCTTGCGCGGGTCGGCGTGCTCGTAGACGTGGGTTCCGTCGAAGAACACGAGGCCGTGCTCGTCGGACGGAAAGTGCGACGGCACCCAGTCGAGGATCACACCGATCCCCTGCTGATGAAGGTGATCGATCAGGAACATCAGGTCCTGCGGCGTGCCGTACCGGCTGGTCGGAGCGAAGAACCCGGTCGTCTGGTAACCCCACGACCCGTAGAACGGGTGCTCCATCACCGGGAGGAGCTCGACGTGCGTGAATCCCAGATCCTTTGCGTACGCCGCGAGCTCGGGGGCGATCCCCCGGTAGGTCGGCAGCTTTCCTTCGGACCGCCGCCACGAGCCGAGGTGGACTTCGTAAACCGACTCCGCGCGGACACGCGAGGCGCCGGGCTCACGCCCCTTCATCCACTCCGAGTCGCCCCACTCGTTCGAGAGATCCCAGATGATCGAGCCGGTGTTCGGCGCGAGCTCGCGGTAGAACGCGAACGGGTCGGACTTGTCGACGGAGTAGCCGCCGTGACGCGAACGGACGTGGTACTTGTAGACCGCTCCCTTCGCCGCCCCCGGCACGGAACCCTCCCAGAGTCCGGACGATCCCCGCGGAGACAGCGGATGGGCGTCGCGGTCCCAGGAGTTGAAATCGCCGATGACCGAGACGCGCTCGGCCTCCGGAGCGAACACCGCGAAACTCGTTCCGGGATTCTCCCCCCGGGTGGAGTGGGCGCCCAGCTTCTCCCAGAGGCGCGTGTGCGAGCCCTCGTTGAAGAGGTGCAGGTCCTCGGGCGTGAGGAGCGAAGTCGTCCGCGGGCTCCGGGGGCGAGCCGGGCGGCCGGCCGAACCGCCGCTCACTCGGTCGGGGAGCGGAGGAGCGATCGGTAGGCCTTCAGGTGGCGGATCGCCGCGGCCGGGCGGCCGACGCGTTCACAGACTCCGGCGAGGTTGAAGTAGGCGTCGGCATGACCGGGGTCGAGGGCGGTCGCCTCCTCGTACGCGTCGATCGCATCCAGATCCCTCCCCAGGTCCTCGAGCGCGACTCCGAGGTTGAACGCGGCGGTCGCGTCCTCCGGGCGCGCGCGGAGCGCCAGCCGGTACTCCTCGGCCGCCGCGGCGGGGTCCCCCCGCTCGTGGAGCAGCCGGCCCAGGTTGACGTGCGTGTCCGCCCGATCCGGATCGATCGCGAGCGCCGAGCGGTAAGCCGCCTCGGCGCCGCCGGGATCGGTCGCCTCGAGCTCGCACCCGCGCTCGTAGAAGTCGACGGCAGTCGCACCGTCGGGGTCGACGGCGGAAGGACGCGTCGCCCGCACCATCGGAACGCATACGCCGCCGGCCGCTTCCGGAAACTCGATCAGGATCTGCCCGGACTCCGGCTGCCATCGCGCCGAACCGTCGGTCACGACGATGCGCGTGCCTTCCGCGGAGATTTGGAGCTCCGCGAGCTGCCGCCGCTCCGGGACCTGCTCCCGCAGCCGTGACAGCGCCCGCTCGATCCGGCGGGGCCCGATACGCGCTCCGGCGAGACCGCGCGCCGCCTGGAGAAGTGTCAGGTCGTCCGGAGTGAACCGCATTTCTCCCCGGGGGCCGCGTTCCGGCTCGAGAAGTCCCGACCGCACCCAGGCGCGCACCTGCGCCACGGAGAGACCGAGCATCCGGGAAACCTCGCGGGCGCCGTATGCCCCGCCGGGGTCGGTTCCGGGCGAAGGCTTCATCCGCCCTCCCCCTCTACTTGCGGGCGGACGCCGTCCGCTTCTCGGCGGCCCGGGGAGCGCTGCGGGGCGGCTTTCTTTCGGCGGCCGCGGCCGCCTTCGACGACGCCTTGCGCGGCTTTCCGAGGCTCGCGCGCAGGGCTTCCATGAGGTCGACGATCTCGCCCCCCTTCTTCGGAGCGGCGGTGACCGCGAACTGCCCGCCCTGGACCTTGCGGTCGAGCGCTTCCTGGACGCGCTTGCGGACCTCGTCCTCGTACGCTTCCGGCCGGAAGACGTCCGACGAGCTCTCCTCGACCAGGAGTCGCGCGAGCTTCAGCTCGCCATCCTTGACCTCGGCTTTGTCGAGCGGCACCTCCGAGAACGAGCGCACCTCGTCGGCATAGAGGAGCTGCTGCATGACCAGGCCCTCGCCGGAGGGGCGCAGCATCACGAGGTACTGCTTGCCGCGGGCCGCGTACTTCGCAAGCGCCACGCGCCCCGTCTCCTTCATGACCTCGGCGAGCAGGCGATAGGGCTTGGCGCCCCCCTTGTCCGGACCCAGGTAGTAAGGCTTGTCGTAGTAGACCGGGTCCACCGAATCGATGGGGACGAACTCGGTTACCTCGATCGTCTGCGTCGCCTGCTCCTCGAACGCCTTCAGTTCCTCCTCGGTAAAGAGGACGTACTGGTCCTTGTTGAACTCGTAGCCCTTCACCATCTCGTCGCGCGGGACGATCGTCTCCTCCTTGGAGCAGATGTACTGCTGCTTCAGGCGGGACCCGCACTTTCGGTGCATGAGATTGAAGGAGATGGCCGAGGAGGTGTTGCTCGCCGTGTAGAGCTTCACCGGGATCGAGACCAGGCCGAAAGAGATGTTGGCGTTGCCCAATGCTCTGGCGCTCATATGGCTTTGTATTCTAGCACTTGCGAATGCTTTACCCCTCGAGGTACGCGCGGCACCGGTAGCACCACAACCACCCGGGATCCCTCCGGAGAAACCCGGCCGCGCGCGGTCGGATGAAGGCATGCCCGGTCTCCTCGAAGTGCTCGGTGTCGTGACCCTCGTGGGACTCGCAGCAGCCCACGTGCCCGCAGGTCTGGCAGACGCGGAGGTCCTCGGTGCCGCCGCACTTCTCGCACGCCTTCCTCGAGGAACGCAGGCCGCCGGTCGGCAGGTCGGCGGCCCCGTGCGCGCACTCCGAGCGCGGCTTCTTCATCCCGCGGTCCGGCTTCCCGCGCCCCGGAGGCGCTCGACGAAGTGGTCCCGCCACGCCGGGTCGAGCCGATCGTGCGCTGCGAGCCGTTCGATCGTGGCCACGTCCGATCGGTCGAAGACGAAGACGCGCGCCACGTCCGCGACGAGAATTCCCCCGGGATCCTGGTGGATCCGCTCCAGAGAATCTCCCGCCGCGACCGATCCCTCCTTCACGACCCGGAAGTAGACCCCCCAGCGCCGCGCGTCCGCGAACGTCTTCACCATCTGCGCATCCCCGAACCGGATCCCCAGCTTGTAGCAGGGCAACCGGGGCTCCGTCGCCTCGAGCTCGGCCTGGCCGGCGCGAAAGACGTCTCCGACGTGCACGTCGCAGCCGGACAGTCCCCGGACCGCGAGGTTCTCCCCGAAGTTCGCGGGCTCGAGCTCGCGCCCCAGGGTGCGGCGCCACCAGTCGTAGTCCTCCGCGGCGTATGCGTAGACCGCTTTGTATTCCCCGCCGTGAACCGTCGGGTCCGACTGCCGGTCGCCGTCCACGTTGAGGCGGCGGATCATCACCCGACCGGAGACCGGCGTCTTGAAGATCGAGGTGAGGACGTCCCGCCCCTGCCAGCGGACGGATCGCGGCCCGCCGACGAACACGGTCTCGATCGTCATGGCCATGCGGCAGTGTGTTACGTCGCGTTCCAGCGCGAGGATTCCTTCAGGAGACGATTTCGCGCAGCCTCCCGGCCAGCCGCGGCCCCGCTCCCTCGTCCTCGTGCTTGAAGAAGACGTAGGCGTCGCTCCACGGCTGGGACCGGATCCTCTCCGCCCACGCCGCGATTTCCGGCTCGCCATAGTCCGGACGGCGCAGCCGCAGGTACCCCCAGCCGGCGGTCGGGCGCCGGGGCGTCGCCAGCTCTTCGTCCTCGGCCCAGCACAGCGCGGCGCCGCGATCCGCGAGCGCCGCGAAGACCTCTTCGTCGAACCAGGAGTCGTGGCGGAACTCGAAGGCCGCGCGGAACGAGGGCGGAAGGCCCGCAAGGAACTCGGACAGTCGCGGCAGGTCCTTCTTGAGGTTCGGCGGAAGCTGGAAGAGGACCGGGCCCAGCCGGTCTCCGAGGGTCGTCGCGACCTGGAGGAAGTACGACACCGCCTCCCCCGCTTCCTTCAGGCGCTTGCGGTGCGTGATCTGCTGCGAGGCTTTCAGGGCGAAGGAGAACCCATCCGGCACCTGCTCGGCCCAGGTCTCGAGCAGGGCCGCCCGCGGCATCCGGTAGAACGTGTTGTTGATCTCGACCGCCGGGAGCCGCGACGAATAGAAGCGGAGCATTTCGGAGTCCGGCAGGTCTTCCGGGTAGAAGCTGCCCTTCCACTCCTTGTACGAGAACCCGCTCGTTCCCGGAAGGATCCGCATCCGTTTTCATTCTACGGGCGCCGGCGAGGCCGCGGGCGGTCCGAGGGTGTAACTTCCGGACCCATGCGCGCCGAGGACAGCGAGAAGCTCCCCTATCGGGCCATCGTCGAGAACAGTCTCGACGCGATCGCGCTGCTCCGCCGGGACGCGACGACGTGCTACGTCAGCCCGTCCGTGACGCGGCTGCTCGGCTACTCCTGGGAAGAGCTCGTCGAGCGCAGCGTCTTCGAGCTGATTCACCCGGATGACCTCGAACGGTCCCGGACCCTGTTCGGGGAGGCCGCGGCGACGCCCGGAAAAACGGTGAGCGCCGAGCTGCGATACCGGCACCGGGACGGCTCGTGGCGCCAGATCGAGGTCGTCGGCGTCAACCGGCTGGATGATCCCGACGTCGGCTTCTTCGTGGCGAACTACCGCGACGTGACGGATCGCCGCCTCGCCGAGGAACACCTCCGGGAATCCCGGGAGCAGCTGCGCCGGCTCTCTCTCCACCTTTCCGCGGCTCGCGAAGAGGAGCGCACGCGCATCGCACGCGAGATCCACGACGAGCTCGGTCAGAAGCTGACGGTGCTCAAGATGTCGCTCTCCCGCCTCCGCCAGGACCTGCCCCGGGAGCCGCCCGGCCTCCACTCTTCCTTGCGGGCGATCCTGAAGTCGATCGACGAGCTCCTCGGGACGGTTCGCAACCTCTCGACCGAGCTGCGCCCGGCGGTACTGGATCACCTGGGTTTGATCGACGCCCTCAAGTGGCAGGCCCGGGACTTCGAAACCAAGACCGGGATCCGCTGCGAGCTGGTTTCGAGGCTGGAGGGGGTGGTCCTCGACTCCGACCGCCGCACCGACCTTTTCCGGGTGGCCCAGGAGGCGCTCACGAACGTGGCCCGGCACTCCCGGGCGACGCGGGCGCAGATTCAGGTCGCAGCCGAGGCAGGAGATTTGCTACTGGAAATCTCAGACAACGGCCAGGGAATACAAGACGAGGGAACCCGTAACCAGAGCTCGCTCGGGTTGCTCGGCATCCGGGAGCGCATCGAGGCGCTCGGCGGAAACGTGCAGTGGGTGAGCCCGGCTGGAAAAGGAACGCGGGTCCGCGTCCGGATTCCCCTGGTCCGGAAGGGAGGGACGCATGAAGAGGATCCTGATCGTCGATGATCACCCGATCGTCCGGGACGGTCTGAAACAGATCCTCGGCGACACCGACGACCTCGTGGTCGGCGGAGAGGCGGGCAACGCGGACGAAGCGCTCTCTCTCGTCCGGGATTCGGATTTCGATCTCGTGGTGCTCGACATCACCCTTCCGGGGCGGACCGGAATCGACCTTCTCCGCGACCTGCGGCGGGAGAGGCCCGCACTGCCTGTATTGATGTTGAGCATCCATCCCGAGGACGAGCTGGGGATCCGCGCCGTCAAGGCGGGCGCGTCCGGGTTCCTCTCCAAGGCTTGCGCGTCGGACGATCTCGTGCGGGCCATTCAGCTCATCGTCGCGGGGAACAAGTACATCAGCCGGTCGCTCGCCGAGCGGCTCATCGAGGAGATCCAGCGGGACACCAACAAGCCTCCTCACGAGCTCCTCTCGGACCGCGAGTACGAGGTGATGTCCTTGATCGCCACCGGGAGCTCGATGAAAGAGGTCGCCGCGGCGCTCTCGCTCTCCAAGAGCACGGTCAGTACCTACCGGGTTCGGATCCTGGACAAACTGAACGTCAAGTCGAACGCGGAGATCACCCGCTACGCCATCCAGCACGGCCTGGTGAACTAGCCGCACTGACAGGAATCCCGCCGGGCCCGCCCGACCACTGCCAAAAAACGACACCCGACGCTTGCGGCGGACGACGTCCTTCCCCGCCTTTGCCCGACAGCGCCCCCGAAAGGCGCCGACACCTCCCGATTCATGGGGAGATGTGTGCCGTCACCAGCGACCCTCCAGACGCGCGACCAAACACCGAGCAAAAGAAAAGCCGCCGGCTCGCGCCGGCGGCTGTTCGATTTTGATCCGAACGAGTCTTAGTAGCGTCCGCCGCCGGAACTCTCGTTCCGGGGACGGGCCTCGTTCACCTTGAGAGACCTTCCGCCAAAGTCCGTTCCATCGAGCGCCAGAGCCGCTTTGCCGATCGCGGCGTCCTGGAACTCGACGAAGCCGAACCCCTTGGACTGTCCGGTGCTGCGATCGATGATCACAGTCGCCGACTCGGGTGTGCCGAACCGCGCGAACGCGTCGCGCAGCTGGTCGTCCGAAATGTTGTACGGGAGGTTTCCGACATAGAGCTTCATCCGATCCATCCTTTTGCCAGGGCTTTCCTGGCTCTTGCCGGTAGAGAAATTAGGTTTTCGACGGGCCGCCGGCGCGACACACCGAGTTCTCGTCATTCTGATTCGTTCGGATTTCGTCAGAAGGAAGTCTGAGAAAGGGCGAGCGAGGCGAGAACGGGGAGGACTATACCACGAGGATCTTCGGGAGGGGGGGACGGAGGAAAGCCCTCGGTCCGAACCATTTAAGTCGCATTCGCCGGATCCGGTGCCGGCGCCCTTCGCAGCCATTCCGGCCATCCAAAACCCGATTTTCCCGTTGCCCCCCGCAGTCGCCCGCGACTAAAGTCGGCCTCGACGGAAGTCTGGGCTCCGGCCGGAGGTGGAAGGCCGGCTGGAGAACGAGGACCCGTCGCACGAGGTGGGGACGTCAATCGGGTGGAAGCGGTTCCTTCGGAAAGGAGGGGTGAACTATCGAACAAATTTGCCGATGCCACAGGTTCGAATCGCGTGACGGAAACTTGAAAGGGAGAGTGAAGATGGGAAAAGGGACTCTTGCAGCCATTCTGCGATGTACGGGTCTGGCGCTCATCGTCCTTGGAGCGTTCGCGCTCCTTCCGGCGGCGGCGCAGGGCCAGGGTTGTACCGCGGGATTTCACGGCGTTTCGATATTCAAGTCGTGCGTGTCGCCGAAGAACCGGTGCGGGACCG
>Ga0068862_100002967_pt1 | contig 14817 bp, 10 predicted proteins | sample KBSSwiS52_FD_66598 | JGI IMG/M metagenome (GOLD analysis project Ga0068862, IMG submission 66598) | Switchgrass rhizosphere microbial communities from Kellogg Biological Station, Michigan, USA - KBS Switchgrass S5-2 | ecosystem: Host-associated > Plants > Roots > Rhizosphere > Soil ... | reverse complement strand
CTCGGCGTGGCCGACTCGGTGGGCGGCATCGGCGGCATCGTGAATTGCGGCGTGACCTTCCCCTACTTGCTCGCGGCCGGCGGCGACCTGAGCTGCACCTACACCGCCGACCTGCCGAGCGCCGCGACGCGCACGAACACGGCCACGGCCACGCGCCAGGCCTACGCCTATGGCCCGGACGGCAATGGTGTCCCCACGGGCACCACGGACGCCTCGGGCACCGCCACGGTCGACTTCTCCGGGGCGGGCGTCAGCTCCTTCGACGAGTGCGTGGACGTGACCGACTCCCTGCAGGGTGTGCTGGGAACGGTCTGCGCGGCCGACGCGCCGAAGAGCTACACCTACAGCCGCTACGTCGGTCCGTTCGCGTCCCCCGACCAGTGCGGCGACCGGAACGTGGACAACACCGCCGCCTTCGTGGCCAATGACACCGGCGCGACCGGCGACGACTCGTGGACGGTGCTCGCCCACGTGGTCTGCAACCAGGGCTGCACGCTGACGCCGGGCTACTGGAAGACCCATTCCCGCAGCGGTCCCGCGCCGTACGACGACACCTGGGCACAGCTCGGTGCGGCACAGGAGAACACGGTCTTCTTCCTGAGCGGGAAGACCTACCTCCAGGTCCTGTGGCAGGCGCCCGCGGGCAACGCCTACTACATCCTGGCCCACGCCTGGATCGCCACGACGCTGAACGGTCTGAACGGCGCCACGATGCCTGCCGAGGTGCAGTCGGCCTGGAACGAGGCCACGACCCTCTTCGGCGCCTGGACGCCCGCGCAGATCGCGGCGCAGAAGGGCGGTCAGCAGCCGCGCAAGCGCTTCCTGGAGCTCGCCGGCCTGCTCGACATGTACAACAACGGGCTCCTGGGTCCGGGGCACTGCTCCGAGTAGGGTGAGGGGGCCGGAGGGTCCCGGTTCCGGGTTGCGATAGCAGGAGGGGGCGCAAGCCCCCTCCTGTGTTTTATTCGGGGTCCGCTTCGAGCACCAGATCGATCCGCACCGCTTCGTCCTGCGGCAGGATGCGTACCCGGGTGGAGGATTCGCGCTCGTCGAGCTCGACCGTGACGGTCCAGGTCCCCGGCCAGAGATCGGGGATCAGGAAGGTGGAGATCCCCGTCTCCTCCTCCGCGCGCGAGATCGCCGGAGAAAGGAAGCCCAGGGCAGCAAGGCAGATGAGGCCGCGAACGGTTCTTGTCGGCATCGCGCTTCCCCTCCTCCCTGCTTAGACCGTATTCCTCTCCTCTCTGAAAGAAAAAAAGGATTCGCGTCCGTCTTCATGAGTACGACGAGAAACTGCCTCCCGAGGTGAGCCCATGATCTCCAATCGACGGAACAAGACCATCGCGGCCTGCCTGCTGGCGGCATTCGCTTCGGCGGTGAGCGGCCATGCAGGCGTGCCGGAAAGCTTCCCGCTTGCGCCGTCCGACATGATCGTAGTGTCTCACGAGGGCCGGAAGGTCGTTTTCCTCGCCGACCCTGGAAGGGGGAGAATCTACTGGTATCCGCTGAGCAGCGAGGAGCAGGGCGAGATTCCCTTCTTTTTGTTCGAGGAGTTTCTGCACTCCCCTGATTTTTCTCATCCGACGGCGCTTGCCTTCTGGCAGGGGAAGCTGATCTTCGCAGACCGCCGGGCCTCGACGCTTGTGGAGGTCGATCTGAGCACCCGCCGGACGCGCGTCCTTCTGGGGCCATCCTACCTGCGAGATCCCGTGAGCCTTGCGGTTTCGGACGAAGGCGTGATCGCCATCGGCCAGGATGGGCTGGACACCATCCTGCTGGTCGATCCCGATTCGATTCAGTCCTGCACTCTCGAGGCGTTCCCGGGCAGCGTCGCGCCGGAGCGCTGCGTCAGCCGGCCACCGCGCGAGCTTCCAATCAGGGTTGACGATCCGGACCGTCTGAGCTTTGCCGGACCCGATCTCCTCATCCTTGACACGGACTCGAAGACCATGAGGGCGGTGCCGCGGCAGCAGCGCTCCCACGGCGCCGCCGCGGCGGCGGAATCGGCAGTCGCCGAGATTCACCGGACCTTCACGCAGATCGATGAGTTCGTCCTCTTCAGGGGAATCTATTACCTGGCCCACTCAGGCAAGGTCGTGGCTCTGTCGCCCACCAGCGGGAATACGAGCTCTCCGATCGTGTACCCATCGGCGGAAAGACCCCGCATGGCAGCAACCGAGAACGCTCTGTTGCTCCTGGGCCGCCGCTCCATATTCCTGCGGCCGCGTCAGATTCCCGTGAGTGTCAACCTCGACCTCATAGGGGCTGTAGAGCCTGCGCAGACCGACTCTTCCCAGTATCTTGCCATCGCCTCTCTTTATGCATACCTGCATGAACAGTCCATGCTTCCGGTTCGCGCCTTCACAGCCGAGAAGGACTACTCGACTCTCAGGGAGCTGCTGCTGGAGCAGGACGTCCTCATTCGACGCCCCGATGCTCCCGGGCTTCCTGCGGGCAACGCCGCGGCCGATGCGAAGATGGCTGAGGTTCTCTGCCGCTTGAACGACTTCGGGTGCCACCCGGACATGCCCGGCGACGACATCCTGGGTAGGGGAATCTCGGCCGGCGAGTCGCTCCGGCTGCCGTGGGTTCCCATGGAGAAGAGCCTGACGAGCGGGAAGGTCTTGCTGGACGACAGGCCGATCGACGAGCAGATCCGGGAAAGGGTCCTGCCGGAACAGCTCGCGCAGATCGACAATGAGTACCTCTATCGTATCAACCGTCAGTTCCTGAGAAGCTGGGAGGCCTTCAGCGCGCGCAGCAACTTTGTCGCCGTGGAAAAGCCTTGCGCAGATCTCAGGCCCGGCACTCTGGTCAGAGTGAACCAGGGAATGCTGGAGCCCCTGCGGGAAGTGCAGGAGTGCGGTGTCGATCCAGGGGAGATCCATAGCCGAGTGGTCCAGGGGCGTCCGCTGTTGCCGATCAAGGCAGAGAGGGACATTCTGCCCCGGCGAACAAACGATCCCGTGGAGGCTGAGGCGGTCCGTTTCGGGGCGCAGATCTCTTTCACGGGGTTGGTACAGGAGTCGCTCGATTCGGAAGTCCTGCGAAGCATGGCGGAACACCTGAAGAACAGCGGTTGCTGGGCTACGTTGCAGAGCCCTGACGTGTATATGGTTCTCGAGGCGCAGCGGGCGCACAAAGCGCGCTACAACATTCTCGACAAAAAAGGGGCTGTAAGGCAATTGTCTCCTGCCGAGCTCGACGAGCTCAACCTGCTCGGGCGCGCCGATCCCGACAAGCGTTGGACCTTGATCGTCGACAAGCCGGTCTACGTCGCGGCACGCCTCGGCAGATTCGACGATGACGGTGAGATCGGACAGGCGGTGAGCGGGACGGTCAACGACGCCCAGAATTTTCTTGGAAATGAAAAGTCGGTCCTCAATCTCCCTGCCACGAAGTGGCGCCTGCGCGCTTTCGTGCGCTATTCCGATCTGACCTCTTCAGGCTCCGAGATCGACAGAATCTCCCGTCTCCTGGGCGTCAGCGTGCTCTCCGAGGAGAGCACGCTCGTCTCTCAGAGCGCCGACATGTCGGAATGGACCCCCGACCTCTCGGCACTGACAGATGACGCCGCCAGGGACCTCATCCGCGAGAACCGCAAACGCTTGAAGGACATGATTCACTACCAACCTCCCGTGCCGGGTATCGCAGGAATGACGATCGGCATCGGTGAGGAGAGGCGCAGCGTTCACTGTCACCACCCTGATTTCCTGTCCGCCGACGGAAGCGCATGGCGGGAGCGTCCATCCCTGGCCCCGATTCCTCCCTCCGGATCCGAGTCGGCCCTGGGAACTCCCCTGGTGAAGGAGTTCTCCAAGGACGACGATCATGGCGACCATGTGGCAGGCATCCTCGTCGGGCACGGGGAGCTCGCGCCGGGATTGATTCCCGATGTCGGCCTTTTCCTAATCGATACAACCAGCCCCTCCGGCCTGGAGCAGAGCATCGACGAGGCGATCCAGCTCGGCGTCGATATATTCAGCTTCAGCTTCACGATGCGGCAGAGTGATGATACGCTAGACCCGTTGAAAGAGTCCATGTCGAAGTGGAAGAACCAGATTTTCGTAGCTGCCGCCGGGAATGAAGGAAAAGATCTGAAGCTGACAAACGAACGGGTTCCCGTAACCTGGGGCGACGATCTCACTAATATCATCGGCGTGAGCGCATCCGACTGGAACTACAATGTGCTCGGCTCCTCGGGGGCCGGGTCGGAAGGCACGAATTTCGGAAAGAAGTACATACAACTGGCGGCTCCCGGCCACGAGATCTACAGCACGGCGTCTGACAACAAGTATGCGCTCGCGAGCGGCTCCTCTCAAGCCGTTCCCATCGTGACCGCCGCGGTCGCCATGCTTGTGGCGCAGAATTCGGTTCAAGCTCCGGCCTCTCTGATCAAGGCACGACTGATCTATACAGCCGACTGGTTTTCTCCGAACTTCGATGACAAGGTCTGGGGAGGTCTTCTCAATTACAAGAGGGCGGTCTGGCGCCCGGATCTCGATCTTGTCGTGTACAAGGACAACAAAGAGAAGATCTACGAGGTCGTGTTGGCGGGCAAGTCAAAGGTTGCAGTGAAGACCGGAGAGGTCGACGATCCAAGGGACGTCAACGTTGGTCGGCCGCGGGAGATCCCGTTTCGCAACATCCTGAGGATCCAGTTCATTCCGACGGCGGACGCGCACAGGGTGATCTACCTGGATGAGGCATCCAATACGATGCGAATCCTGAACAACGCCGACATCTCCGGCGAGATCCCCTGCAAAGAGGTCCGGCCGTGGCTCCCTCAGTCGGAGCGGTTCGGCAACGGCGAGCCATGCACCAAAGACGTGGACCAGGTCCTCGACTATGTCTCGAGCTTCCCGAAAGTAGACTCGGTAGCGTTCTGAGATCAGACAAGGAGGAAGGTAGATGAGAATCGCGTCGTTGCTGCTTGTCGCAGGTTTCTGCATGTCGGCATCTTTCGCTCCGCTCGGGGCTGAAGAGCTTCTCGTGATCGATCGTGAGCGCACCCTGGCGAGCGACGGGACAGTGGTCGAACTCAAGGAGCCGCGCAGGCTCGAGGTGCGCAAGGGGAGCGGCAAGGTCGCCGAGATGGATTTCCGGCGGCCAGGGACCCGTTCCTTCCAGCTGCATTTTCAAATGGCATCGGCAGCCGCTTCAGGTTGGACGCTGCAGATTCTCGACCGGGACGGCAGAGAGGCCTGGAAGTATTCGCCGGCGGCGGGAGGGCCAGGAGACGTCTGGTCGAATGAGATCCCCGGGAGCTCGGCGAAGCTGATCGTCAGTCGCACCGGCGAGGGCGACGCTTTCACGATTCTGATCGACCGTGCAGCCATCAGCCAACTCGGCGTGGTGCCGGAGTCGATCAGCGGAGCCCGGCAGTTTGAACCGATCGATCGCCAGTCCTCCGAGATCAGAGAGATGGGCCGAGCTACCGCGCGCCTGCGCTTCATCGGGGACAATGGCCGCCGCTACGTCTGCACGGGCTTCCTGATCTCGGCCGACGTCTTCGTGACGAATGAGCACTGCCCCGAAACGGAATCCGAGTGGCGTTCCTCCCTGGTGGACTTCGACTTCAACTCCGCGCTGGCGAGGCCCGAGACGCTGCGTTTCAGCGAGCGGATCGGTGCCGACCGCAACCTGGATGTTGCGATCTATCGCCTTGAGAGGAAGCTCGATGGCCGCCAGCCGCTCAAGCCCGCGGTTGCGGCGCTTGCGGAGGAGCACTCCTTGTTCATCATCCAGCATCCCGGAGGGGAACCGAAGCAGATTTCAAGGATCGAGTGCCGCGTCCAGGGAGTGGACCTGGCAGGCGTCTCCTCGCGGAAGACCGACTTCGGCCACCTGTGCGATACACTCGGCGGCAGCTCCGGATCTGCCGTCATGTCGGCGAGTTCGAAACAGATCATCGGGCTGCATCACCTGGGATTCGTGAGCACGAGCCAGCAGCCGGTCAACCGGGCGGTCAAGATGAGCCTCATCCTTGAATGGATTGCCGAGAAGCACCCGGCGCTGAAGGCCGAGCTCAGCCTCTGACCGGTCATCGGACGGCTCCCAGATGTCCTTGCCGCACAGCACGCGGTCCTGGTGGCGGATCAGGAACTCGCGCGCGAAGCGCGGCTGGCGCCCGAGTTAGTGGACCTCTCCCTCACCTGCGTGAGGGAGAGGGGGCCGGGAACCCTCGGCTAACGAACCCACGGCTGACCCTCACTCCTCCTCAAGCACCAGATCGATCCGCACCGCCTCGTCCTGCGGCAGGATGCGCACCGGGGCGGAGGACTCGCGCTCGTCGAGCTCGACCGTGACGGTCCAGGTCCCCGGCCAGAGATCGGGGATCCGGTAGGTGGCGTCCAGGTTCGCGCGGGCGCCGCGCGTCCAGGCCCCGTCCTCGCTCGTGGCCTGGATGAAAGCGACCTCCCCGGGCGCGAGGCCGGCGATGGAGCCGGACAACGCCACCCCCCGGACGAGCCGGAGGTCCGGGACGTCGACCGGACCGCCCTCCAGGGTGACCGTGGCGGCTGCCGGGCCGAAGCCCGCCCGCTCCGCCTTGAGCGTCCAGGTCCCATCGACGAGGTGGGTCGTGAACCTCCCTGCCGCATCGGTGTACGCCCACATCCGGAGCCTCTCCCCCTGTTCGAAGGACAGGCTCGCGCCCGAGATGGGCCGCCCCTCGGAATCGAGCACGCGGCCGCGAACCGCGGGGAGGGGAGGGAACCGGAGCTCGTCCAGCGCGATCACCCGGCCTTCTTCCACGTGGACCCGGCGCTCGAGAGTCCGTCCGAGGTTGTCGGTCGCGAGCAGCGTCCACGTTCCCGGCGCAACGTCGGAGAGCTGGAACCGGCCCTGCTCGTCCACGTCCTCCCGGGCGGATGACTCCTGGGGACCGTCCTCGAGCTCCAGGGATACCCACTGTCTCGGGGTGTGCCCCGCGATGCGGCCGGTGATCGTGGCCGGCCGGCTCAGCTCGAGATCCAGGTCGATCGGGTCGCCCGTGGCGGTCACCCGCCTCTCTGCCGGAGCGCGGTCCGGGGCTTCGGCCTTGACCGCGTGCTCTCCCGGAGAGAGGCTGAACCGGAAGCGGCCCCCGGCGTCGAGCTCGACGGGCTCGTCGTCCACCGCCAGGGAAGGCCCGGCGACCGGGGAGCCGTCCCGTCCCAGGATCCGGCCCTGGACGATCGTGGCCGGCGGCATCCGGACGTCGAAGCGCGTCCGCGGTGCTGCAACCTGGATCCTCTCCACGATCCGGCCCAGGTCCGGGTGCCTCGCGACCAGATTCTGTGGGCCGGGGAGGACATGAGGGAACCGGTAGGCCCCGTCCGCGCCGGTCCGGGCTGCGGAGCCGGGCCGCGCTCCCGAGACGCTCACCTGCGCTCCCGCGACCGGCTCGCCGTCCGCGTCCACCACCCGGCCCTCCAGGAGCACGAGCTTTTCGGACACGACGAATTCGATCTCCTCGGCGCTCGTCCCGGCCTCTCCAAGCCGGCGCGCCACCTTGGGCAGGCCGTCCGGCGCGCTCACCTCGAACCATCCGGGCTCCAGCGACTCGAAGGCGAAACGGCCGTCCGCGTCGCTATACCCGGTGCGGCGGTCGGCGGGACCCGGGCAACCCGATCGGACGTAGACCGCGCATCCGAAAGCCTTGCCGGCGAGCCGAGCCTCGATCCGGACCCCTTCCACGGGCTCGCCCTGTCCGTCCACCACCCGGCCCGCGATACGGGCCGCGGGCCGCAGCCGGATTTCGAACACTCCCGGCTCGCGCGGGGCTGGGGAAGGGGACTCGTCGGGCAGCCACCCGGGCGGGCACGCCGACAGGGGAAAGATGCCTGCGGCCAGGACCGTGAAAAGGCCGTCCGGTCCGCTGACCGCCGCGACAGCGTCCTCGGCGCCCTCCGTCGGCCTCCAGATCTCCACCCCCGCGAGGGGGCGGCCCTCGGCGTCCACCACGCGGCCGGTCATCTCCTGCTCTTCCCAGGAGGTCTCTTCCTCTTGCGCCTCCTCTTGCGCGCGGGAGGTCCCCGAAGAAAGCAAGGCCAGGGCAGCAAGGCAGATGAAGCCGCGAACGGTTCTTGTCGGCATCGAAGTCCCCTCCTCCCTGCTTAGAGCGGACGAAGGGCGAAAAAGAGCCCGTCAATCGGGGAGCCGGCAGAGGAAGACGACGGCGAGACCGGGGCGGAGAGCTCGCATGCGATGGCCTTTCTCGAAATGGGGAGGGCACAGTCTATCGCGGCAGGGACCGCGGTCTCTGGCTCAGAGGCACCTGCCCCCGACCTGGAGACACCTGTCGCTGGCTCAGGGGCACCTGCCTCTGGCTCAGAGACACCTGTCCCTGCCGCAGAGGCACCTGTCGCTGGCTCAGAGTCACCGGTCTCTGGCCCGGAGACATCTGTCTCTGCCTTGGAGACACCTGTCTCTGGCTCAGTGACACCCGTCTCTGCCTCAGTGACCGCGGTCTCTGCCTCGGGGACACCTGCCTCCGGCTCAGAGACACCTGTCCCTGCCGCAGAGACATCTGTCCCTGGCTCAGGGGCACCTGTCTCCGGCTCAGGGGCATGGGTCTCTACGCAAGAGACCGCTGCCCCTGCCGTCCGGATCGGCTCTGTTGTCTACTGGATCGAGGGATTCGGAAGAAAGGGGGGCGCCGGAAAGCGCGCCCCCCTGGGTACAGCGGGCTACTGTGCAGGATCGGGAGCTGCGGTCTGGGGAGCCTCGGCGGCAGCCTGCGCCTCCTTGGCGGCCTTCCGGGCCTTCCTCTTCCTGTTCTCGGGGCGGATGGGATCGATCCCGAACTCGACCAGCTTCTCGCTGCGATAGCCATAGTGCTGGCGCACGCCGGTCCGCAACAGGTCGGTCAGGGTGTCGCCCTCCTGGATGAGCTGCTTCAGGGTCTTCGCCAGCTCCTGCTTCCTCGCGTCGAGCGCGGCCTGTTCCAGGACCAGGCCGCGGCAGGTCACCGCCACGTTCAGAAGCTTGGTGTTGGGCGCCTCCAGGTGCTGAAAGGCGGAGATGTTGGTCGTGACGGCCGAGGTCGTCTGGTCCCAACTGTTGAAGCGATGCGTGTACTGCCGGATACGGGCCATACAGGTTCTCCTTTCGAGAGTCCGATGTCCTGGAGCCCGGCGGGGCACACCCCCGTGCTGACTCCGTGACGAAGAGAAGGTAACATCGACAATGAACGCTGTCAATAGATCCGTGACGAGATTCAGGTGCAGCAAAATTGCAGAGATTCTTTGTGACACGCCTGGAGATGAACTCTCGCCAGCGGAGGTGAAATCCATTTCTTATCTACGCAAACGGCATGGAGATTGCGGAATGTGCGTCTGCCATGGCCGATTTTCCAGAGCCGTTTACGCCCATGCTGGCCGACGAGGTGAAGCGGCCGTTCCACAAGCCGGGCTGGGTCTACGAGGAGAAGTACGACGGCTACCGCATGCTCGCCTTCAAGGAAGGAGACCGCGTCCAGCTCATCAGCCGCAACCGCAAGGACTTCACGCGCCAGTTCCCGGAGATCGCCCAGGCCCTCGCCGCGCTCAAGGCCAAGACCCTGATCCTGGACGGCGAGGTCGCGGTCTTCGACGAGCGCCTGGTCTCCCACCTCGGCTATATGAGGGGCGCGCCCGCGGACCAGCTCTTCACGCCGCCCATGTACGTCGCCTTCGACTGCCTCTACGCCCGCGGCAAGGACCTGATGACACAGCCCCTGCACCGGCGCCGTGCCGTCCTGGAGCGGGAGGTGCGAGACGCGGAAGGTCCGATCATCCTGGCCCGGAGGCTGGCGGACGACGGCCTGGAGGCCTGGAAGGAGGTCGTCGCCCACGGCTGGGAGGGGCTGGTGGCCAAGGACTCCAAGTCCATCTACGAGCCCGGCACCCGCACCCGAAGCTGGGTCAAGGTCAAGCACAAGGTCCGGATCGGCTGGCCCGGGGAAGGGACCGAGTACACGCGCGGGTGAGGAAAAAGTTTGGCGGTTCCGTCCTACCTTTTGCGTATACATAGTGGGGGCAGTACCCCGCATCGCGAAGGAGGCGATCCGATGAAGACCCCACCCCAGACCCAGAGCCATCCCGCGCCGCAGCAGATCGAACGCTTCGTGAAGGGAGAGTGCACCCGGGGCGAGACCCGGGATGTCGTGCGCCACCTGCTGCTCGGCTGCCCGAAGTGCAGTGAGGCGGTCCGGCCGCTGTGGGGCCTGCGCTGAGGGGCGGGGGCGTCCGCGAGCGACACCCTGAAGGTAGGGGCGGGGTGATCCCGTCCTGCCTCACCTGCCCTCAAGGAGAGACGCTCAAGAGGAAGACCTTCCCGCTCTGCCTGCTCCTGCTCGCCCTCACTCTCACCGCCACCGCCGCCCTGGCGGAGCCGCCGGCCGCCCCGGCCCCCTCGCCGGCCATCGCGGCACCGCTCGCCCTATTCAGCACCGCAACCGGCTCCTGTCCCATCGCCACCCTCACCACTCCGGCCCCTCGTCCGCGGCCCTGGACCTCTTCGGAGCCCTGAACTGCTGCCGGCCCGAGTGCTCCCGTCAACAGCGACTGCGACCACAAGTGCGACAAGGGCCTGGGTGCGTGCAGGCTGTAAACAGTGCATCTGTTCTCAGACGACCTCCGCTCGTGAGCCCGCGCGCCCGGGAGGGCTCGCGGGCTGGATGACGCATGCGAGGCTGATCCGGCTCGGCTGTCCTGATAAGCAGCGTCATGGCGCCCATGGCATCGATTCCGGGGAGCCTATGCCTCAGAAACTCCAAGGAGAGGCGGGAACAGGCAACCCCCGGAAAGGCGGTTTCTGCTACGCCGTCAGGAAGGACTGGCTATATTAACCCCTTCGTTATAGAATCTTGAGTAGCACTGCAGAGGGACTTAGCGATATGTAGAGCCGGCCATGGCGTGCCGAGCGGCACGCCCGGTCTCTGTTTGTGGAATCAAATAGCCATGTTACACGAAATGCCAAAAGACCAGCCTGACGTTGACGGCTACCTTTACGACGCGTTCTTGAGCTACTCGCGTAAGGATTTACCCTTCGTCCGAGAACTTGCGTCTCAACTGGCGGAGAGGCGGGTTGGAACATGGTTCGACGAAGAGCAGATCGAAGTCGGCGATACTATTATGGAAAGGCTCCAAGAAGGTCTGTGCAATAGCCGTTACTTGATCGTGTGTCTTAGTCTAAATTATAAAGACTCAGAATGGTGCAAGAGGGAGCTCAATGCGCACCTTGAACGTGAGATCAAAGAACGGACCGTAAGAGTTCTGCCGGTCCGGCTAGATGACTACTCAGACGATGAGGTGCCGGAGTTCCTCTTTGGAAAATACGCGGTAGATGTGAGAACCGAGCACGGGCTGGCGAGGCTGGTCCGGAAAGTCAAGACGCATTTACAGATTCAGGACGTCCCTCCGACGGAGAATCTTTTAGATACAGGCGTCCATAGGATTCACGAGACAGAGGAGGGCGCGGAGGGCTTAGATGCCTCGGTCCAACTCTGGTTTCCACATACAATTGCACGCCCGTTCTTCGAAGTATCGCAGACATCTGATGACAGGGAACGTTTAGACGCTATAGGCAGATGCGTGGAGGAAATTCTTAATTTCTTGATGGCTATCTGTCTAGCCGACCTCGCCGCTCACCATGAGGTTACTGACGTTAAGCCGGTACTAGCCGGACTCGATGGAAATGGTTTGAGTGAGCGAATCGAATTGCTCTCGAAAATTATGAGCAGCATCGCTGGTGAGCGGACGAAGAGGACATTTATACCGCACCTTTTGAGTTGGGCTCTTGAGTCGGATGGTAATCCGACTCCTCATTTCATGGCCCTCTTCAAGCTTGCCCTAACGATCCATGCGAAAGGGATGGCCGCGACCGCGGCGAAACGGGCGGAGGGACTTCTGCAGCAACTTCTTCGCTCTCTCCTTTGGCTTCATTCATACCGTCTCATATCGGTGGGTGAAGTACAGAGGCTTCGCCCGTCGTTAGCGAAGGGCAAGTTCAAGTCTCTCGTAGGAGTCGTGAAGGGATTCCTGCCAGAGCCCTTCCTCTGGCAAGTGAGTCCTACCATAGAGCTGCGGAGGGGCTGTTACTTGGTCAACCCTGGGAGAACGGGGCTTCTGATGCTTAAGCCATTTCTGCTTACCCGGGAGGAGATCTCAGAAAGGATTGGACGGATCGAAGGGGGCGATCTGTGGATGTTCTCCGGCCTCCAAGACTCCTTCCTTGCTCTTCGAGATTCCGTTGGGGTTGAAGCGAAGGTGCCAATCCATAGGACCGATCTCCTGTTGGATGATCACAATCTGCGCAGGGACAGGATAATCGCAATTCAGTGCGTAGACGAACGTCTCATCGCGAATGTGGAGAGCACCGAGGAGAAGGGGGCGCTGATCGATGAGTCGGTGGAGGACGCCGCCCTTGACTGTGAGGAGTCGGGCTCTATAGATTTTCAGAGTTCTCTCAATCGTATTCAACGGATGCTCCTCAATCTCGGGGGGCCGTTCAGGCAACCGGAACGCATGGTGGTGGAGCTGGACGAGATTGGAGCGCATTTGATGGAAGATCTCGAGCGCTTCCCCCAACGAGCGGAATCATTTCAGGAGGTCGCCTTGGAGTGGTCGCGCCATACAGATCAGGCAATGGAGGCGTCAACGGCTGAAGAAATGCGTCGAGTCCTCGCCGGTCGCCGACGGGAGGTCGAAGCCGCACTGGAAGACCTTTTAGGTGGCTTTTCTCGAACGCAAAGCCTATTCATGAAGGGAGTACGCTATCGGGGGGACTCTCCCTACGCATCTATCAGCCCCGGAGCGCGGGATCTCGATAATGGAATTAAACTTCTGCTGAGTAAAGACGAGTTGGATCAAAGCGATGGCATAGACTGGCTGCTCGGTGGCGGCTTCCAAGAATGCGAAAAGATGCTGGATACTATTGCCAAGTCGGGCCAGCGGGAACCGGTTCTGACAATAATTTGGCGGCGCTTCGTGCGGGTTTTCCTTTACTATCAGGATTCCTTTCTCGAGGTGGCAAAGTACATGCTTAAGGCCGACCCGGCGAAGTGGCGTCGCCGGTTTGAAGTCTTCAGCCGAGTCATCGAAAGGGACGTCACGGTAGAGGAAGCAAGGTCGATCCTCGAAAGCCTCGTCGCAGAGGACCGGTCCGTCATAGCCGGCTTCTTGGCGATGCACGTGCGGAAGGGCTGTCGAGATATCGGTATGGCTGAGCTGAGCCCTTCCGACCGATGGGAAATCCTGCTTGCCCCAGGGACTCACGCGTCAGTGGTTCGAGAACTCGTAGAGGGTACCTGCAAGGATTGTCCGCCGACCTACATTAAGGCGATGTTCCTCTTGCTAAGAGGCCGGCTCCGTAGTGCCGATACGCCTCTTGCTCTAAATCATGCCTTCGAGACTCTCAAAATTTTTTACCAAGTCCCTCTCTTTCTCGAGGCCACCTTCTTTAAGAGCCTTTTATCTCTTCACAAGGATCTCAACCGCCAAGCCCAGAAAAGCTTGGAGATGGCTGAGGTTGGAAGACGCTTTGAGGAATACTTCGATGAGTTTCGTCGAAAGATCAGCACGAGGGATGCAGATATCGCCGAGATGCCTTACGTTCCCCTTCCAATCCAACGGAAGCTCGCCCGCGATGGTTACTTTGTGAATTCTTTCATCTGCAATATCCGCGACGCCATCGCCTTGGAGGCAGTGCCCCACGCACTCCGGAGGTCTGATGTAATTCGGTTCTTCAAAACCACTCTCGTTAACAAGTCTGCCCTGATGCGCTTGGCGGAGGACAAAAACCTGATGAGAGACCATAGCATTCGTACGGCTCTCTGCAGGAACCCCAAGGCCGATCCGAGGCAGATCCGGAAATTCATGCCGCAACTCGGTGTTGCCGAGTTCAGGCTGATCGCTGAGGACAGGAACGTAAGCCAGTATGCACGTAGCTTTGCCAAGCAATTGTTACTGGCCAAAGCAACTTAGAATGGTATCAGGATTGAGCCAGGGAATGCCGGCATGGCTGTGACTAGATGATATAGGCTTTGGGATTATTATGAGGATTCCAATGAAACCGGCAGCGCAGATCACTATCTGGTAAGCAACGCCGGGCATATCTCCTGCCGACTACGAGCGCAGGTCGTTGAAGACATGAATTTACCCGACGAAGATTCCGGGCGGCCTCTGGTCGCGGTCCGTTGGGGCATCCCCTCGGGCAAGCGGAGTCAGGCGGATGAGGATGCGGCCGAGGAGTTGGCCGAAGAGCTGGCTCCGCTGCTACCGCCGGTCGCGAACGCCGAGATTCTCGGCTTCGACGATGGGAACGATCGCATCGACATCCTGATCCGGGGCGAGGGAACGGACGAGGAGATCGATCAGATCTACAGAGCGGTCGCACCCTTGTTCCGGCGCTACGGCTGTCCTTCCGGCTACTGCCTCATCCGCTACTACAGCGGCGGCGCATGGGGGCTCGCTTCGGACGAGGTGTAGGCGCCCCGGGTACAATCCGGTCTCATGAAAGCCATTCGCGTCCACGCTCCCGGCGGTCCCGAGGTCCTCCGGTTCGAGGACATCCCGGATCCGGTCCCCGCCGAAGGCCAGGCCCTGGTCCGCATCGAGGCCGTCGGCGTCAACTTCATCGACGTCTACCACCGGACGGGCCTCTACAAGGTCCCGTCGCTGCCGTTCACTCTTGGTCAGGAGGCGGCCGGCACGGTCGAGGCCGTGGGACCCGGCGTGAGCGGGGTCGCGGTTGGCGACCGGGTGGCTTATACGGCCGTGATGGGCAGCTACGCCGAGAAGGCGGCCGTGCCGGCCGATCGGCTGGTGAAGCTCCCCGAGGGGTTGACCGCCC
>Ga0068862_100002964_pt1 | contig 14824 bp, 10 predicted proteins | sample KBSSwiS52_FD_66598 | JGI IMG/M metagenome (GOLD analysis project Ga0068862, IMG submission 66598) | Switchgrass rhizosphere microbial communities from Kellogg Biological Station, Michigan, USA - KBS Switchgrass S5-2 | ecosystem: Host-associated > Plants > Roots > Rhizosphere > Soil ... | reverse complement strand
GCGGCGGCCAGCCGTCGTCCGCATCATGACGTAGCCGCTGATGACGAAGAACACCTCCACGCCGTAGGAACCGGTGGGGGGATAGAAGTCGATCCGGCCGGGCGCGAGATACTTGTTCAGGCTGTCGAGCACATGATGCCCCACCACCGCCCACGCGGCGAGCGCGCGGAGCCCCTGTAGGTTGGTGAGCCTCCCGGTACCCAGATGCGCCATCCCGGCAGACTATCGGGCACGTCGAGTGCGGCGAAGCAGGAGATGGTCGGGTTCGGAGAGAGTGCCGCGTCGAAAGGCCCCTCCCCGGTACTCGAAAACCCAATGCGCACTGTAGCTTAGTCATCGTCGCGAGCGCGGGGATCACCGCATCGTCGTGCGACTACCCTTCCGTTCGGCACTGCCGTCCGGCCCCGCTCCTCAACCCTACCGCTGGAAACGGCGGAGCCGCTCTCCCTCCCTCAACTGCCACGCAGAAGCGCGGCGGCGCGCAGCAGGAGGTTCGCCCCTTCCCTGGGCTTGCGCGCACTGGGCGCGGGCGGGAGGCCGGGGCACTCAAGGCACATCGCCTGCATCCCCTGCCCCGAGACGATCGCTTCGGCCTGAGCCATGGCGCGAGCGAGTTGGTCGCGCTGGCGTCGGGCAGCAAGGGAGGCGAGATCGCCGGTGGCGTCGCCGCGACGGCGATACATCTGCGCAAGCAACGCGTTGAGCGGGTCCTCCTCACGGCCGATGTACTCGACGTGCCAGCGCGCGTTCCCCAGCTTTGCGGCGCGAGCGGCGTAGCCGAGAGCGTCGTCGAGCGTGCCGAAAGCGTCGACGAGGCCGATTTCCTTGCCGCGTGCGCCGGTCCAGACTCGGCCCTGGGCAATCCCGTCGACCTGCTGCGGCGTCTTGTGCCGCGCCTTCGCGACGATCCCGAGGAACTTGGAATATGCATCCTCGATGCCGGTCTGCACCATCTGCTCCAGCTCCGGCGAGAGGCCGCCCATCAGGTCGGGCTGGCCCGAGAGTGCCGTCGTCTTCACCCCTCCCGAATGAACGCCGATGTCGGCCAGCGCCCGCTCGAAGGTGGGCAGGATGCCGAACACGCCGATCGAACCGGTGATCGTGCCCGGCTCTGCGAACACGTACTGCGCCGGAGTGGAGACCCAGTAGCCGCCGCTCGCAGCCAGGTTTGCCATGGAGACGACGACCGGGATGCCGCGCTGCTTGTAGCGCTCGATGGAACGGCGAATGCGCTCGGAGGCGAGCACAGATCCGCCCGGCGAGTCGATCCGCACTACCAGGGCCTTGATCCCGCTATCCAGCTTGTCGTCCAGCGCCTCGGCAATGCGGTCGCCGCCAGCGGTGCCGAGTCCGGCATCGCCGTCGACGATGTCGCCGGCGATGGTGACGAGGCCGATCGGCGCCCCCCCCGTGCTCTCGGGATGAGCGGCAAGGTACGTCGCCAATTCGGTGCCTACGATCTGGCCCGAGGAGCTCTCGTCCTTGCGGCCCGAAAGTTCGGCCACGCGTGCCACGAAGTCGCTGAGGGTGCCGACGCGATCCACCAGCCCGGCGGCGAGCGACGCCTTCGACAAGTCTCCGTTCGAGCGCTTCAGCCAGCCCACCGGATCGCCGGTGACCAGAGCAAGGTCCGCCTTGGGCCGAGCCTTCTTCACATCGGCCTGCCACGCCCGCCAGAGGCCGCCATAAAGGTCGGAATAGGATTCGATGGCGGCTGGCGAGGGTTCGTCCCGGGTATAAGGCTCGACGAAGGTCTTGTACGTGCCGACGCGAAAGACATGCGCCGTGATCTTCAGCTTATCCAGCAAGGCCTTGTAATAGAGGTGGTTTCCGCCCGGCCCGACGACCAGGGCGCCGCCCATCGGATCGACCCAGGCCTCGCTGGCATGGGCTGCCAGTTGCACGCCGTCGTCCGTGTAGGTGTCGGCATAGGTTAGAACGGGCTTGCCCGCAGCGCGCACCTTGTCGATCGCCGCGCCGATATCGCGCAAGTGCACGAACCCGCCGCCGGAGAAGCGCGAGAGATCGAGCGCGACGAGTTTGATCTTCGGATCGTCGGCCGCAAGGCGAAGACCGCGCTCGATGTCGCGGGCGCGCACGTCCTCAGGCAAGTCGATCTTGCCCTGCTGTGCCAGGATCAGGTCGAGCGTATCCACGTTGGCGGTCTCTTCCACCACCGCGCCATCCAGATGCAGCACCAGCGCACCTTCGCTCACTTTGCCGGGATTGGGCCGGAGGGATAGTGCGGCGTAGAGCATGCTGAAGAACAGCAGCATGAGTATCAGCACCAGCGCGTCCTTTACCGCAACCAGCAACTTCCAGACCTTGCGGGCGAATATCATCGAGACCTGCCTTTCGTGGACAGCCTTAGCCGCTAGGCGCGAGGCGCGAAAGGCGGGGTGGGTCCGGACGAGATGCGACTTCGAAGCACGCAGCACCCCGGCGTTGTATTGGGATATCTGTGCGAAACGCGCATCTTCATTGGCGCGCAGAGCCCCGCGGCGGCCTGGCCGACGAAGGCCGGGGCTTCAGTCCAGGTCGAGTTGACGCAACACCTCGGCCACGACGGCCGGGTCGCTGGCAAAACCCAGGTGCGTGCAACGCAGGGCAACGGCCCGGTCGCGTTCCTCCGGCCAGCCGCAGGCGGAGCGGGGATGGATCACGCCGTCGCGCGGGCTCCACAAGGCAATGGTCGGAACAGGTGGCTTGGTACGGAATTCGCACTCCACAGGCGGCGCATCCACGGCATGGCCCGTGATTACCTGATACGCCCGCCAGGCGTTGTTGGCGCGCGGATTGCCGGAAAACGGAGTACCCATGGTGATGACACGCGACACGCTATCGGGTTGGCGACGCGCAATCTCTCGGGCGAACAGACCGCCAAGGCTCCAGCCGACCAGCGCCACCGGGTTGCCGTGCCGCCGGGCAATGGCTCCCACGCGCCGCATCAGGAACGCGAAGTTCTCAGGCGTCGGACCCAGGTTGAGGCCGAGTCCCCAATCAGAAACCGAATGCCCCGCCGCCTCCAGCGCGCTCGCCATCGGCTGCATCCGGCGGGGGTGCGCGCCAAAGCCGGGCAGGATCATCACCGGCTGAGGATGCTCGGCGGGATCGGGCCGATGGATGTCGGGCACGCGGCGCCACGTCCGCAACTCGCCCAGCAGGTAGCGCAGCGGCGGTCCGCTGACGCCTTCCGGGCGGGGCTGACGGGCCAGTGCCGTCCGACGTGCGAATTCCGCGCGTGCACCCGCGCCGCGCCGTCCCGCTGCCCTCCAGAAACTGCTCGCCATCGTCAACACCAGAGCCGGTATCCTGCCGTCCTCCGCTTCGGAAGGAGAGGCGGGATCCCATGCGCTAGCGGCATGCAGATGTCTGCAACCTGAAGGGAGCCCGTCACTTTTGCTCGTCGCCGGTGCATTCACCGACGCGGATCCCGGTCATCTCCATGTTCATGTTCATCGGCTGACCGCTCATGTCACCCTGCGATGTCAGCGAGACATCGTAGGAAGTTGCGCTGTAACTGCCACGCACCTCGATCGCCTGCTTTGCATCGCTTTCGCCGCAGGTCATCTTGCCGGCGATCTGGCCGTTCGCCATCGAGAAGTTCTCGTACGTGCATTCACGGTCATGCGGTTCGAAAAAGCGCCTCTCGGCCTTGTCGGCTTCTTCCTGGGTAAGGCAGACGGCCGTGTCGGTGCCTTTGGCCATCTGCTTGCGCATCAGCTTGCGCATGTCGTCGGGCACGCCCGGCATTTCGAAGTCCATGGTCTTCAACTGAACCTGCCAGCGACCCGGCTGCGGCTTCACGCCCGATCCGCCCGCTTGCGCCGCGATGTCGACCGCCTGCGCTTCCTGGCTGACCGCGACCTGCGGCGTGCTGTCGTCCCCGCAGGCCGACAGCAGCAGCGAGCCGGCGATCCCGAGACTCCATGCCGCAACCCGATGCGAAACGTTCATGTACTGGCTCCCCATGATGCGATGCACTGTATCCCTGCGAGACCCCGTCGCCAACAGGCGCGACGCCGTTGCGGCGGACGCTTGTATACCCCATATGTTCCGCCATGGCCGAACTCGTCATCCGTCGCGGGCTGGAAGAGCCCGACACCTCCGGAAGCTTCGTTCCGCACAAGCCGCAGCGACCCGAAAAGTCGCTGCCCGGCAAGCGCTTCGTCATCCAGTCGGACTACGCGCCCGCCGGCGACCAGCCGACCGCGATCGCCGACCTTGTCACCGCTGCCCGCGAGGGCGAGAAGACGCAGGTGCTGCTGGGCGTCACCGGATCGGGCAAGACCTTCACCATGGCCAAGGTGATCGAGGAGCTGCAGCGCCCCGCCCTGATCCTCGCCCCCAACAAGATCCTCGCCGCCCAGCTCTACGCCGAGTTCCGGGATTTCTTCCCGGACAATGCGGTCGAGTATTTCGTCTCGTACTACGACTACTACCAGCCCGAGGCCTACGTGCCGCGGTCGGACACCTACATCGAGAAGGAAAGCTCGGTGAACGAGGCGATCGACCGGATGCGCCATTCGGCCACCCGCGCGCTGCTGGAGCGCGACGATGTCATCATCGTCGCCTCGGTCTCCTGCCTCTACGGCATCGGCTCGGTCGAGACCTACTCGGCGATGATCTTCGACCTCAAGAAGGGCGAGAGCGTCGACCAGCGCGAGATCATCCGCAAGCTCGTCGCCCTTCAGTACAAGCGCAACGATGCCGCCTTCGCGCGCGGCAACTTCCGCGTGCGCGGCGACAGCCTGGAGATCTTCCCGTCGCACTACGAGGACATGGCCTGGCGCGTCTCGTTCTTCGGCGACGAGATCGAGGAAATCTCGGAGTTCGACCCGCTCACCGGCAAGAAGGGCGCCAGCCTCGACAAAGTCCGCGTCTACGCGAACTCGCACTACGTCACCCCCGGCCCAACGATGAAGCAGGCGGCCGAGGCGATCCGCTTCGAACTGACCGAGCGTCTCAAGGAGCTGGAGGCCGAAGGCCGCCTGTTGGAAGCCCAGCGTCTGGAGCAGCGCACCAACTTCGACCTGGAGATGATCGCCGCGACGGGCTCGTGCAACGGCATCGAGAACTACAGCCGCTTCCTCACCGGTCGCCTGCCCGGCGAGCCGCCGCCAACGCTGTTCGAGTACCTGCCCGACAACGCCCTGCTGTTCGTCGACGAGAGCCACCAGACGATCCCGCAAGTCGGCGCGATGGCCAGGGGCGATCACCGGCGCAAGATCACGCTGGCCGAATACGGCTTTCGCCTTCCCAGCTGCATCGACAACCGCCCGCTGCGCTTCAACGAGTGGGACGCGATGCGCCCGCAGACTTTCGCGGTGTCCGCGACGCCGGGCTCGTGGGAGATCGAGCAGTCGGGCGGCGTCTTCGCCGAGCAGGTGATCCGCCCCACCGGCCTGATCGATCCGCCCGTGACAATCCGCCCGGTCGAGGACCAGGTGCAGGACTGCATCGAGGAGTGCAAGGCGACCGCCAAGCTCGGCTATCGCACGCTCGTTACCACCCTCACCAAGCGCATGGCCGAGGACTTGACCGAGTTCATGCACGAGCAGGGCGTCAAAGTGCGCTACATGCATTCCGACGTCGAGACGCTGGAGCGCATCGAGTTGATCCGCGACTTGCGTCTGGGCGTCTACGACGTGCTGATCGGCATCAACCTGCTGCGCGAAGGGCTCGACATTCCGGAGTGCGGCCTCGTCTGCATCCTCGATGCCGACAAGGAAGGCTTCCTGCGCTCGGAAACCTCGCTGATCCAGACCATCGGCCGCGCCGCGCGCAACGTCGACGGGCGCGTGATCCTCTACGCCGACCGCATGACCGGCAGCATGGAGCGCGCGATCGCAGAGACCGACCGCCGCCGCGCCAAGCAGCAGGAATTCAACGAAGCGAACGGCATCACCCCGCAGACGATCAAGCGCCGCATCGCCGACATCGTCGCCGACACGGCCAGCCGCGACGGCGTCCTCATCGAGATCGATGCCGAGGGCGAGAACAATCTCGTCGGCCACAACCTGCGGGCCTACATCGAGGAACTCGAAAAGAAGATGCGCGCCGCCGCCGCCGACCTCGAGTTCGAGGAAGCCGGCCGCCTGCGCGACGAGATCCGCAAGCTGGAAGGCGAGGAACTGGGCCTGCCCGCGAGCGAGCACAAGGCACCCAGGGTGGGCCGCAGCAACGAAGGCAAGCCGGGCACCAGGAAGCTGCGGTACGGGAAGACGCAGCGGAAGTTCGGGCGGTGAAAGTTACGCCCTTCGACCCTGCCGAGCACCTTGAGACGGAGGAAGACATCCTTCACTATCTGAAGGCTTCGATGGAAGGCAACGATGCTCGCCATGTCGCCCGGGCACTCGGCGATGTGGCGCACTCCAAAGGCATGAGCGAAATTGCTCGAAAATCCGGTCTGGGGCGGCAGGCCCTCTACAACGCCCTGTCCGAGAAAGGTAATCCCACGCTCGAAACCCTGACCAGCGTGTTGACCGCGCTCGGCTCCGAACCGGCGGTCGTTCGCAAATCCGCCGTCTGAGCGGCCGAACAAAGGGCGGCCCTTCGCAGAGCCGCCCCTCTCCTTTAGAACCGCGCCCGGACGCCGCCGTACACCGCCCTGCGTTCGACCGGGTAATAGATCGCGGAGGCTGCCGTCGCGCTGATCGCGGCGGAGACGTCGCCGATGGCCTTCTTGTTCGTCAGGTTGCGCGCGTCCACGAACAGGTCCAGCCCTTCCCGCACCGTCGCGCCGGCGGTGAGGCCGATCAGAGCGTAGCCACCGGTGCGCCGGGTGTTCGCGTAATCGGCCCAGGGGCCTTGCGGCACCCATTCCAGATCGGGCGCAAGATGCAGACCATCGCTTCCGAAGCGCACCTCGCTCTTGAGGACATTGCGCGGCACCACCGGCAGGCGGTTGTCGCCGAACTGCACGTCGCCCCGGAACCGGAAGTCCGAATAGAGCCATGTCTGGCGCAGCCGCAGCCACGGTGCCGGCGTAGCGGTCAGCGCCAGTTCGACGCCCTGATGCACCGTACGCCCGGCATTGAAGGTGGAGGCCGGGATATCGGCGCTCACCGTATATTGCAGCATCTCGCCGCGCAGGCGGGCGCGATAGAGGGAAATGTCCCATTCGATCGGCCCCGCCTTGCCGCGCGTGCCGATCTCGGCGGTCCAGGCGCGCTGCTCCTTCACCGGCACGAAGGCCGACACTTGCGCCAGTTCTATGAAGGTGGGGAACTCGGCTGAACGGCTGTAGTTGGCGTAGACGTCGATCGCCGGGACCGGCCGCCAAAGCACCCCGAACTTGGGCGAAAACGCATCGAAAGAGGCGCTCCCTACCGCGCGAGAGGGGTACGTCTGCACCTGGCGCCGGAACCCGTCGGCCCAGATACCCCCCGCGATCAGCGAGACACCGCTGACCGGTTCCACCCGCAGTTCGCCATACAACGTCGAAGTGCGCGCGCGCTGGTCCGCATCGAAGGTGAGCGCGCCTCGCTTTCCGTTCACATTGACGTAGCGGCGCGAGGCTATTCGGCCCCAGCGCGATTCCCCGCCCAGCGTCGCCGAAAGTGGCCCGTGTGCCCATTCCAACCGCGCGAACACGCCGTCGTCGGTCGATTTCTGATCCAGCACCTGGTAGATCGGGTGGAACAATTGCTTGGCGTTGAGGAAGGCGCCGATCTGAAGCTGCGCCGCTCCCAGATCGATGCGGGTGCGGTTCTGCAGCCGTATAGAGTCGATGTTGCGATGCTGGTCGCCGACAAAGCTGCCCGTCTTCGGACGGGTCAGGGCCACCGTCTCGGTCAGTGCGCCGGGCAGTTCCTGGACGATGTGGTTGGCGCTTCCATAGAACTGCGTCGTCACAGCATCCGACAACTTCAACTGGGCGTTGGCATGGAAGCGCAATGAGTGGCGTCCGGCATGCTCGCGGTCACCGTCGCCGCGATCGGCGCTTAGGGCGGCCCAGCCGTTCGCTTCCTCCCCGCCGAATCCCGCCGACACGAGGCCGCGCAGCATGTCGTATGAGCCGCCGTCCAAGCGCGCATAGATGCCGCGCGCGGTGTCGCCGGTAGGCGTCACGCCGTTGACCGCGCCGCCTAGCGTACCCGAGCCGAAGCGCAGCGCGTTGGCACCGCGATAAACCTCGAGGTGATCGAAGAAGATCGGATCAAGTTCCTGAAAATCGCCGTTGTCGTCGGCCAGGTTGATCGGGATACCATCCTGCAGCAACGTCAGCCCGCGCATGTGGAATCCGCGCGAAATGCCCGATCCGCGGACGGAGATACGCACTTCCTGGCCGAATCGGGGCTGAGTGTAGACGCCGGGCGAGAAAGAGAGCGCGTCGCGCAGGGAGATCGCGGTCTTGTCGGCATAGTCGCGGTAATCGACCACATCGGCGCCGCCGGGAGTCTCGCGCACAGACTTCTCGGCGCTGTCCGTCGAGGCGCGGCCGGTAACGATGATCGTGGAGTCGGCCGCTTCCTCGGCCAAAGCGGACGTGGAGAAAGCGCTCGCAAACGCGAGCGCGAGGAGAGATGCCCTCATGGAAATGGATTCCTGAATCTTGCGGCGTGGCGCCTACTCGCGCCCGCCGTATGCCTGTCAAACGGCCGTGAGGCCTGTCGGTGGGATCAGGGCGTTGCGGGCGGCCCGCGCAGTGGCGGCCTGAGGTAGGCCCGCGAGCGGAGCGAGGGGGCCGCCTGCGGCACGAACCCGGCGGCAAGGATGAACGCCAGTGCCAGCGCCAGCAGCACGGGATCGGCACCGGCGGTACCGGCCATCGCCAGTGCGGAAAATGGGCAGGCCACAGTCTTTCCGTGCTGCGTGCCGCCATCGTCGCGATGCGGTACGACGACCTTCTGCGTCAACTGTGTGCCGCTGGCGTCGGCGCAGATCGACACGGTGAGAATGCGATCCTGCGCGCCGACCATGTAGCCGGCAGGCACCAATGCCTTCATCGCAAGCGCCAACACGACCAGCAGCATTGCCAGTCCGCAGCGCTCGCGCAGGAAGTTCCGGATGCCCCCCATGCGAGAGCCCATAGCGAGTGGCAGACCGACTGTCATTAGGTAGTGAGCGAGTGGCCAATGCCGCACGCGTCACGAACGCGACAAAGGCGAAGCCGCCATTTCCCAATGCCCGGAGAGACGGCACTCAGCCGGCTACGTCGCCCAATTCCACCCGCCGCCCATCGCGATCGATCGCGAACCGATAGGGGGCCAGCGGGTCGTCCGATGCATAGCCCAGGCGTCCAGCGCCGGACGCTTCCCAATCGGCGACTGTCATCATTCCACGGGGACCAAGCCACGAGCCCGCCGACGGGAACTGCGCGAACCACGCCGCCCGCTCCGCCCTCCAGGCGGCAAGGCTCGCCACATGGTTCTCCAACTCGCGATCGCGGCCGGTCCAGTCCACCCAGCCGATGGCGTTATCTTGCGCGTAGGCGTTGTTGTTGCCCTGCTGGGTGCGGCCGAACTCGTCACCCGCGGTCAGTTGGATCGTGCCGGTCGCGGCGAACAGCGTGCCGAGCAGCGCGCGCAAGTCGGCGGAGCGGGCCGCCAGCACGGCAGGGTCGTCGCTCGGCCCTTCGACACCGTTGTTCCACGAGAAGTTTTCACCGTGGCCGTCGCGATTGTCCTCGCCGTTGGCGAAATTGTGGCGCTGGGCATAGGCCACCGTATCGGCCAGCGTGAAGCCGTCGTGCGCCGCCAGGAAGTTGACCGAGCGGCAGGCCCCCCGGTCGAACAGGTCGGACGATCCCGACAGCCTGGTGGCGAGCACGCCGATGCCCTCCTCCCCTCGCCAGAAGCGCCGCACGTCGTCGCGAAAACGGTCGTTCCACTCCAGCCAGTTGGCAGGGAAGTTGCCGAGCTGATAGCCCCCGGGCCCGATGTCCCAGGGCTCGGCGATCAACACGCGGTCGGCCAACAGCGGATCGGCGGCGATTTCCGCAAAAATCGGCGCATCGGCCGCGAAGCCCGGGCCGCGCGCAAGGATGGGGGCAAGATCGAAGCGGAACCCGTCGATGCCGCAACGGCTGACGAAGTGCCGCATCGTATCGAGTGCCAACCGGCGAACGCTGGGTTTCGCGAAGTCCAGGGTGTTGCCGCACCCGGTGTCGTTGATCAGTGCGCCGTCGGGCGCTCGGGCGTAGGCAGCATCGTCCAGTCCGCGCAGCGACAAGATGCCGCCGAACTGGTCGCTCTCGCCCGAGTGGTTGAATACGAGGTCGAGAATCACTCCGATCCCCGCCATGTGCAGCGCAGCGACGGTCGCGCGCAGCTCGGCGACGCCGCCGGGGCACAGGCCGGGGTCGAGAGCCATCATCGCCACCGGATTGTAGCCCCACGCATTCGACAAGCCGAGCGGCGGCAGGTGGCGCTCGTCGATCCAGGCGACGACCGGCATCAGTTCGACGGCGGTGACGTGCAGCTTTCGCAGATGCGCCAGGACCGCCGGATGCGCCAGCGCCGCAACGGTGCCGCGCAGTGCTTCGGGCACATCGGGATGCAGCATCGTAAAGCCGCGCACATTCAGTTCGTAGATCAGCCCGCCACGCATGAAGCGCGGTGCTTCCCGGACGACGGGCAGCGATGGCGCCGGAACGATGGCCTTGGGCACGATCCCCGCCGTGTCCACGCCGAACGATGCCAGCGATGGATCCTGCAGGAAGCGGGCGTCCAGTTCCTGCGCGTAAGGATCGACGAGAAGCTTGGCGGGATCGAACCATCGCCCGTGCTCCGGTGCCCACTCCCCCGCCGCGCGGTAGCCGTAGCGTGCGCCCGTGCGTTCGCCGTCGAGCGAAAGTGTCCAGTTCGGCCCGTCGCGGGTCATCGCCAGCCGCGTTTCGGAACCGCCATCGAACAGGCACATCCAGACCTGATCCGCCAGCGGCGCGCGCACCGTGAAGGTGGTGGCGCCCTCGGCGATCACGGCCCCAAGCATCGTCCCGCTCATACGACGAGCGAGCGATAGAGGTCGGCATAGGCCTTGCCGCTGGCCTGCCACGAGAAGTCGCACGCCATGCCGTTGCGCTGGAGGCGGGTCCACTCGTCCGGCCGGGCATAGAGCGCGGCAGCACGGCTCAACGCAGCGGTCAGGCTTTCGAGGGTCGGTGCGCCATGCTGGATGCCGGTAGCGACACCGGCCGCCAATGCGGCGGGGTTCGCGTCGATGACCGTGTCCGCAAGCCCGCCCGTGCGCGCCACCACGGGCACGCAGCCATAGGCGAGTGCGTAGAGCTGGGTCAGACCGCAAGGCTCGAAGCGCGAGGGCACCAGGATCGCATCGGCCCCGCCCTGCATACGGTGCGACAAGTGTTCGTCGTATCCGATCCGCACGCCGATGCGTCCCGGATGGCGGGCGGCGGCGGCGCGGAAGCCTTCCTCGGAGTCGCGGTCTCCCGAACCGAGCAAGGCCAACCGTCCGCCGATGCCGACGAGGTGGTCGATCGCCTCCAGCAGTACGTCCATGCCCTTCTGCCAGGTCAGGCGACTGACGACGATGAACAGCGGTCCGCCGCCACGCTCGCCCGCGCCGGGATCGAGAGCGAACTCGGCCTCCAATGCCCGCTTGTTGGCGAGCCGCCGGCCCAGCGCACGGGCGGTAAAGCGCTTGGCGAGTTGCAGGTCGGTCTCCGGGTTCCAAACCGCGGTGTCGATGCCGTTGAGGATGCCGGAGACATCGCCCCCGCGCATCGCGATCACGCCTTCCAGCCCCATTCCGAAATCGGCGGTGCGGATCTCCTGCGCGTAAGTGGGGCTGACGGTGGTGACGGCACTGGCGGCAACCAGTCCGGCCTTCAGCATCGAGACGCCGCCATGGTATTCCAGGCCGTCCACCGACCATGCGCCTTGCGGCAGGCCGAGGCGGGGGAAGGTCTCGGCCCCGCTCCAGCCCTGGAACGCGATGTTGTGGATGGTGACGATGCTGGGCACCGGCCGCGCCTCGTCCGGCATGGCCCAGCGCAGGTAGGCCGGCGCCATCGCCGCCTGCCAGTCGTGGGCGTGAAGCAGATCGAAGCCGCGGCGGCGCTGGCCGGTGAGGCCGCCGGCGATATCGGCTGCGGCGCGGCCCAACGCAGCGAAGCGGCGCCAGTTGTCGCTCCAATCCTTGCCGGCAGGGTCCAGGTAGGGGTTGCCTTCGCGGCCGAACAGCGCGGGCGCGTCGAGCACCAGCAGCGGCGCCCCGCCCTGTGCATCCGGCAGCTTGCCGGCGATAAGCCGCGCCGGTTCGCCCAGGAGGCTGTCCCACGCATGGACCACGCGGCGGCGCGAAAGCGCGGCGACAACGGCGGGATAACCCGGCAACAACGTCGTCATTTCGACGCCGTGCGCGGCAACGGCAGCGGGAAGAGCGCCGGTCACGTCGGCCAATCCGCCCGTCTTGACGAGCGGTACCGCCTCCGAGGCCACCGACAATACACGCAGTGGCATGTCAGCCCAGGCGTTCGATCATCGACTTGGTGATGAGGCACACCCCGTTCGCCGAGCGTCGGAACCGCGCCGCGTCCAGCTCCGGGTCTTCCCCGACGACGAGGCCCTCGGGAATACGCACACCCGAATCCATGATGACCCGGCGGAGCCGTGCCCCGCGCCCGATGTTGCAGTGGGGCAGGATCACCCCCTCGCTGACGCTGGAAAAGCTGCCCATCTTCACACCCGTCATCAGGAGCGAGCGATTGGCGGTCGCACCCGACACGATGCAATCGTTGGCGATCAACGAGCAGATCGCGCTGCCACGGCGTCCTTCCTCGTCGTGAACGAACTTTGCCGGCGCGGCGACCACCGCGTCCGACCAGATCGGCCATTCGCGGTCGTAGAGGTCCAGCTTCGGGACGGTATCGGTGAGATCGAGGTTGGCGTCGAAATAGGCGTCCACGGTGCCTACGTCCCGCCAGTATTCCTCCATCTCCTCGGCCGCGCGGATGCAGCTATCGGTAAAGCGGTGTGCCTGCGCATGGCCGTGCTTCACGATGTAAGGAATGATGTCTCCGCCGAAGTCTCGCTGCGAAGCGGGGTCGGCGGCGTCGCGGCGTAGCTGCTCGAACAGGAACTCTGTGTTGAATACGTAGATGCCCATCGACGCGAGCGCCATGTCCGGCATGCCGGGAATGCCCGGAGGATCGGCGGGCTTCTCGACGAAGGCGGTGATGCGATCCGCCTCGTCCACGTGCATGACGCCGAACGCGGTCGCGTCCATGCGGGGCACTACGAGGCAACCGACGGTGACGTCCGCGCCGGAATCGACGTGCTGGCGCAGCATCAACTCGTAATCCATCTTGTAGATGTGATCGCCGGCCAGGATCACCATGTACTTGGGATCGTGTGCGGCGATGATGTCGATGTTCTGGTACACCGCGTCGGCGGTGCCCTCGTACCATTGGGTTTCGGATACGCGCTGGCTGGCGGGCAGGATGTCGAAGCTTTCGTTGCGCTCGGGCCGCATGAAATTCCACGCACGCTGCAGGTGGCGGATCAGCGAATGCGCCTTGTACTGCGTCGCAACGCCGATGCGGCGGATGCCCGAATTGATCGCGTTCGATAGCGCGAAGTCGATGATCCGCGCCTTGCCACCGAAATAGACCGCCGGCTTGGCGCGATTGTCGGTCAGCTCTTTCAAACGGCTGCCGCGTCCGCCGGCAAGGACATAGGCCATCGCATCGCGAGCGAGTGGCTGTCCCGTTGGTTTCCTCATCCCGGCTCTCTCCTGCCTATCCCGTATATTCGAGCATGATCGTCGCCAGCGGGGGCAACGTGACCAGTGCCGCGCCGTCCTTTGCCTCCACGCGCCCGAGGTTTCCGCAGCCGCTCCCGCCATAGTAGCGCGAGTCCGTGTTCAGAACCTCGCGCCAGAACCCGTTGTGCGGCAGCGGCAGGCGATAAAGCGTCCGCATCGTCGGGGTCATGTTGCTCACGACGGCGACGGGGCTGTCGAGCGGCCCCTTGCGCAGCCAGGCCAACACGGAATTCTCCGCGTCGTCCACCACCAGCCAATCGAAACCCTCGCCCTCGCAATCGCGCGCGTGGAGCGCAGGCTTGTCGCGATAGAGGCGGTTCAGATCGCGCACGAGATTGCGCACGCCTTCGTGAGCCGGAGCGTCTCGCAATTCCCAATCGAGGGCACGGTCCTCACTCCATTCGCGGCGCTGGGCGAACTCCTGCCCCATGAACAGCAGCTTCTTGCCCGGATATCCCCACATCAACGCGTAGTAGGCACGAAGGTTCGCGAACTTCTGCGCGTCGTCGCCCGCCATCTTGTTGAGGAGCGAGCCCTTGCCATGGACGACCTCGTCATGGCTCAACGGCAACACGTAGTTTTCCGTAAAAGCGTAGACGAGGCCGAACGTGATGTCGTCGTGGTGATAGCGCCGGTGCACCGGATCGCGGCCCATGTAACGCAGCGTGTCGTGCATGAAGCCCATGTTCCACTTGAACCCGAAGCCCAGGTTCGCTCGGGGGCCATCCTCATGCGCAGGGCTGGTGACGCCGGGCCAGGCGGTCGATTCTTCCGCAACGGTGATGAAGCCGGGGTGCGTCCCGTAGACCGCCCGGTTGGTGGCGCGCAGGAAGTCGACCGCCTCCCAGTTCTCGCGCCCGCCCTCGGCGTTTGGAATCCACTCGCCGTGCTTGCGCGAGTAGTCGCGGTACAACATCGAGGCGACCGCATCGACCCGCAGTCCGTCGACGTGATAGTGTTCCGCCCAGAACAGCGCGTTGTTGACGAGGAAGCTGGAGACCTCGCGTCGGCCGAAGTTGTAGATCAGGGTGTTCCAGTCCGGATGGTAGCCCTGCTTGGGATCGGCATGCTCGTAGAGCGCGGTCCCGTCGAA
>Ga0068862_100002955_pt1 | contig 14846 bp, 9 predicted proteins | sample KBSSwiS52_FD_66598 | JGI IMG/M metagenome (GOLD analysis project Ga0068862, IMG submission 66598) | Switchgrass rhizosphere microbial communities from Kellogg Biological Station, Michigan, USA - KBS Switchgrass S5-2 | ecosystem: Host-associated > Plants > Roots > Rhizosphere > Soil ... | reverse complement strand
CGCGACCATGCGGAGCTGCTGGCCGAGGTCGGTCTCCGGGAAGGTGGTGGTGAGAACCGGCGCTCCGGCGAGCGCTCCCGAGAGCAGCGCCTGGTTGTCGAGCGCGCGGTCGAAGATGCCCGTGTAGCCGCGCTCGAAAAGGTTGCCATAGCTCCTCGCGAGGAGCGCGCGGATGGCGTTCGAGGAGGCGTCGGCGCCCTGGTCCTGGGGGACATAGGAGAGCAGCCCCACCGGCCCCTCCGGGGCCACCTGGTATTGCGTGACCAGGTTGCCCACCTGGAAGGTGTTGGTGCCCGCGACCGAGATGGACATGGAGACCTGCGCGTTCTCGTTGAGCGCGTGCAGCAGGTCCGCGGTGCGCCCGCCCCAGCCCGTGCGCGCCGGCTGATCGGGCAGCGAGGTCTGCCAGTGCACGGTCTGATCGCTGTGCGAGAAGAGCTGCGGCGGCACCGCCACGCTATGGTTCAGGTATTCCTCGCGGGTGAGCGGCGCCACGAGCGGTCCGACGTTTCCGACCAGCGCGGCCCGGCCCGAGTTGAACAATCCCTGAACCCCGGGGAGGCTCGGATGGAGCCCCCACTCCCGCGCGTCGCCCGGCACCGGAACGAGCGGGTGCAGCGGCAGGAGCGAGCTCTGCGGCAGCGCCAGGTTGGCGCGCGCCAAGGCGTACTGCGCGTAGTCGGAGGGCTGGGTGGGAACGATCAGGTTGTTGCCGTCGTTGCCGCCGTAGAGAAAGATGCAGACGAGAGACTTCGAATCGACGAGCGGCGCGGCGGCGGCGATGCGCCGCAGGTCGAACAGGGTGTTGGCCGCGGCGGTCATCCCGACCGCGGCGCAGGCGGATTGGCGGAGGAACTGGCGGCGCGTCGTGCGGGTCATCATCCACCTCCTACTTCTGCACCACGGATTCGGGAGCCAGGCTGGCGAGCCAGAGCAGGGTGAGGACTCGCTGATCGCCCGTGCGTGGGAAATCGGGATCGGCGAGGGCGGTCCGCAGAATGCCGCGCGTCGCATCGGACAGCGAGCCGCCGAAGAGCAGCAGGTCGACGCGGTCGAGGAGGGCCTCGTCGGTCGGCGCCTGCGGCGGCTGGAACGGTGTCAGGTCGAAGCGGAGCGGGCTGGTGCGGTCTGCTCCGCCGAGGATCGTGAGATGGAGGTTGGCGGTGCCGAGGATCGTCGTCTCGGTGGCGATCTGGAACTCCGGCGAAACGAGGCCGGCCTGCGCGATCTCTCCCGGCAGCGCATAACCGGGCTCGAAGAAGTTGAACACGGTCGGAGCGCGCAGCGGGGTCTCTCCGGTGCTCAGGCCCTGCCGGTCGAGCTGCGCGAAGAAGCGCCACCGGCCGTTGCGCGGCTCGGCGTCGAGCGTGCGCATCAGGCCGGCGAGACGCACGGCCGGCTCGCGCAGATGGCCCGCGTCCTGGCGCGTCGCGAGCGTTGCCGATCTCGCCTCGTAGTCGAGCAGAATGGCCTTGAGCACGGCCTTCAAATCGCCGCGAATCCCGGCACCGTTGTCGGCGAACGTCTGCCCGCAGCGGTAGACGTAGGCGGGGCTCGGGTTGCTCGCGACCAGCCGCTGGATGAGAGAGCGGCAGACGAACGGGCCGACGTTGGGATGCAGGAAGACGGCGTCGAGCGCCTGCTCCAGGTCGGTTCGGGCGTTCTGCCCGGCCGGCAGCAGGGCGCCGCCGAGCAGCCGCTTTTCCCCGGTGTCATGGAACGCCGCCCAGGGCTCCATCGGGATGCGGAAGTTGCGCTGCGGGCGGAAGAAGCGCCGCGGATCGATCTGGCTCTGGCCGCCGAGCGTCCAGCCGGTGAAGGCGCGGGCGAGGGCCTCGACGGCGTCCTGGTCGTAGGTCGCGATCGGCTGGTTGCCGGTGTCGAGGTGGAGCGTGCCGTCGGGGTGGAGCTCATAGAGGCCGATCGAGAAGAGCTGCAGGATCTCGCGAGGATAGTTCTCGTTCGGGTTGAGCCCCTGCTCGGGGATCGACTTGCTGCTCCCCGCCATGTCGAGGTAGACCCCCATCGCGGGGCTGAGCGTCACCGCTTCGAGCAGCTCGCGGAAGCTGCCGAAGGCGTGCTGCGCGAGCAGGTCGAGATACGCCGCCATGCTCTCCGGGTTGTTGCGCAGGTCGGCGTCGCGGTCGGAGATCACGAACAGCTCGGAGAGCGCGAAGACGACCCGCTGGCGGAGCTGGCCGGGTCCCTGGACGGCCTGGTCGAAGAAGGACTCGCGCACGAGCCCGGGCGCGGGCTCCTCGCCCCCTGCCACCAACTGGTCGTAGTAGGAGAGATGGGAGGCCGCGGGCAGCGCGAGCTGCTCGTCGAGCCAGGAGGCGAAGCCCCTCTGCCGGAGCGCCTCGGCCTCGCCGGGCCGCGGACCGTAGGTGGCCTGGAGGAGGAAGCGCGCGGCGTCCTCGAGCGTCGGCGGGCCGGGCGGCAGAGCCGGCGGCGCCGGCGGGGGTGTGAAGGTCTGGCTGCCGCTCGACTGGCGGAAGAAACCCTTGATCTCCCCGGCCGGGTAGGCGGCGGTGTGCAGGTTCAGGTAGCACTCCCCACCGCGGAGCGCGGCGAGGATCTCCGCCGTGTCGAAGGTGCCGGCCGGCCCGATCCACCAGATGCGCGAGCCGTCGGCCTGGACCGGAGCCGTGTCCACGTCGAAGAGGATGGAGCCGTCCGAGGCATGGATGTGCTGGCTGGTGATCGGGCCGGTGAGGCCGGAGTGCGAGAAGCGCAGGATGGCGGCTCTCTGGTCCTGCGTCAGGGTGAGAGTCGAGGAGCCGGAGCCCGAGCTCGTGGCGCCGCTCTGCGGCGTGAGGGCGGCGAGAAAGAGCGTGCCCCCTTCTTCGGAGGGAGGAGGCTGCGGCGCGCTGAGGTCGTAGACCGCGGTCTTGACGGCGCTCGCCTTGAGCCCTTTCTTGTAGGCGAACGCCTTGATCGTCGTCGTGGCCGTGAGCTGGATCGGGCCTTTGTAGACCGGGCTCGTCTTGCGCGACGGGCTGGAGCCGTCGGTCGTGTAGTAGATCGTGGCTCCGGAGGTGGCCGTGGTGAGGGTGACGGCGAGCGGCGAGGCGTGGGTCCCCGGCGGGGGAGAGAAGGCCGGAGCCGCCGCCGCTCCCTTGGCCTCCGCATCCAGGACGGGCGGGCCATAATGCTGATGGTCCTGCGCGAGCGCCGGCATCGCCAACCACAGCAGAGCCGCCATTGTTCTTCTCATGGTTGCGCCTCCAATCTCTGATGAAACCACCGCCGCCGCGATTTCCTGCGGATGAATCAAATCTTTCTGCGCATAGGAGCAACCGCGGTGCCAGGGTGGGACGCTGGAGGCAAGTGTCGAAGAACGAAGGGCTTGCGCCGATCGTCCCCGCGCTGGAGCGCCTCATTCGACAATTTGGTCGAGCCGCGGCGACGAGGTCGTCGAACCGGCTCGCCGCGCTTCTTAGGACCGGACGGTGAGGGGGCTGACGAGTCGGTCCCTCCAGGCACCGAGGTTCCTGCAGGCCCGGGCGGAGAGGCCGAAGCGGCGCAGCCGCGCCAGGTACTCGTCGGCGTAGAGCTTGACGCCCACGAAGCTGTGCGGCGGCAGCTCGAGGCTTCTGAAGAGCTCCCTTCTCTTTTCTTCGACTTTCTCCGTTACGTCCGGCCCAACGAAGAGGAACTGGTGAGCGTGGTCGCGCGACCTGCACACCCGTATCAGGATGTCAAGGAGGAGGGCATCCCGAAGGCTATGGCCGACGATATGCCACACCACCCGACTCTTGTGTATCTCGAGACGCCGCTTGAGAAACAGCTCCGCAGCGGTGTAGACCTCGTGCAGGCTATCGACCGGCAGGCTCAGGGTGCTGTAGAGCTCCTTGTCGTGCCCCGCAATCGCCATGGTGAGTAGGTGCTCGATGTGGCCGTGGAGCTTAAAGAGTACCGGCCCCCGCTTGTCGCCATGAAGGATGTTGCGGCTCAATTGGATCGCTTCGTTGGAGGTGGAAACAATCGCCCAGCCGGGCTTGTCAGAGCGCTCAGCCAGAACCAGCGCGCGATCGGCAAAGCTCGTGTAATTGGTGGAGAGCCAGGCGGTCCAACCCAGGGCGGCGGCGTCTAGGGCTTGATTGAGATGTCCCCAATCGTAGTTGAGGAACGCTTGGCGAAATGTCTCCCGGACCTTGTACTCTTCCAGGCTGGCGGCGATCTTCTGGTCCCGCACCTCGGTCTTCCTGCTACTCCGGCGGGCCCTCTCCAGAACGAGCCTCAGCGCTTCGTTCCAGTAGACGTCTAGGTTGCCAGCCTTCGCCGCCTTGCGCAGCGCCTTCAGCTCCTCAGCTCGCCATCCCCGCACGAGCTTCCTGGGGATTGGATATCCGTTCCTTTCGAAGGAATCTCCATAGCCGCACCCATTCCAGCCCCTCTCGAGAATGTCATGGGTCGAGGGCATGCCCATGCCATGAGCGCCGCCCAGGTCCTGCGCCCGTTCGAAGCCCGCCCCGGTGACCAGGATATGGAGGCCTGTGAGCTTTCCAGTTTGAGTGTGCACCAGACGCGCGACTTTCTCCAGCGTCTTCCAGGACTTCGGTCGGATGACGAACTCTTCCTCCCTTGTCGATCGAAACAGCCGGGTACCCGTGAGATAGGAGCTTACTAGAAAGATCGTTGCATCGGGTTGCGGGCCCTCCCATACGAGCCTTACGGCATCTTCCCACCTGTAGCCGGCTCGGCTTGCCCGAATAGGGCCGCGGACATCAACAAGAAAACAGGAAGGCTTATCGGCGATGACCTTCAAGGCCGCCTGCAAGTCTTTGTACCAGCTGCTGGCTCCGGCGTTGATCCATCGGACTCGCGCCTCTCCGGAAGGGATCGGCAGCGGCTTGCGCTCTTGCAACGTCAGCTCGTCGGCGCCCTCCCCCCTCCCGTCATCGGACATCCTGCCGATCCCGAAGCCCATGCCTTGCGCCAGGTATTGCCAGACGTGGCCGGCAAACCGGGACATATCGTCCAGGACCACGACCTCAAGCCGAAGGCTCATCGCCCTCCTCCGGTTCTTCCAGTTGAGTCAAGGTGAAGACACACTCACCGAGCGAGCCGTCATGCCTGACGCGTGCGATCGCGAGCTCCCAATCCACGATGGCGGCGGCAAAGTTGGCCACATAGAGGCCCATGCCGCTCGACGCGACCGCCCGGTCCGGCCGCGGCTCGATGGGGCCCTGCAGACCCTGCTTCATGAGAGTGTACAGCCTCCCCAGGTTCTCCCTTGGGGAGCCCGTCGGGTGGTCCAGCTCCTTGCGTTCACTGGCGGTCGTCTGGAATTTGAACGTGATCCTGATCTGGAGCCTTTTCCCGTTGACGAAACGGACTTTGACCGAAGGCCGTTTCCCAGTGCTTGTGGAATGCGGGTGTTTGTCAGCGTTGAGGGCAAGCTCCTTGAGAACAAGATCGAGATGGTGGAACACCTCGCTTTCAATCGTGTACTCGCGCCCGACTTCGCCGAATTTGACCCTCCACCGATCCCGTTCCTTGAAATGTTCCAGGAGGTTTCCGAGGGTGCGCTGAGACTCGTTCTCGGAGCTGCCGGGGGTGAGCAGCGAGAAAAGAGTCCGCAGGTTCTCCGGCAGGCTCTCCGCCCGCGCGGACCGGGTCATCAGATAGAAAGCGAACCTCTGCGCAACCGGTTCGTTCTTCATCCCGTCGCGGATCAAGGACTGGCGCCGCTCCCGATACCGGCGGACCAGCAGCGGATCGAGCACATGGGCGATCTCCTGAAGCTCGAGAAGATGCTCGTCCAAATCCTCGAGCAGGTGGTGGCCGAGAACCCCTTGGACGACGTTCATCCGCACCGCCGCGCTGTCGGGGAATCCCCTGGCGGCGCGCTCCAGCCGTGCGAGGACCTCGCGGAAGATCGAGTATTCCGGCTGAAAGATCTCGAGCTTCGTATACCTGCGGGTCAGCTCCGCGCTCGTCTCGACAGCCCAGGCCGCGATGCTGCGGCTGAGCAGGACCGTCCGCGGTTGGAGGGGGTCGGTCCTCTCATCCTGTTTCAACTTGCCGGCCAGCTCCTTCAGAAGGGCCTCGCATGCACCTTCGTCAATCCTGGGTTTCCCAGCCTTTCCCAACAACGTGCAGGCAAAGAGCTGAACGGAGCTGCACCAGAATGCGAAGGAGTGCCGATAAAGATCCTTGACGTCGGCGTGACAGAATCGATCGAAAGCGGTCCTGAGATCCTCCCAGGCTCCGGCCAGGGCTTCCGGATCGCGCGACAGGATCTCTTCAAGCCGGGAGAACCAGTTCACCAGCCCATAGACCCGCCACAGGCATGCAAGGGCGCGGGCATTGCCGGCGCCGAAATCGTCCCAGATGCCCGCGGGCGGGTCCAGCGCTTTCGCGGTTCGCCCCTTCGCTCTTTTCACAAGCCATAGATCCTGAAGAGGATCGAGCTTCGGTTGCGACGGGCTTGCGGCGATCCGGAACAATTCCGTAGCATGGACAGGTAGCTCGATGCCGATCTCCTTCAGGATCTGGAGCTGGCGTGGAACCAGCCGGCTGAGGTCGTCCTCCGCGTCCGGCTTGGAGATGAGATGGGTCTCGGTCAGCCGCGTCGCGATCTGCATGGCTGCGGAGGGGCAGGCGCAGACAGCGAGCGCGAAGGTTCTGGCGTAGCCATGCTCGACGACATCGTTGAACCGGAAGGGCGAACGCAGGGACCGCGCTGCCGCGGCGGCCAGCTCCGAGAAGTAAGGCTCGAATCCGTTCTCCCAGGCCAGCTCCGCTCGCGGGTTCGCCTTGCGTTCGTGGCTCAGCCGCTTGCAGAGCCGCAGCATGGACAGGTTGGCCGCGCGCAGGGCTTCGAGGGTGGCCGTGGGGTCGCCCTTGACGACGAGATCCCTGACTCCGCCGATGCGCCGTTTGAGGACCCTGCCGAAGGGTGTTCCCTGTCCTTTCCCGAACGTCGCCTGAAAGAGGCGAAAGGCGGTGTCGCCGTCGACCATGTTTCTTGCCACGTTCATCCGGGCGAGGCTCTCTTCGCGGTTCACGCCGCCTCGCCACTGCTGCAGGGATTCCTCGATGGCTTTGAAGACGCGCAGGTAGACGTCCGCGGCCCGCTGGCTGCGAGACGCCTCTGGCTTCCCTGCCCACTCAAAGAGTTCCCCATTTCCTCGCTGCAGGGCCACCTCGCAAATCTCCTGGTACAGGAGAAGGTCGTCGAGGCGAAAGGTCTCCCGCAGCGCCGCCTGCAGGCTGTCGTACGTGTCGTCCAGGACTTGCTTGAGCCTGGCCTGCGGGGTTCTGTAGCTCGCTTTCCAGGCCGTTCTGAGCCGGAGGAGCTGCCGCAGATTGCGCGGGAGCATCCACGGCGCCAAGGTCGAAAGCCGCGGAGCGAGCTTTTCCGGCAATGCGGGATCGAGCAGCCAGCGCACGAGGATGAGCTCGAGACTGGGAGCGGCCCGATAGGCAGCATGGACGAGCCGCAGCTGATGATTCCCCTGAACGATCTTCCACCAGTCGGTCAGGATGCTTTCGAACTTCTGCTTCCGCAGGGACTGAAAATGGGGATAGTGGAGCGAAAGCAATCTCAGGACGCCATGCTTGGAGGCCGTGACCACGGCCGCGACCTGACCCGTGCCGTCCGGGTCGGGCAGGAGCCCGGCCGGGACGAGGCATGTCGAGAACGCCGACGCCCGTTGCGAGCGCTGAAAGGTGCCGTGGCGGCATCCTGGGAGGGGAATTCGCTGGGGTCTCTCTCGGAAGGGCAGATCCGCTACGGCATCGCGATCGTTGAACAGGACGAACCGTTCATCCCGGGTGATCCCCAGCACCATCGGCGACGGAGCGCCTTCGGTCTCGGGGATCTTGATGAGGTGAAGCCCGGCGATCTGCTCCCCCTCGTCGGCGGCCCAGAGCGAGACGTACTCGCCGCCCGGCAGCTCCTGCCAGGCGACGATCGATCCGCTCGCTCCCCCGCCGACAATGCGAAGGACGGATCTACTCTCGCTTCGGATCCGGCGGCAGACCACCGCTTTGACCGCGGTGCTCATCCTCGCCACCAGCGTCCACTCGCTGCGCGGCGCAGAGCCGGGGCTCGTGTGAATCCGCAAATAATAGATCGAACCGTCCTGGCAGCCCACCAAGACGTCGTGCAGATCGCGGTCCGGCGGCGGCGGCTCGACTCTCGCCATGCACCAGACCTGGTTCCGCGGGCGGTCCGCGGAATCCGCCGGCTCGGCCGTGTTCGCAGAATCTGCCTGGCAGAAGTACCAGCGCTCGATGCCGAGAGAGCCTTCGACCTCCTTGACCTGTCCGAGGAGACAGAGGCTCTCACCGCGATGTCCGCTCAGGCCCGCGAGCACCCAGCCGGAGCCGAGATCCAGCAGGCTGTACAGCGATTCCCCGGCGGGCAGCTTGAGCGCCGTCAGGCTAGCAGCGGTTCCATCCGGGTGGAGCTCCCGAATCTGCAGGGTCTCCCGCCTCCGGCTGTCGCGCGGCAGCGCCGGAGCCGTCAGGAGATAGGCTCGTTCCCGGCCTCCTGCGTGGAGCTTGCCGAGAAGGACCGCCCGGCTGTGTCCCCAGGATCTGGGAGTCTCCTCCGCATCGGGACCGGCTTCCGTCGAAAACGCTGCGCGTCGGGTCAGCTTCGGCTCCGCGCCGTGTTCCTGCTCCAACTTGTAGACCTCCACGCGACCCCAATGCCAGGATACGGCAACGTGGTAGCGTTTCCACACGGTCAGGCCCGAGAGGTCCCAGGCGCTGCGGCCGGGCAGAGCGTCGCTGCGGTCCTCGGCCCGCAGAGCGACGCCGCGCTCGAAGAGCAGCACCTCGTAGGTGAGGAGATCGAGGGCTTGCTCGGGGTTGCTCTGATTCCGGCTCTGCTTCCGGAGAACGGTCAACGGACGGATGAGGTTGTTCCGCCGGGCATTGGCCTCTCCGAAGAGGCCCCACTTGCGCACCATGCGGCCGCTGCTTTCGAGCGCTTCGACGAGGTCCTGGCAGCCAGGCGACGAGGCTGCGTCCTCGCGGAGCTGGCGCAGCCACCGGATGATTCCGAGATAGCCGGATTCCCGCTGCGATTCCTTGAGCTTGCCGCCGGTCCGGTTGATCACGCCGAGCAGGCTGAGGGTCCACAGATGCACGGCCGTGCGGCACTCCTCCTCGGCGTTGGGGCGCGCTCGCAGACCCTGGAGGATCCGCCAGGCCGCCTGGGCCGTGGGGTCGCCCAGGAACTCGAGAAGGGCCTCCAGGGTGCTCGCCTTCTCGCCCAGCTGCTCGAAAAGCTCGGAGAGCTGCGCGTAGGGGGGCCAGGCCTCCTGCTCCGAGCCGGCCCAGTACGCGCCGATGCCGGCCTCGTCTCCATGGCTCAGGAGCTGCCGGATCTTCTGCAGATCGCTTTCCAGTTGGCTGCTGGCGACCTCGCTGTACTCGGTCAGGACGATCTCATCGTTGCGTCGGACCTGGCAGATGACGAGGCGGGACTCCTCCTCCCGATACCACGAGGTGGCCAGCATCGACTGGTTGCCCGCATGGAAGTGGCCGGAAGGGATGAAGCTGATCTCTCTCGGATTCTCATTTTTCTTCGCCGTGAAGAGGTGGCCATCTTCCCGGGAGTCGGCAGCCCAGAGGTAGCAGACCTCGCGATCCTCCGGCTCGAGGTAGGTGATGGCCATGCAGACCGCGCCGAGCCCGGGAAAGTTGAGCCTCCGGCAGGCGACCCGCCTCGCGCCGGGCTTGTTGGCGGCATAGAGCAGGTGCACTCCGCGGTCGGTCGCCAGGAACACTCCGCGAGCGACCCGTTTCCCGCCCCCGTCCTGGCGGTTCCAGAGCACCGAGTAATCGTTGACGAAGCCCGGCGTCTGCCTGTGAGGCCAGGGGTCGACCCTCCGCACGTCGCCCTCGTCGTCCCCGCTCCACACGAAGACCTGGCCCAACGTGTTCGCCGTCACGAAGAACCGGCCGTCCCGTCCCTGGAAGGGAACGATGAAGAGGAGCCCGCAGAGCGGCTCGTCCTCCAGCCGGAGGAGGCGCCTGCCATCGAGGGCGCTCTGAAGCGTCGCTTCGGGCCGGTCGCCGAGGTTCCTGTGCTCAAGGATCCAGGTGCCGCCCTCCTGGAAAGAGATGAAGTGGCGCTCCGCATCCACCCAGCCCAGGGCCCGCACGGAATCCTGGTTGTCCCGGCCGGGCCGGCTCTGCACCATGGGATGCAGCCGCTTGGGCTCGGCGAGTTCGACGAGCTCGACATCGCCGTTGCGCCGCCCGACCCACAGCCATCCGCTCTGCCACTCGGACAGGGACCTCACTCCCGAGCTCGATCCACGCCGCAGGAAGGAGGAGTCGTAGCCGCTCCCCTTGAGGGTTACCTCCGAGATCGAGCCGTCCTTCGAGCCGACGTAGAGCGCCTTGCGGTCGCTGGCCCGATGCAGGGCCCGCGGCCCGTAGCCGCAGGGCAGCGGAGGGTGCGAGTGGCCCATCAGCGGATAGTGGGCTGCTCTCTCCGGCATGTGCCCTCCGAGATCCCTCTGGGAAGCGTCGTCGACAATTCGTGATTCGGTGAAGAATTCAACATACCACGAGCGGCGGCGGGAGGGAAGCGCCCGGCGGCTGGTAGACTCGTAGGCCATGGCTGCCGTGACCCTCTTCCGGAGCGGATCGATGTCGGTGATCGACTACCGGTGCGAGCTGGGTCCGGCCGACGAGCCTTTTCCCGAGCGGCACGAGGGCTTCTCCGTCTCCTACGTGCGGAAGGGCAGCTTCGGGTACCGCTCCCGGGGGGCGTCGTCCGAGCTGGTCGCCGGGTCGCTCTTGGTCGGCCATCCGGGCGACGAGTACGTGTGCACGCACGACCATGTCCATGGCGATGAGTGCCTGTCCTTCTTCCTCGTGCCGGAGCTGGTCGAGGCGATCGGCGGCCGGAGCGAGGTCTGGCGGACCGGCTCGGTGCCGCCGCTCTCCGAGCTGATGGTGCTCGGCGAGCTCGCGCAGGCGGCGGCCGAGGGCCGGAGCGATGCCGGTCTCGACGAGGTCGGCCTCCTGTTTGCGGCCCGCTTCGTGGAGGTCGTCTCCGGGCGCGAGAGGGGTCGGCCGGAGGCCGGGGCGCGCGACCGCAGGCGCGCGGTGGAGGCGGCGCTCTGGATCGACGCGAGCTCGCACGAGCCGATCGATCTGGAGAGCGCGGCGGCCGGGGCCGGGTTGAGCCCGTTCCATTTCCTGCGGCTCTTCTCCGGCGTGCTCGGCGTGACTCCGCACCAGTACCTGATCCGCTCGCGGCTGAAGCGGGCGGCGCGCCTGCTGGCCGACGACGCCCGCTCGATCACCGACGTGGCCTTCGAGGTCGGGTTCGGCGATCTCTCGAACTTCGTGCGCACGTTCCACCGCGCGGCCGGAGTCTCGCCCCGGGTCTTCCGGAAGGCGGCGAAGGGGGACCGCAAGATTCTCCAAGACCGGCTCGCCGCGCTCCCCTAGGATGGCTTCCGAAGAAAGGAGGTCATCATGACCACGACCACGATCGAGAAGACGGAGCTGTCGAGGGTGCTCGACGAGGGATATGGACCGGGCGCCTGGCACGGTCCCGATTTGAAGGCTGCGCTGGCCGACGTCGGGCCGGACCTCGCGTTCTGGCGGCCCGCGCCCGGGCGCCACAACATCGCGGAGATCGCGCTCCATCACGCCTTCTGCGTGCGCAACGTGCGCGGGCAGCTCTCGGGCACCCCGCCGGAGCCGTTCGTGCTCGAAGGCGAAGACTGGTTCGATCCCGCCGGCCTCTCCTGGCCCGAGATCCAGAAAGTGGTGGAGTCCGAGCAGGACAAGCTGGCCGCGGTCGTCGCCGGCGCGCAGCCGGACGCGGAGCGTTTCAACCTCGTGCTCGGCATCACCTGCCATGCCATCTATCATGCGGGTCAGGTGCAGCTCCTGAAGCGTTTGCACGGCTAGTCGAAGAGGACGGGGCTGCGTCCGCGGCTCCGTCCAGAATTTTTCCCGGGGGTGCGATAAAGGCCCGGCTCGTCCCGCTATGGGGGTGTGCCCAGGATCATGACGACCTGCGCCGCCAACGAAACCAGGAAAAGGAGAGTCCCCATGTCGCAGCCTGTCGCTTCTGCCACGTCCGCCCCGGGTGCCATCAACGGCAACAGCAACAATTCGAGCCTGGACTTCCAGTTCCTCGATCTTCCCGCCAGCGGCAACGTGACCGTGAGCATCGAGAACAACTCCAACTCCGGATCCATCTCCTTCACGCTCTGGCACGTGAAGGGTGGTCTGCCGGACGAGAAGGTGGCGCAGGGCCTCAAGAACGGCTCCACCATCTCGATCTCCGGCAACCTGGAGCTGGGCGCCAACTACTACATCGGCAACCCCAGCAACGCCGGCAGCCAGAACTTCGTGGCCGCCTTCCTCGCCTAGCCGATCCAAGCCTTCCGGGCCGCCCTTCCCGGCCGGGGGAAGGGCGGCGCCTCGGGCCGACGATTGACAGAAGAATCAAAGGCGTGGACCATGGCTGACATGTGCACCGTAACTTTGGAGGTCTCGTCCCGGCAAGATATGAACCGCCGTTTGCTGCGGGCTTTCGAGGGGCAGCAGCAAGGAGATTTCATCAGCTTCGAGTCTCCCGCGCTCCTGTTCAAAGTGCTGACGCAGAAGCGGTGGGAACTGCTTTCGGTGATGACGGGTGCCGGGCCGATGACACTGCGCGAGGCGGCCCGGCGGGTTGAGCGAGGCGTCAAGGCAGTGCACGGCGACGTTCATGCATTGCTCAACACAGGCATTCTTCAGAAGACCGAGGACGGACGGATCGTCTTCCCGTTCGACGCGGTGCATGTCAACTTCATGCTGAGTGCGGCTTGATTTCCCGCGCTGCTAACGGATTCCGAACAGGTACAGGAGTGCCGCGTACCCGCTGGGCAAAGGCTGAGGCGGCGCTTGCAGATCGGCGTAGCGCACAGCCATCTCAAGGAAGAACCGGGCGTGGAAGAACGCCTCCAGGATCGGCCGGGTCACCTCGGTCCAGCGTTCGTTGTCCTCGATCTTGAACGTCTTACCGGTTCCCAACTCTACGATCTGGGCGAACCAGGGGTTGAGCGGAAGGTCGGGGGCGAGCGCTTGGAGTTTCTCGACAATCGAGCGGGTCTGCTGCTGGAGCCCGTACACCTTGAAGCTCTGATGGTAGAAGCGATAGATCGGGTCCTCGTAGCCCCAGTGGCCATCGCAGCTCTCGAGCAGCCTTTCCAATTCGTGTCGGTCACGGCGCAAGCTCAGGAGCAAAGATTCCTCGGGACCGTTTGCGGCGCCGGTTCCGGCTTTGACGTCCGCAGGTTTCATTTTGCGCCTGTGGTTTTGAAGGAGCTCGGTTAGGAGGTCCCAGTCCAGTTCTGGCGGGGGAATATCGGGATCAGGAGGCACCTCCTCCTTGGGCCGGATCCACTCGACAAGCCCATGGGTGAAGCGTGCGACATACTCGACCCAGACAGATTCTCCGGAGATCTTGATGGAGGTGTAAAACGTCAGGTCTCCGTGAAGCGGCCATTCGATATCACGATCCAGCCCTCGCTTACCTCCGCGGGCATGACGCAACAGTCGCCCGTCTTGGGTGATCGTGTAAGTGGAGAGACTGCATTCCAGGTCCTTCGTCTGGAAGTCCAGATCCTGGTGCCGTGCATCCGGCAGCGGGTGCTCGCAGTAGATGGTGTCGAAGAGACCCATGGCGACGACCTGGGAGGTCGATCACTTCCCTTCCGTTCTCCCTGGGCGCGTATTATAGCTCAAAAAGACTACGGCAGTGCCGGCGGCTGCCAAGCTCCGAGTGCCTGACGGAGCGACACGATCTGCCCGACGTGATAGGCGTTGTGGTCCGCGACCAGCAGCGCCTCGCGCAGGATCGTCTGCCCTTCCCCCCAGGGGATCTTCGCGTAGAGGTCGGTCTTCGTGTCGCCCACGAGATCCTGCATGGCCTTGAGGTCTCGGCGGAACTGCTCGACGCTCCGGTCCCAGGAGTCGTCATCCGGTGGGGCCGCAGTCTCCGGCCAGTAGTCGTCGGGCCACTTGGGAGGGGCGTAATCCGGGTTGCGGCTGAAGTCCAGGATGTCCCATTGGGCGAGGCGCAGGTGCTCCAGAAGCTGCCAGGCGGTGTGCTGCAGCTCCTGGTGCTTCATTCCGCGAAGGTCAGCAGGCAATCCCTCGATCGCCTTGTCGAAGCCGAGATGAGCGCTGCCGCCGCGCAGCAGCTTAACGAGGTGATCGCGCAGAATCTGATCGCTCATGACGCAACCCCCGCCAGCTCGTTCACGAGCGTCTTGCTGCCCTGGATCGCCAAGCGCTGCAGGTAGAGTCGCAACCCCACCAGTCCGCCCAGCTCCTCGCCTCCTCCCGCGCGGCCGGGACCTCCGTGGAGCGTCTGCGGCAGGGCGGCGCCCGAGCCGGGGGTCTCGCCCACGCTCGATTGGGAGCCGACATAGACGCGGCCGGTCGCGCTCGCTCCCCGGACCAGGAAGTCGCCGATCCAGCCCGCGTCGTCGCTGTAGACCGAGGTCACCAGCGTGCCTCCACCCAGGGCCATGACCTCGGCGGCTGCCGTGGCCGTCGCGTCGTAGGGGAGGAGGGTGGCGACCGGGCCGAAGACCTCGCGGTCGTGGACAGGGCCGGCGTTCCGGGCATCGTCGCTCCGCAGCAGGGTGGGCGCCAGGAAGAAGCCTTTCCCTTCGGGCGCTCCCACGCCGTCGATCCGTTTGGCTCCACCGTGGACGATGCGCGCTCCCTGTTGCAGCTCGGCGAGGCCGCGGAGCGCGTCCTCAAGCTGATTCGCGGTGGCGAGCGGGCCCATGCGCACCGAGGGGTCCGCGGGGTTGCCGGTCACGACCTTCTCCAGCCGGGCGATCAGGGCATCC
>Ga0068862_100002951_pt1 | contig 14871 bp, 14 predicted proteins | sample KBSSwiS52_FD_66598 | JGI IMG/M metagenome (GOLD analysis project Ga0068862, IMG submission 66598) | Switchgrass rhizosphere microbial communities from Kellogg Biological Station, Michigan, USA - KBS Switchgrass S5-2 | ecosystem: Host-associated > Plants > Roots > Rhizosphere > Soil ... | reverse complement strand
TGTGACTTCTGCAATCACCCGTCGGCTGTGAGTTCAAAGGAGATTAGGATTCGCGGAACCATGCGCACATACGCAGCTCCGGAATTGATAAATCATGACGTGGCTGCGCACAGCTATCCGTCAGAATTTATTGACGCAGTCCTTGCGTGGGACGGAGAGATTTATCAAGAATCCGACGATGACCTATCCTCCTGGAAACGCCGATTGCGATCGCCGAGGAGGCCAGCTAGGGCCGTCTAACCACGCCGCTGCATCTGACGGCACCGCTCGGTGGTATCGTGCGTCCCTCCCGATCCATGATTCCTCAGAAGCCTTCGTATGGACCGTCTGGGTCTCGCTGGGCAGGGCACACTTCGAGCGCGCTTCCGAACTCTGGCACGGCGGGGCTTCTGAGGCGCAGTCCGTCGAGCATCGAAAGGTGCATCTTCACGCCGAGCGTCGAATCAACGCTCACGGAAATCGTCGCCTTCGATCAGGCGTTCCGCTGCGCGTGGAGGACGCGACTACCTTCGTCGATCACCGCCGGGAACTCAATGGACGGACGCAGGGTTCGACGGCTCTGCCTGCACGTCCGGTTCGGCGAACAACGCACCGCCACCCGCATCATTGGTCGCGCTCGCAACGGTCTTCCCAATCGACACCAGGCTCGCCATTGCCGGCGATATACGAGTCACTCCCGGATGCGTCGAGAAGATGCTCCATCGATCGAGACGAAGGATTCGATACACCACCTCGTGACCACACAGCACCGCTGTTGCAGGCAGCCAGATCAGCGTGACGATCGCGATCGCGGTCCATATTGGCAGCCCGGTCGCCAGTGCGACCAGACATGCGGTGGCCACGACGAAGGCCAATTCGCCCGCAGCGCCAACCAGACGGTGCGCGATCCGTCGGCTGGTTTGCACCGGAGCGTTCGCCAGTGTCATTCGCAACGCGGCGGTCGCGTCGCCGACCGACGCGTCACATCGTATCGGTGCCGCATCACGCCGATCTGCCGGGCACAACAGCTCGAGAAACTGTCGGACCACGTCATCGGCGGGCAACCCGATCGATTTGGCGTACTCGCGCACGAGCGCGCGGCCATAAATCCCGGGCGGCCATCGCGCGAGATCATTTCGCTCGAGGTCGTCGAGCAGCGACCGACTGACCTTGATCGATTGGGCTAATGCTTCGAGCGTGAGACCCTGCCGCTCACGATGCGTTCGCAGCAGGGAACCAAGTCCGTGATTCGAGTGGCTGGACATCCTGGAGGCGTTCTTCACCTTAAGACCAGCGTCGGCTGACCGAACCGGTACCAACGCAGTGACAGCGCGCACCGCAAACTACATTGACTGCTTGCAAGGAACCGTGGGACCGAGGGGTACTCGAAAGATACTCACGACTGGGGATTCTGGCAAAGGACCTGCTTCCACGAGAAGCACGCCTCACATCAATCGTTCGATCGATCGGCCCCGTCGCGGGATTCGATCCACCGAACATATTCGGTCATCGTGTGAAAGATGCGATCCGGCTTCGCCGCCGCGATTTCTTCCGATGTCGCATATCCCCATGCCGCGGCGGCCGCGAAGATTCGATGCTCGCGTGCGGCAATGATGTCCTCTGCACGATCGCCAATCATGGCAATGTCGCTCTGTTGGTGTGTTCCGCCCGCGAGTGCGGTTCGAACCAGCACCGACTTCGTTGTGACGCGGTCGTCCAACATCGGCGCGAAGACGTCATCGAAGAAAGTGGCGATGCGGAATTGCTCCAGGATTCGTCTCGCGTAGGGTTCTGGCTTGACGGTGACAAGCTGCAAGCAATGCGTGCTCTTGTGCAACGTGGCTAGCGCCTCCACGACTCCGGGGAACAACGCACTTTCGCTGATCCCAGTCGCTTCATATCGTTCCCGGTAGATGCCAATCGCTCGCTCGATGTCATCGGTATCGCAATTGGTCAATAAGGACTGAAATACGGTCGCGAGTGGCGGCCCGACGCAACGGCGCAAACGCGGAATCGGCGGCACGTCCTGACCCAGCGCCCGCATCGTATAGGCCAGGCATCGGCTGATCCCCGGGCTTGAGTCCGTCAGCGTGCCATCGAGATCAAACAGGAGTTGCATAAGCCTCTCGTATTCGGCGGTCGGACATATGCATTCCGGACCACGACTTATTACTAGTGGTGCTTGGCGCCTGCTGGCAAGAACGCCGCACGCTTCCTGGTGCGCCAGGTCGCGTGTTCACGAGCGGCCGACTGCGAGCGCCGCGAGCACCGATACCCGACAAAACGCGGCGGCGGCTTCACAGGCGCAGTCCGTCGAGCATCGAAAGCTGCGTCTTCGCTCACGAAGCTGAGGACGACGAGCCGACGCCAGCGTTTTGCCGCGGCGTCGAGCCTGGAGGCCGTGAGTGAACATGCGGACTCGCGCAGTTGAAACGATCGCGCGCGAAGACAGGATGGGGAAGACAGTCTATACGGAGGCACGGAGATTCGTTCTCTGTGCCTCCGTAGTGGTATCAGAAGTCGAACTGGACGCTGAACTTCACGAACCGGGCGATCAGGATCTCGGTCGGCCGCTGCCAATCGCCGAACGTGTCGTTCTGTAGGAGCACCGAGCTCGAGTTGAGTGCATTGTAGACGTCCATGTTCGCCCGCGCGCGGGTGCCGCCGAACCGCAGCAGCTTCGAGAAGCGGAAGTCGACCTGGTGGAGCCGCTCGCCATGAACCTGCCCTGACCCGCCGTTGGTGGTCGTGTATGGACCCGGTGCGAGAAGGTGCATGTCGACGTTCGACGTGGCGCCCGCCGCCAGGCTGCGCCCGAGGCTCGGCGCGATCTCCGCGTTGGTCGCGGTGTAGATGGCCAGCACGAGCGGACCCGGCTTGGTCTGGTACGTCCCACTGATCACCACGTCCACCTTCGGGATCGTGTACGAGCCATACCCCTTGACGAACGTCAGCATCGGCTCTTCGCGGTGGCAGTAGAGCGAGCTGGGGTTGTCCACCTTCGTGATGACGTCGCAATTGTCCTCCACGCGGCGGCCGGTACTCACGCCGCCCTGGAAGAACAGACCGTCACGCGGCCGCGCATTGATGGTGGCGTCGATGCCATCCCAGTAGTCCTCCTGCTTGCCGTACTTACGGGAGAGCGTGACGTACGGCTGCGCCGCCACGCCGAATTTCGCGGGCTTGAGGTCGTAGCCCTCGACCGGGTACCCGCCGCCGCCGGGCAGCCGCGGGTCTCTCGGCGCAGTGATCGTGAACTTATCGAAATCGGCCGGTCCGATCGCGAGATCGTCGACGAGGACGAAGTTGCCGTACCAGCGCCGGAAGTAGGTGAAGTCGGCCGAGACGCGCGGCACCAGCTCGCGCTGCACGCCCGCCGAGAACTCCCAGTTGAAATTCCGCTTGCCCCACCCGGTCAATGTCTCGGTGTCGTACGTGAGGTTGGTGACGACCGTGCCGAAGTTTTCGTTCGACAGCGCACCGCACTCGCCGTTGGCTCTCACGTTCAGGAGATCGCAGTCGGGAACGAAGTTGCTCCTTCGCGGGTCGCCAGCGGCGAACGTCGTATCGTTCCACGTACGGGTGGCGCTGGTGACGAGATTACGCGAGGGATTCGCGAGCTGAATGAAGCTGACGTCCGGCCCCATCGCAAGCACGTAGCGGTTCACGCTCACTTTCAGCGCCGTCTTCCCGTCGCCAAACAGATCGTAGGCGGCACCGAGCCGCGGCGAGAGGTCATGTAGTGAACCGAGTCCCGGCTGCGCCGGGAACGTGATGTCGCGGTTCGGGGCGAGCGTGGTCGGACCAATGTGCTGCGCCGGGTAGCTGCTGGCGAAGTAGTCGTACCGCACTCCGTAGTTCATTGTCAGCCTGCTGCGGGTCCATCGATCCTGCGCATAGAGACCGAGGTCGGAGTCGACGTTCGCCCTCCACGTGCCGAGGGCGCGTTCGGTGATGCGATTCGGCACGCCACCGCGCACTCGGTAGCTCACGGGCGACAGGTCGTATTCGCGCTGACCGAGATCGCCGAACTTGTCGGAGCCTCCAACCTTGATCGCATGCGCTCCGGTCACATAGGAGAACGCACCGCTGATGTTGTAGACGCTCTGGTCCTGGACGCGATAGGACTCGGCTGCCCGATAGCGCATGCCGGTGTTCTGCTCCTGGACGGGGATCATCCCCTGCGCCAGCCCGTCCCACGGTATGCGGTTGCTCTGTGACTTGTAGACCAGGCCATTCGCTTCAATGAGCATCCGGCTGGTGAGCGGCAGCGTCCAGTCGCCCGTCACGAGCCGCTGGAAGGGGTACTCGGCACGCTGACCGGCTTCCCACGACAGCGTCGCCGAGGCGTCGGTTGGGCAGAAGCAGTAGCTGGTGTTGTAGTAGGTGCCGCCCAGCTTATTCCGCGGCGTCGCCTGCCAGCTGACGCGCACCTGCTCGTCCGGCTGCTTCTGCTCGTTCCACACACGACGGTTCTCGTCGGGCTCGTAGGTCCATGCGTTCAGGTTATTGGTGTTCTTGTTCCATTTCAGTCCCGCGACATAGTCGGCCGTCACGTTGTAGCGCGCGGCGCCGAAGAACCAGACCTTGTCGCGCAGGATCGGGCCGCCGAACGCCGGGTTGATGTCCCAGTTCGCCTTGATCTTGTTCGGCTCGGTGAGACCGCGGCTTTTCAGCGAGTCGGTCAGGTTGTCGCCCTGCAGCTTGCCCGGCGCATACGCGCCGAAGACGACGCCGTGGAACGTATTGCCGCCCTCGCGCAATGTGTAATTCGTCCGCACGCCGCCCGCGTGCAGCTCGGCATCGTTCGAACCCGTATCGATGGTCATTTCCTGAATCCCCATCGGGTTCATGAAGATCGTCGCCGTCGCGGCACCGGTTCCGAACGAGGCAATCGACATCCCGTTCAAGGTGGTGCCGGCGTCTTCGGATCTCGCGCCGTGCGCCACCATGTTGCCGGTCACGGCCCGCACGCCCGCGCCGCCCACGTCCTGACGACGGAAGTCGACGCTCGGAATCAGCACGCCGAGCGCGGTTCGAAGTCCGGCGTTCGGCAGCGCGTCGAGGACCTCGCGATCCAGCACGCGTTCCTGCTGCGTGCTCTGGATGTCGACGACCGGCGTCTCGCCGGTGACTTTGATCGTTTCTTCGAGGCCACCCACGCGCATGTCGGCGTTGATGCGCGCAGTAAAGCTGCCAGACAGCTCGACGCCTTCGCGTTCCACGGCGGAGAAACCGGTGAGCGTGAACTTCACGGAGTAGAGCCCGGGCCGGAGGTCCGGAATCGCGTACTGGCCGGTGCCGTCGGTGACGGTCGTCCGGACCTTCTCGATGAGTGCAGGACTCGACGCTTCCACGGTGACGCCCGGGAGCACGGCGCCTGATGCGTCCCTGACAACGCCGCTGATCGTCGCCTGCGCGGAGGCCACGACTGGCAGCAACAACACGAACCCGAACGCCAAGATGACCTTGCCGATTCTCAGCACGGCTTCCCCTCCGTTACTCGTGTTTCCGGTTGTCTACGGTCTACTTTCCCCGGCTCTTGATGCCTGCCGCCAGCAACTGCACGCGATAGATCGCATTGGACCCGACGGTGTAGAGCCACTTTCTGTCGGGACCCGCGAAGGTGAGGTTCTGCGGTTTCTGGATCCTGTTCTGCTCTGCGCCCCAGAGGCCAATCGGAATCGCGCCGAGGTACTCGCCCTTTGGACTGAACACCTCGACGCCGACGTTGGTAGCGGTATAGATGCGGCCGGCATCGTCGATCGCCATCCCGTCGGCGCCGTTGTCCTCGCCGAGCCGAGGATCGGCTGCGCCAGGCGTCGTGACGCTCTTGTACTTGCCAAAGTTGCGCTGGTTCTTCAGCGTGCCATCCGGCTGCACGTCGAACGCCAGGATGTACTCGCCATCCTTGTGATTGGCGTAGAGCGTTTTCTCGTCGCTGCTCAGCACAACGCCGTTCATGTTCTTGAGGTCGACAACCTTCTTCACCTGGCCGCCCGGCCGCAGGAAGTAAATGCCCTGCGTATCAGTGAAGTAGATGTCGTCCTTGGTGCTGACAATCAGGTCGTTCAGCGCGTTGAACGGCTTGCCATCGACCTTGTCCGCAAGCGTCGCCACGCTGGCCGGCGGATAGAGCACGGCGACCTTCTCGCCCGAGCTCGGACGCAGGACCGCAAGTAACCGCCCCTTCGAATCCCATCCGAGACCGTTGGCGCCTTCCGCGCTCTCGACAAACGTCGATCGGTTGCCGTTCAGATCGATTTTCGAAATATGCGAGACATTTCTCTCTGTCCAAAGGACGCCGCTGCCATCGAGGACCCTGATGGGCCCCTCGGTCCCGGCGACGGGATAGGCCACAAGCTCGATGTGCGTGCCGGCGGCCACGACGCCGGGGATCGCAGGCGCGACGACGTCCTTCGGCGGCGGAGGTCCCTCGCCGCCACGGCCGCCACGGCCACCGCCGCGGCCGCCGCCCCGACCGTCCTGCGCATTCCCGATGAGGGAAACGGCTGCGACGATGACGAGCGTCGCGAACATCTGCAGATAGCCGACCCGTGGTCTCATTCCTGGCCTCCGATTCAATTACTTTTTCTCCTCCGGCTGACCCGGGCTTCGCGCCGCGGGCCGTTCACGTCCGGAGTTTGCGACGAGAAATGCCGTGACCGCGTCGATTTCGTCGGGCATGACCTGCGCGCCGCGGCTGATCATAAAGAAAACCAGCTCTCGCCACTGCTCGCGCGTCTGCTTATGGACCTGGAGCATCCGGCCGAGCGTCGTGTGACATGTGGTGCAGACCTGCGCCACGACCACGCGTCCCTTTTCGACCTGCGGATCGTCGCCGCGCTGCGCACCCGCGGTCCCGGGCCACGACATCACAAGCACGATGGCAACGAGGACGAGGCGTTTATGCATTGAACCTCTTCTTGCGAATCTCCGCGATCGAGTGCTTCTGATACCAGGTCGGCTCGCTGATTGGCGCGCCATCGACAGCCACATCGATGTCCAGCACGACGGCCTTACCGTCACGCATGCTGCGCAGACAGCGTTGCAGGGCCGGCGCGAGATCCGCTGCACGGGTCACCTTCTCGCCCTTCAACCCGTAGGCCTCCGCGATCTTCGTGAATTCGACGTTCGGATCGCCGAGGTATCCGTTGAAGTCCTTGCCCGCGTCGTAGAACGTTCCGCCGTTGAGCATGTTCCGCGCACGGCTCTCGTTGTACGAGTGGTTGTTCATCACGACGATGAGCATCGGGGCTTCGTAGCGCGCGATGCTCCACAGCGCCTCGGACTGGTTGAACAGGAATCCGCCGTCGCCCTGCAGCGCGACAACCTGCCGGTCCGGCAGCGCGAGATTCACGCCGAACGCCGCGGCCACGCCCCACCCGAGCGCGTCGCCCTTGGTGCGTCCAATCCGCTGCTTGTTCGTGCCGCCCAGTTTGAGCTGGCGGTAGATCTTGTAGTACTGCGTTCCAAGTTCCGGGACGATGACCGCGTCCTTGTCGAGCACTTTCTCCAGCTCGAAGCCGACGCGTTCCCAGGTGACGGGACTGCTGTCGAATTGTGCGCGCAGCGCGATTTCTCGCGATTGCTTCAGGCTGTTTGTCAGCGTGGACACCTGCGCTAGTCGGCTCGCTCGAATCCTCGCGATGCGATCGCTCGTGGCAATCGCGTCGACCGCGTCGGACAGGTCTCGGATGGCCGTGCGCAGGTCCGACAGAATGGTCACATCCGGCACAAAGGATCGGCCGAGCGCCTGCGAATCGTGGCTGATATGGACGATGCGGCGAGGTCCACTGGCGGTCAGCCCTCGCTCATCTTCTCGCCCCGCGGTGAAGCTTTCGCCGAAGCTGATTAACAAGTCCTGCTTGCGCGGATACCGCTGCGCCTGCAGCTCCCCGACAAACAGCGGATGGTCGTTCGGGAAGTTCGCGTACAGGCTATGCATCGTCTCCGCGACAGGAACGGAGAGCTTTTCCGCCAGCGCGAGCATCTCGGAATACGCGCCCTCGATGCCGACCTGAGAGCCGACGACGAAGAGCGGGTTTTGAGCCTCGATCAACCATTGGGCAAGCTTCTCGATCGCCTCGGCGGGGGCGCGTGACCGTACGCGCATGGTCGCAAGGTCGATCGGATGAATCGGCGCCTCGACCTTCTGGCCTGCCGCGCCGAAGGTCAACGTCACCGGGCCGCTCGGCGGACCGAACGCAAACTTGATGGCGAGGCGCAGCGTGTCGGTCACGTCCTCGGGTTCGAGGTCGCCCCTCCAGGTCGTGAACGCTTCGGTGGGTCCGAGCGTGTTGTCCCACCACTCGAAGCCGTCCTTGCCTTCCTCGCGCTGGCCACCCGAATACGTCAGCAGCAACGGCACCCGGTCTTTCCAGGCGTTGTACGTGTTGCTCAACGCGTTGGGTATGCCCACGTGGCTTCCGAAGAAGAAGCCGAGGTTCCGGCTCGCCATCGTGTAACCCGCCGCGGCGGCGACCGCCTGCCCCTCGTGCGTCATGTTGATCACTTGCACGTCGCCCGCGGCGTAGACGGCTTCCCAGAACGGAACGAATCCGCTCGTGTTGGTGTGGAACAGCGTGCGAACACCGGCGGCTCTCAACTGCGCAAGCACAGCGCCGGCGGCGGTGCCGCGATAAATTTCGGGCTCGCCTTTTGTCAGTGGAATGTCAGGTCTCGAAGCCGCCGTTTGTGGCGGATCCGCGCTCGCGATCTGCCCCATCCCCATCGCGACACTGGTCGCGGCGGTGGCAGCGAGAAAATCTCTCCTCGAAGGCTTCGACGTGCGGCTCATGAGTACCAGACCTGCTGAATGTGGACTCCTAGGTACGCGATTCATGCATGACTGTCAACAGGGAAACGGGTTATGCTCTGCGCCGATATCGAGGGAAAGGGGCCTACATGCGACACGTCCTGGTCGGCGCCGCCATTGTCGCCGCCGCGACCGTGGTGGTTTCCTCGCAAGCCAAATCACCATGGGTCTACTACCCGCGCGACACGATCACAGGTGATGGCGGTCCCGCGCCGAAGCGTGACCTCTCGGGGACCTGGGCTGGACCGGGGTCAACCGACGAGATTCCGCGTGGAGCAGCAGCCGAAAGACCGTCGCTGACGCCGCTCGGGCAGCAGGTCCTGGCGCAACGGAAGCCGATCGGACGATACGGACCGGCAGGCACGAACGACCCGACCGCACGGTTTTGTGATCCGCTCGGGTTCCCGCTGAATTTCATCTACCAGAATCGCGCGATGTCGGTGTCGACCATGCCGAACCGGGTCATCTTCCTCCTGCAGTTCGGCGGCTTCTGGCGCGAAGTCTGGACGGATGGACGCGCGCTCCCAACAAAAGTCGGCGGCGACGACAGAGACTCACTCGATCCGACTTACATGGGCTACTCGGTCGGTCGCTGGGAGGATGACTACAACTTCGTGATCGATACCACCGGCCTGGACGAGAGAACGTGGCTGCTCCGCGACGGGACCCCGCACTCTGTCATGGCGCATGTGCAAGAGCGCTGGACCCGGGTCGATCACAACACGATGAAGGTCGCGATGACGATCGACGACCCGAAGATGTTCACCAAGCCGTTTTCGCTGGGAACCTATTTCTACCGCTGGGTGCCGAATCAGAAGATCAACGAATGGCTGTGCGTCCCATCGGAGACGTTGAAGTACCTGCAGGAGCAGGGCGATCCGGCCGGCAGCTATCCCGACGCGCAGCAACAGCGCCTCGGCGGCGGTGGCCGTGGAAGGTGAGGGAGTGACGATGAGGATGAGAGTTCGAGTGTTCGTCCCGATGATCGCCGCGCTGCTGGGGCTGGGTGCGCCGCTCGCCGCGCATCATGGCGATGCCGCCTACTCCGACAAGCCGATGGAAATGAAAGGTTGCGTCGTCACGGAATTCGACTGGATGAACCCGCATTCGCTCATCAAATTCGACTACAAGACGGCGACCGGCGAAGTCCAGAAATGGACGATGGAAATTGGAAGTCCGCCGTCGATGGTGCTGCTCGGGTGGAGCCGGACGACGCTGCGAGCGGGGGATGTGATCACCGCGTACGTATATCAGGCCAAGAGCGGCGTGCACGTGGGACGCACGAACAAGGTGATTCTCGCGGATGGTACGGTGCTCGCCGACAGGGACGAGTCGACACCGTCCCGATACGGCGCGGAGCCGCAAAAGTGATGACGCGACTCGCACAGGTGTCGGCGCTTGCGCTTTTGACACTGTGCCTGGCCGCGTCGGCCAACGCACAACGAGGCGATGCGCCACAACGAGGAGAGGCGCAAGGTGGCCGTGGCCCTCGACCCGGTCAACTGGGTGGAGCGGTGACCGCGCACTATCCCCCGGTGTTCTTCCGCGAAGACTGGAAGTACGACACCAGCGTGCCCAATCAGAACAACGAGCGAGAGCCGGAACACACGATCGTTCAGGGCGACGTGAAGAATCCGAATCTCGAAGTGCGGCTGTACGGCGACAAGGCCGGTACCCGCACGGTCCTCCAGCCATACAACGACGACATCACCTACGTGATGTCGCTGCTGTGCACCTCGAACTGGGCGATCACGCTCAGGGACAGGAACAACGATGTGGACTTGAGCGGCCTGGCGACCATCAAGTGGCGTACGAGGGTGAGCGGGTTCCATCTGCTCCGTCCAGTCCTCAAGCTCGCCGACGGCACGTGGCTGATTGGCGACAAGGCCGTCGGCCTCTCGACCGACTGGGTGGAGTCGGAAATCCAGCTCTACGACGTGCGCTGGCGGAATCTTGATATTACGCAGGTGGTCGAAGGCCGTGAAGCGCGCTGGGTGGACAACCCGGATCTGACCCATGTCGAGGAGATTGGGTTCACGGACTTGATGCGAGGAGCCGGCCACGGCTCGGGTGGAGGATCGCGCGTCGATTGGATTCAGGTGACCGGTAACGCGGTCCCACGCGCGAAGCGGTAAGGATTACAAGACGTCACGTCTACGGGTTCGCGTCGGCCGCGCCGCCGCGGCCACCACGTCCGCCACGGCCGCCACGGCCGCGCCCGTTGTCCACGTCGTTATTTCCGCCACCACCGCCGCTGTCGCGCAGGCTGCTGCCGTCGGCGAGCACGATGTGGTCGATGCGTCCGACCGGGTTCTTCGATTTCGCCTGATGGACGAACACGGTGATCATGTCGCCGGGTGACACGGACGTCTTGGTCCAGCCAATCAGGCCGAGTGCCGACGGACTACCCAGTTCGGCGGCCCAGTGTACGGGCTGTCCTTTCTCATCCTTCACATCGAATTCGATGATCGTGTGAGGATTCGCCCACGATAGCTTCGTGACGGTGGCGTTCTTGAGCTCGACGACCGAGCCATCGTACGCGGCGTTTCCGTGATGCGCGAACACGGGAGAGGAAACCGCCAGCACACCCGCAAGCATCAACAGCGCTGCTACCTTGGTCGTCATGAGATTCCTTTCTCTCATTGCCTGTCGCCGCGGCCTGCCGGAGCCGTGCCGTCCCGGCCGCTCCTTTCGTAGTCTTGCTTGGTCTGCGAATCCAGGTTCTTGTAGACTTCCGGCTCCTCGTTCGCGGTGCAGATATATTCCGTCCAGACGTCGTTAGGATCCTGCGCGAGCGTCCAGACATGGGGCGCCGAGGTAAACGGCTTCGTCAGCACGACGGGATCTTCGACCGTCAGCTGGTACATCAGATAGTTCTTCGACGGGCGGCTGAACCGCTCGATCACGTGCTCCTTTTCGCTGTGCAGCCAAGCATTGGCGTCGCCGGTCCTGCCGACCGAGATGTTGCGCATCCTCGTGTCGATGGCAATCGTGTCGACGACGAGCGTGTCGCCCTCCCACCGGCCCACCGACTCTCCATTGAAGCTCGGGTCCGGATCAGGCGAATGCTTGCGGCCGTCGGTCGGAATCATCCGGATCGTCTGTGGGAATTCGGTCAGCAGCCACACTCGTCCCGGTACCTGAACGATCTCGAGCGGGCCGTGCTCGGTGGCCTGCGTCGTAATCGAAGTGGGCGTGCCGCCGGGAGGACAGATGCCGTACGGCGTCGGGTGCTGATACTTCTCGACAGCCTCCGGCCTGAACACCGGGTTCTCCTGCGGCGTCTTGACCGGATCGTATTGACGCATGATCTCTGCGGGGATCCGGTACGCGCCCTGGAGCATGCGCCCCGCGTGGTTCGGGTAATAGCGGCCGCTCAGATCGGGATGACCGTCCGCGGTGCGCGCCGTCGGGCCGCCGGGCTCGAGAATCTTCACCTTGTCGAAATCGCCGGCGATCCTGACCGGCGGCTTGGCGCCCTGCGCGGCGGGCGCGGGCGGTGCTGATCCACGCTGCCCGCCCTGGCCCGACCCGCGTTGCGCGAGCAGCGGCACCAACAAGAAGCAGACAAGGGCGGCGACAACTCCAGCTGTCCGTTTCATCTCGGAACTCCTCAGAAATTCAGCTTGTCCGGGGTCATCCCGCGTTCAGGAATCTGTCCGACGATGCGCAGGATCCCGTCCGCCAGCTTGATGTATTCAGCCGCGCCGCGTGAATCGCCACCGACCTTGGCGGGGCACGCACGAGCGTTCATTTCCTTCCCCATGTTGGCGGTGAAGTCCTGCCTGGTCGTGCCGTTCCGTTTGAGCGCGTTCGGCGTGATCATTTCGAGGCGCCACGCCACTGTGTTGCCGCTGCCGTCCTTCACGTCCAGGTTCAAGTACGCGTGCGGGTTCTCCCACAAGACACCGGTGAGCGTCCCCTTGAGATCCATGCACTTCGTACCGTCGAACTCGACGTTGAATCCATGGTGCGCGGACGCCGTTCCCGCCAACCCCAGGAGATAACACGCGGCCACCACCACACCGGCAAGCCTGATTTTCATCGCGTTCTTCCTTCCACTAAGTGCAGGGCGGACCTTGTCAGGTCCGCCACTCTGATTGGACTTGCGGCCTGTATACGCGACCGCCTCGCATGCTGTCAAGGTTACGGCGCTGCCGCTTTCGCCTTTGGCGGCGCGGGTTTCGCGAATTGCGCCGTCTCGATCCGCGCGTTTGGTTGGACCTGAGCCAGTTCGATCGTCGACCGACCATCGGTCCAGGTAATGACGCGTTTGAATGGCACCTTTACGCCAGCCACGTCGCGGTAATCCGAATAGTCGATCTGCGTTGGAATAACCCCGACCGCCGTGTCGACGAAGCGGACCTGCCGCACGAGCAGCCCCGACTCGCTGTCGAAGTACAGTTTCGCTCCGGTCGCGCCGCGGGCGGCGTTCTGGATCACTTCAACCGGCTGATCGTCAATGGTGACCGACGGGAACCCGGTGCGCCACTGGAAGTCCTGTTTGATGCGCGCCGGAAACGAGAGCGAGGCATCCATCTTCGCCCCTTCCAGATCGCCGCCATCGAGCGGAAGTACACGCATCAGCTTGTCGGCCGCGGCGATCCAACCGGTCCGGCCGTCGTAGGTCGTCACGCTGTCTCCGTTCTGCGTGTGGACGACCGTCGCCATCTGATTCGGCGAGTTGGCGAAGATGTCGACCGGCACCTTCGCCGATAGGGTGTCGTACCCCTCATAGGTGCCCTTCGCGACAAAGCTGGTGAGCCGTGCCACCTGCGCGGCCCCACCGATGGCTTGGATGTACTTGTCCAGAATCTGTTCCGCTGAAATCTTCTTGACCGACTGCACCGGTCCGGCGGGAACCACTTCGACGCGGTTGGGATCGTCCTCGGGGACACTATATTGATCCAGCAGGCTGGGCACCGCTTCCGGCCGATCGCTCGCGCGGTGGCAGGTATAACAGGTCACCATCTTCCGGCCGCCGAAATTCGCCTGATTGATTTGATTGACCATCAACACCATCCGCCGCGCGGTTTGCTTCTTCGGCGTATCGATGGCGTATCCCTCGAGGCTTTCGCTCTGGGGAGAATGACAGTCGATGCAGTTGAGATTGGTGGCGGCCGAAAAGAACCCCATCGTGTTCATGAATTCCTTGACGGGAATTCCTTTCAGCACCTGGATGTTCTTGAAGACATCCTCCGCCATCAAGGGCTTTTCCTGACCGCGGGCCGAGACCGCGATCAGCAAACAGATCGCGGCAAGCGCAACTCCCTTGTTCATCGCTTCGTTGCGTCTCCGGTGCTCACGCCGAAGGCCGGATCGCTGATCGTCTTCATGTAGTTGATCATTTCCGACGGCACGCACATCTGCTCTTCCGCTTCCTGATCCGGGATCCATCGGTACTCGTTTTTCGAGAGCACGAACGGCTTCGTGAAGACCTTTGGATCGTCCACGGTGACAACCATCTGCAGGTGGTTGTGATCGACGCGCGTGTAGCGCTCCTCGATCTTGGCTTCGACGCTGTGAGGATGACCGGCCTTGTCCAGCCAGGTGGAATCGTTCACGCCAACCGTGTTGATGACCAGCGTGTTGTCCCCTTCCCAGCGACCGATTGAGTAGCCGTAGTACCGCGACGGTACGCCGCCAGGGACGTCGAATTTGGTTGGCAGCGGGTGTTTGCCGTCCATCCAGACGTATCGCCAGATCCGCTGATACTGATGGAGCACCACGATGCGGTCAGGGCCCATCGTCCCGAACGCGAGGCCACGCGTCTCGAACACGGTGTTCCTCGGGATGCCCAGTGGATCGCACGTGTTCATCGGATCATTCGAGTGGCCCGTGCCCACTTCCGTTTCGGGTTTGTTCAGCGCGAATAATTTCTGACCGGCGGGCGTCAGTGTGGGAACTTCCCCACGATCGGGTGTCAGGTTGCCGGCCCAGGAGCCGCTGATGTCACGCACCGGTGCCGGCCCGCCAGGAGTTGGATCCGGCTTCAACCGATTGCCGTTATACAAACTGTCTTTGCCCGGGAGCTTCGTTCCCTGAGCCATGGCCGCTGACGCACACGCCAGCAG
>Ga0068862_100002946_pt1 | contig 14878 bp, 14 predicted proteins | sample KBSSwiS52_FD_66598 | JGI IMG/M metagenome (GOLD analysis project Ga0068862, IMG submission 66598) | Switchgrass rhizosphere microbial communities from Kellogg Biological Station, Michigan, USA - KBS Switchgrass S5-2 | ecosystem: Host-associated > Plants > Roots > Rhizosphere > Soil ... | reverse complement strand
TGGTCATGCCGGGATGCTCGCTGACCCCCGCCGGGCCGAAGGAGAACAGGCCCACGCCGACCTGCCCGTCGGGGCGGTCGAGCCCGGGCATGGTCCGGACGAAACCGCCGAGGTCGAAGGTGGAGCCGGTCAGCGCGCCGCGCCGCATGAGGAAGTAGCGCAACGCCGACGCGTAGAGCCCCGGCCCGCGCAGCCAGGCATTGTACCCGCCGCGGGTCAGCCGGTAGCTGATCGAGACCGTGCGATGCTCGCGCAGGTTGCGGCCGACGCCGGGCGCATCGACCCGTACCGGGATGCCGAGGCTGGTCAGGAGTGCGCCGGGGCCGATGCCGGCCCGTTGCAGCAGCTTTGGTGATTCGATCGCGCCGGCGCTCAGGATCACCTCGCGCCGGGCCATGACGGTGCGCAGGCCCCGCGTATGGCGCAGCCGCACCCCGGTTACGCGGTGCGCGTCGAAGATCAGGTCCACGACGTCCGTGTCCGTCACCACCGTCAGGTTGCGGCGGTGGCGCGCGGGCTTCAGGAAGGCGCTGGCCGCGCTGAAGCGGCGTCCGCCGCTGATCGTGCGGGGCTGCCGCCCGAAGCCGCCCCGGATCGTGGCCTGCGGGCCGTTCAGGTCGTCCACCGTCGGCGTTCCGGCCTCGGCCGCCGCGGCGATGACCGCGCGGCCGAGCGGGTCGGGCAGGCGCCCCATAGTCACCCGAAGCGGGCCGCCCGTGCCGCGATCGTCCGCCGCGCCGAGTTCATGGTCTTCGATCGCGATGAAGCAGCGCTTCATCGTGGACCAGCCCCAGCCGGTGCAGCCTGCGGCCTCCCACCGGTCATAATCGTCGGCCGCGCCGCGCACGTAGACCATGCCGTTGATCGATGAAGAGCCGCCGAGTGTGCGGCCCTTCACCCAGGCCTCTTCGCGGCGGTTGCCGCCCTGCGAGGCGCTGTAGTGCCAGTAATGCGGGTTGCCGGGCGTGCTCAGCTTGCCGATGCCCATCGGCATGGCGATCAGCGGGCTGGTGTCGGGCGGGCCGCTCTCGACCAGCAGCACGGTGCGCCGTCCGTCCTCCGACAGGCGTGCGGCGAGCACGCAGCCGGCCGAGCCGGCACCGACGATGACGTAGTCGAACGACTGGTCGGTCATCGGGTGGTGGCGACAAGCCGCGCGGCCCCGCGACCGTGGCCGCGCGCGGTGCCGATCGCCACCTTGCCGTTCCTGACCATCCTCCGCTCCCCTGATTTTCCCGTGATCTGGCATGGCACCATGGCGCACGTTCCTACCGCCGGGGAGGAGAGGGCGGCAGCATCGTGGCCGATGTTGCCCGTCGATTGGAGGGGACAGGCAGGCGATGACGATTCACACGGCCGCCAATGCCGCCGTCGAGGCGGAGATCGCCCGCGCGATCCAGGAGCGTGGCGAAATCGGCATACAGGTGGCCGCGTATCTGAACGGCGAACTGGTCGTCGATGCGTGGGGAGGGGTGGCAGATCCCGATACCGGTCGGCCGGTGGACGGCGACACGCTCTTCAACGTCTTTTCGGTGACCAAGGGGATCGTGGCGACCGCGCTGCATCTTCAGGCGGAGCGCGGGCTCGTCGAGTACGACCGGCCCGTCGCCGATTACTGGCCGGCCTACGGCGCCAACGGGAAGGGCCGGGTGACCGTTCGCGATGCACTCTCGCATCGCACCGGTACGCCCCAGATGCCGCCCGGCGTCACTGTCGAGACCATCGGGGACTGGGATCGTATGGCCGAGGGTTGCGCCGCCTTGGCGCCGCTCTATCCGGTGGGAAGCCCCGCCTACCAATCCTTCTCCTTCGGGTGGGTGATCGGGGAGATCGTCCGGCGTACCGATCCGCAGGGGCGCGATTTCCGTGCATTCGTGCGGGAGGAATTCTGCGATCCGTTCGACATACCGGATCTCTGGATCGGCATCGATCCGGGGGTTGAGGATCGGGTCGCGCGGCTCGTCGACGCCGACCGGGACCAGCCGCCGCCTGCCGAGGGATCGCCGCTGGCGCTCTCCATGCCCAATGCGATCCGGCTGGTTCCGGAGGTCTACGAGCGGACGGCGATGCGCCGCGCCTGCGTGCCCGGCACGGGCGGCATCTTCACGGCGCGCAGCACCGCACGCTTCTGGGCGATCCTCGCCAATGGCGGCACGCTGGACGGACGACGCCTGCTCTCGCGCGAGCGGATCGACATGGCCTGCCGGCGCCGGGAGGGCGGGCTTGAGCCCGATCCCGTCTATTTCGGTACGGTGATGCCGATCAGCCAGGGCGGTTACTGGATGTATGACGGCGTGATGCCCGTCACCTGCCCGGTGAAGGCGCCGCGCGCGATCTGCGCGCCGGGGGTCGGCGGATCGCTGGCCTGGGCGGATCCGGACAGCGGCCTCGCCGTCGCATTCTGCCACAATTACATGTCCAACCCGCCCGGTTGCGACGATCAGCCGTCCAGCCGGATCGCCGATGCAATCCGCAATGCGCTGGGCATCCGGTGAAGCGTCCGCCGGCGAGATGTTGCCGTTGCCCCGGCGCTGCATTATGGTCGGCAGCCTACATGATTAATTCAATCGTCAATTTTTAGGAGGGACGAAAATGGCCAGCGTGTTGGATCGTCCGGCGGAGCACGAAAAGCTGCTCACCCATGGCGGCAAGATGTTCATCAACAACAAGTGGGTCGAGGCGAAGTCGGGCAAGACGCTCGACGTCTACGATCCGTCGACGGGCGAAGTGATCGCCAAGGTCGCGGCTGCCGACAAGGAGGATGTGGACGAGGCGGTGATGGCCGCGCGTGCCGCGTTCGACGGCGGCCCGTGGTCGCAGCTCACGCCATCCAAGCGCGGCCAGCTGCTGTGGAAGGTCGCCGATCTGCTGGAGCGTGACTTCGACGCCTTCGTCCGGCTGGAGACCATCGACAACGGCAAGCCGCTGGCCTTTTCGCGCGGCGACGTGACGCTCGCCATCGACATGTTCCGCTACATGGCCGGCTGGGCGACCAAGATCCGCGGCGAGACGACGCCGCTGTCGCTCGGCGTGCCGCATCTCAGCTACACCACCCGGGAGCCCGTGGGCGTCGCGGCGCAGATCGTGCCGTGGAACTTCCCGCTGCTGATGGCGGTGTGGAAGCTTGCGCCCGCGCTCGCCGCCGGCTGCTCGGTTGTCCTCAAGAGCGCCGAGCAGACCCCGCTGTCGGCGTTCAAGATTGCCGAGCTGTTCGAGGAGGCGGGTTTCCCGGCCGGCTCCGTCAACATCATCTCGGGTCTCGGCGAGACGGCGGGCGCCGCCCTTGCCGCCCACCCGGCCGTCGACAAGATCGCCTTCACCGGCTCCACCGAAGTCGGCAAGCTGATCGTGAAGGCGGCGACCGGCAACCTCAAGAAGGTGACGCTGGAACTCGGCGGCAAGTCGCCCGTGATCGTGCTGCCTGATGCCGATCTGGACGCGGCCGGCGCGGGTGCCGCGGCTGGCATCTTCTACAACCAGGGCCAGGTCTGCACCGCCGGCTCCCGTCTCTATGTTCACAAGTCGGCGTTCGACAAGGTGGTGGGTGCGGTCGCCGACCGTGCCAATGCGATCAAGGTCGGCTCCGGCCTCGACGAGTCGAACGACATGGGGCCGCTCGTGTCGGAAGAGCAGCTCAACCGCGTCATGGGCTTCTTCGACTCGGGCCGTCAGGAAGGTGCGAAGGCGGTCGCCGGCGGCGAGCGGCTGGGTAACCGGGGCTATTTCGTGAAGCCGACCGTCTATACCGGGACGAATCGCGACATGCGCCTGATCCGTGAGGAGATCTTCGGGCCGGTGATCGCCGCCGAGCCGTTCGACGACGATGATCTGGACCGGATCGCCGCGATCGCCAACGACAGCGACTTCGGCCTGGCCGCGTCGGTGTGGAGCCGCGACATCTCGAAGGCGCTGAAGATGGCGAGCAAGATCAAGGCGGGCACCGTCTGGGTCAACAGCCACAACGTCTACGACGCGGCTCTGCCGTTCGGCGGCTTCAAGCAGTCGGGCTGGGGACGCGAGATGGGCGAGTACGCGATCCAGAACTACACCGAGGTCAAGGCGGTCACCGTCAAGCTCTGATCTCCCGATCTGGCGAATCAGAAAAGGCGTCGTCCTTGCGGACGGCGCCTTTTTCGCGCCAGTCGCCGCGTCTTCCTTGGTCGCACACGGGCTCTTTGGACTGGTCGTCCAATGCTGTCCTGCCGCCGGGCAGGTGGGAGCCTGTAACTCCCGGCTAGCGTCGCATCACAAAGCGGGGCGGCCGGTCGGACCGCCTGACGTCCGCGATCGGGAGGATGAGGCATGCAGCAATCGCGTGGAGCGGCCCGTCGGTGGTTCATCACAGGTGTCTCCACGGGCTTCGGCCGTGAACTGGCTCGTGTCCTCGTCGCGGCCGGCAACCCGGTCGTCGGCACCGTCCGCCGCGAGGAGCAGCGCGCAGAGCTGGAGGCCGAGGGCATCGGCGCGGTGCTGATGGACGTGAACGACCCGGCTCAGGTCGAGGCGGCGGCGCCGGCCGTGCGGGCGCGGCTGGGCGGGGTCGACGTTCTCGTCAACAATGCCGGCTTCGGCCAGACAGGCGCTGCCGAGGCGCTGTCCCTCGACGAGTTTCGCGCCGTCATGGAGACCAATTTCTTCGGCGCCGTGGCGGTCACCCGCGCCTTCCTGCCGCAACTTCGCGAGGCGGGCGGCACGGTTGTCAACATCTCATCGTTGGCGGGATTGGTGGGCTTCGGCGGAATGAGTGCCTACAACGCCTCGAAGTTCGCGCTGGAAGGCTTTTCCGAGGCGCTGGCAGAAGAGGTCGCCGCGTTCGGGATGAAGGTTCTGATCGTCGAGCCCGGCGCTTTCCGCACCGACTTTTCCGGGCGTTCCATCCGCAATGCGGGCGCGACGGTTGCCGCATATTCCGGCACGCAGGCGGGCGAGATCGGCGATCGCATGGGGGGTTATCACGGGCACGAGCCCGGCGACCCGGTCAAGGCGGCAAAGGCGATCGTCGCCGCCGTCGAGGCCGAGACGCCGCCGCTTCGGCTCGCGCTCGGCGCCGATGCGGTTGCCGGAATCGAGGCCAAGATCGAGCGGCTGACCCGCGAACTGGCGGCATGGCGCGAAACCTCGGTCGCAACCGCGCTGGCCGCCGATTGACGGCCACCGCCTGGTGGACGGCAGCAGGCGGTGCGGGCCGATCCGGCGCGAAAAAGGGTTGGCCCGGGCATCATCGATGAAGGAACAGCTATGGTAACCTTCGTGAACGAAGCCGAGGCGATGCGGGCGGTCGACGGCTTCACCGCCGCATGGCTGGCGCGCGACATTCCGCGCAAGGCGTCCTTCCTAACAGACGATTTCGTGCTGTGGAACAACTGCTACAAGGTTGAGGCGCCGCGCGATACCGCCATCGCCTTCTTCAACTGGCTGGTCACAGTCATGCGCGGCAACCGTTATTATGACGTCCGCCGCTATCTGACGCCTACCGGCGTCGTCCAGCAGCATCTGACGGCGTTCGATACCGATCATGGATCGTTCAAGGACATTCCGATGCTGCTCGTCTTCACCACGCGCGGCGACAGGATCGCGCGGTGCGAGGAATATGTCGACAGCAGCGGCCTGCCCGCGCTGGAGTGGCCGGAAGGCGCACGCTTTCAATAGACCGCCGGCAGATCAGGAAGGACGATGATGAACGACCAGGCCAATAGTCCGGAGGACGCGCTGGCCGCCGTGCAGGCGTGGAACGACGCCTGGATGGCGCGGGATCTGGACGCGATGAAGCGCATCGCGGCCGACGATTACATCCAGTGGCACGCGACCATCCGCAAGGACCTCAGCAAGGACGAAGAATTCGCCATGCTGGCGGAAGCGTTGAAGGTGATGCAGATCCGGTTCAGGGATATAAAGCTCACGCCGATGTCGAACGGCACCGTGCTCCAGCAGTGCGTGGGGGATATCACCGTGAGCGGTGAAGAGAAGCGCGGGGTACCCTTCGCGATGGTCTACCACACGCGCGGCCGCCAGATCACGCGCTGCGACGAATATATGGATGGCAATTCGCTGCCGAAGATGAACTTTACCGGGAAGGATTGAGCCGCAGATGCACGGGCTGGAGGATAAGGTCGCGATCGTCACCGGCGGCGCCGGGCGGATCGGCCGGGCGGTGGTGCGCCGCCTCGTCGAAGAGGGCGTGCGCGTCGTCGTCGCCGACGTCGATGCCGCCGCGGCAGACGATGTTGCCGGGGCTTACGACGATCGGGCGGCGGCGATCGCCTTCGATGCGGGCGACCCCGCGTCGATCGCCGCGCTGGTCGACGCGACGATGCAGCGTTTCGGGCGGATCGACATCCTCCACAACAATGCCGCGTTCGTGAACCTGGGCGATCTGGGCCACGATGCGACCGCGCTGGACACGCCCCTGGACGTCTGGGACGTTACGATGAACGTCAACGTCCGCGGCTATTTCGTGGCCTGCCGGCACGTCATCCCGCACATGATCGCGGGCGGCGGCGGATCGATCATCAATACCAGCTCCGGCTCGGCCAGTGCGGGCGACAATGTTCGCATCGCCTACGGCACGTCCAAGGGCGCGGTGTCGACGCTGACGCTCTACATCGCCGCGCAGCACGGCAAGCAGCGCATCCGCTGCAACGCGATCGCTCCCGGAATGATCGCCGACGACCGGCTCCGCGCGGCGGCGCCGAAACTCGTCGCGCTGAACGAGCGGCACAGCGCGCTGCCGCGCATCGGCCATCCGGACGATGTCGCTTCGCTCGTCGCCTTCCTGGGCTCGGACGAATCCTCGTTCATCACGGGCCAGGTGATCTCGATCGATGGCGGCTTGCAGGCGCATGTGCCGCAGATGGTCGAGGCGATGGAACTCGGCTCCGCCTATTCCTGATATCCCCGCTTGCCGAAAAGAGACCGCATGACCCGCCCCACCCGGTTCTGCCGCGTCGCCTGGATCGTCGATGACATGGCGCAGGTCGAGGCGCAGCTGCGCGACCTGTTCGGCCTGCCGCTCCGCTTCGGCGAGATCGCGACCGACGTGATCAAGGCCGGCATCGAGGAACATGGGCTGGAGCCGATCGAACTGTTCGTGCCGCCCGGGCAGCTGCCGTTCATGGCCGGCCTGCCCTATCCGCTGGTCGAAATCGCGCTCGCGGTGGACGATTGCGAGGAAAGCTACCGGCGCCTGGCGGCCGACGGCGTCCTGCCGTCCTTCACCAGCCCGCTGCCCGGCCCGGATACGCAGGAGCATCTCTATGCGCATGGCTTCGGCGGCCTGCCGGTGATGGTCTGTACCGACGGCGACAATGAAGCGATGATGGCGCCGTTCCGCGATCTCGAGGCGGCCCCGCCCCCGAAGATCGGCGTCATCACCATGGCGGTCGACGATGCCGACGCCATGGCGGCGCTGTTCGGCCGGTATTTCGACATGCAGTTCGTCGAGACCGATCCGGGCGGGCTGGGCAGGCGCGCGCTGGTCGGCGGACATCGGGTGAAGCTGGTCGAGAGGCCGGAAGCGGACGTGGCCGGACAGGCGATGCAGTCACTGCTCGCCGCCGAGATGATGTTCGACGATGCGCGAGCGATCCGCGACCGGCTGGTCGCCGCCGGCTATCCGGTCCTGCGCGAGCGGACGTTCTCCAGCGGCCGGAACGGCTGGTATTTCGGCCGCGTGATCGCGGGCCTGCCGCTCGCGATCTATGACACGCGCGACGATGCGGAGGCGCGGGGCTTCGCCTGACCGGGCGACGTCGCACCGCCGGGGGGCAGGCCGCCCGGTCAGTTGCGGAGCGGCTGCGGCGCCCCCGGTTCGCTCTCCCCGGCCAGCACCGGCGCCGGCCTGTGGCCGGCCGCAGCGTCCCCGGTGCGCCGGTTCAGCGCCTCGCGGATCAGGGCATGGCGCTCCGGCGTGAGCGCGAAGCGGCTGACGGTCAGCGCAGCACCCGCGTAGAGCGCGGCCGGCACGATGCCGTACAGCAGGGTCACCCCGGTCAGCGCCGCCGGCGGGTTGCCGAGGCCGTTGCCGGGGCGGAACCCGATCAGGTCCAGCGCGAAATAGACGATGCCGATCGACAGCGCCTGCCCCAGCTTCAGCGTCACGGTGAGCAGCGCGAAGAGCATGCCGGTCCGGTCCTGCCCGCTCTCCAGCCGATCCTCGTCGGCAACATCGGCCATCATCGATCGCGGCAGCATGTCCGCCGCGCACGCCATGGTGCCGCCCCAGATCGCGGCCAGCCCGAAGAACCACAGGCTGCCCGGCGGCATCGCCAGCATCAGCAGCATGTAGGAGGAGAAGCCGGCCGCGCCGAGAACCAGCGCGCGATGCTTGCCGATGCGGTTGGCAAGCGCCGACCAGAGCGGCGCCGCGCAGATGCCGACGATGTAGAAGCCGACGAATTGCAGCCCGACATATTCGCGCGGCACGCCCTTCAGCATCGTAAAGAAGAACAGGAATACCGCGGCGCTGATGCCGAGGCCAAGCCCCAGCATGATCTGGGTGAGCAGCAGCAGCCGGGTCGATCGGAGCCCCAGCAGGCTGAAATAGTCGGCCAGCTTCGCGCCATGCGCCGCCTGAAGCCGCTCGGGTTCGCGCACTGCCCCGACCGCGATCAATATGGTGACGGGCAGGCTCGCCAGCACGAACCAGCCCATCGTGCGGACGGTGAAGCCGCTGTCGCCCGCAATCCTTTCGGCAAACAGCACGGGCATCAGCATGACGAGGATCAGGCCGAGCGTATTGCAGATCTGCCACCAGGCGAACACGCGCGATCGTTCGCGATAATCGGGCGTGATGCCGGCCCCCAGCCCCATCTGGGCGAGAATGACGATCGAATAGCCGACATAGGCGAGCACCAGGCCCGCGGACAGATAGATCGGCCCAACGCCGGGCCGCGCCATGAACAGCATGTAGGTTCCGACCATGACCAGCGGCGCGCCGATCACCAGCCAGGGGCGGAACTGGCCGAACCGCGTCCGGCTGCGATCCATCAGCCCGCCGACGAACGGGTCGAACAACAGGTCGGCCAGCCGCACCACCGTGAAGATGAGGCCGACGGTGGCCAGATTGAGGCCCAGCGCATTCGCATAATATTCGGGCAGGTAGATGACGAGCGGCAGGGTCAGCGCGGCCATCGGCAGCGCCGGCGCGGCAAGCGCCGCCAGAAGGTAGTCGGGAACGCGGCGGGCGGTGTTCATCGGCGAGCGATCCGGAGAAGAGGAGGGGAGGCGGATCGTCGGGAAAAGGCGCGACCTGCCCGGCGGCGGGTTCCGATCCGTGCGGCATTTCTGAAGCGTCGGTCTCGCGAAGGCAAGAGCCGGCAGCGAGGGAGACGGACATGCTGAAGGACAAGGTCATCCTGATTACGGGTGCCGGCAGCGGCATCGGCGAAGCGTCGGCGCGGGTCTTCGCGCAGCATGGCGCGCGCCTCGTGCTGACCGATTTAGACGGCCAAGCCGTTACCAAGGTCGCAGAAAGCCTTGCCGACGAAGGGGCGGCAGCGGTCGCGATGCAGGTGGACGTCACCGATGAGGCGCAGGCCGCCGCGCAGGTGGCGCTCGCCATCGAACGCTATGGAAAGCTGGACGGTGCGTTCAACAATGCGGGCATCGGCTGTCCCGAGGCGCTGACCCACGAGACCGAGCCCGATTGGTTTCGCCGGATTCTCGACATCGATCTGCTCGGCGTATGGCTCTGCATGAAACATCAGATTCCGGCGATGCTGGAGCACGGCGGCGCGATCGTCATCAACGCCTCCGACGCGGGCAAGGCCGGTACGCCGAAGCTTGTGCCTTATGCCGCGGCGAAGGCGGGGGTGATCAACATGATGCGGACCGCGGCGGTCGAATATGGCGCGCGCAACATCCGCTTCAACGCCGTCTGCCCCGGGCCGATCGAGACGCCGGCAATGACGACGACGCTGGCCGCGATCGGTGCAGACCGCTCCTACTTCCTGGGCGGGGTGCCGATGAACCGCTTCGGCCGGCCGAGCGAGGTCGGCCAGCTGGCGGCCTTCCTTCTGTCCGACCATGCCAGCTACGTGACCGGCCAGGCCGTTTCGGTCGACGGTGGGTTCGCCGCCTCGTTCAGCTGAGCGTCGCGCGCTCACGGAGGGTTGCCGGCCGGTCGGTCGGCCGCCTTTGTACGCGCATCGCGGGGCGGCTATGTTCGGTCAGTGGTCGGGTTTCGGAGGCCTGAGATGAAGGACGGCAAGGACGACCCACCTTCCCCGATGCCGCGAAATTCCGCCGCCACCATCGCGCGCATACTCGCCGGCGCGGAAATGGAGTTCGGCACGAAAGGGCTGGACGGCGCAAAGGTGGAGGAAATCGCGCAGGCGGCAGGGATCAGCAAGCAGCTGATCTACCATTACTTCAACGGCAAGGACGATCTCTATAGCGAGATGCTGGCGACGATCGCGCGGCGCAACTACGAAAAGCTGATCGCGCCCGATTACGATGCGATGGCGCCTCTCGATGCGGTGCGGACCTTCTTCGAGATCTTGTTCGATGCCTATCAGGCGGATCCTTTCTCGGCCACGGTGACGATGGACCAGGGCCTGCACGGCGGCGCGCAGGTGCGCTATAATCGGGGTGTCGAGCGGCTCCGCGAAACGTTGCGGGCACAGCTTGGCCGGGTGCTCGATCGTGGCCGGGCCTCGGGCGAGATCGTTCCCGAATGCGACGTCGCCATGCTGCACTTTCTTGCCGTGGTGGTGGCGACGGGGTGCCTGTCGCTGCGCCCGATGTTCCTGCGCTATACGGGCGATGATCCGCAGGGTTCGCTCGGCGACGAAAGCCGCTGGCGGGCCTCGATCTGCGATTTCTTCCTGCGCGGGGTCCGGGCCTGAGCCTGGCCGCGGCGACGTTCACAGCAGGGTGCCGCCATCGATGTGGAGGATCTGCCCGGTGACGAACCCCGCCCGCGCCGACGCCAGATAGAGCACGGCCGCCGCCACCTCCTCCGGTGTCGCCACGGTGCGATCCAGCGGGCCGGTGCGCCGCAGCTTGGCCATTTCGGCGGGATCGGCCTCACCAAGGGCGCGGGTGAAGAAGCCGTGCTCCGGGTGGAAGCGGCTGCCGGTGCTGAACGCGGCGGGATCGCTCGCCAGCGTGGCATAGGGGGCCACGCAGTTGACGGTGATGCCGTGCTGGCCGACCTCCTTGGCAAGAACCCTGGTGAAGCCGTGGACGGCCGCCTTGGCTGCCGAATAGACGGACAGCATATAGTCGCCGACGCTGCCCGCGGTCGAGCCGATGTTGACGATGCGCCCGCTCCGCCGGGCGATCATCGCCGGCAGCGCGGCATGGGTCATGCGCAGCGTCGTCATCAGCGTGATGTCGAGATCGGCCTGCCAGCTGGCCGGGTCGGATTCGGCGAACAGGCCCGCCGCGCTGTTGCCGCCGACATTGTTGACGAGCACCGCGATGGGTCCGACCGCCTCCGCCTCGGCAACGATGCGGGGTGCGGCAGCGGGGTCGAGCAGGTCGGCGGCAATGAAGCGGACATCGGCAGCGCCGCGTTCCCGTGCCGCCTCGGCCATCGCCGCGCCCGCGGTACGGTCGCGCCCCACCGCCACCAGCCGGACCCCTTCGGATGCGAAGTCGAGCGCGATCGCGCGGCCGATATTGGCGGTGGCCCCGGTCACGAGCACCACCTTGTCCCTCAGCCCCACGTCCATCCCACACAATCTCCCCACCGGTGAGACCGGCCGGACATTCCCGGCGCTACACCGCGGCCGGTGCCCGCCGGGCTCCGCGCACCAGCCGGCCGGGCAGCGCGCCCGTTGCCTCGCCCTCGCGATAGGTGACCTCACCCGACACGATCGTCGCGACATAGCCATCCGCCTTCTGGCTCAGCCGTCGCCCACCGGCTGGCAGGTCGTAGGTCGCGTGGGGCGCGTGGAGGTGCAGCCGATCCATGTCGATGACGTTCAGGTCCGCCTTGTAGCCGGGCTTGACGAGCCCGCGGTCGTTGAGGCCCACCGTCGTCGCCGGATCGCGCGCCAGCTTGCGGATCGCGGTCGGCAGGTCGAACGCGCGATCCGCCTCGGCGTCGCGGCACCAGTAGGTCAGAAAATAGGTGGTGTACGCGGCATCGCAGATCATCGAATAATGCGCGCCGCCGTCGCCGAGCGCGATCACGGTATGCTCGTGTGGAATGAGGTTGCGACCGGAACTCTGGAAACGATGGCCGCTGGTGTTGCCGAGCGGACGGTAGAGGATCTCGTGTCCGTCGCGCGCCAGCAGCGCATCGTAGATCACCTCCATCACGTCGCGGCCGGTGCGCTTTGCGATGGCGCCGACGCTGTCCTCCGGCGCCGGATGATAATTGGGCGGATCGCCCAGCGGGAACAGCATCTCGGTTTCGCTGATCACGAACATGAAGAAGGGGTTGGGATCTTCCGGCCGCTCGGACAGGAGGCGGCGGCGCATCTCGGGATCGCGCATCGCCGCCACCTTCTCGGCGAGCGGCAGCGACGCCAGCGGGCGGAAGCTGGGATGAAGCGCGAACGGGTGGAGCGACAGTTCCAGGCCCAGCATCGTGCCCGCCGGCCGGCCCATCACCTGCCCGCGTATCTCGAGGCCGCGGGCATTGGCGCTGTCCAGCGCATCGATGGTTTTCCGCCAGGCATCACCCTCCGCCGGGTTCTGCATGAAGGTGAAGGACACCGGGCGTCCGGAGGTGCGCGCGATCTCCTCGATCAGGCCGAAGCGGGTCTCCGGGCTCAGATCGTAATTGGGGAGGAGCTGGAACACGCCGGCGCCCGCATCCCGCAGCCCTGCGGCGAGTGCGAGGATCTCCTGATCCTCGGTCGGCACCGAGGGGGCGAGGCGCCCGTCGCGAAAGCGGTGGCCATAGTTGCGGGAGGTGCTGACGCCCAGCGCACCGGCGCGGACCGCCTCGGCGGTCAGCCTGCGCATCTCGGCCAGATCGGCCTCGGTCGGCGGCTCCAGGTTGGCGCCCCGCTCCCCCATCACATAGACGCGAAGCGGGGAGTGCGGCAGCTGCGCAGCGAAATCGATATCGCTCGATCGTTTGTCGAGCGCGTCGAGATAGTCGGGGAAGGTCTCCCAGTTCCACGGCACGCCGGTGGTCATCACCACATCGGGGATGTCCTCCACGCCTTCCATCAGCTTGACGACGAGGTCATGGTCACCCGGCCGGACCGGTGCGAAGCCGACGCCGCAATTGCCCATCACCACCGTGGTCACGCCATGATCCGACGAAGGCGCCAGCCGGTTCTCCCAGGTTATCTGCCCGTCGTAATGGGTGTGGATGTCGACGAAGCCCGGCGTGACGATCCGGCCGCGCGCGTCGATCTCCTCGCTGCCCTTGCCCGGCACCGTTCCGACGGCGACGATCCGGCCGTCCCGCACCGCCACGTCCCCCTCGAAAGGGGCGCCGCCGGTGCCATCGACCACCTGACCGCCGCGCAGCACCAGATCATAGTCAGCCATCGCTCTCTCCATCGCCGACACGGTTGCCCGGTCTTCTTTCCACGACCTTAGCGTCGCGCGCGGCCCACCGGCAGGGCGATCGTTTGACCGGTCGCCCAATCGGGCTGGTGGACATGCCCGCCGGCCCTTACGACCCGGTTTCGGGCTTGGGAGAGACGGCGCGATGAACCGGGACACGATCGACTGGCGCAGCCATCCCTCCTCGGCGCGCGTGCTCGGCTTCACGAACGGGGACGGAGAAGCCGACGCCTATCGCGCGCCGGCGCGCTTCGAGGCGGAACGATCGGCGATCTTCCGCCGGGCCTGGCTGATCGTCGGCCGCGAGGAGGAGGTCGCCCGGCCCGGCGACTACATCACCCGCCAGATCCAGACCGTCGATGCTTCGGTGGTGATCACGCGGGGCAAGGACGGAGTGGTCCGCGCCTTCCACAATGTGTGTTCGCATCGGGGCGTGGCCCTGGTCTGCCAGGCGCGGGGCAATGCGCTGACGTTTCGCTGCCCTTATCATGCGTGGACCTATGCCATCGACGGCTCGCTCCGCGCGATCCCGTCAGAAGAGGACTTCCCTCATGTCGACAAGGCCGCCAACGGGCTCACTCCGATCGCCGTCGACTTGTGGAACGGGTTCATCTTCCTGAACTTCGCCGATGAACCCGAACAGACCCTGCGCGACTATCTGGGGGAATTCGGCACGCTGTTCGACGGGCTTGCCTTTCACGACTATCCGGCGGTCGTCCGTTACGAGGAGGCGGTTTCCGCCAACTGGAAGCTGATGATCAACGCCTTCAACGAAGGCTATCACATTCCCTTCCTCCACGCGAACACGCTGACGCCGCAGCTCGCCACGCCCGACAATCCGTTTCTGCAATATCATGACATCCGGCTGTTCGGCGTGCACAGTTCGATCACGCTGCAACGGAACTTCGGCTGGCGGCCGATGCACCCGGTGTCGCAGTTCGCCATCGCCCACCTGCTGCCGACCTCCGTGCCCGATCCCGAGGGCGGGTCCGGCGGTCTGATCGGCCATCCGGCGGTCAACGCGGTCGGCATCCCCAATTTCGGCACCGAGGGGATGACGATCTTCCCCAACACCTTCCTCCAGCCTCTCGCCAACGGATTTCTGATCTTCACCTTCTGGCCGACCGCCGCCGACGGGCTGGTCGCCGACGTGCGGATTCATTCGCGGGCGCATCCGCAGTCGCTGCGTGAGGAATTCGCCGCCGCCAACATGCTCGCCGCCACGCGCGACGTGCTGACCGAGGATGTGTCGATGTCGCAGATGCAGCAGAAGGGGCTGGGGAGCGGCGCCCGCAGCCGCGTCTTCTTCGGCGACAACGAGGCGCATCTGCGCTTCTTCGCGCAGGCAGTGGCGACCTACATGGCCGATCAGCCGGCCGGCGCGTAGCCCTCGCCGCTCAGTCGT
>Ga0068862_100002937_pt1 | contig 14903 bp, 11 predicted proteins | sample KBSSwiS52_FD_66598 | JGI IMG/M metagenome (GOLD analysis project Ga0068862, IMG submission 66598) | Switchgrass rhizosphere microbial communities from Kellogg Biological Station, Michigan, USA - KBS Switchgrass S5-2 | ecosystem: Host-associated > Plants > Roots > Rhizosphere > Soil ... | reverse complement strand
GCTGCGCGGCATGCGCGCCGCGCCGCGCGTGGCGCTGGGCGCGCTGCGCGGCTAGACAGGGGGTGAGGAGATGCCGATGGACGCCGCACTGCTGAAGGGTCGCGTCGCGCTGGTCACCGGTGCCGGCCGCAACATCGGGCGCGCCATCGCGCTGGCGTTGGCCGACGCGGGCGCGCAGGTCGCAGTCAACGTGCGCGAGCCGGCACGAGGGCCAGGCCGTCGTCGACGACATCGTCGCCCGCGGCGGCGACGCGCTGCTGGTGCTGGCCGACGTGACGCAGCGCGCCCAGGTCGACGCGATGATCGCGGCGATCGCGCAACGCTTCGGTCGCCTCGACATCGTGGTCAACAACGCGGCGATCCGCTTGGAGGCGCCGTTCGACGAACTGCGTTATGCCGACTGGCAGGCGGCCCACGCGGTGTGCGTCGACGGCGCGTTCCATTGCACGCAGTCGGCGTTGCCGCATCTGCGCGGCAGCGATGCCGGCAGCGTGATCAACATCGGCGGCATGACGGCGCACACCGGTGCTGCGAAGCGCGCCCACGTGGTCTCGGCCAAGGCGGCGCTCGGCGGACTCACGGGCGCTGGCGCACGAACTGGCCGGCTCGGCGATCACCGTCAATTGCGTCTCGCCGGGGCCGATCGACACGGTGCGCTCAACCACGAGCGCGAGCGCACAGCCGACGCACCATGCGCATCATCCAGCGCTGCTCGGGCGGCGCGGCCACGCCGACGAGGTGGCCCGTCCCGTGGTGTGGCTGGCGGGCCCGGGCGCGCGCTTCGTGCCTGGCTAGACGTTGCACGTCAACGGCGGCGCCTACCTCGGCGGATGAGGCCGGCGCCGACCGAGCGTCGCGTGTCTGGCCCGGCATCGCGAGCCCGAATGCTCTATCCTGCCTTCCCCATCGAGTCACAGGAGGGCGCGAAATGACCGAACCCACAGCGCCGGCGGGCAACGCCGCGTCCGCGCCCGCTGGTGCGCAGGCCGACGAACAGGCCATCCGCGAGCGGGTGCGCGATCTGACCGCGCAGATGCTGGCGGGCGGTCGCCTCGACACCGAGGGCGTCAAGGAAGTCGTGCGGACCCTGAGCGGCGGCGTGTTGAAGCCGCCGCTCGAGGGCGCGCAGGCGCGCGAGACCTTCGCGCAGCCGCTGCGCGGCCTTGACGAGGCGCTGCATGCGTCGTCGCTGGCGACCCATGCGGCCCTGCAGGCGCTGGTGTCGCGCGGCAGTGCGTTCTCCGACAACGATCTGAAGAACGCGTTCGCAGCCCTGGAGAAACAGCAGCAGGACTACGTCGCGGTCGCTAACCACATTGCCGAGGCCACCACAGGCAACCTGCGCCGCGAACTTGTCGATCTGACCTTGCATGCGCAGCGGGTCGGCGCCGATGCCAGCGTGCGGTTCGCCCAAGTGATGAGCGAGTTCGCCAATCGCATCGGCTCGTATCGCGCGGGTTCGGCGCCCGGGTTTGAATCGGTGCGCCAATACGGTGCCAACATGACGCTGCTCACCAGCGGGCTGCTGGCCGGATTCGCGGACGCGCTGCGCCAGCAATCAGAAGCCAAGAAGGCGAAGTAGCACGTGCGCGAAGGCAGTGCGGTGCGGGACTTGCCGCGCCTGCACGAGATCAGCCTGGTCTTCATCCGTCACGGACTGGGCGATCTCGTGCGGCGGCTCGGCGTCGCCTCGCTCCTGGAACGCGCCGGCGAAGTGCTGCACTGGGGCGAGGCCGCGCGCAGTGCGCAGCTCGAGCCGCAACAGCGCCTGCGTCTCGCCTTCGAAGAGCTCGGCCCCACCTTCATCAAGCTGGGACAGATGCTCTCGATGCGCGAGGATCTGCTGTCACCGAAGTGGACGACCGAACTCGCGCGCCTGCGCAGCAACGCGACGCCGGTGCCGTTCGAACAGATCCTGCCGGTGATCGAGCGGTCGCTGGGCACGCCGCACGCGCAAGCCTTCGTCGATCTCGAGCGGCAGCCGTCCGGGGCCGCCTCCATCGCGCAAGTGCACCGCGCGCGGCTGCACGACGGCCGCGCCGTCGTGTTGAAGGTGCGCCGCCCCGGCATCGAACCCAAGGTGGAAGCCGACCTGCGGCTGCTGTCGCATCTCGCGCAGTTCGTCGAAAAGGAAGTCCCCGAGGCGCACCGCTACCAGCCGGTGCGCGTGGTCGAGGAGTTTCGCAGCTCGATGATGCGCGAGCTCGATCTCGCCACGGAGGCGCACAACATCGAGCGCTTCGAGCGCAACTTCCGCGGCGAACCGAACGTGCTGATCCCGCACGTCTTCGCGCAGTTCACCAGCGACGTGATGAACGTGCAGGAGCACATCGACGGGATCAGTGCCGAAGACGTGGCCGCCGTGGAGCGCGCCGGGTTCGACCTCAAGCTGCTCGCGGCGCGCGGCGTGGACAACGTGCTCAAGATGATTCTCGAGGACGGCTTCTTCCAGGCCGATCCGCACCCGGGCAACGTGATCTACCTGCCGGGCAATCGCATCGCGATGATCGACTTCGGCATGACCGGCAGGCTGTCGCTGGCACGGCGCCACCAGATCATCGATTTGCTGGCAGGCATCACTCGCCGCGAGAGCGAGCCGATGGTCGACGTGCTGCTCGATTGGGCCGGCGACGAGGTGGTCGATGAAGAGCGCCTCGCCGCCGACGTCGACGAGCTCGTCGCCGACTACGCCGACCTGCCGGTCAAGGACATGCGCGTCGGGGAATTGATCGGTCGAATCAACGCGATGATGCGCACGCACGGCATCGTGTTGCCGTCGGACCTCACGCTGATGTTCAAGGCGCTGATCACGCTGGAAGGCTCCGGACGCAGATACGACCCGGAGTTCGTGCTGGCCGACCGGCTGAGGCCGTTCGTCGAACGCGCGCTCGCCGCGCGCTACGCGCCGGCGGAAATGGGGCGCCGCGGTGGTGCCGGCCTCGGCCAGTTCGTCGATCTGATGCGCGCCATTCCGCGCGACCTTGCGCGGCTGCTCAAGGACGCGCGCCGCGGCCGCCTGCGACTGGACCTCGATCTGAAGCGGCTCGACAGCTTCGTGCGCAAGCTCGACCGCACGATCAACCGCATCACCATCGGCATCATGACGGCCTCGGTCGTGATCGGTTCATCGATCGTGATGACGGTCACTTCCGGCCCTCAAGTCATGGGCATCCCGATCTTCACGGTGCTCGGCTCGTTGGGTTATCTGCTCGCCTTCGTGAACAGCGTGTGGGTCGTGCTGTCGATCTGGCGCTCGCGGTCGGACTGAGCCGTACCCGCGCTCGAAACGCGCGCCCCGAGACCTTGCCGGCGCGGCAATTCCGCGCGAGCTCGACCCTTCGGCGGGTGCGTGGGGTTACGAGCGTCGCCCGCCGGGTCCTGGACGCGCCGCTCAGCCGCCGGGCGCGGAGGCCTTGGGCCCCGACTGTGCTCCCGGCTTTGCCGGCTTCTTTTCCGCCGGCGGCGACATCGCCGGGCGGGAGGCGCCGCTCGCCGCGGCGTCGGGGCCGGACTGCGCCCCCGGCTTGGCTGGCGTCTTCTGCGCCGGCGGCGTGGGCTTGTCATTGGTCTGTGCCCACGCCACCGGTGCGATGGCCAGCGTCGCGGCAGCGACCAGGGTCAGGCGGGAGGCGAAGCGATTGAACATCGCGTACTCCTTCGATGTCGGATCCGAGATGCAGGGGGCAGCAACCGGCGTGCCGGCGGCTTCAGATCAGCTCAACCACTGCCTCAACAGTCCGAACACCTGGGCGCTCGACAACAGATCGAGGTGACCCGTCTCGTGCACCACCGCCTGGCGGTCTTCCGCAAAGGCCAGGCGCCGATCGGGCGCGCCGTGGCGGCCGAGCGCGCTGGCCACCGGCACCAGGCCGTCGCCGGGCAGCTTGGCCTTCACGGTGCTGTTGCCGGCGGCCGGGCCCAGGCTGGCGGCGACGGCGTAGCAGCGCGTGGTGGACGGCAGGCCGACTTGCGGCTGCGCATGCGTGCCGTCGTCGCCGACGCGCCCGCTGACGATGTTGCCGTGCCGCAGGTCTTGAATGCCGGCGCTGCGCAGTTTGCCCAGTCGCGCGAGCGGCGCTGCGTAGGGCGCGGCGCCAAGCAGCAGTTCGATGCCGTGGCCGGCGACTTCGAGCGGCGCGCCCTGGTGCGGAGTGCCGAGGCACACGAGGTCATTCACGCGCGTCGGCCAGCGCAGGCCGCCACGCTGGATCAGCGTGCCGTGGTGAATGGCGCTGCGCGCCACCAGGCCGCCCATGCTGTGGCCCAGCATCACCAGGCGTTCGATCGGCACGGGCCAGGCGTCGTACAGCCGCTCCATCAGCTGCGCGAGGATGCGGCCGTTGGTCGACACGCTCAGTCCGCTGTTGTAGTGCAGATAGATCGGCGTGTAGCCGAGCTCGCGCGCCAGGGCCTCGCCGTGATCGTGGCCCGCGCGCTGCCAATGCAGGTCGTTCATGCACAGGCCGTGCAGCAGCACCAGCAGTCGCGGCGACGCCGTGACCAGGCGCGCGCGCATCGCCAGGCGCTCGGCCACCAGCTGACGGCCTGCCTGCCGGAACGACATCGGAATCGCCAGCGGGTTGTCGGTGGCCGCGAGGTGGTCGCCCAGCAACCCGTTGAGTGCCGCCACCACCGCTTCGCGCTCGGCGCGCGGCGGCTGGTGCGGGTCGGGTGCGGTCAACGTCGGCCCGAGCCAGCCCAGCAGGGCCTCGGCGCTGCCGCCCACCACGTGCGTGACGCCGCGCACCGTTTCGTAGACGAGGCCGGTGATGCCGCGCGTGTGCTCGTCATCGAGCGGCGACGCGGCGGCGCCGGGCGGGCGAGGCAGGCTCGCGATGCGCGCATGCATCGCTTCCACGAGGCTGATGAGGCCGGCCACCGCGTCGGTGGTCAGGCTGGCGGCGCCGCGCAGATCGGCGGCTTGCAGGAGTGGCTGGGTCACGGGAGAGTGTGGCACAACCTGCGGACACCGCGTGCGGCCGGAACTCCCTCGAACGGGGCGTGGGCCGGCCGCCCGCAGGCGCGGCGGGTGCGCTGCGCGGCGTCGCTTCTGGCCTGGCCGCTGCGCGTGCGGGAGGTGAGGGCGGGGCTCGTCAACGCGCTCCGGTCGGGCGCGAGCCGAAGGGCTTGCGCGCAGCAACGCCGCCAAACGGCGCGCGGTCGCGATCGCCACCGAGCGCCGGCTTTCTCTTGCCGAAGGATTTCTTGCCGAAGCCCGGCGCGGCGCCGAAGCCGGCCTTGCCGAACGGCTTCTGACCGAAGGGCTTGGTCTGCGACTGCGGCGCGGGCCGCTTGGGCTCCAGGCCCGCGACCACGGCCGCGGGGATGCGCTGCGTCGTGAAGCGCTGGATGTGGTGGATCATGCCGGCGTCACGTCGCTCGGCCAGCGTCACCGCCAGGCCCGCGCGGCCCGCGCGGCCGGTGCGGCCGATGCGGTGCACGTAGTCTTCGGCCTTCATCGGCATGCCGTAGTTGATGACGTGGCTGATGGTGGGCACGTCGAGGCCGCGCGCGGCCACGTCGGTGGCCACCAGCACGCGCAGGTCGCGCGTGCGCATGCCCGTCAGCACGCGATTGCGCTGGCGCTGCGGCATGCCGCCGTGCAGCGAGGCCACGCGGTGGCCCATCTCGGCCAGGCGGTCGGCCAGCCGGTCGGCGTCGCGCTGCGTGCTCGTGAAGACCAGCGCCTGGTCGACGTTGCGGTCGGTCAGCAGGTGATCGAGCAGGGCATTCTTGTGCTGCAGGTCGTCAGCCCAGTGCAGGCGCTGCTCGATGTCGGCGTGGGTGTCGGTGTGCGAGCCGACGTCGACGCGCCGCGGGTCGCGCAGCAGCGATTGCGCCAGGCGCCCGACGTGGCCGCCGAACGTGGCGCTGTACATCACGGTCTGACGCTCCTGCGGCAGGGCCTGGGCGATGAACTGGATGTCGTCGATGAAGCCCATGTCGAGCATGCGATCGGCTTCGTCGAGCACCAGCATCTCGACGTTCGACAGCGTGGCCTTGCCGGACTGCATGTGGTCCATCAGGCGGCCGGGCGTGGCGATGAGGATGTCGAGCGCGCCGCTCAGCTGGCGCAGCTGCAGGCCGTAGGGCACGCCGCCGACCACCGTGGCCACGCTCAGGCCGCGCACATGGCGTCCGTAGTTCAGCGCCGCCTTCGAGACCTGGATCGCGAGCTCGCGCGTCGGCACCAGCACCAGCACGCGCGGGCCGCGCGACTGCTCGCGCGCCGGCCGGCGGGACGGCGCACCGTCGGGACCCGGCGCGCCGGACGGCACATCGTCGTGAGCGCGTCGCTGCGCCGCGGCGTGGCGCGCGGCGAGCACGCGGGTCAACGCCGGCAGCACGAAGCTGGCGGTCTTGCCGCTGCCGGTGCTGGACGAGACCATCAGGTCGCGGCCCTCGAGCGCCGGCGGGATCGCACGCTGCTGCACGTCGGTGGCCACGGTGTAGCCGGCGTCACGCACGGCGGCGACCAGGGTTTCGTGCAGGTTCAGGGATTCGAAACTCATCAGACTCTTTCGCAACAGGCGCACGCAACGGCACGCCGAGCGGCCCGAAGAACGGAACGCTGGGGATAAGTCACCGGGAGATCAGCTCGCGTCGAGCACCCGGCAAGAAGCCGGTGCGGCGCTACGGGAACAGTCAGGGCGACGGCATCGCCGCCGACCGCACCGCGTGCGGGGCCACGGCCTTCGAGGGCGCGTGACAGAGGTCAGAGGGGATGAACGAAACGGCTGGAACGCGTCCAGCCGAGAAGCGAAGTATAGCCGAGGCGGTCGTCGGCGCCGCGGTCGCGTTGGGTGACGCGCCACGATGCCCGCGTTGCCCGCCGACGCTCCACCCGTCGCCGCTGTGCCGCGCACGCGCGGCCCGCTCGAACGTAACGATCGTCAGTACAGCCGCACGGCGTCGTCGAAGTACCAGGTGCGCCGGATCTCGATCACGTCGTAGTCGCGCGCCAGCCCGGCCGGGAACGCTTGGTAGTGCTCGTGGGTTTGCACGATGCGCCGGATCGCTTCATCGACTTCCGGCACGCCACTGGAGACCACGAAAGTCACCGACTCCACGGAGCCGTCGCTGCGAATGGCCACCGTCACCATGGGATTCCTGTGAGGCCGCTTCGTCACCTCGCGGACCGTGTCGACCGCGGTGTTGAATTGGATCTTGCGGGCCCACGTCTCCGCGTAGAAGACGAGCTCGGCGTTGGGGTCGGTGCGTCCCCACAGTCGAGCGCGGCGCGCGGTGCTCAGCGACAGCGGCAGCGTGGATTGCTGGCGCGCCGTCGCTTCACGCTTTGCGGCAGCTTCATCCAGCTGGCGCCCGATGGCCCGCAGCGTGGCCTCGCGTCGCGCCGCCTCCGCTTGTTCGGCCTCGAGACGCGCGGCCTCTTGCCGCGCCGTTGCTTGACGTGCAGCTTCCTGGCGATCGCTCTCGATGCGCGCGGCGGCGACGCGCGCCGCTTCTTCGCGACGAGCCGCTTCCAGCCGCGCGGCCTCGGCGCGAGCGGCTTCTTCCTTGCGGGCCGCGGCCTGCTGCTCTGCGGCGGCTCGTGCTGTGGCTTGTCGCGCAGCTTCCTGGCGCTCGGCCTCGAGTCGTGCGGCCTCGGCACGAGCCGCTTCTTCCTTGCGGGCTGCGACCTGCTGCTCTGCGGCCGCTCGTGCTGCGGCCTGTCGCGCAGCTTCCTGGCGCTCGGCGTCGAGTCGTGCGGCCTCGGCACGAGCCGCTTCTTCCTTGCGGGCCGCGGCCTGCTGCTCTGCTTCCGCTCGAGCTGCGGCCTGTCGCGCAGCTTCCTGGCGCTCGGCGTCGAGTCGCGCGGCCTCGGCACGGGCCGCTTCTTCCTTGCGGGCCGCGGCCTGCTGCTCTGCTTCCGCTCGAGCTGCGGCCTGTCGCGCAGCGTCCTGCCGCTCCGCGTCGAGTCGCGCGGCCTCGGCACGAGCAGCTTCCTGACGTGCGGCCTCCTGGCGCTCCGCTTCGAGCTGGGCTGCGACACGCCGCGCACTTTCCTGGCGTTCAGCCTCGACTCGCGCGGCCTCGACTCGCGCGGCCTCGGCCCGAGCGGCCTCCTGCCGCGCGGCCTCAGTGCGTTGCGCCTCGAGTTGCGCCGCGACTCGGCGCGCAGCTTCCTGGCGCTCGGCTTCGACTCGCGCAGTCTCGGCGCGAGCGGCTTCCTGACGCGCGGCCAGCTGACGCTCCGCTTCCGCCTGTGCCGCCACGCGTCGTGCGGCCTCGAGGCGCTCGGCCTCGAGTTGTGCGGCCAGCCGCCGGGCAGCGTCCTGGCGTTCGGTCTCGACCCGCGCGGCCTCGGCGCGAGCGGCTTCTTGACGCGCCGCCTGCTCATGCTCGGCCTCCGCCTGAGCCGCCACGCGTCGTTCAGCCTCCTGACGCTCGGCCTCGAGTTGCGCGGCCACGCGCCGCGCGCTTTCCTGGCGTTCAGCCTCCAGTCGCGCGGCCTCGGCACGCGCGCTTTCCTGGCGCGCGATCTCCTGGCGCGCGATCTCCTGACGCGCGGCCTCCTGACGCGCGGCCTCCTGACGCTCGGCCTCGAGTTGTGCGGCCACGCGGCGTGCCGCCTCCGCGCGCTCGGCCGCGAGCCGCGCGAGCTCTTGTCGCTCGGCCTCCAGGCGTGCACCTTCGACGCGAGCCCTCTCCAGGCGAGCGGCCTCGCGTCGCGCGCCTGCCTCGACCTCCTCCAGATCGCCGCCCTGTGGAGATGCCGGCCGCGCGGTGCGCGGGCTCGACGCGGCCGGATCGAGTGCAACGACCGCCGTTGGCGTTGCAGGCGCAGCAGGCACGACCAGCATCGGGGTCTCGGCCGGCGGCTTCGCCTCGATCACGGCGGGCTGAGGGATCTGAGGCGGCGGTGCCGCGCGATCGGCACCGTTGGTACTCAGCGGCGTTTTCATCGGGGCCGCAGCGTCCGCGCGCGCCACGGCGTTGGGCTTCGGCTTGGCCGGTGGCGCCGGCTTGACGGGGGGCGTCGGCTTGGCGGCGGGCGCGGCGGCAATGGGCGACTCGATCGTGGTGCGCGGCGGCTGCGCAGCGGGCTTGCCGGTCTGCTGCTCGGGTGTGATGCGCGCGGGCGCCGGAACGAGCACGATGCGAATGTCCGGCACTTCGATCCGTTGATCGCGCCACGCGAAGGCACGCCCCGGGAGCCCGAGCCCTTCTGCACCGAGGTTCAGGCTCAGCACGACCGCGTGAATGAGCAGGGAGAACAGCAACCCGACCGTCAAGGGTCTGCGCTCGCGGCTCAGGTATGGGTCCAACCATTGCCAACGCGTGGCGACGCGCGCAGAGGGCTGCGGCGTCGGGTCCGAGAGCGGGGCCCAGGCGGCCCAGGGACGTGGGTCCGGTGCCGGCGGCTCCCCAGGCACGATCGGCTGTGGGGCTGCGAGGTCCACAGGCTGAAGCGTTGCCACATCGGCGACGGGCGTGATCCGCATGCGGGCCATCCGTCGATTCTCACGGGTCCGGGCGAAGCGGTGAAGCCACGCACACCCACCAGAGAGGGGGCGCGACCGCCTCGCCCGGGCCGGCGAGCTCGACAAATGTGGGGGGACCACGTCGTCGGCACGCCGCGCGCTGGCGCGACGCGTCCGACACGGCGGGCTCAATCGCGCAGGATGCGCACCTCGATGCGCTGCAATTGCTTCACGTCGCGCGCGATGCTGCGCTCGTCGCCCGGCACGTGCAGGGCCAACGGTCCGTCCGACGCGGGCAGCGGCGCGACATCGCGTTCGTAGGCCACCATCGCCTCGGTGCCTGCCGCCGTGAGCGTCAGTTCCGGCCACGAGAACACCGTTCGAGTGCCGTCACGCCCGGTGGCGATCACCACGGCCTTGCGCCAGTCGGAGCGGTCGCGCTCGGCCAGCCCCGCCTGCTTGAGCACGTCCATCAGGCGCACGCCGCTCACCTCGGTGAAGGGCCGCTGCTGCTGCGCCACGTCGCCCGCATAGCGCGTGTAGCGATAGGTGGTGTGCGTCGCGCTCGGGAATGCGCGCAACGCCGCCACGTCGAGTGTCATGGCCTGCTTCACGTCACCGGTCACCGTGAGCCCGTCGCCCACCGGCGCAGCGCCGAGCGGCAGGCACAAGCCGACGCCCGCGCCCCAGGCCATCAGCCAGCGGCCGAGGCGTGCAATCGCCGCCGGGGAGCGCAAGCGTGCTGGCATGCTCGCTCAGTACTGCAGCTTCGGGTACCAGTCGGTGCCGCGCCCTTCGGGCGTCAGGTCCAGGATGCTCCAGAGCGAGGCGATGTCGGGCGCGCCGCGCGGGTCCTGTCCGGGGTCGGCCATCTCGCCGGTCATCTCGCCGGCCCAGAACAGCCGCGCGCGATCGCGGTCGCGCCGGTAGACCACGAGCGCCGGATACTCGTTGCCGTCGGCCGTCAGCACGCCGAGGTCCTTCGCGTAGTCGTCGCCGACGGTCTGCACGAAATTCAGATCGCGCCAGCCGCGCTCTTGCGCGAAGGCGTACTGCCGGTCCACCGGTGAGCGCCCCAGCACCTTGAGCGCCACGCGCTGCTTGATGTCGGCGGCATTGCCATTGAGCGCACCGAGCAGGTTGGTGCACATCGGGCACGGGCGCGGGCGCTGCGGCCCGTACATCCAGAAGTAGGTCACCAGCGTGTTCTTGTCGCCGAACAGGTCGAGCAGGCCGACTTCGAAGCCCTGCTCGTCCTTGAACCGGTAGTTCTTGGTGATCACCGGCCCCGGCGGCAACGCGCGGCGTTGCTCGACCAGCCGCGTCATGTGACGACGGAATTCGATCTCTTCGGCCAGCAGCGCCGCGCGCGCGTGGTCGTATTCCGGCGACGCACCGGGAAAGGGCGTGCGGGCCTTGGCGGCGAGCTGTGCAGCGGGCGTCAGTTGAGTGGACATGGCAGGCTCCTGCGAAGACGCGACGTCATCGCGGCATCCGCGATGTCACGCCACGCGCCCGCGCGCGATGCCAACCTTGCGGTACGGGGGCGCGCAGCATTTGCAGCAAGCCACATTCCCGCATCGCCCCAGGGGCGATGGTCGATGAAACGGCGGCGCTCCCGCCGTTCGCGCGTGCTCCTAATCGGCGCAGATGTAGCTCGACGCCACGTTGATGTCGCCGCCGATGAACTTGGACTTCATCGGGTACAGGCAGATCGGCCGCGACTTGGCCACCGGGAACGCGGTGCTGACCGGCGACGAGATGTCGATGCGCGTCGGAGCCACGCCGTTTTCCACCCACTGGGTCAACACGTCGTAGAGCTGTTGCGTCCCATCGGCCGCCGCGCTGCCGGGCAGCGGCGGGTTGGCGTTGGGGTTCGTCGTGCCGTTGCCCAGTCCGTGCGTCATGCCGGGGATCAGATAGAAGCGATAGAAGCGTTGCACGGCATGCAGGCTGCCCATCTCGCGCACCACGCGGTTGTAGTAGCGGATCGAGCCCTGCGGCATGATCAGCACGTCGGCCAGGCCGTGGTACATCAACATCTTGCCGCCCGAGGCCCGGAAGCGGCGCAGGTCGGGATCGTCGGTGTTGATGTGCGCGAACGGCCGTTGCAGCAGCAGGCCGTTGTCGAAGGCGCTGCCCAGCTGCCCGTAGGTCAGATTGAGCCAGCCGTTAGCACCGTTGCCGGTCGGGTTCTGGAACGACGGCGTGGCCAGCGTCGGGTTCTGGTCTTCGAGCGCCACCATGTCGGTGGCGATCGTGAAAGGCGTCGGCACGCCGGCAGGCGTCGATCCGCCGAGCCCGCCGAAGCTCGAGCCGCGCGTCAGGCCGTACCAGAGGTGGTTGCTGTCGAGCGTGTGCTCCCAGCTGTTGTCCACGGCCGGCGAGGGCACCGATCCGTCGCGGGTCTGGCCATACCAGAGCTTGTTCATCGCCTGCGCCTGCGTGGCGTTGACGCAGTTGGCGGTGGGGTTCGTGCCGCCGCTGGCCGTGCACAGCACGCTGGCGTCGCGCGTCGGGTCATAGCGGCACTCCGACGGGTCTTCGATGTAGCCCAGGTGCTGCCCGCCGACCACATCGCAGGCATTGATGGCCGCGTTGCCCAGCAGGTTGAGCTGCGCCGCGGTGAGCGGCACGCCAGCGAGATCGCGCTGGTACACGAGCTGCGGATACAGCTCGTTGGTGATGAAGCGCGTCCAGTTGAAGGCAGGCGCGCCGGCCAGGATGCCGTCGAAATCGTCCGGGTGCACCTGGGCCAGCTTGTGCGCCTGGCGCCCGCCGGTGGAGAAGCCGTCCCAGTAGGCATAGCGCGCCGGCCGCCCGTAGTAGGCCTTGGTCAGCGCCTTGGTCTTCACGGCCATCTCGTGGATGCCGCGCTGCGCGAAGTCGTTCCACAGCACCGTGTTGATCGTGCCGTCGGGGTTCATCGCGAACGATCCGGTGCCGACGGTGTGACCGGTGTCGGTGGTGGCGGAGACCGCGCCTTCGATCGTCGAGGCGACGCGCGGGGACGAGGTCGGCCCGGTGGCCCCGCCGGCGCCGGCCAGCACCGTGATGTTGGTGTGCACGCCGCCGGCCCAGCCGCCGCCGCCGATCACGTGGATGCGGTTGTTCCAGTTGGCGCGCGACGGCAGCCAGACCTCGATGCCGATGCCCGCCGATGTCGACGGCAGCCCCTCCGGGCCCGGATGCCCGGGCCCGACCAGGAGCTTGACCACGCACACGTCGTTGTCTGCCACCGGCGGCGCTGGCGTGGCCGGCGTGCCGGACAGCGCGAGCGGCTCGCCCTTGGTGAAGGCCTTCACGAGCAGCACGGTGGTGTCGCGGTCCGGCCTGAAGCGGTCCTTCATCGTGTCGTCGCAGGCCAGCAGCTTGTCGTGATGGTCGTCGCCGCGCCCATGCCGATGGTCGTCGTCATCGTGGGCGCGCGCGGGCAATGCCGCACCGAGCGTGATCGTCGCCACCACGATGGCCACTGCGGCGAAGAGCGTCTTGCTGCAGGCGGTCGCGAGTTCGTGCTGTCTCATCCACGGGTTCATCTGCACTCCTTTGCATGCCGTTGTCCGGGTTGCCGCGTGCGGCGCATGCACGATAGGTCGTGGCCGCAGCGGGCTCTACCAGAACCGCACCACGCTTGTCGGAACCGTGCTCGACGAGCCCCGGACTTTCCCGGACGCGGCCTAGTCCTCGAACGGATGAGCGAGCGCCGCGCCGCCGAATCGGCCGGCCGGCGTGATGCCGCGTCGCACCTGGCTGGGCGTGACCCCGAGGCGCCGGCGCATCAGCTCGGTCATGTGCGACTGGCTCGAGAAGCCGCACGCCGCCGCGATCGCAGCGATCGGCGTGGTGCGTTCGCGCCGCAGTGACGCCACGGCCGCGTCGATGCGCAGCGCCTCCACGAAGGCGTGCGGCGTGGTGCCGAAACTCGCCTTGAACAGGCGCGCGAAGTGCTGCGGACTCAAGCCCACTTGCGTGGCCATGACCGCCAGCGACAGCTTCGACCCGAGCAGGCTTTGCACCAGCTCGACGACGCGATGCTCCTGTTGCGGACTGAGCCGGCGGCCCGGCACCGGTGCGCTCGAGGCCGGCGCGCAGTAGCGCGCCGACACGATGCCGAGCAACGCCACGCACAGGCCTTGCACGTACAGCCGCCCGTTGGGCAACCCGCTCACAGTTTCCTCGCCGATCTCCAGGGCGAGGCGACTGATGCGATCGTCGAACACCTCGTGGCGGGTTTGCAGCTTGAGCGAATGCTCTCGTCCGTGCGTCAACGCCTCCACATCGCGATCGACGAAATCGATCGCCACGCAGCGCCCGGCAGCACCCTCCCACACCTCGCGATCGAACGTGAGACCCTGCTCGTAGATCTCGATCATGCGCGGCGCCGTGTGCAGCAGGCGCGTCACGCCGCCGCGGCTGTACCAGCGATGCCCGTGGCCCTGTTGGGCGACGAAGATGCGCGGATTGGCATGGAAGTCGTCGCGCAGCTCGGCATGGCTCGGGATCGGCATGACCGTGATCGACAGGCCCGCGGTGCTCGCCGGACAGTGCGCGAGCACCTCGCGCGGCACGTTGGACGTCGGCAGGTCGTGCAGGCTCGAGAACGGCACGCGGAACTTTCGGGCTCGAGAGTCGGCAGCGCAGGCAAGACGCGTGCGCCCGGGCAAGCCGGGGCATTGTGGTCCGAGTCGTATGGCTGTGTGCGGCTCGAACGAATCACCCCGCCGCTGCGCGGGCGCGGCGCCGGGCAGCATTGGACAAGGGGTTCGAAGGTGCTACGCTCGAATTCCCTCGGAGGAGCGGCGCCGTGCTCTGGCTCGTGCGCGCTTCCGGTGGCTCGAAGACTTGCCGTTGGTATTGCAGCGGTCCCAACAAACGACAAGCCACAAAGACCACGTTGTCAGCTGTCAACCGGTTCCAGGAGGTTCTCATGCAACTTCTTAAGCGGCACTTCATCGGCGCGACGCTCCTGTCGATGCTGAGCGTCGGCGCCTTCGCACAGGACAAGGCGGCCAAGCAGGCCGAGATCAAGACCAAGACGAACCAGGCGCTCCAGGACTTCTACAAGGCCGATCCCAAGCTCAAGGGCGAGGTGGCCAAGGCCCCCGGCTACGCCGTGTTCACGACCTATGGTCTCAGCTTCGGATTCGGCGGGGCCGGAGGAAAGGGCGTCGCGCACGACAGCAAGGCCAACAAGGACGTGTACATGAGCATCGCGCAGGCGAGTGCCGGCTTCCAGATCGGGGCCTCCGACACGCTCTATCTCTTCGTGTTCAACGACACCAAGGCGTTGAACCAATTCATCGAAAAGGGTTGGGACGCGTCGGCCGGCGCAGCCGCCGGTGCCGGTGCCGCTGGCAGCGGCGCCACGGCCGGGGCGGGTGCCGGCGCCTTCACGGGTGGCAGGCAGTACGCATTGACCAAGAAGGGCCTGCAGGCCGGCGCCGCGGTCGCGGGCACGAAGGCCTGGAAGGACGA
>Ga0068862_100002933_pt1 | contig 14917 bp, 9 predicted proteins | sample KBSSwiS52_FD_66598 | JGI IMG/M metagenome (GOLD analysis project Ga0068862, IMG submission 66598) | Switchgrass rhizosphere microbial communities from Kellogg Biological Station, Michigan, USA - KBS Switchgrass S5-2 | ecosystem: Host-associated > Plants > Roots > Rhizosphere > Soil ... | reverse complement strand
CTTAGCTTTTTCTCGTGCGGAACCCTCTCACTCATGTTCCAAAAAACAGGAGGTTCAGATGTCACTCAATGGAAAACACGCCCTCATTACCGGAAGCTCTCGTGGAATCGGTCGCGGTATCGCTCTAAAGCTGGCCGAGCAAAAGGTCAACGTCGCCGTTCATTACTTCCAAAATGAGGCTGCAGCAAACGCTACACTCTCAGAAGTTCGGAGGCTGGGAGCGGATGGCTTCATCGTGCAAGGCGACGTCACGAAACCTGCGGAGATAACCGCCATCTTCGATCGAGTTAAATCAGAATTTGGCAAGCTCGATATCTTTGTGGCCAATGCGCGTCCTGAAGCACCTGCTTTTTTTCAAGCGCCAATGGAAATCACTCTTGAGCAATGGGACGCTGCGTTTGATTCGCAGTCGAAGGCGTTTTTGATTGCCGCTCGTGAGGCAGCGAACATAATGCCGGACGGCGGTCGTATCATCGCGCTTACCTATGGTGAAGGAAGCCGCACTGGAGGTTTGCAGCCATGGGTTGGCATGGGCTCTGCAAAAGCAGCACTCGAGTCAATGGTGCGTTACTTCGCGGTTGCACTCGCCAAACGCGGCATCACAGTCAACGCAATTAGTCCCGGATGGACAGAAGACAGCGTGATGAATTCGTTGCCGGACGAGGTCCAAACGCTCATCAGGAATTGGCACAACAGCGGTTGGACTCCTATGAGACGTTTAGGCACTCCTGCGGATGTTGGCGATGTCGTAGTACTGTTTTGTTCAGATCAAGCGAAGTGGATCACCGGCCAGGTGATTTACGCAGATGGCGGCGCATCGTTGATGAATCCCGAGGTGCCTCCGGAGATCCAGATCGGATAAAAAGGGAAATAGGGGAAGAGGGGAAAAGGGAAAGCGGGAATGAAAACCCCTTCTTCCCTTTTCCCCTCTTACCCTCTTCCCCTTTTCCCCTTTTTTCCAAAGATCTCGGAGAGTTCCTGCGGCGGCACGACTTCGAGTTGCTCAAATGTACAGTCCTTAGGCTTTTTGTCGATGCGCCAGCGACGAAACTGCGCCGTGTGTCTGAATCGACTTCCCTGCATGTGATCGTAAGCGACTTCAACAACCAGTTCTGGTCGGACCGGCTCCCACGACATGTCCTTCCCCTGACTCCACCGACTCTGCCCGCCAGGAATACGTCGATCAGCCTCGAGCTCGGATGTGGCCCACTCTTTCCACGGATGATTCTTTAATGCGTCTTTTCTGTAGGGCTTTAGAAACTCAACCAGCTCCTGCCGTTTCTTATCTGTGAAACTTGCACAGACGCCGACGTGATGCAGTTCGCCGCTGTCAAACAAACCCAGCAATAGTGACCCGACCGCAGTTCGCTCGCCCTTCTTATGCCAACGAAAACCAGCGACCACACAATCACACTCGCGTTCGTGTTTCACCTTCAACATCACACGCTTGTTTGATTCGTAGACGCCTGACGTAGGCTTGGCCACTACGCCGTCCAGACCGGCTCCTTCAAACCGCCGAAACCAATCACGCGCGATCTTCATATCGCTTGTCGCCGGCGTCAGATGAACTGGCGACTCAGCCGAAGACAACATCGACTCCAGTTTGCTCCGCCGTTGCTCAAAAGGCGTGTTCCGAAGATCTTTCTTTCCTTCAGCGAGTAGATCGAAGAAGACGACCGAGGCAGGCATTTGCTCCGAAAGCATCTTTACACGCGACGCCGCCGGATGAAGTCGTAGTTGGAGCGCATCGAAATCGAGTGCTCCATCGCGAGCAAGAACGACCTCGCCATCCAGTACGCACTGTTTTGGTAGTTGCTTTTTGAGCGTCTCGACCAGCTCCGGGAAGTACCGGTTCAGGGGTTTCTCATCGCGGCTCTGGATGAAGACTTCGTCGCCATCGCGAAACACAAGCGCGCGAAAACCATCCCACTTCGGTTCAAAAATCCAATTTCCACGCTCAGGTAACTCACTCACACGTTTTGCCAACATGGGAAGAATCGGCGGATTAACAGGAAGATTCATAAGCAGGAGCCTGATGCATCATCTCGCAGAAGTTACAGAAGACGAACTCTCAGTCTTTTGATTCCACGGAGGCGGCGTCACACCGAGCAAGTGCCTCACGAAGAAGTCGTAGCGTTTGTGATCGCCATAAGCAGAGTATTGATCGCCGCGCGCCGCTCCGTGATTCGCGCCCGGCACCACGAGTAGATCGAAGTCTTTGTTGTGTTTGATAAGCTGCTTCACTACCTGCATCGTCGACGATGGATCGACATTCGAATCCATCTCTCCAACAATCAGCAAAAGGTTTCCCTGTAGTCGATACGCATTATCAACGTTCGACGATGCTGAATACTGCGGACCGATTGGCCAGCCCATCCACTGCTCATTCCACCAGATCTTATCCATGCGATTGTCGTGACAGCCGGCATACGATACAGCAGCCTTGTAAAACTCCGGATGAAACAACAATCCACCCATCGAGTTTTGTCCGCCTGCGGAACCTCCGTACAGACCCACGCGCGTGACGTCGTACCACGGGTATTTCGCAGCAACTGCTTTGTGCCACAGGATTCGATCGGGAAAGCCTGCGTCTCCCAGATTCTTCCACGCTATGTCGTGAAAAGCCTTGGAGCGATTCGCTGTTCCCATTCCGTCGATTTGGACCACGATGAATCCTATCTCGGCCTGGGCCATCATCGACGAGTAAGTCAAAAACGATTTAGGTACGAATGAGCCTTGGGGTCCAGCGTAGATGTTTTCGATCACCGGATACTTTTTTCGGGGATCGAAATTGGTTGGTCGGACGATGACGCCCCAGATATCAGTCTTACCGTCGCGACCGGTTGAGGTAAAGACTTCCGGCGCTTGCCAACCGGCCTTGGACAGTTCGCTCGCGTTGCCGCGTTCGACTGTCGTCAAGAGCGAATTATCCGAGACGCGTCGGAGCTCGAGCACAGGCGGGAGATCGAGTCGCGAATAGTTGTCGAAGAAAAACTGACCATCGTTCGAGTAAGCTACGTTGTGGTTCGCCTCCTCAGGCGTGAGCTTCGTGAGACCAGTACCATCGAAATTAATGCGATAGTAGAACGAGAAGTAGGGATCTTTTCCCGGATACATCCCACCAGCGTTGAACCAGATCTGTCGCTTGGCGGCATCGACGCGTTGCACTCCTCGAACAAGCCAGTTTCCACTAGTGATTTGCGTCTTCACTTGGCCCGTCGAGCCGTCGTACAGATAAAGATGGGCCCAGCCGTTGCGCTCCGACATCCAGATGATCTCTTTTCCGTCATCAACGTCGTAACGATACCGCTTACCTGAATCAGCCAGACCGCCATTCGCAGCCCGATAGCTGAAGAAGGTCTTGGGCTCGTCTGAAACAAGAGCGCGCGGTGTTCCACTGGCCGCATCAACTTCGATCACGCGGTACACCTGGTGACCACGTTGATTGTATTCAAACGTGAAGCCGCGACTGTCTTTCCACCACACCGGATTCGAAATCTCGTAAGGATTTGGAAAGAGCTTGTTGTCGATACTGGTTTGCCGTTTGTTAGTGACATCAAACAACACTGGCTGTTCGAGGTCGAGAACATCGCCGGGTTTGGCGTAGACAATTGAAGAGTGTTTTGGCTGCAACTGATCTTCGGGTGACGACTCGACATAATGAACTTCACGTCGATAACCCGGCTTAACTCGATAAGCAGCCAGTTTTGTCGAATCCGGAGACCATGCGATTGACTGTGGATCGTAGTAGTTGCCTTCAGAACCGTCAGTGCTAAGGAAGATCAGATCGCGCGATCCGACTGCGCGCACCGCGACGTTGAAGTTATTTACAACTGCTTCCCACTTCTTGTCGGGTGAAACTATAGGTCCCTGAGGCCTTGGACCTCCGAGTCGTCCAGGATTCTCGACTCTTATGCAGGCAGCGTCGCTGATCGTGCAGCGAACAGCAACTGTGTCGATTGTGGCGTTGAAATTTGCAGCCGCGTCGTCGAAGCGCAGTCCAACCAACTGGAGATCCTGAGGCTTATAAATGTTGCCTGTTAACTTCGAGAGCGCTGCGGCAATCTTCTCGTGATCGAAAGCAGGACGTTTCTGAAGAGTTTGCGCATCGAAGATGACGAACTCAGTCGCTCCATGGGACAGCTTTCGATAAAAGAGGCGGTTGGTGTTGCCAATCCACGTGGCTCCGAGAACGATATCGATGGCGGCAGCTTCGTATCGGGCCTTCAAAGCGGCGGCGCGCTCGTAATCGGCACGCGTGCCTTGCCCGTTCGTTCGTTGAGGACTAATTGTGGTGATCAGAAGGAAAATTAACGTTCCAATAAGATAGGGCTTTCTTTTCATGATTCAATCGCTCACAGTTTTCGAAGGGGTTAGTCTGGAATGTCAGCGGTGAGATTCTTTCAGGAACTTCGACACCTGCCTACTGCTTCACTCCATGACAGAACACTCAACTCAGAACGGGAGCGAAGCGACCGATGTCAACTAACGAGGCGCACACCGTACGTCGACATCGGTCGCTTCGCTCCCGTTCTGAGTTGAGTGTTTACTACCGTTGCGCGACTCATTTTGTCGGTTCGCGCGAGAAACACCGATGGCCTCACATGAGCCGTCAAACCGAATCACATCGACGTAGTCTCTGTTATTTTCCAAAGGAATACAGCGCACTACGCGTCCTGATGTAGATCCGGCCATCAGCAATCGCCGGTGTGGCATACACTTCGTCATCCATTTCATTCACACCCAGCACTTCCCATTCACCCATCGCCTTTAACACCGAAACCTGTCCGCCTTGTCCAATCAGGTAAACCTTATCGTCGGCAGCAACAGGTGAAGCAAAGTACTTATCGATCGCGCCATGAAGTCGGCCTTGCTTGATCACATTGCCGGTCGCTGGATCGAATGAAATCAGAATGCCGCTATCGTTGATCATGTACAGCACGCCTTTGTAGAGCAGCGTCGACGGCACCTGGGGAACTGGTTTTTGATAACGCCAACGTATCGCTGACGCGGTCTGATCTCCCTCGCCTCCCATCCTTATCGCGAGTAGACCATTCTCAGCGGCCATCATCGAGCGAAACACTTCCCAGTCTTTGTCGTTCAACTTCTCATCGCGGTTCATATCAAACGCTTCGAAGGCAGCGGTTAATAGTCGCTCCATTGGGGGGCGACCTTGTCCCGTGGGTAGCTCCGTCTTCGCAATCTGACGATCACTGTCTTTGTCATATTTCGGCAGCGCTTCCTCCCAGGAGATCGTCGCTACCTGTTGACCCGGTTGATTCTGCGGAAAGCCCCAGCCGTTGATGTAGAGATACTCAGAATCATGACTCGCAATTGACTTCATCTCACACGCGAGTCCGCGAACCCACCAAACTCGCTTCCCATCTGCGACCGAGTACGCTGAGAGTTGAAACGATTCCGGGACGATGATCTGCTTTGGACCTTGCCTTGGTTCATAGATGATCGGTGTCGAATATCCTGAAATCACTACAGGCCGATCGACTTTCCAACGGACCTTGCCGCTGTTCTTATCAACGGCGACGAGATAAGAACTTGGGTAATCCTGGTCGACCGGCAAGATCACTTTGTCGTCTACGAGAATTGGCGAAGCTCCAAAGCCGTAGAACATGTTGAATGGACCAAGCGGGAGACTCCAACGCTGTTTGCCCGCGCCGTCAAATGAGACCAGACCAAACTCCTGAAAGAATGCGTAGACATTCGTGCCATCTGTGACTGGACTAGGCGACGCTGGTCCATTCACGTTCTGGAGGCGGCCCTCTCGCGCTTTTGCCACCTCACGTTGCCAAAGTATCTTCCCGCTTTTGCGTTCGAGGGCGATCACAAACAATTTGTGGTTTTGTTCCTTACTATGTGCGGTTACGAAAATTCGATCGCGGGTCAGTACCGGAGAAGAGTGTCCGGGCGGTAGTTCAGTTCGCCAGGCGACGTTCTTCGTTGGTCCAAACTCTGAGGGCAGCGACGTTGTAGCAGATACGCCGGTGCCATTCGGTCCTCGGAACTGGTCCCAATTCTGCGCGAGGACGTTCGAAGGAGATAGAAAAGCAAAGAGAGAAACAGCAAGTAGAAGAATTAGTTTTCGCATGTAAGTCCTTGTGGAGTCGGTTAAAGATTACGGAACGAGCGACGCGGCCTGTCGATTCTAATTGAGGAACATTAAAAAAGAAACGCCAGTCTCTGCGTAACATCTCCGTTCTCGGCGTTCGAAGACGCGGCAATCGGCAATATTTACGCACTGTGATAATCTTGGCGCAACACAACACACTAAAGGAGGACGATATGGCAGACGTAAAGCCAATTCCGGACGGGTATCACTCCGTGACACCCTACTTAGTCATGAACGGCGCGGCAGGCGCAATCGACTTTTATAAAAAAGCGTTCGGCGCTATCGAACTATTCCGCATGCCTCATGGCGATAAAATCGGACATGCCGAGATCAAGATCGGTGATTCACCAATCATGTTGGCCGACGAACAACCGGCAATGGGATATGTTGGACCGCAGGCGTTAGGTGGCACGCCCGTTAGCCTTATGATCTACGTGGAAGATGTAGACACGATCTACAAGAACGCTATTGATGCAGGCGCGACCGAGGTAAAGCCCTTGCAGGATCAGTTCTACGGAGATCGCTCGGGTACGCTGAAAGATCCCTTTGGTCACCTCTGGACAGTGGCCACTCACAAAGAAGACGTCACACCAGAAGAAATGAACAAGCGAATGGCTAAAGCCCACGGCGCTTGATTCTCTACCAGATTGCGTAAGGGCGGCACTTAGAGCCGCCCTTTTGGGAGTGCGGTGACTTGTCACCGCTTTTTTTGCAGCGGCTGCAACTCACTTGATAAAAAGCGGTGACAAGTCACCGCACTCCAAATCGCCTAATTGGAGCGCCTTCCCAGCGCTTCGATCTCCGCCAACAATTGTCGTGCATTCGGCTCGATAGACCGATCGAGTTCAATCGACTTGGCCAATTCTACACTCGCATCTGGCAGGTCACCCTTTTGCTTGAGCAACACACCAAGGGCAAAGCGGTATTTCGCATTAGCAGGGCGAAGGTTTACAGCTGTACGCATCGCGGCTTCCGCATGGGCAATCTGCCCCACGCGCATAGCCGCCAAGCCATAAAAAAGGTATTGGTCCGGGGCGCTTGGATTGATTGAAATGGCCTGGCCCAGGTATCTAGTCGCTTCGGCATATGCGCCAATCGTGTAGTAGGAGTGTCCGAGGTTGTAAAGGCTCTGCCAGTTATTGGGGTCTCGAGCCAACACCTTTTGGGATAAAGCAATGGCTTGGTCAACATCACCCAAAGACTTTACCGTCGCTGCAAGATTGTTGATGGCGAGATTGTTCCGAGGGGCAACAGCTGCTCCGTGTGTGTATAGCGCGAGATCGTTTTTCCACATTGGGAGCTGTATCACCGTTTCCAATGCCCATCCTGCACCCATGATGAGCAAAATGGCCAAGGCCAGCCGTTTGTATTTGGAATAAGTTCTGATTACGTGAAAGAACGCCACTGATAAAACGATGCAAAAGCCAACAGACGACAAATAGAGATAACGGTCGTGCACTATCTCGCCAAACTTAAGCAATGATAGGTTCAACGAAGGCAGAATCGGAACGAGCACCCAGCAACCTAAAAACATAACCTGCTTCGAGCGCCTTCCGAGAATAACGAAAACGCTAGCAACAACTATCAGTCCAACCAGAGGTCCCCAAAACAGCCAGCCACCTGAAACGTACGTGTTGTCGTAGAACGCGCTGAGAGGGAGTGGCCAAATAAGATGGCTGAGATCAAACCAGAGCACAGATGGAATCGTGGATGCGATCGTTGTTGCCGATAGTTGAGTAAGTTTGTGTCCAAGCTCACCGAGGACCCGAAATCGCACAAAAAGATAGACGATTGTCACTATCAGATACGGAAGCATTGTGAGGAATATTGACGTTAATCTTGTTCGAGTACTTGCTTGCGACTTTGGTTGGCCCACAAGCAGCTCGTAACAAATAACCATGGGCAAGAAAACAATCGCGGTTTCTTTCGTAAGAATAGCGAGCGAAAAGAACAACAACGATAGAAGCAATGGTTGGTGAAAGAATCTGCGTCGATTCTTCTCCGAGCTTTCCTCCGTAACTTCATTTGTTGACTTGATGTCGAGGTACAGAAGTATAGAGGCAACAAAGAAGACGGTCATGAGCGGATCTGTAACGCCGCTGATCCAAGCGACCGACTCGATGTGAACCGGATGAATACCAAACAAGAAGGCAGCGGTTGTGGCGACGAACTGATCTGACGTTAGCCGCCGAGCCAACACAAAAACCAGCCATGTGGCTAACAAATGAACGATAAGGTTAGTTGCGTGCCATCCGGCTGGTGAAAGGCCGAATAGTTTGTAGTTAACAAGTAACCAGAGCGAGAACACAGGGCGATAGTAGAGAGGCGCGGCGCCCGGGTCTATGTTTGCCCAAACATGCTTCGTAAAGTATTCGGGTATGTAAGCCGTGCTGTTGATTGCGGGGTTGAGCACAATCTGACTGTTGTCGTCGTAAGCGAAGTCGTACCTGAGACAGCTCACATAGACGAGAGCTGTTGAGAGTAATACAAACAGCAAAAGAGTCTTCTGAGATTTCAGATCGAGGCTCATAGTTATGAGGGTATTGATGACAAATTGAGGACGGGGTTAACCCAATGCAAGGGACTGATAACTGGGGTGTTCAGAGTAGTAGGACCTGAAGTGACGCTAGACAGCGTGTGGAGTGATTACATTCAGTTGGAAAAATAACTTACGCGCGCAACGGCTTTTTGAGGGTACCTTAATTGAATTCCTTGTTCAAGTACTTTTCTTAGTCAGTACTTTTCTTAGTCAGACGAGCGATACAACCGCTGCAGCAACGAAGCTATCGCTTGCTATTCGGGTATCCGACCAGTTGAAAGAAACTTCCAGCGTTTCGTACCGCGGCAACTCGCCTCGTAGTTGTCCTGTATCAACTTCGGCATCTCGCCGGGAATGACATTGGAGATTGAAATCACTGCAGCCTTCGATGAGCTGCTCGGAAATCCTGACGCGCATGAATCTTCCACGACGGTGCCGAAATCTTTAATTACATTTCGGCGTGCGTTTTGAAAACTCACCAACGCCGCGGTTTCAGTTAGGGTTCCCTGACTCATGTCTCCCGTTGTCATTAACAACTCATTAATGCCGTCGCTGTTGAGATCCGTCATAAGCACGATGCCGTTTCCGAAATCGTTGTCGAAATCAGCGATCAGTTGTTGGCCCGAGAAGATTGCCACTCGCTTTGTGCCGAAGTTATCAGCGTGTGAAGCGTTGCACTCGCTTACGGAAATCACGTAAGCGATCTGCGTTTGTCCGGCGGCGGTGAAGCTGCCGGTGGCTACGTCGGAAATCGAAGGAACTATTTGTCCGGCGTTACGAGCGGCGGTGAGCGGATCGGCGGCGCTACTAGTATCAATGTCTTGATTGCACCTCTCAGCATCCCTTAGATATTTCCGGAAGACCTTACTAAGTACGGCACGCTCAGTTGCTTTGGTAATTTTCGGCGTGGGCCGGACGTCTGATGTGCGGAAGTCAACCAGCGTCTGCTTTTCTTTTTTGAACTGCTGGGAAGCAATGGTTGTTAGGGCCAGCAAAAGTATTAAAAGGATTTTCATCGTCGGGGCGTTCCTGTCGTTTTGAGATGGGCAGTCGTCTTAGGTTTGAAGTTTTGGGATTCAATGACGAAAGTCTAATTTCAGTGCCGGGATGTTAGTCACATCCTGACGTGGCCGCAAGCCGCTGTTAATATAGGTGGACTAAAGATCGTTTCGTTATATAGTTTCTCACAAACGGGCACGGCTGCGCCGACCACTACTTCGATTTAGGAACACGCCATGAAAACCACCATCACCCTTTTTGCCCTGGCACTACTGAACCTAGTGCTCGTCAACGGAACGTACAAAGCACCGGCCATCGATCTTCAACCGTGCGACGTCGCGGGCATCAGAGAGAAAGTGAAATGCGGAACTCTCGAAGTGTTTGAGAATCGCGCAACTAAGACGGGGCGCAAGATAAATCTCAAGATCGTGGTAGCTCCAGCGACCGGGCCAAACCGAAAAAGTGATCCGCTCTTCTACATTCCAGGTGGGCCCGGTTCTTCTGCGACGGAAGATGCACCAGGTGTCGTGAGCCAATTCGCCAAAGTTCGCGAGCAACGCGATCTCGTGTTTGTAGACCAGCGCGGCACAGGCGGTTCGCACCCGCTCGATTGCACGTTCTACGATCAAAACGATCCGCAAACTGTTTTCGGAAGTTTTTTTCCAATCAGTGACGTCAAGAAGTGTCGGCAGGAACTTGAAGGCAAAGCTGATCTCACGCTCTACACGACACCCATTGCGATGGACGATCTCGATGAAGCCAGAGGCGCTCTGGGTTATGACCAGATAAACATCTTCGGTGGTTCGTACGGCACGCGCGCGTCGCTTGTGTATCTAAAGCGTCATCCGAAAACGGTCCGGACAATTACGTTGCAAGGCGTGGTGCCGTCTGGCGATTACGTACCCTTCGATTTCGCCCAACGGAGTGAACGCGCGCTTCAGGGAGTGATCGACGACTGTGCTGCCGACTCAGCTTGCAAAGGTGCTTTTCCGAATTTACGCGCCGAGCTGAAGACTATGCTCGATCGATTGCTGCAGGGACCGGTTGAAGTTGAAATCAACACAAACATTCCGACAGGACCAGGATCAAATAACACGCCGCGTATGACGAAAATGAAACTCTCTCGCGATGTCGCAGCCGAAGCGATTCGTTACATGCTTTACAGCGCGGGCTCGGCAACGAGAGTGCCATTGGTCATACATCAAGCTGCCGCGGGGGAGTTCTCGCCACTCGCACAATTCGCGTTTCGTTATCGGATGACTCTGGTCGCCAGTGGTAGCAACGGCATGTATCTTTCAGTGACCTGTGCGGAAGATCTACCTTGGTTCAAGCGGGCTGATGCAGAGAAGCTGGCGGCCAATACTCTTCTCGGTGACTACCGTGTACAGCAACAACTTGCGGCTTGCGAGCTTTGGCCGCGTGCGAGACTCGACCCCAACTACGCGGCTCGTAGTTCAGCTCCAGTCCTGATGCTCACAGGTCAGTGGGATCCGGTAACGCCGCCTTCGAATGCCGAGAATGCAGCGAGGTACTTACCGAACAGCTTCCAGATCGTTGTTCCTCAAGCGGGCCATGGATTCGGCGGAGTAGATGGTATTCAGTGCGTGCAGGGTTTGATCGCTCAGTTCATCGATGAAGGAACCACAAAGAATCTCAACCCCGCTTGCGTGAAAGATATAAAGCGAAGGCCTTTCGTATTGAAGTGAACGACTTATCATTTACGTCAGTCACCAGCCTGTGGTATGAATACCCGCGCCCCAAACGGGATCGGGAAAAGAACACATCCATTGAGGATGGTTTGTGGCTCTTTCTCGTGCGGAAAAACCCCCGACTCACCGTTCTAACTCAGTCTTTTCAGGTACTCACCTGAGTCAACTTGTGCGCTGGATTGTCTTTCGAGCGGCAGGCTCGAATGGCGTTCCGGTTTAGATCTCGATTTAAACAAAACACACCCTTGGAACCCGGAGGTTTTATGAACGAAGATCGTTTGCATCCAAACCGTCGCAAGTTTCTAAGCCAAGTAAGCGTCGCCGGCGCAGCAACGCTGGCCGCTGGCGTGGTTGGCGTTGAGCCTTTGCTTAAAACAGCTCGTTCCGCTGCTCAAGCCGCCCCGACGAATTCCAATCAAAGAGCAAACGCTTGCGCCAGGATTCGGCGTGACGCTGCGCAGAGTGGTATCCAATCCACGCCTCAAAACCTGCAGCATCCATCCAACACAGATGAGAACTTGTATCCAAACAAACTCGGTAGTTATTCAAAAGGACTACCTCATAACAACGACGGCACAGTTGATATCGCTGCTTACAATGCTTTACTGACAGCAATAAACAGCGGGTCCCCGGCTGACTTCGACGCGATCCCCCTGGGTGGCGGCCGGAAATTAACGAATCCGCAAGCCGGACTCGCTTTCGACATGGAAGGCCCGGATGCGCACGCGCTCGTTCAGCCACCCGCTCCAGCATTTGCCAGTCGTGAACAAGCTGCTGAGATCGCTGAGAACTACTGGATGGCAATTCTTCGCGACGTGCCCTACGCACAGTACTCGGTTCACCCGGCTGCGAGTGCGGCGGCAAATGATCTAACGCTGTTCGGCTCCGACTTCAAAGGACCCAAATCGGGAGGCGCAGTTACAACCGGAACACTCTTCAGAGGTCTAACCCCGGGAGACACTGCTGGTCCCTACCTCTCTCAGTTTTTCTATCAGCCGTGCAACTTCGGAGCAAACAAACTAGAACAGAAGATCACGACGACGATGCCTTTCATCGATTACATGACCTCGTTTTCCGATTGGCTTTCTATTCAGCGTGGGTTTGCACCTGCGAGTGGAGACGTGTTTGATCCCACACCGCGCTACATGCGTATGGGTCGCGACATAGGTCAATGGGTTCACATCGATGTTTTGTTCCAAGGTTACTTCCAGGCGTTTCTTGTTCTAGCCGGAGCCGGCGCACCGTTCGACGGCGGGAATCCTTACACTGGGAATCCGACGCAAATTGGATTTGGCACATTTGGTGGTCCACATATCGCAACGCTCCTGTGCGAAGTGTCGACTCGCGCATTGAAGGCGGTTTGGTATCAAAAATGGTTTGTGCATCGTAGATTGCGTCCGGAAGTGCACGCAGAGCGTGTCGATCGAACTCTCTACCATGGCGCGGGCTATCCTGTTCACGCTGAGATTCTGAATTCGCTTTCCAGTCCAACGCGGCTTGGCGGGTACATGCCTCTTCCAGGTAATGCACTCTTGCCGATGGCCTTTCCGGAAGGGTCGCCAACACACCCGGCGTATGGCGCAGGTCACGCAACGGTGGCAGGAGCCTGTGTGACGATTCTGAAGGCATGGTTCGACGAGGCAACAACACTCGCGAGCATTGGCCTCAATCCAGTGCAACCAACTGACGACGGAACTCTGCTTGTACCGTATGCCGGATCGGATGCTGGGACTCTGGCTGTCGGTGGCGAACTGAACAAGATTGCTTCAAACGTCGCGATGGGAAGGAACACTGCGGGAGTACACTGGCGTTCAGACGCGACTCAATCGCTCCTGTTGGGTGAGAACATCGCAATTGGAATTCTGCAAGAGGCGCGCGCGTGCTACAACGAAGTTTTCAATGGGTTCAGTCTGACGAAGTTTGACGGAACCACGATTACGGTTTAGCAAAGAGTCAGCAGTAGATTTTGTCAGCCGCAGATTTTCGCAGATTCATACAGATCAGAATTCAAAAGCTTAGAACTTAGAGCGCTAGTGCTGATCTGTTTCGTCTGTGAATATCTGCGGCTGATTTCTGTGTAGGAAATCGTATGGTTATGGCCGAGATAGGCCACGAGCGTTCGAAAATGAGTAATAGCTAACTACTGCGATTATCTAGTAATTCGATGATCATTCGCGCGAATCGACGAAAACTACGCGTGATCATCCAAATTCTTCCTCAAATCTCAGCTTATCAAGAACTGGGGCATACACATTGCTCTTGTCTTAAGCAAAACAACACGAGTTCGCGTCGAAACAAGAGTTCGCGGGGTCGATTACCGGGCAAAAGGGGATAAGCGATGAGAGAGATCAAAGTCTGGCCGCATCTGACGATTATTGCGGTCATCTGTGCAGTGGCTGCCGGCGTGGGTGTCGGCTTATGGATGAAGGGGAATCGAACCGCTTCTGATGAGTCAGTTTTGACTGCCGGTCGAATTCAGAGGGTCGATGGCGACGTTTCCGTCAGCGCGCTGACGAACAACGCCTCAGAACAATTACAGTGGAGCGATGCAGCTGCGAACACACCGTTCTCCGCCGGCGATCGAATTTACACAAACGATAACTCACAAGCGAGTCTGGCTTTCAGCGGTCGAAATTTTGCACGACTCCAGCCAAACACATCGTTGGACGTCCTATCAATGGATCGCCGCCGTACACAGTTGGCGCTGCGTGATGGGTCAGCAATGTTCGACGTTGGATATCTCGAGCCGGGTCAGGTCTTTGAAGTTGGGACGCCTTATGGCGCCGTAGACTTCAACGAGCCGGGACTTTATGACGTTGGCATCGGTGATAACGGCAATGTCATTGTCTCCGCGCTGAGCGGCCTTGCCCAGGTTGTGGGTCTAGGCGGCACTGGCCAGATCAGCAAAGGGGAGATGCTTACTTTGCTCGGGCAAACCGCGGCGGAGATCGCGCTATCAAGAATCAACGGCCGCGATGCAGGGTATCTCGTTGATGATTACTATAGCTATCAGTATCCGCAGTCTTACGACGGACGCTACTCGGATTACAACACGTATGTGAACGATCCTTATTACTTCGATCCATATCGGAGAAACATTAGTTATCAGTACGCCAGTCCGTCCATTCCCGGGCTGAATGATCTCGACTATTACGGCGACTGGCAAAATGTGAACGGCTATGGCTACGCGTGGACGCCGCGCGTGAGCAGTGGTTGGTCACCTTACCAGCAAGGCTATTGGACCAATGATTATCCGTATGGTCCAACGTGGGTGTCGAGTGAACCGTGGGGCTACGCGCCGTATCACTACGGACGCTGGGCCTCTGTGGGCGACCGTTGGTATTGGGTGCCTGATGGGGTGAACACTACACCGACATATTCACCGGCGCTCGTTGGCTTTATTCCAAACCAGAACGAAATCGGCTGGGTACCGCTGGCGCCTGGTGATCCATATGTCGCTCGTTACTACGATGAAGGTTGGAATCCCTATTACTTATCCCGACAGGATCTTTATCAGCAGCATCTCGTAAATCTCGGCGTGCCGGG
>Ga0068862_100002925_pt1 | contig 14931 bp, 14 predicted proteins | sample KBSSwiS52_FD_66598 | JGI IMG/M metagenome (GOLD analysis project Ga0068862, IMG submission 66598) | Switchgrass rhizosphere microbial communities from Kellogg Biological Station, Michigan, USA - KBS Switchgrass S5-2 | ecosystem: Host-associated > Plants > Roots > Rhizosphere > Soil ... | reverse complement strand
CCGATGCCCAGCTCACCGGCGTGCTCGGGCGGCTGTTTGCGGTCGCCGAGGCCTATCCCGAGCTCAAGGCCAACACCAATTTCCTCCAGCTGCAGGACCAGTTGGCGAATATCGAGGGTGAGCTGCAGAGCTCGCGCCGCTATTACAACGCGACCGTCCGCGATTTGAATTCGTCGATCCAGAGCTTTCCCGCTGTGCTCGTGGCCAAGCCGCTCGGGTTTGGCGAAGAGCCCTTCTACCAGGACGACGATCCGGCGATCCAAAGCGCGCCAAAGGTGTCGTTCAACCCTCCGGCCGCCTGATCATGCATGCCTTGCGGCGGGCGCTTTCTGCCCTCCTCTTGTTCGCGACGCCGGCCGCGGCGCACGCCGATGAGCGCATCCTCCATTTTTGGAGCGACGTTCAGATTCAGCCGGATTCGTCGCTTGAGGTCGCCGAAACCATCGACATCCGCGCCGAGAATGACGCGATCAAACACGGTATCTACCGCGACTTCCCGACCCGCTACCGCGGCCCGCACGGCAGCCAGGTCCGGGTCGGTTTTACGTTCGAGAATGCGACGCTCGACGGCCAGCCGGTTACCGCGTCGGCGAGTCCGTTCAACAACGGCTTCCGGATCAAGATCGGCGATGCCGACAAAACCGTCGCGGTCGGCGACCACCGTTACGTCATCCGTTATCGCACAACGCGTCAAATCGGCCGCTTCAAGGCTTATGACGAGCTGTATTGGAACGCGACCGGGAACGGCTGGATCTTCCCGATCGACGCCGCCGAGGCGCGCATCCGTCTGCCCAAAGCAGTCACGCTCGGCCAGCGCGCAAGCTATACCGGACCCCAGGGTGCGACCGGGTCGAACGCCAAAGTCGCGGAAGAGAAGCCCGGCGTTATCAGCTTCGTGACGACGCAACCGCTGGGTCCGTACGAAGGGCTTACGGTCGCCGTCGCCTTCCCCAAGGGCGTCGTCGCCGAAGCTAACCAAAGCAGCCAGCTCGGCTGGTGGTTCGCCGATTACGGGCCTTATCTCGCCGGTGGCCTGTCGCTGCTCGGTCTATGCGGTTTCTTCTATGCCGCGTGGCAGCGCGCCGGTCGCGATCCGCGTGCTGGAACGGTTGTGCCTTTGTTCTCACCGCCCGACGATCTGTCTCCCGCGGGGATGCGCTATTTGACCAAGCTGACGTCCGACAATCGCACTTTCGCCGCGGCGTTGGTCGACATGGGCGTGCGTGGCCACATCCGAATGATGGAGGAAGACGGCGGCTGGTTCTCGCGCGACAAGACCAGGATCGAACGCATGGCCGGTGCCGAACCGCTTCCACCCGACGAGGAAGCGGCGCTGCGCAATCTCGTTTCGAGCGGCGAATCAATCGTGATGGAGCAGAAGAATCACACGAAATTCGCGGCCGCTAAGAACGGCTTGGCCGAGGTTTTGAAGGATAGTTACGAAGGCAAGCTGTTCAACCGCAACTACGGTTGGGCAGCGGCCGGGCTACTGCTGTTCTTCGCCGGCATCTGGATCACTGCGGCGGCCGTGGTTGCCGCGACCGACGGGGCCGAAATCTGGCAGATCGGCGCGACCCTGGGCGCGATTGCGGTCGCCGCCTTGCTGGCGGTGGTGATCCACGGTTCGTCCGCGGTCGGCAAATGCCTGTTTTCGGTGATTGCCGTGGGTGCGCTTGCGGTCGCCGTTTCGCTGGGCTTTCCGATCTTCGCCGACGCGGTCAACAGCGGCTGGGTGTTGCCGCTGGCGGTCCCGGCGCTCGCCCTGCCCTTGGTGATTTCGGCTTTCTGGTGGATTTCAGCCCCGACCGTCGCGGGCCGCGCGGTGCTCGACCGGATCGCGGGCTTCAAGCAGTACCTTTCGATTACCGAGGGTGAGCGGCTCGACCGCATGACCGTGCCCACCGACACGCCCCAGATTTTCGAGCGCTATCTCCCCTATGCGATCGCGCTCGGGGTCGAGAATCGCTGGGCCGAGCGGTTTGCCGGAATCCTCGCCGCGGCGCAGGCTCAGGGCCAGCAGGGCTTTGCCTGGTATGCCGGCACCCAGCATCCGTGGAGTGACCCCACTGGCTTTGCCGACAGCATGGGTTCGTCGCTGGCCAGCGCGATCAGCTCCGCTTCGACCGCGCCAGGATCGAGCAGCGGCTCGGGCGGCGGGGGATCGTCAGGTGGTGGCGGTGGCGGTGGCGGGGGCGGCGGCTGGTAGCGTTCAGGCCGGGCGCATCCAGAAGGTTTGAGGCTTGTCGCGGTAGGTTCCGTCGGGCTGGCGAACAAATCCGAGCCGACCAGCAAGCTTCATGGAAGGGTCGTTCCCCGGAGAGATTAGCGCCCAGATCGGAAGCTTACCGAAGTTCTGATCAAACCAGCCCAACATGGCGTCGCACGCTTCGCGGCCAAGGCCCTGTCCTTGAGCTTCGGTGGCGAGGATCCAGCCCATTTCAACTTGTCCGGCGATCGGCGGCTCGCATTCACGGAGAAAATCGAAAAAGCCGCCGTGCCCAATCGCTCGATCGTCTTCGCCGCGAGCGATGGCCCACATGCCGATTCCCGTTAGCGCCCAAAGGGCGGAACCTGCGAGCATGCGGCGCCATGTATCCTCGCAGCCGCTCGGCCCGCCGACATGTTCGCTCGCTTCCGCATCCCCGAAAAACGTCAGGAAATAGTCGAGGTCGCGGAGCTCAAAGGCGCGCAGAATCAGACGATCCGTTACGATCCGCGGAGCGGTCGTGAAACGGAGTGCGGGATCGTGGAATGGCTGCATCGAGGATGCAGCCGTCCGGTTACTTCTTGCCGAGCGAGAGGCCGCCGAAGCGCTTGTTGAAGCGCGCGACCTGGCCGCCGGTGTCAAGCATGCTCGACTTGCCACCGGTCCACGCCGGATGAACCGACGGATCGATGTCGAGGTGGAGGGTGTCCCCTTCCTTGCCCCAGGTCGACCGGGTCTGGAACTTGGTCCCGTCGGTCATCTCGACCATGATCGTGTGATAATCGGGATGAATCTCGGACTTCATGTGTAATTTCCTTGGCTTAGCCGCTGGTTTCCGACCAGCAGCCGAAGGTTGAGCGGCGCCTTTATAGGGTGAGGCCAAAAGTTGCAACTTGGGCGGGTCAGGCCGGCTGCGGTTCGGTCCCCTGGCGAAGCGCCGGAATGGCCCGCTCGAGCAAAGCGAATCCGCCGAACAACATCGCCGAATAGAACAGGTCGCCGACCACCGTGTTCTGGAAGAATGGGATCGCGGCGACATAGCAAGCGGCGAGGCCCGCGGGGGTCAACGGATAGAAGCCGCTGAACAGCCACATGCCGAAGTTGGTGAGGACGAAAAACGTCACCGAACCGGCCAGTGCCGCGGCCACAATCCTGAGACTGCTGCGGCGCGACGAAAGCCACCAGCCGATCACCACCACCAGCGCCGTAGTCGCGTAGACGAACGCCATGCCGTGATAGAAACCGAGGACCAGGTCGCTCAGCAGCAACGCCGCCAGCGGCGCGACAAAGGCGACGCTACGCCGGCCGAGATAGGCGCCGCTGAACAGCGCCATCGCGCCGATCGGCGTGAAATTGGGAGGATGCGGGACCAGCCGCAGGGCGGCGGCGCCGACAATGGCGATCAGGATGGCGAGCAGGCGGGCGTGATTGACGGTCATGGCCGCCTGCATAATGCCGACGGTTCCAATTTGACAGCCCGTCAGCCTCTACCCTACCGCGACCAGCGACCAGGGTGCCGCCCACGAACGCAAGTTCGACCGGGGGCGGTTCAAAGGGAAGCCGGTGAGAATCCGGCGCTGTGCCCGCAACTGTAAAGCCAGTTTCGACTGGCGAAGTCAGGAACCTGCCTTGGTCGGTCGTCCGTTTCCCTGGCCGGGACCAGCCGTGGAGCGTGGGGCCGGCGCTGTCGTGAGGCAGCGCATCCCTCTGTGACGACATGTTCGTCAACAGGAGGATTCCCATGCCCATACCCATCGCCGATACCAATCAGATCGTCATTACCGCGTCGCGTGCTCCCGAGCAGGAGGCGAAGACGCCCGCCAGCGTCACCATCATCGACCAGCAAAGGATCGAACGGCTCGATGAGCCGGTCCTCAGCGCCTTGCTCCGCCTGACCCCGTCGGCGGCGGTCGCAACCTCGGGCCCGGCCGGATCGCTGACCGAAATTCGCATTCGCGGCGCTGAAGCGAATCACACCCTGTTGTTTGTCGATGGTATCAAGATCGACGATCCGGCCTCCGGCGACACGCCGCGGTACGAGATCCTCAACGCCGACCTGGCCTCGCGGATCGAAGTCGTGCGCGGGCCCCAGTCGGCCTTGTGGGGATCGGAAGCGATCGGCGGCGTGATCGCCGTCAACGGCGTCGACGACGTCCCCGGTGCGCGCGCCAGCACCGAAGCCGGCTCGTTTGGAATGATCCGGGCCAGCGCATCCGGCGCGGTGACGACGAGCAGCGCCGGGATCGCCGGAGCGATCGGTTTCCAACGCGCGACCGGCATCAACAGTGTCGCCGGGCCGGGCGACAAGGACGGCTATCGCAACCTCTCGGGCCGGCTGCGCGGAACCTGGCACCCGCGCGCCGATATCGAACTCGGCGCCTCGGCGCTGGCGCTGACCGGCCGCGACCAGTTCGACGGGTTCGATTTCCTGACCGGCGCCCATGCCGACACCCTCGACAGTAGCCGCAATCGTCTGGCCGCCGGGCGGATCTGGGGCGCGATCGGAACCGATTCGTCACCGTGGCGAGCACAGGTCGCTGGCACGCTGCTTGGATCATCGAACAAGAACTATCTCGATGACATTCAGCAGAACCGCACGCGGGGGTCCCGCCGCAACCTATCGGCCCAGCTCGAACGCCGTTTCACCACCGGCGCGGTGGCCCATCGCCTGATTGTCGCCGGGGAAACCGAGCGCGAGACGTTCCATGCCCGCGACACGGCATTCGGCGGGTTCACCACCCAGGACCGCACACGGAGCCACGAATCGATCACCGCCGAGTGGCGCGGCGATGCGAAGTGGATTGCCGGCGACGTCGCGGTGCGGCGCGACATGTTCAACCGCTTCCGCGACGCAACCAGTCTGCGCGCCTCTTTGCTTGGCCAGCTCGGCGGCGGATTTTCGCTCACCGGCTCCTATGCGGAAGGGATCGCCCAGCCGACGTTCTTCGACCTGTACGGCTTCTTCCCCGGGAATTTCGTCGGCAATCCGGACCTTAGACCGGAAAGCTCGCGCGGTTTCGAAGTCGCCTTACGCTATCGCCGGGGAGCCGTCGGAGCATCGCTGACCGGCTACCGGCAGCGACTGCACGACGAGATCGTCAACAACGCGACCTTCACCAGCGTGCTCAACGCCCCGGGCAGCAGCCGGCGGTCGGGCATCGAGGCGACGGTCGATTGGAAGCTCGGCGAGGCGCTGCGGCTGTCGGCCAATTACGCTTATCTCAAGGCGACGCAGCCCGACCCGGTGACGGGCGAGCGAGCAACCGAAACGCGACGACCGAAGCATAGCGGCTCACTCGCGGCAGACGGTTCGATCGGACGCTTCACCTACGGCGCATCCCTTGCCTATGTTGGCAAGCATCTCGACAATCGGGATACCTTCCCGTTCGATCGCGTCACACTTGGGTCGTATTGGCTGGCCGATGCGCGCGTCGCCTACGCGGTCGTCCCGGGGGTCGAGCTGTTCGCGCGAGGGGCAAACCTGCTCGATCAGCATTATCAGGATGTCTTCAGCTACCGCACCGAAGGTCGCGGGTTGTTCGCTGGAATCAGGCTGGCGGATCGGCGATCATCGCCGTGAACTCGCATTCGGTGGCGATTTCGCCGTCGAGCATCGCGCGGCCCTTGAACTTGCAGACCCGCGAGCGCTTCTGGAGAAATTCGACTTCGAGCCGGAGCAACACGCCCGGCTCGACCGGCTTACGGAATTTCACCCCGTCGATGGACATGAAATAGACCAGCTTGCCGGAGCCGGCGAGGCCGAGGCTCTCGACCGCGAGCACGCCCGCGGCCTGGGCGAGCGCTTCAACCTGGAGCACGCCGGGCATGATCGGCCGGCCCGGAAAATGCCCCTGGAAGAATTCCTCGTTGATCGACACCGCCTTGATCGCGACGATGCCCTTGTCCGGGTCGAGGCTTTCGACCCGGTCGACGAGCAACATCGGATAGCGGTGGGGCAGCGCCGCCATCACCCGCTTGATATCAAGCGGGCCGATGACGGCGCCATCCGTGGTTTCGTTCACCGGCTCGCGGGCTGCGCTTGCTGCGGCATCGGCGCGACGCTGATGGTCGTCAGCAGCGAGTTGAGCTGGGCGATAACCTGTGCGGTCACATCGAGGCCCGCCGTGTGCGCCAGCGTATTGTCTTCCTCGAGCATGAGGTTGGCGCCGCGCTGAGTCATCACCGCTTTGACCGCCGGATCGAGCTTTTCCTTGATCTGACGGAGGATGTTGACGTTGATCGACTGCAGCCGGGTCTGGGTCGTTTCCAGTTCCTGCTGGGCGGCCTGCGCCTTGGTCTCGAAGGCCTTGATCCGGGCCTGGAGCGCGGCGTCGGGGGCCTTACCCTGGAGCGCGTTGACCGCGGTCTGGATCGATTGACGCTCGGGCCCGAGCTGGTTGTTAAGCGTCGTGCGACGGGTGTCGAACGCGGTTGCCTGGCTGCGCAGCGAGGCCGCCGCCGTCTTGCACGCGTTGCATTCGTTCGCCGCGCGGTTCGAATCGACCACCAGGATGATCGGCGCGGGCGGCTGCTGCGCGAGCGCGGCGGTGGGAGCGAGCAAAGAGGCCGCAACGGCCCCCGAAATCAGGAGATATTTCATCAGAATTGGGTCCCTACGTTGAAGCTGAACAATTTGGTGTCATCGCCCTTCTGTTTGAGAAGAGCCTTGGCAATATCGAGCCGGAGAGGCCCGAATGGCGAAGTCCAGTTGACGCCGACGCCGATCGACAGGCGCGGCTTGCCCGAGCCGCCGAGGAAGAGCTCCTTGCGGCCGCCGGTGATATTGTAGAGCGCCGGATCGCACGGTGCGTCGTTGGTCGCCAGACCGTCGCCCAGATCCTGAACGCAGATCGCGCCGGTCCCGGACTTGGGCGTACCGACTTGCAAGATGTTGGTCAGTTCCGGCTGCTTGATCATCCACAACGAGCCGACATCGATGAATGCCGACGGCCGCAGGCCGACGCTCTTGAGCCCGGAACTGGTCGGGAATTCGAGCTCGAGCCGGCCCATGTAATAAGCCCGGCCGCCCAGCGCGTCGGTAATCTGCCCCTGGTCGGTCGCCAGGGTTGGCGCCAGGCAGGCGGCATCGTTGCATTGATAAGGCACGCTCTGGATTCGCGGACCAATGCCGCGGATGTCGAAGCCGCGCAGCTGCGGCCCGAAAAAGCGGTCGGTCAGTCGGATCGCGTCGCGCCCTGCCCCCGGCGATTTCTGGAGCGGCAGGATATAGCCGCCCTCGGCATGGGCGGAGAACACCCAGCCGCCGCCAAAGCCCCGGTATTTGGTCGCGTCGGCGCGGGTTCGGACATAGCGAACGTCGCCGCCGAGCCCGGCGAAATCCTGGGACAGCACCATGCGTTGGCCGCGGGTCGGGCGAATGCCGTCGGTATTGTCGAAGATCGCGGAATAACCGACCAGCGAGGTTAGTCGGGAACCGATTTCATCGCACAGATAGCGTCCGGCCAGGCGCGGGCTGCACTCGGTAATGCCGTCGCCGTTGAGATCCTCGTAGAATGAGGTCTTGTCGAGCGAGATTTTGTCCTGAGTCAGTGTGTAGCGCACACCGAAGCTGGTGAATTCGGTGACCGGGAAGCCCGTTCTCAGGCCGCCGCCGGTGCTGGTTTGCGAGTAAGTTGTGTTGCGGCTGCCGTTGGTATCGAAGTTGAAGCTGCGATAGTCGCGGCGGAAGATCGATCCGCCGAGCAGGATCGGCTTGTCGAGGAAATAGGGTTCGACGAAGCCCAGCTCGACCGACTTGGCGTAGCGCGACCAGTTGACGCTGGCGTTGAGCTCCTGGCCCTTGCCCATGAAATTGTTCTGCGCGACGGCAAGCTGGACGACGAACCGTTCGAGGCTCGAATAGCCGCCTGACAGTGACAGCTGGCCGGTCGCTTTCTCTTCGACGTTGACGCCGAGCACGACCCGGTCAGGCGCCGAGCCCTCGGTCTGCTTGATCTCGAGCTTGTCCTGGAAGAAGCCGAGGCTCTGGATACGGTCCTGGCTGCGCTTGAGCTTGATCGCGTTGAAGGCATCGCCTTCGTTGACTCGGAACTCGCGCCGGATGACCTTGTCGCGAGTGACGGTATTGCCGGTGATGTCGATCCGCTCGACATAGACGCGCGGGGTCTCGCCGACCTTGAACGTGATGTTCATCAACCGCTTTTCGGAATCGCGATCGTAAGCCGGGTTGATGTCGGCGAACGCATAACCGAGGTTACCGGCCGCTTCGTTAAGGCCGGTCACCGAATCCTCGACCAGTTTGGCGTTAAACCAACCGCCCGGCTTGATCGTGGTCACCAGGCTGCGGACCTTCGCCGACGGGAAATCGCGCAGCGCGCTGTCCGCCTCGACGGTACCGAACTTGTAGCGCGGGCCTTCCTCGACAACGTAGGTGATTACGAAATCGCGGCGATCGGGCGTCAGTTCGGCAAGCGCCGAGACGACCCGGAAATCGGCATAGCCCTGGGTCAAATAGAAGGCGCGCAGCTTTTGCTGGTCGGCGGCAAGGCGGTCGGGATCGTAGGTGTCGTTCGACTTGAGCATGCCGAGGAGCCCGCCGGCCTCCTTGGTGTACATCTCCTTACGGATGCGCTCGTCGGCGAACTCCTTGTTGCCGATGACATTGATCCGCCGCACCTTGGCGAGATCGCCTTCGTAGATTTCGAACACGACATCGACGCGGTTCTGATCAAGCTGGACGATCTTCGGCTCGACCCGCGCGGCGAAGCGGCCCTGGCGGCGGTAAAGCTCGAGGATCCGCTCGACGTCGGAACGAGCGCCCGACCGGGTAAAAATCTGCCGCGGGGCAAGCTTGATCTCGGGCAGGATCTTGTCGTCCTTGAGGCGCTTGTTGCCGTCGAGGACAATGCGGTTGATGACCGGGTTTTCCTTGACCGCGATGACCAAATCGCCGGTCTCGCCGCCAGCGATGGTGACGTCGGCGAAAAGCTGGGTCGCGTAGAGGTCCTTGAGCGCTTGATCGAGCGATTCGGCGGTATAGGTCTGGCCCGGCGCAAGGTTCGCATATTGGCGAATCGTCTCGGGCTCGAGGCGCTGGTTGCCACGTACGGCGATCGACCGGATTATCCGGGTGGCGGGAGCAGCTACCGGCGCAGGCGCAGGCGCCGGGGCAAGCTGATCCGGTGCCGGCGCATCCTGCGCGAGCACCGGGGCAGCCCAGCCCCCAATCATCGTTCCGACGAGGAGAGCGGCGCTCGCGCGCCGTTTGATACCAATCGTTCCTGAAATCACGCGTCCCCGCCTTGTGCACTGAAGATTCGGCCGCCCCTCAGCCGTCACGCCCTTACTCCTGCCCCTGCCCGAAGCTACCTAGCCAATCAAGCGTTGAAGGCCGTCCCACAGTCCAAGCGAGCCGAGATCGTTGATGGTCACGAACACCATCAACGCGAGAATGAGCGCGAGACCGCCGCGGAATGCCCAATCCAGCGCCTGCGCGCTGAGTGGGCGGCGCCGGACCGCCTCGATCGCATAGAAGAAAAGATGACCTCCATCCAGCATGGGGACTGGCAAGAGGTTGATGAATCCGAGATTAATTGAAAGCAAGGCGAGCAAGCCAACGAACGGCAGCGGACCCTGTGCCGCCCCTTCCCCGGCGATTTGCGCAATCTTGATCGGCCCGCCCAATTGTTTGGGCGAGACGCGCCCTTTGATCAGCTGCCCGATCCCGTCGACGATCGAACGCGTCATCCGCGCGGTATAATCGACCGCCATCGGCACCGCCTCGAGGACGGGCGCGCGCTCGCGGACTTCCATCCGCGGATAAACCCCGAGCAGCCCGCGCCGGATCGGCTGGCCCGTCGTGTCCTTGATCACGTCCGGTTTGAGCGTGGCCTGGACCAGGTGCGTGCTGTGATCGCGCTCGAAGACAACGGTGACCGTCTCATCTGGCCGGACGGCGACGGTACGAAAAATATCATCGAACGTCGGCGTCGATAGGCCGGCAACCGAAAGGATGCGGTCGCCCGGTTGGAGTCCCGCGATAGCGGCGGCGCTGTTCGGCTGGACCTTGCTGATGACGTTGGTCACCGGCCTGCCGACAAAGGTGAAAAAGGCAGCGAGAATGACGATCGCCAGGAGGAAATTCGCGGCCGGCCCGGCAAGCACGATAAGGAATCGTTGCCACACAGGCCGCAGCTGGAATGCCCGGTCGCGGAGATGTTCGGGAATGGTTTCGAGATCGGCTGGCGTACTCGCCGGGCCCATGTCACCGATGAATTTGACGTAGCCGCCAAGCGGCAGCCACGCGACTTTCCACCGCGTCCCCTGCTTGTCGGTCCAGCCGAACACCTCGGGCCCGAAGCCGATCGAGAAGACTTCCGCCGGAACCTTGAACAGGCGCGCGACGAAATAGTGGCCGAGCTCGTGGAAGAACACGAGCGGTCCGAGCGCGCAGCCGAATGCGACGAGGATGAGCCACAACGGAGGGTGAGCGAACATCATTGGCAAACCGCCTGCATCGCATCCGCAACGCGCCGGCGCGTCAATCGGTCAATTTCGAGCACGTCGGCGATGGATTGCGGTGCGGATTGAACATTTTCGTCCAACGCTCTCGCGACGATCCCGGCAATTTCCGGAAAAGCGATGTCGCCGGCGAGGAAGCTGGCGACCGACACTTCGTTGGCAGCGTTGAGCACGATCGGCGCCGAGCCTCCGGCCTCGAGCGCATCGCGCGCCAGTTTCAACGCCGGAAAGCGTTCAACATCAGGGGCTTCGAAGTCGAGGCGAGCGACCGCCAGCAAATCGAGCCGCTGCGCCGGGGTCGGCATCCGCTCGGGCCAGGCCAAAGCATATGCAATCGGGATCCGCATGTCGGGGCTGCCGAGTTGAGCGAGCACCGACCCATCGACAAACTCGACGAGTGAATGAATCACCGACTGCGGATGGATGACGATGTCGATCCGGTCCGGGGCCAGGCCGAACAAATAATGCGCCTCGATCAATTCGAGGCCCTTGTTCATCAGCGTCGCCGAATCGACCGAAATCTTTACGCCCATCGACCAATTGGGGTGAGCGACTGCCTGGGCCGGGGTCGCCGCGGCGATGGTCTCGGCGGTCGCGGTGCGGAACGGGCCGCCGCTCGCGGTCAGGATGATTTTTGAGACATCTTCGGTGCGGCTGCACGCAATGCATTGAAAAATAGCGTTATGTTCGCTGTCGACGGGAAGCAAAGTCGCGCCGCTTGCGGTCGCCGCCTTGGTCATCAGTGCGCCGGCCGTGACCAGTGCCTCCTTGTTGGCGAGCGCGACGGTTTTGCCTGCCTCGACAGCCGCCATGACTGGGCCGAGCCCGGCACAGCCGACAATCGCCGCGATCACCAGCTCGGCCTCCCCCGCGGCCGCTTCAACCAGGGCCTCCTGCCCCGCGGCAGCACGGCAATCGGTTCCGGCGAGACCCGCCTGCAGCTCCGGCAACCGCGCCTCATCAGCGACCACGGCGAGCTTCGCGCCGGTGCGGCGAGCAATGTCGGCCAGCGCGGCGGCATTGGTCGCGGCGGTCACCGCAACCACGTCGAAGCGCTCGGGATTGCGTTCGACCAGGTCGAGCGTCGACGTGCCCACCGAGCCGGTGGCGCCGAGGATGGCGAGCTTGCGCGTCACGCCAGCCCCACTAGCTGCGCGAGCGCGGCAAGGACAGCGACCGGGACCAACCCGTCGAGGCGGTCGAGCACGCCGCCGTGGCCGGGCAGCCAGGTTCCGGAGTCCTTCACGTCCGCCTTTCGCTTCATCCAGCTTTCGAACAGGTCCCCGCCCTGTGCGCATGCGGCGAAGATCGGGGCGAGCACGATCAGCGCATGATTGAGGTCACGGTAAAGCACCCAGGCACCGCCGAGCAGGGTTGCCGCGGCGACCCCGCCATAAAGGCCGGCGATGGTCTTGTTCGGGCTGATCGCGGGCGCGAGCTTCTTCTTTCCCAGGGCGCGGCCGACGAAGTAGGCGCCAATGTCGGTCGCCCAGGTGACGATGAACACCCACAGAAGGAGGTTGAGCCGACTATCGTCCCAACCCCGGACCCACAGCAAGGCGACGGCGGGCAAGAGGCAGTAAATGAAACCGCCGACCGCCCAACCAAGGCCCCAGCTGCGCGTCATCTGACGCCACTCGTAATACATCACGGTAACGATCGCCGCGACGAAGATGGCGAACAGCCCGCCGCCCTCGACCGCCGCGCCCAGCGCTACGACGATCATGATCACGCCGGACATGATGCGGACGAGCAAATCGTTCATCGGGCACCGAAGCGGCGTTGGCGGCTGGCGAACTGGTCGAGGGCGTCGGTAAAGGCCCGTTCGTCAAAATCAGGCCACAGCGTATCGACGAACAACAGCTCGGCGTACGCCGCCTGCCACAACAGGAAGTTGGACAGCCGCACCTCGCCCGAGGTGCGGATTAGAAGATCGAGGTCCGGTAAATCGCGCGTCTGCAGTTGCTCACCGAGCACTTGCTCGTCGATCGTCCCGGGATCGACCTCTCCGGAGACCGCCTTGGCAGCGAGGGCACGGGCGGCCGCAGCGATTTCCGCGCGCGAGCCGTAGTTGAGGGCGACGACGAGCGTTAGCCGGGTGTTGCCGGCGGTGCGCGCGACCGCCGTTTCGAGTCGGCTGACGAGGTCCGCACCGAAGGCCGAATAATCGCCGATCAGCTTGAGCCGGACGCCCTCTTTCATCAGGCGATCGAGTTCACGCTCGAGATAGAAACGCATCAGCGCGGTGAGATCGGAGACCTCGCCCTCGCTGCGGCGCCAATTCTCGGACGAGAAGGCGTAGAGCGTCAGGACCTCGACGCCGTGATCGGCGGCGGCCTGGAGCGCGCGTTTGACCGCTTCAGCGCCGGCGCGATGTCCGGCGACCCGCGGCAACCCGCGCGCCTCAGCCCAGCGGCCATTGCCGTCCATGATGATTGCGACGTGGCGCGGGACGGTGCTGGCGCCGGCCGTGGCGGCCTGTCCGGCTCCCTCGGGAGCGGCGTGACTCACTTGCCGAGGATTTCCGTTTCCTTGGTCTCAGCGAGCTGATCGATCTCTTTGATCGTGTCGTCGGTGAGCTTCTGCACCTCGTGCTCAAGCCGCTTGCGCTCGTCCTCGCTGATCTCGTGCTTTTTCTCGTCGGTCTTGAGATGGTCCATCCCGTCGCGGCGGACATTGCGGACGGCGATCCGCGCTTTCTCGGCATATTGGCCGACCAGCTTGGCCAGTTCCTTGCGGCGCTCTTCGGTCAGCTCGGGGATCGGCAGCCGGATGACCTGGCCGTCGACGATCGGATTGATGCCGAGGCCCGCGTTGCGGATCGCTTTTTCCACCGGCTGGACGTTCGAGCGATCCCACACCTGCACCGACAGCAGCCGCGCCTCGGGGGTCGACACCGTCGCCACCTGGTTGAGCGGCATGTTGGCGCCGTAAACTTCGACATGGACCGGATCGAGCAAAGCTGTCGAGGCGCGGCCCGTGCGCAGGCCGCCAAGATCGTGGCGCAACGCTTCGAGCGCGCCGTGCATCCGGCGGTTGAGGTCAGCGGTACTGATGCTGGTAGTCATCGATCACTCTCCACTTTGGACGACGGTCGCGATGCCACGCCCGGCAAGCACTTCGGCAAGGTTGCCGGGCTGGCGGATGTTGAACACGACGATCGGAATGCCATTGTCGCGGCACAAGGCGACAGCGGCGGCGTCCATGACCTTGAGGTCGTCGCCGAGCACCTTGTTAAAGTTCAATGTTTCGTAGCGCTTGGCCCCAGCGACCTTCTTCGGGTCGGCGTCATAGACACCGTCGACGCTGGTGCCCTTGAACAAGGCGTCACAGCCCATTTCGGCGGCGCGCAGCGCGGCCGCGGTGTCGGTCGTGAAATAAGGATTTCCGGTGCCGGCGGCGAACAGGACGATGCGCCCCTTTTCCATGTGTCGCAGGGCGCGGCGGCGGATGTAGGGCTCGCACACGCTCGACATCGGGATCGCGGATTGGACGCGGGTATCGACGCCGAGCCGCTCGAGCGCGTTCTGCAGCGCCAGCGCGTTCATCACGGTTGCGAGCATCCCCATGTAATCGGCTGTCGCGCGGTCGAAACCCTTGGCGGCGGCGGCCATGCCGCGGAAGATGTTGCCGCCACCGACGACCAGACACAGCTCATGCCCATGCGCCTTGGCCGCGGCGATTTCACCGGCGAGGCCGTTAGCGGCTTCGGGGTCGATGCCGAATTGGCCCTGCCCCATCAATGCCTCGCCCGAGAGCTTGACCAAGATGCGGTTGAAGCGCGGGCGGGTCATGCGGTCCGATTGTCCTCAAGATGTAACAAGGGCGGCCACGCTTTATGGCGCAGCCGCCCTGTTGCCAACTGCTAAGCAGCGGTTGTGAGTTTAAGCGACCGGTTCGGGCTTGGTCCCGGCAGCGGCAGCGACTTCGGCGGCGAAGTCGCTTTCCTTCTTCTCGATGCCCTCGCCAAGCTGGAAGCGGACGAAGCCGGCTAGCTTGATTGCGGTCCCGGCATCCTTCGCCGCGGCCGCGACGACCTCGGCCACCGGAGTCTTGTTGTCCATCACGAACAACTGGGTGGTCAGCGCATGCTCCTTGCGGAACTTGGCCAGGCCGCCCTCGACCATTTTCTCGACGATCGCCTGCGGCTTGCCGCTTTCCTTGGCCTTTTCCAGCGCGATGCCACGCTCGCGCTCGATCAGGTCGGCGGAGAGATCCTCGCTGGTCAGCGCCAGCGGGTGCGC
>Ga0068862_100002924_pt1 | contig 14931 bp, 12 predicted proteins | sample KBSSwiS52_FD_66598 | JGI IMG/M metagenome (GOLD analysis project Ga0068862, IMG submission 66598) | Switchgrass rhizosphere microbial communities from Kellogg Biological Station, Michigan, USA - KBS Switchgrass S5-2 | ecosystem: Host-associated > Plants > Roots > Rhizosphere > Soil ... | reverse complement strand
CAGAGCAGGCCCGCGCCAGAGCAGGCCCGCGCCAGAGCAGGCCCGCGTCAGAGCAGGCCCGCGTCAGAGCAGGCCCGCGCCAGAGCAGGCCCGCGCCAGAGCAGGCCCGCGTCAGAGCAGGCCCGCGCCAGCGCAGGCCCGCGTCAGCGCAGGCCGGCGTCAGCGCAGGCCGGCGCCAGAGCAGGCCGGCGTCGGAGCGGGGCCGCCGTCAGCGCAGGTCCGCGCCGGAGGCTGGCCGCGCCAGCGAGGTCCGTGCGGAGTTAGGTCGCGCCGGCTGCGGCGAAGCAGTCGCTGACCAGCTTCTGGGCTTCATCGATGAGCCGGGCGAGGTGGTCCTTGCCTTTGAAGCTCTCGGCGTAGATTTTGTAGATCTCCTCGGTGCCTGAGGGACGGGCGGCGAACCAACCGTGCTCGGTCAGGACCTTGAGGCCGTCGATGGGGGCGCCGTTGCCGGGCGCCTTGCTCAACACCTGGGTGATTTTCTCACCGGCGAGCTCCTTGGATTTCACCTGCTCCGGGGCCAGCTTCTTGAGCACTGCTTTCTGGGCCTTCGAGGCCGGCGCGTCAACACGCTCGAACACAGGCTCACCAAACTCCTCGGTCAGCGCGCGATAGGCCTCGCCGGGATCACGGCCCGTGCGGGCAGTCATTTCGGCCGACAGGAGGCCAGGGATCAGGCCGTCCTTGTCAGTGCTCCATACGCTGCCATCAAACTGCAGGAATGTGGCGCCCGCACTCTCTTCACCGCCAAAGCCGAGCGAACCATCGACGAGGCCGTTTACAAACCATTTGAATCCAACGGGCACCTCGTACAGCCGACGGCCCATCTTGGCGGTCACGCGGTCGATCATCTGGCTGCTGACGGCGGTCTTGCCAACCCCGGTATCGCTCTTCCACTTCGGCCGGTTCTTGTACAGGTAGTCGATGGCCACCGACAGATACTGATTCGGCTGCATGAGCCCCACACTGCGGGTCACGATGCCATGCCGGTCATGATCCGTATCGCAGGCGAATGCAACATCAAACCGATCCTTCAGGTGGATCAGGCTCTGCATCGCATAGGGCGATGAGGGATCCATGCGGATCTTGCCGTCCCAGTCCACGGTCATGAAGCGGAAGGTCGGATCGACTTCCGTGTTCAGGACCTTCAGATTCAGCTTGTAGCGTTCCGCGATGGCCGGCCAGTAGTGCACGCCTGCGCCGCCCAGGGGATCGACTGCTATCGCGAGGTTGGAAGCACGGATAGCATCGAAGTCGATGATGTTGGCGAGGTCGGTTACGTAGGTGTTGATAAAGCTGTAACGATGCGTCGTTGACGCCTTCACCGCCTTGTCGAAGGTGATGCGCTTGACGCCATCGAGACCGGCTTTGAGCAGCTCGTTGGCGCGGTTTTGGATCCAACCGGTCACGTCGGTGTCAGCGGGGCCGCCGTTGGGCGGGTTGTACTTGAAGCCTCCGTCCATCGGGGGATTGTGGGATGGTGTGACGACAATGCCGTCAGCGAGACCACTCTTGCGCCCGCGGTTGTAGACGATGATTGCGTGCGACAATGCAGGGGTGGGTGTGTACTCGTCGTTTTCCGCAAGCATCACCTCAACACCATTGGCAGCGAGCACTTCGAGCGCGCTTGCCTGAGCGGCCGGCGAAACTGCATGGGTGTCTATACCGAGGAACAGAGGGCCATCGATACCCTTTGACTTGCGGTACTCGCAGATCGCCTGGCTGATGGCCAGAACGTGCCACTCGTTGAAGGCTCGATCGAAGGCCGAGCCGCGGTGGCCTGAGGTTCCGAACGACACCTGCTGCGCGGGAATGATCCCGTCGGGCTGCAGCGAGAAATAATCCGTCAGCAACTGCGGGATGTTGGTCAGGAGGCTGGCCGGCGCGGGTTTACCCGCCAGCGGGTTGACTTTGGCCACCGGATTTTCCTTAGACATACTCATTTTGCCCCGGAGAGATGTGAGACGTTGGTTGTGGCGAGATCACCGATCTTCTCGAGGGTGATATCCGCCGCCGGATACGCGGAGATGTTGGCCAGGTCCAGTGCATAGTGGCCCTGGCGCACGAAAATGGTTGTGAGCTTCGAGCCCCAGACTTTCTTCATGGCATCCAACAAGCGCAACTTGTCATCCACCATGACGTAATGCTTCGCCGGGTAATGGCGCTCAACCGCATCGAGCATCTGCTCCTTGTGCAGATAGATCATCACGCGGCCTTCAAATGCATCCCACAATCCGGAGCGCATCACTTTGCGCGGTTGGAACACGACATCGCCGTCCGAAAGGATCGCCGTGGGACCGACGCGATGGCAGTGGGAAATCGCCTTCAGCGCCCCGGGAAACAGCCGGCTCTCAAACGGGTAGTCGATGAGGAATGCTGACATCCGCAGCAGTTGCGGGTCGTCCGGGATCTCCATGCGATAGCGCTGCAGGGCACCGAGATAATCGGCATAGCCCAACTCGGAGCGCAGCGTCTCGAAGATCTTCCAATAGCGCTCGCGCGCCGACTGGCCGAACTCGGCTTCCAGATGCCGGCTCAGATCGGCTGACAAAGCATCATTGTTGAAAAGGGTATTGTCGACATCAAACAGAAAAACCGTGTCCTGGTGGCCCGGCATTGCCTTTACCTTCGTGTGAACCAAACGAGTCATCTTGCGTTTAAGGATGAAGCGCCACTATGAGCGCAACCGTGGACCGACCTTCCGATTACCATAAATCGATTGCGGCCACCATCAACCTGAGGGAGTGCCTATGACGATGAGCAGCCGCGCAGCCAGAGTGGTAGCAATTTCCATGCTGGCGCTCACACTCGGCGGATGCATTGTGGCGGCCGCACCGCCGCCGCGCCGCTACTATGCTGGACCCGCGGTTGTGGTAGCCCCACCGCCGGTCCGAGTAGAAACGTACGGACCACCCCCGGAGCGCGGCTACGTTTGGGCGAGCGGTTATTGGCGGTGGGAAGGCGGCCAGCACGTGTGGATTCCCGGCCACTGGGAGCATCCGCATCCGCATGAGCGATGGGTGCCGCACCATTGGGTGCATGAGCGCGATGGCTGGTACCTGGTTGAGGGTCACTGGGAGCGTCGCTGAGCAATCGCGTAGCGGGGTCGTGCATAGCCAGCCGCCGCCGGCCAACAACCGGCGGCACTCGCATGCGGTGACGTGCCTGCTCTGCGTTGAGCATGCCGCAACACGTGCCCTACCGGCGACGTTTTGCGGGGTCCGACAAGCGCTGCCCAGGTGCTTTGCGGCATAATCCATTACCCGTGTAGCGGCTGAGCCAGATGAGTAGCGTTCGCAACGGTATGCGTCGTGCCGTTGTAATCCCATACATTCTTGGATTCATCTTCCTTTGCGTAGGGATTAGCGCTGATGCGGCCACACCTGCAATTCAGGCTCTCGACCCGTCCATCACAGACGCAACCATCTCCGAAGTTACCAGCGGGTCGCTCGACGGGAAGTTCACATCCGCGACCGGTAAAGAGCAGGCATCGCGCGGCGATGTGATCTGGTTGCGCGTTCCCGCGGCCGACTCGCCCGGGGCGACTGCCAATCCGGTCATCGTTGTGCATGCAGGGATGTTGCACGGGGTTCAGGTGTATGCGGCCCGCACCGGCCAGGTCATTGCGCCAGTTTCCAGAATTCCAGAGTTTGCTGGCGCTCGGGACACCGCATTCCTGTTGCCGCCGGCCACATCGCCGACAGCAGTTGCAGACCCAGCGACCACGCCGTCGGCCCTGTACATACGCATATCGCCACCTGGTGCCGGCTACGGGACGCCCCGGGTATTAACATCCACCCTCAATGACTTCTTGAGTGAGGGCGCTACCCGCACGCGGATGATCACGCTGGCCTTTGGGGCATTGGCGGCGATGGCTGTGGCCTCCTTTCTGTTCTGGCTCGTGCTCAGAGAAAGAGCCTTCATCCTTTATTCCACTCTCTTCCTATTACAGGCGCTTTATGTAGCGTACTTCTCGGGGCAGGGATTTGAGTGGCCATGGCTGTCGGTTGCGGCACCGCTCACTCATTACACGTGGAATGTATTGTCAGCGCTCAGCGGGGCGGCGGCTTGTCTGTTTGTGCGCGACATTGCCGACCTCCGGCGCGTCATGCCCCACGCCTATACGGTGTTTGGCTGGCTTGCCGGCGCATTCGTCCTGCTGACGTTCGCCAATCTCATCAAGCTGGTCGGGTTTGAGGATGCCGTCAATAACTTCGGGAATATTCTGTTCCTGGGGTCTGCGGTGTACACGCTCGTCGTGGCTTTCATAGCGTGGCGCCGAGGCAGCCGGCCGGCCGGTTGGTTTCTGCTTGCGTGGACGCTGTTGGAGGCATTCACGATCGCGACAACCATGCGCCTGTTGTTGAATGCCAGCGCTGAGCACGACAATGTGGTCTACCTGGGGCTACCGTTATCGATGGTGGCGGCGTCGCTGCTGATTGCGCTGGGAATTGCGGATCGGCTGCGCGAGCAGCGGCGGGCGCTTTCGGAGGCCGAGCGGCATGCTCAGATTGATGCACTGACGGGCGTGCTCAACCGACGCTCGCTGGTCGAGCGGCTTCACGCCGCTTGCGCACGTGCCCAGGCGCGCGGGTTGCCTATTTCGCTGTTGTTTATCGACCTGGATCATTTCAAGGAAATCAACGACTCATTCGGGCACCAGGCGGGGGATGACTGCCTGCGCGCCATCATCCCGCCTATTCAGGCGGAGCTGCGGCAGTCGGATGTGATTGGGCGGTATGGCGGTGAGGAGTTTGTTGTCATTCTGAGCAGCGCTGATACGGCTGCGGCGCATCCGATTGCACAGCGCATTCTGGAGAGAGTGGCCAGCGTGCGGGTTGAAGGATATGGGGAGCCTATCGGGCTCACCTGCAGTATCGGGGTTGCCACCAGCGATTTGTTGGGGGTGTGGGGTGAGCACCTGATCGCGCAGGCTGACGCGGCGGTGTATCAAGCCAAGCGGTCGGGGCGCAATCGGGTGCAGGTGGCGATGGCCGCCTGAGCGGCGCGCTCGGCACCGGCCGCCCAACGCTGCCAACGCCGGCCCAACGCGCTGCCGACGCCGGCCCAACCCGCTGCCGACGCCGGCCCAACGCGCTGCCGACGCCAGCCCAACGCGGTGCCGACGCCAGCCCAACGCGGTGCCGACGCCGGCTCATCGGGCAGAGCCTGTCACAACAGCTGACTCAACAGCGTGCGCGCCGATACCACCGTGGGGTCGGTTTGGGCGAAACAGTCGACGCCGGAAAATGAGCCGTTCATCACGAGGTGGAACGCATGCTTCGCGCGGGTGATGCGTTGGAAATAGCCCAACACCGGCGGTGGCACACCACCCCGGGGCGCCTCGCCTGCGACGGCGACGAGGAACCACGGGCGGCGGTCGCGCAAGACTAGGAAGTCAACTTCCCGGTGCAGCTTGTCCCGCACGTATCGCAATTCGAACCGGCCTAATCCAAGGTCGGTCCACCCTTCCACCGACTTCAACAAGTGGCACGCGATCATTGTCCGCATGCGCGCGGTCGGATCGAGGACCGCGGACCAGTCACGTAGGAACCATCTGGGTTCTTTGCGGAGAGCTTTGGGTACGCCCGCAAACCACGGGCGCACGCAAAAGCCGTACTGGAGGTCAACCAACAGCTCGACCCAGCGCGTCATGGTGTCAACCGACACACCCAAGTGGCGGCTGAGATCCGAGTAGCTGAGCGGCTTGGCCGAACTGTCCGACAATAACAGCGCGAGCATCTGCATCAAGGCGGGATCTCGCACCGAGGCCAGCCTGGGTAGATCGTGCCCGGTCAACTCCGACTGTCGGCGGTCGTGCCAGCGTTGGGTGAACTTCGCATCGCGTTTGCGAAACGGCTCGGGAAATCCGCCATGCTCGAGCAACGCCACCCAGTCCTCATCGCTGATGTGACCGGGCGCCCCGATCGGCGAGGCGGCCGGCACCCGCCGGGCGCACTCGCCCACAGTCCAGGGATTGATGCGTACCAACGCCGCGTGCGCCGGCAGCTTGCTCTTGAAACACAGCAACGTAACGACAACACGCGCACGCTCGCCGTAGCGGGCAGTGAACCTCCGTAGAAATCCCTTCCAGTTGCGGTGCCCGTGAAAGTTATCGAAAACAACCGTAACTTCGCGCTCGCGCGCACGGCCGAGTTCCAGCGCCCGGGCGACGGCTTCCGGACCTTTGAGGATGATGAGGCGGTGGGACGGATCATCCCAATCCATGTAGTGCGGCGACAGCGCCTTGCAGGAGGTTGTCTTGCCGATCTGGGAAGGACCACTAACGAACGCGGTGCGAGAACGCGGCAGCCGCTCCCGCAACATCAGATCGTGTAACCGCGCCGACTCGCGCAACCGCTGGGCTCCCCCGCCGTTTTCAGGACCATTTTACGATTCGGTCGAAAAAGGTCCACGGCAATGGAGCACAAACCGCTGCTGCGACCCACCCGTGCCGGAGGCTCCAACGCAACACCTTGCTCCGACGAGCGAAAAATTTTCCATGGAGGATCCGGCGGCCGCCCTGCTCGCCGGGCCGGCGTTGGATTGTGATTCGATCGGTATCGCGCCGGATGTCACAATCGCCAGCGCTCCGCTCACGGCAATCCAACTCGCCACAACACATTGATTTTAAAAGGGAATTCTTTATGACAACGGTGGCCAGAAGACGGCGCTGGAAGCGTCGGGGGAATCCAGCCCAGGCAACTATCCAGGCCGGCCGGAGCGCAGGCAGGGTCCAGGATGACAATTTAAAACACTGAAGGTTCACCACCGAAAGGGGTACACGAGCGTCGCTTCTGGCATACTTTGGCCCGATCGCCCATGTCCGTCTCGACCTGATGCTGTCCATGCATTGCGGATCTAAAGCCGGGAGAAAGCGATCAGGTGACAGGATCTACGGTTCTTTGGGCTCGTGAGACACACTCTCCCTGACCTGACTGGTGTTCCTGCCGTGTGAAGTGGCCAGGGCAGTCAACCTAATCTTTTGCCCCACGGGCTGCTTCGAGTTGTTTGGAGAGTGACGAAATTTATGTCCAAAATCTATGTAGGCAATCTGCCGTTCAGCGCCAGCGAGGCGGACGTTCGCGCATTGTTCTCGCAGCACGGGACCGTTGAGTCCGTGTCGCTGCCGACCGATCGCGAAACGGGACGCCCTCGTGGTTTCGGGTTCGTTGAAATGAGCCAGGCCGATGCAGCCCGCGCCATTCAGAGCCTGAACGGTCACGATATGGGTGGCCGACAGCTCCGCGTCAACGAAGCTCAGGACAAGCCCCGCACCGGCGGCGGCGGACGTCCGGGCGGCGGTGGCGGCGGTGGCCGTGGTGGCTACGGTGGTGGCGGCGGTGGCGGTGGTGGCCGCGATCGCTGGTAAGTTGCTTCCATTGATCGCTTGATCAAAGGCCCGGCTCACGCCGGGCCTTTTTTATTGCCTCACTGGTGCGCCAATCCCATCACCGCAATGAACTCTTCAAGGTCTTTGCGTAAGATGGCGTGCTCAGGTTTTTGTCGTACGTCTTGGTCCAGTCATGAATTCATTGCGCGATCAGTTGCTCAAAGTCGGCCTCGTCACCGAGAAGCAGGCGAAGCAAGCGGCGCAGCAGGAACAGCAACGGCAGTTCCGTCACCGGCCTCCCAAGCCTAAAGACCGGCCCCCGCAGCAAGGCCATGCCGCCGGCGCGGGTCAGGGTCAGAAGCCCCGGCAGCAGCAGGCCCCACAGCCTGCCCCAGTGATCCCGCGTCCGGCCCAACACCCCGTGCAAAGCGCGGCAACACTCGCTGCGCAGCAAGCGCAGGCGGCGAAGGTCGCACGCGACCAGGAGTTGAACCGCAAGCGCGAGGAGAAGGCCAAGCGTCGGGCACGCATTGCGGAGATCGAGCAGATCATTGAGCAGAATCGCGTCCCACGGCTCGAGACCGAGGACTACTACAGCTTTATCGATGGCAAGAAGATCCGTCGCATGTCGGTCGACGCGGAGCGACGCGAGAAATTGACCAGCGGCGTGCTCGCTATCGTGCGCTACAAGGGCCACTACGCAGTGGTGCCCAAAGAGATCGCAGAGCGCATCCGCGAACGCGATGAGAACATGGTTGTACCGATGGTCCAACCCAAAGACGGCGCCCCCGCCGAAGCCGCCGCTGAGGATCCTTACAAGGACTTCGTGGTCCCCGACGATTTGATGTGGTAACCCCCAAGCTATGTACGTTGCAGCAGACGATCGCTACACGCAGACTCCCTATGCCCGTTGCGGACGCAACGGTCTAAAGCTACCCCGAGTTTCCCTCGGCCTCTGGCACACCTTCGGAGACACCAGCTCGCAGGCCAACGCCCGCGAAATGCTGCTGAAGTCCTTCGACCACGGCATCACCCACTTCGACCTGGCCAACAACTACGGGCCGCCTTACGGCTCGGCGGAAACCAATTTCGGCCGCGTCCTGAAGGAGGACCTCGCCCCCTACCGGGACGAGCTCATCATCTCCACCAAGGCCGGCTATGACATGTGGCCGGGCCCCTATGGCGAATGGGGCTCCCGCAAGTACCTGCTCGCCAGCCTCGATCAGAGCCTGCGCCGGATGGGGCTCGACTATGTCGATATCTTTTATTCCCATCGCTTCGATCCGGACACGCCGCTGGAGGAAACGATCGGCGCGCTCGCAACCGCCGTCAACAGCGGCAAAGCGCTCTACGTTGGAATCTCTTCCTACGGTCCGCAGAAGACCCGCGAGGCCGTTGCTATCGCCCGCGAGCTGAAGCTGCCCCTGGTGATTCACCAACCTTCGTACTCGATTCTGAATCGGTGGGTCGAGAAGGAGTTGTTGGGGGTGCTGGAGCAGGAAGGCGTGGGCTGTATCGCGTTTTCGCCGCTGGCACAGGGGCTGCTCAGTACCAAGTATTTGAACGGCGTCCCGCCGGATTCGCGGGCGGCGCAGGAGCACTTTTTCAGCAAGAGCATGCTGACGGAAGCCAACATCGCGAACGTGCGCGCCCTGAATGCGATTGCCCAGCGGCGGGGCCAGAGCCTCGCCCAGATGGCGATTGCGTGGGTGTTGAGAAAGCCGGTCGTGACCAGCGCGTTGATCGGTGCCAGCCGCTGGGAGCAGATCGAGGACTGCCTGGGTGCCCTGCGCAACACGCAGTTCAGCAAGGCCGAGCTCGACGAAATCGACAAGCATGCAGCGGACGGTGGGTTGAATATCTGGGCGCAGTCGAGCCAGTCAGGCTGACGCACCCGCCTTCCAACTCCAAGCATGCTCAACTTCACCGACGTCACCATACGACGCGGGCCCCGTGTCCTATTTTCCGATGCGACGTTCGGCCTGTTCCGTGGCGAGAAGGTTGGAATCACAGGCGAGAACGGCAGCGGGAAGTCGAGTCTGCTGGCCATGGTCATGGGCCAGCTGCAACCGGATGCCGGCACGTTCGAGATGCCGTCCAACCTCGAGATCGCGCACGTCTCGCAAGAGCTGCTTGCGACAGAAGCCGCCGCCATTGAGTTCGTTCTCGACGGCGACGCGGAGCTGCGCCGGATCGAATCGGCGATTGCGCGCGCCGAGGCGAGCAACGATGGTTTGAAGCTGGGCGAACTGCACGCGCGGTATGCGGCGGTCGGTGGCTACGACGCTCGAAGCCGCGCAGGGCGTTTGATGCATGGACTGGGATTCAAGACGGGCGACGAAGAGCGCGCCGTGAAGGATTTTTCGGGTGGTTGGCGGGTGCGTCTGAATGTGGCGCAAGCGCTCATGTGCCGGTCGGACCTGTTGCTGCTCGATGAGCCGACCAACCACCTGGACCTCGATGCCATTTTGTGGCTGGAGCGTTGGCTGTTGGAGTATCCGGGGACGTTGCTGCTGATTGCGCACGACCGCGAATTCCTGGACCGGATAGTCAATCGCATCGTCAACATCGAGCATGCCAAGGCTCGTGCCTACCGCGGCAACTATTCCTCGTTTGAGGATCAGCGTGCGTCCGAGCTGGCCGAGCAGTCTGCGCTGTTTACACGCCAGCAGCGCGAGATCAAACACATGGAATCGTTTGTGGAGCGCTTCCGTGCCCAGGCCACGAAGGCACGCCAGGCGCAGAGCCGCCTGAAAGCCCTCGAGCGCATGCAGCGCATCGCACCGGCTCACGTGGACTCGCCGTTTGAGTTTGCGTTTGCGCAACCGGCCAAGTTGCCGCGGCCGCTGTTGGCGTTGGAGAACCAAGCTGCGGGCTACGGCGGGAAGCCGTTACTGGAGAAGGTGAGCCTGACGCTGGCGCCAGGTGCTCGCGTGGCGCTGCTGGGACGTAACGGGGCGGGCAAATCAACTTATATGAAGTTGCTTGCAGGCGAGCTGGCGGGGATGGCGGGAACCCGTACGGAGGCGAGGGATTTGCGGATCGGATACTTTGCGCAGCATCAGCTCGAACAGTTGAATCCGCAGGACTCGCCGCTGACCAACCTGCGACGCACGGGGGCGGAGCTGGCGGCCAAGGCGACTGAGCAGGAGTTGCGGGACTTCCTCGCTGGATTTGGGTTCAGGGGGGATCGGGTGTTTGAGCCGGTGGGGCCGTTCTCGGGGGGCGAGAAGGCACGGCTGATGTTGGCGCTCACGGCGTTCCTGCGACCCAACTTGATGTTGTTGGATGAGCCTACCAACCACCTGGACCTGGAGATGCGGCAGGCGTTGGCCATGGCGCTTCAGGAGTATGAAGGTGCGGTGGTGCTGGTTTCGCACGATCGGCACCTGCTGCGGACGGTGGCGGATGAGTTCATTGTGGTGCACAAGGGGCGGGCTACGCCGTTTGACGGGGATCTCGAGGATTACGCCAAGTGGTTGAGTGAGACTGATGAGGAGCCGGCGGCGGTTGCGCAGGCGCCGGGCGCTGAGTCAGAGCGGCCGCCGGCGCAAGCAGACAGTGCGGAGGCGCGCAAACAGCGCAAGCGGGACGAAGCGGAGCGCCGCAATCGGCTGACGCCGATCAAGGCGAAGATCGCGAAGTGCGACGCCGAGCTGGCGCGCCTGGCGAAGAAGTCGACGGCCATCCAGGCCGAGCTGGCCGCACCCGACATCTATGCGGCCGCCGCCAAAGACAAGCTGAAAGACCTGCTCGCCCAGCAGGCGGAAGTGGCGCGGGAGACGGAGAAAGTGGAGACTGCGTGGCTGGAAGCCTCCGAGGAGTTGGAGCAGCAAGCCCGGGCGCTGGATTGAGCCGGCGGGACCACGGCCCGCAGCCTGACAGGCTCGCTGACGACCGACCGGCGCTGCCAGGCGACCCATGACTGACCGCATTGCCATAGCCGACTACGCCAACCATGACCGCCTGGGCATGGTGAATCCCGAACGCTTCCGCTTTGCCCTGCTAGCGACGCGGGCGCGATGCTCCACGCAAACATGACGCCTATGGACATTCCCGACTATGTCCGCGCCGAGCTGGTGGGTTTGTTGCACCTGGCCTTGGCGGTCGGGGTTACTGTGCATGTGTTGCTGACCAAGCGCGATGTGGGGTCGAGTGTCGCCTGGATCGGGTTGTCTTGGCTGGCGCCCATTTTGGGCAGCGTGTTGTATCTGTTGTTGGGGATCAATCGCGTCAGGCGCCGCGCCATCAGTCTGCGCCGTCCGCGACCGCACACGCGTGCGCGGAATCTCGCGCAGGCTCGGTCCGACCACTTGTCCGCGCTGGAGCACGCCGGACAGCGGATCACAGGGCGCCCTGCCGAGGACGGCAACGCGATCCAAATACTCCGCAACGGCGACAACGCATACCCCCAAATGCTCGCCGCCATCGACGGAGCATCGCGCTCCATCGCACTATCGAGTTATATCTTTCGTGCCGACGCCGCGGGCGATCCCTTCATTGAAGCGCTGAAGCGCGCGAAACAGCGCGGCGTGGAAGTGCGTGTGCTCATCGATGGTTATGGCGGCGGATATTTCACGTCGTCAACGTACCACCGACTGCGCAAGGCCGGGGTGCCGGCGGCCCGGTTTCTGCATTCGACGCTGCCGTGGCGCATGCCGTTTCTGAATCTGCGCAGTCACAAGAAGATCCTGGGTATCGATGGCCGCACCGTGTTTACGGGCGGGCTCAACATCGGCGCGGAAAACCTGACGGACACTCATCCCAAACACCCTGTGTTCGATACACACTTCAAGGTTGAAGGGCCGGTGGTGGGTCAGTTGATTGACGTGTTTGCGGCTGACTGGCTGTTCGCCACGAAGGAAGGGCTGAGCGGCGATGCCTGGTTTCCGACACTGGAGCCGGCAGGCGACAGCACGGCGCGTGTTGTCACTTCGGGTCCGGATAGTGACCTGGAGAAGATCGAGTTCGTAGTCCTCTCGGCGCTGAGCTGTGCGCGCCAGTCGATCAAGATCATGACTCCGCACTTCCTGCCGGATGAGCGGATCATCACCGCCCTCTCCCTGGCAGCCTATCGGGGCGTTGAAGTGGACCTGGTGCTGCCGGAGCACAGCAATCACCCCACCGTGGATTGGGGCTCGCGAGTGCAGATGAGCCCGCTGCTGAAAGCCGGCTGCCGGGTCTGGACCTACCCGGCGCCTTTCAACCACTCCAAGCTCATGGCCATCGACGATCTGTGGGCGCTGGTCGGCAGCGCGAACTGGGACATCCGCAGCTTCCGACTCAACTTCGAGTTGGACCTGGAGGTGTATCACTCCGGCGTCGTTCAGGAGGTGGACGCGTTGATCACAGCCCACCAGAAGGCTCGGCTCGTGGCGGAGAAAGGCTCGCTCGCGCTGAAATTGAGAGACAGTGCGGCGCGACTGCTCGTTCCCTACTTGTAGGCCTGCCACGCCTGGTCGATCAGGTAGGCATGGATGTTGTCTACGTCTTTTTCGGTCAGGAGGTCGCTGAAGGACTCCATGCCGGTGGGGGCCACCGCGCCGCGCAGCACGATGTCTTTGAATGCGACATGCAGGCCCGGGGACAAATTACGCAGATCGGGAGTCACGCTGTGGCCTAGGACGTGACAGCGGGAGCATTCCTGGACGAATTTTGTTTCGCCCGCGCGGATGCTTTCCTTGCTCGCTGTCTGCTGCGGGGGTTTCTGGATCCTGGCTTCGGAGTACGGAGGCGGAGTTGGAACCGCGGGGCCGCCCAATTTGAAGGCGATGATGCGGTTGGTGTTCAGATACTTCGTGGCGGCGCTGCTCGGGGGGATGGCGCCTACCGTGATTGCGGCTCCGCCGTAGCCTGACTGTAGGGCGACGTACTGCTCGCCGTTTACGGTGTAGGTCATGGGAGCGGCCATGATGTGACTGCCGGTCTGAAGGGTCTTCAGGACTTTGCCTGTGTCGGCTGCGTACACCCAGAGCTCGCCGCTGCCGCGGCCCTGGAAGACCAGGTTGCCTGCTGTGCTCATCACACCGCCGTCATAACCTCGGAGGCCGGTGGAGGTTTCGTGCTCCCAGACGGTCTTGCCTGCGATGGGGTCCCAGGCGCGGATCAGCTCGCGCACGGTCGAGCGTTGTAATGAGGCTTTGTCGGGGAGTTGGCCGAACATGCCGCGCAGGTCTGCGGGCACGTAGGAGTCGTCGGGCATGATTCCGTTGACGGTGAAGAACCCGTCGATGTACTTGATCGAGCCGCCGTTGCGGGCCATGTCTACCCAGATGTTGGGTACATCCAGTACCGGGATGTATACGAGGTGGGTCTGGAGGCTGTAGGACATGGGGTGCCAGGTGTGGCCGCCTGCCCATGACGGATACACGTTGCTCGGTTTCTTTGACCAGTCCGCCTGTGGAGTCACGACGGGCTTGCCGGTCTTCAGATCGACGTGGGAGGCCCAGTTCACATAGGTGTAGTTGTGGGCGGACAGCAGCTCGCCGGTTTTGCGGTCCAACACGTAGAAGAAGCCGTTTTTGTTGGCTTGCATGAGGACCTGGCGAGACTGGCCGTTCACCGGCAGTTCTGCCATCACAAACTTCTGGACGGCGTCGAAGTCCCAGTGATCGTGGGGTGTTGTCTGGTAGTGCCAAGCCTGCGTGCCTGTGTCGGCCTGCACGGCCAGGATGCTGGCGGTGTATAGCTCGTCGAGATTTCCTGGGCCGATCTGGGTCGAGTCGTACGGGGCCGCATTGGCAGTGCCGAAGTAGACGAGGTTGAGTGCGGGGTCGTACGCGAAACCGTCCCAGGCGGTTCCACCCAACTTGTATTGTTTGTCCCGGGGGGCGTCCCAGGTTTTGGCGGCTGCCTCGATCGCGGGGGTTTCATTCGCGTGCCCCGGATCCGGGGGTACCGTGAACACGCGCCATTTGAACGCGCCGGTGTCCAGGTCGTAGGCGGAAACATAACCGCGCACGCCGCCGTGGCCCATGTCGGCGCCGCTGTTGCCGATCACGACAACATGGCCGGCGATCTGGGGAGCGCCGGTGCTGGAGTACGGCATTTTGTGGTCGATGACGGTGTCGGCTTCCCACACTTTCTTGCCCGTTGCCGCGTCGATGGCGTGGAGCCGGCCGTCTACAGAGGCGACATACACCCTACCCTTCCAGACCGCGACACCGCGGTTGACGAGGTCGCAACAGGGGTGGCGTGCGGCCAGGTGGGCCGCTTGGGGGTCGTAGCGCCAGAGCTCTTTGCCGGTTGCCGCATTTACGGCATACACGTAGCCCCAGGTGCCTGAGGTGTACATGATGCCGTCGATGACGATGGGGGTGGCTTCCTGGCCGCGGTAGGTGCCCAGGTCGTAGGCCCAGGCAAACCCCAGGTTGGTGACGTTCTGGGTGTTGATTTTGGCGAGGGGGGAGAAGTACGTGCCTTCCGGGTCACGGCCGCCGGCCGGCCAGTTGCCCGGCGTGTCGGCCAATGAAGGCCCTGTAGCGGCCGCCAGAGAAAAGCCGCACGCCAAAGCGGCAACGAGCGATGTTTGCATGAGCGCAGCCTACCCCGCTTGGCTGACCACGGCAGAGTAAAGAGCGTCGCGATTGCAGAACAAC
>Ga0068862_100002918_pt1 | contig 14944 bp, 13 predicted proteins | sample KBSSwiS52_FD_66598 | JGI IMG/M metagenome (GOLD analysis project Ga0068862, IMG submission 66598) | Switchgrass rhizosphere microbial communities from Kellogg Biological Station, Michigan, USA - KBS Switchgrass S5-2 | ecosystem: Host-associated > Plants > Roots > Rhizosphere > Soil ... | reverse complement strand
GAGCACGCGATCGAGATCGTCGCCGACCGCGGCATTGCGGCGAAGGTCGCCGAAACGGAATGGGTTGGCGTATGCGCGCTGATGCAGCGCGATTTCGCCGAAGGCCGCTACGAGAAAGGCGCGCTCGCGGGTGTCGCCGCGATCACCGAATTGCTGGCGCGGCATTTCCCGTCGAACGGGCAGCGAAATGCGGACGAGTTGCCGGACAGGCCGGTGTTGCTGTGAGCGGCCGTTCGTCGCGGCTCAAAAGCTAAAGCGTCTCGAAGCCGTTCGCGAAGACGGGATCGACCGTTTTGAATCCCGCCTGCAGCGGCCAGCCCGGATTGCCCGACGCATTGCTCCGATAGGCACCGATGTCGAGCTGCGGATTGCGCGACATCGCGTTGAAGTCGTCGGTCGGCAGGTTCGTGGCGTCGGCGCCACCGACGAGTCGGCCCGCAGGCGGAACCAGATCCTGCGGCGGCGCACCGGAGTAGCTCGCCGATGTGAAATCCGTTGCGATGTCGCCGCTCGCATCGAAGCCGTCGGATACGCCGCTCAGCGATCCCGTGCCGACGTTGGCGATCATCGTGACGAGATTCGTCGATCCATTCGCGAACACGGCATTGCCGTTCGGTGCGTACAGCGCGTTGTTGGCGATCAATACCGGCCCGGCGACGTCGCTGACATGGAGCGCATCGCCGCTCGCCTTGATGACGGTGTTGTTGACGATCGTGAGGTTGCCGACGTTGCCGCCTTGCGAGGCATGGATGCCGATGCCGGCCGCCGCGGCGCTTAGCACGATGTTGTTGCGCACGATCGCGTCGGCGGTCACCTGGATGCCGTTGTCGCCGCTGTTCCAAACGAGGTTGCGCTCGATGATGTTGGGCGCGCCGTTGCCGTTGACATGATAGAGCGTGATGCCGGGATACGCGGTGTCGTGGATGACGTTGTCGCGCACGATGTTGGCGTAGCTGCCGGCCTTGATCTCGATGCCGTCGCCTTGCGTGACGGTCGGACCATTCATGTCGTGGATGTAGTTGTTTGCGATCAGCGAGTCGTGCACGCGGCACGCGTCGTCGTTGCAGCCGAGATAAAGGCCTTCGGCGGTGTCGCCGGCGTGATCGATCTCGTTGTGCACGATGACGAGGCGCGCGTAGACATTGCCGCCGTCGTTGGCGCTGATCGAATTGGCCGCGGTGTCGTGCACGTGGCAGTTGCGGATCGTGATGTCTGAAGAGTTGGTCAGGCGGATGCCGCGCGATCCGCCGCTGAACTCGATGCCGTCGAAGACGAGAAAGCTCGAATTCGCGACATTGACGATGTTCTGCCCGTCGTCGACGTAGTGGAGTATCGGGTTTTCGCCGGTCGCGGCGCGGATCGTGATCGGCTGCTGCGCGGTGCCGGCGAGATCGAGCTCGAAATAATTCGAAAGGAGATAGGTTCCGCCGTGCATGATCAGCGTGTCGCCGGGATCGAGGCCTTGCATCGCTGAGCGGAAATCATCGTCCGGCGAAATCTCGATCGTGGCCGCGCACGCGGCGCCGCTCGTCAGCGAGACGAGCGCGATGAAATGCGGAACGAGCAGGCGCAAAAGCATGCACGCAGACTGCGCCCGATCGCTCAGACGCGCAATGCGCGATCACCCAGGATTGCGAAGTGCGTCCACAAAAGCGCGCAGCTCGCGGAGCGGTGGACCGCATGACGTTCCGCGGCAAAGGTACGCGACCGTGTGCCCGGTCGCGCTCTCGGCGCCGAGCGTTCCGGGAAGACCGGTTTCGGTTGCAGGAATGAAATACGCATCGATGTGCTCGGCGCTTCGCGCCGCTTCGTTGCGCCATGCACGCGCCTCGTTCTCGTCGGCATAGCGCACGACGAGGTAGGCGCGCGGACGCAGATACTCGCCGAGCGCGAGCAGCCAGGTGCATCCCGCGTGCGGATACTCCGCCAGCGCCGCCCAGCCGGCGCGGAGCGTGCGTTCCGCGGCATCGAGATAGCGCGCCTCGCCCGTGAGATGGCCGAGCGCCAGCAGCGCGCGCGCGGCGACGCCGTTGCCGGAAGGAAGCGATTCGTCCATGAACGGCTTCGGTCGTTGCGGCAGCGGTTCGGCGTCGTGCGCGGTGAACCAGAAGCCACCGCTTTCGGAATCTTCGAAACGCGTCAACAGGTTATCGGCGAGCGCGATCGCCCATTCGAGATCGCGCCGCTTCCAGCGCAGCTGCAGCATCGCGAGAAGCGCATCGAGAAGGAACGCATGATCGTCCAGATACGCGGCGAACTTGGTTTGTCCGCGCGCGTGCGAAGCGTGGAGCTTGCTGTCGACCCAGAGATCCGAACGGAGGAAATCGAGCGCGCGCTCGGCTTCGTCGACGAGCGCTTGGAAGTCGCCGGGTGACGCGAGGCTTGCGCGCGCTACGCCGGCGATCATCAACGCATTCCACGCGGTCAAGATCTTGTCGTCGAGCGCCGGACGGATCCGCGCCCCCCGAATCGACAACAGGCGCTGGCGTGCGCGCTGCCATATCGCGTCGGCGGTCGCGAGATCAAGGCCTAGGGCGCGTGCCACGTCGTCCATCGTCGCGACCGCACGCAAGTGCCACGCGTGGCCCTCGAAATTCGGCGCGCGATCGAGGCCGAAGCGGCGCTCGATCACGGCGTACTCGTCGGCATCGAGATGGGCACGGATCTCGTCGCGATCCCAGACGTAATAGCGGCCTTCCTCGCCTTCGGAATCCGCGTCCAACGAGCTGAAGAACCCACCGCTGCGTGCGCTCATCTCGCCGACGAGCCATGATCCCGCGTCGCGCACAGCGGCTGCGAACGCGGCATCGTGCGCGGTACGTGCATACAGCGGCAAAAGCTGCGCCGTGTCGTACAGCATCTTCTCGAAATGCGGAATGTCCCATTGCGCGTCGACGCAGTAGCGGAAGAATCCGCCGCCGAGATGGTCGCGAAGACCGCGCTCGGCCATCGTCGATAGCGTTTTTTTTGCCATCGCGCGCTCAGCTTCGCCGCCTGCGGTGAGCATCAGCTCGATCTCGCTCGCGTGCGGAAATTTCGGCGCTCCGGAATGTCCGCCGTTCTCGGCATCGAAACTGGCGGCGATGCGCTCGAGCGCGATCCTGATCGGACGATCGTCGAGCGCGTCGGCGTGCGCTTCGGTGCGTCCGTGCTCGGCGAGAAATGCGGCGAGCGACGCGTTCTGCGCGCGCACTTCGTTCGGCTTCTCGTCGAACCAGCGCCGTACGCCTTCGAGTACCTGCACGAATGCCGGCATCCCATAGCGCGGCGCCTTCGGGAAATACGTGCCGGCGAAGAACGGCAGTCGATCGTCGGGTGCCAAGAACATTGTCAGCGGCCATCCGCCGCCGCGCCGCGCGAGCGCTTGATGCGCAAGCTGATACACCTTGTCGAGATCGGGACGTTCCTCGCGATCGACCTTGATGTTGATGTAGAGCGCATTCATGACGCGCGCGGTCGCTTCGTCCTCGAAGCTTTCGTGCGCCATCACGTGACACCAATGACACGCGGCGTAGCCGATCGAAAGCAGGATCGGCTTGCCCGTTTCGCGCGCGGCCGCGAGCGCCTCGTCGCTCCACGGCCACCAGTCGACCGGATTGTCCGCATGCTGGCGCAGATACGGGCTCGTTTCGCGGGAGAGTCGGTTCGGCATGGCGATCGCAGTCTACTTGAGCTTGTCCCGCGCGAGCGGAGCCGCTACCGTGCGCGTCCTCCGCTGAACGGAAAGTTGTCGTGGCCGACGATGTCGAATATCCCGCTCTCTACTTGAAGCGCGGCGAAGATCAGCGGCTGCGCGCCGGGCATCTTTGGGTGTTCTCGAACGAAGTCGACGTCAAGCGCTCGCCGCTGACCGGATTCGAGCCCGGCGAAACCTGCGCGATCATCGATCATCAAGGCAAAGCCATCGGCGTCGGCTACGTCAATCCGAATTCGCTGATCGCGGCGCGGCTCGTCACGCGCGGGCTCGATCATGCGTTCGATCGATCGTTGATCGTGCATCGGCTCAACGTCGCGCTCGCGTTGCGCGAGCGGCTTTACGCGGAACCGTATTACCGACTCGTCTTCGGCGAATCGGACGGATTGCCGGGGCTCACGCTCGATCGTTTCGGCGATGTCCTCGTCGGCCAGATCACGACGGCGGGCATGGAGCGCATCAAGGATTCGATCACCGAAGCCATCGCGAAAGTTCTGAAGCCGCGCCAGCTCTGGTGGAAGAACGATGCGTCCGTGCGCACGCTAGAAAATCTGCCGAGCTACGCCGATCTCGGTGTCGGCGAATACGGCGCGCCGCCGATCGTGCGCGAAGGCGGGCTCGAGTTCGAGATCGATCCCGTCGGCGGACAGAAGACCGGCTGGTTCTACGATCAGCGCGAGAATCGCGATCGGCTTGCGCGTCTCGTCGCGGGCAAGCGCGTGCTCGATGTGTTCAGCTATCTCGGCGCTTGGGGCATGCGTGCCGCGGCGTTCGGAGCGAGCGAAGTCGTTTGCGTCGACGCCTCGCAAGCGGCCGTCGATGCGATCGGACGCAACGCCGAGCGCAACGGTTTCGCCGATCGCGTGCGTGCCGTGCGCGCGGATGCGTTCGATCATCTCAAAGCACTGCGCGAAGCGCGCGAGCGTTTCGACGTCGTCATTCTCGATCCGCCCGCGTTCGTCAAGCGCAAGAAGGATTTCGCCGAAGGGCGCCTCGCGTATCGGCGCATCAACGAGCTCGGCATGCAAGTGCTCGCGAAAGACGGCGTTCTCGTGACCTGTTCGTGCTCGTACCACATGCCGCGCGCGGCGCTGCTCGAATCGGTGCAGCAGGGCGCGCGTCATCTCGATCGGCAGGTGCAATCGCTGATTTCGCTGCAGCAGGGGCCGGATCATCCGGTGCATCCGGCGATTCCGGAGACCGACTACCTCAAGGGATTCGTCTGCCGCGTGCTGCCGGCCTGAGCGTGGTTCTCGGCACGCCTTCACGAGGTCGCCCGGTGGCGGTCCCCCTCCAGGTTTTCCGTACTAAGGAAATGCTACGGAAAACTGGGGGTGTGCCATGTCGTTCGTTCGATTCTCTTCATCGTTCGTTGCTGCTATTGCATTGATTCCACTCTTCTTCGCGACCGGCTCGACGGCGCATGCCTCGCAGCTCGTCGCCGGTGGAAACCACAGTTGCCTACTGCGCTCGGACCGCTCGGTCGTCTGCTGGGGTAACAACGATCACGGCCAGCTCGGCGACGGCACGCGGGTCGACCGGCGTCATCCGACGCTGGTGAGAAATCTCTCGAATGTTTCGCTGATCAGCGCCGGACATGCGCATACTTGTGCGCTGCTTCTGGACGGGACGCTGAAATGCTGGGGCGACAATCGTTTCGGCCAGCTTGGTGACGGCACGGCGTTCGACAAGCTTGTTCCGACGCCCGTGCAGAATCTGACGTCGGTCACCACCATTAGCGCCGGGTTTCAGCATACGTGCGCACGGACCAGCAGCGGTGCGGGCGAATTTTCGTTCTGCTGGGGCGACAATGCGCACGGCGAGGTCGGCAACGGCGCAGCGGGCGCACCTGTCTACCTTCCTCAGTTCATTGAGAACTTCCAAGCCACGATCTCGCTCAACGCCGGCTACGCGCACACGTGCGCGATCATGGCTGCCGATCGCTCGGCACGCTGCTGGGGCCAGAACGGTAACGGACAGCTCGGCGACGGAACGACGACCGACCGTTACGTGCCGACGCCGGTATTCGGCATCAGCCAGCTGATGTCGATCAGTCCGAGCGGGCTGCACACCTGCGCGATCACGCTCGGTCATGATCTCTACTGCTGGGGCAGCAACAATCACGGACAGCTTGGCATCGGCTCGCAGGTGCAGCAGCTCGAGCCACAATTTGTCGACATATTCGCGGACGTGCAGTCTGTCCAGGTCGGCAATCAGCATACCTGCGCGGTCGTGCATCCGGGATCTCTGCTTCACGACTACGCGATGTGCTGGGGCGCCGGCGCAAACGGCCGCCTCGGCAATGGGCACGGCGACGATCAGGATGTGCCGACTGCCATTCAAGAGCTGGTTCCGCTCAGCATCGTGTCCGGATTCGCCCACTCATGCGCGAAAACCGACAACCACTACGGCATCGAATGCTGGGGTTCGGGCGTTTTCGGCCAGCTCGGCAACGGCGATTTTCAGGATCGCTATCAGCCGACGCCGGTTGATTTCGAAACGATCTTCAACGCGGATTTCGATATCGACGTTCCGTAGTTGAATCGTTGCACACGCTTCAGGGCTCGAAGCCGTTCGCGAATACATGATCGACGTCGAAGTGGAAGTCGATGTCTTCGCGGATCTCGTCGACGGCGACGATGATCGGTGTCGCGCCGGCGGACGCAGGATTTCCGTCGGAAGGACACGGAAGATCGTCGTAGAACGCGCAGGCGTAGTGAGGATAAGTCACGGCTTCGACGTAGTACGTGCCTGGGGTCCACGCGGCCGTCGTATACGTGCCGTCCGGATTGCCGCCACCATTCCAGATGGGGCGGTAGTCGGCGTCGTACAGCTGGACCGATGCGAACAAAGGCGCGCCGGTCAGCGCATCGACGACATGGCCCGAGATCGCCGCGCCGTGCTCGAGCGCAAAATCGATGCCTGCGATCGGAGTACCCGATTGCGTCGAAAAGACACTGCCGTTGGACACGCACACCGTTGGAATGCACGCGATGCCGGGATACACCTGGTCGATCAGCGGCGCATTCGCTTCGGCGGCGAAATAGAGCGCGTCATTGCCGGGCACGTAGAGCTCGTAATAGCCGTCTTGGTTCGCGATCGTGTCGTACGCGAGCACGACGCCGAGCGATCCCGCCCAGGCGTACGCACCGACCTCGGCACCGCTGACGCCGATGCCGCTTTGCGCATCGGTGACGCGTCCGCTGACGATAACATCCGGATGCAGCGTGAAATCGACACCGGAGGCGGTCGAGCCGCCCGCGATCGCGATCGCTTGTCCTTCCGTCGCGGGTGGGCATGTGTCTTGGCAGACGATATCCGGAAATATCTGGCTGCCGTCGCCGAACGCGGGACTCGCGTCTATCCCGACATAGAAGGTGCCGTCCGGAAGGCCGGCTACGCGATAAGTGCCGTCGGCATTGGTCAGGAATCCGGTGGAGTCGAGGCGATCTCCATTCTGATCGTAGACGGTGAGGAGCGCACCGATGTTCGTGAGCGGCTGGCCGGTATGTCCGTCGTGCAAAGTGCCGGATATCGAGCCACCAGCATGGAGATCGAAATCCCTGTTCGTGAGATTCTCGCCTGCGATCGGCGCGACGGGGTCGTACGACTGATCTCCGGCAAGAGCGCCTTGGTCTCTATGGTCGAAGCATTGGCGGATCCAGCCGAATGCGAGGCCGCCGGCGCATACGCGGTAGCCCGCTGCTGAGTCGACGGGCATCAAGTACCTGCCGTCGGAACCCGTTTGCGCGCTGAAATAGAGTTCCCATCGGCCGGACTCGTAACGTTCGGCGGAAACCTGCGTGTTGGCGATCGGTGCCACGGAGCGCACGGTGCCCGAAATCGTCGAATCGGTCGCGCGGACCGATAGCGGCAGCGCGACGAGGCATGAGAGAAGCGCGACCGCCGCAGTGGGCTTGCTCGGACTGAACATCGACGACTCCCCGGCGAATCCGTCCGCTATTTTCTCGAACGACAGTATCCGCGCGCCCCGCGCCTCCGACAAGACAACGAGCTGGCATCCCGATATGGGCGCATCGTGCAGAACCGGGCACAATTCGCCTCTGCGGCTCCGATACGATCCCTCGCGTGACCCACTACTTCGTCGACATCAACCCGATCGCCTTCTCGATCGGCCCGGTCCAGGTGCACTGGTACGGAATCATGTACCTGATCGGCTTCGCCGCCGCGTGGTGGCTCGGGCAGCGCCGGCGTGCGGCCGGGCGCTTGCCGGTGACGGCCGATCAGTTCTCCGATCTGGCGTTCTATCTGATGCTCGGCGTGATCCTCGGCGGGCGCATCGGCTACATGGTTTTTTACGACACGAGCGAGCTGGTCCAACATCCGGCCAGCCTGTTCCGCGTCTGGGAAGGCGGCATGTCGTTCCACGGCGGGCTGCTCGGTGTGCTCGCCGCGGCGCTGATCTGGACGCGGCGGCGCAAGCTCAATTTTTTCGATGCGGTCGATTTCATCGCGCCGCTGGTTCCGATCGGGCTCGGCCTCGGCCGACTCGGCAATTTCATCGGCGGCGAGCTCTGGGGACGCCACACCGACGTGCCGTGGGGAATGATTTTCCCGCGTGCGCTGGAATCGCTCGAGAAGACACGCGATGCGCTCTACCAGATGTATCTCGCGGGCGAGCTCGACAACGAGGCGCGGCATCCTTCGCAGCTATACGAATTCTGCCTCGAAGGCATCGTGCTGTTCGCGGTGCTGTGGCTGTACTCGCGCAAGCCGCGTCCGCGCTACGCCGTGTCCGGATTGTTCGCGTTGCTGTACGGCCTGTTCCGCTTCTCGGTCGAGTTCGTACGCGAGCCCGACGTGCAGCTCGGCTTCGTCGCATTCGACTGGCTGACGATGGGACAGATTCTTTCTATCCCGCTGATCCTCGTCGGCGTTATCCTGTTGTGGATGTCGCGCCGCGCGCCGACGCTGTTGCCGCCGGCGGCCGAAGCGGCGCAGGATATTCCGCAGAAGAAGGCCGCCTGATGCGCCAGTATCTCGATCTGCTTCGCCACGTGCTCGAACACGGCGCCGAAAAATCCGATCGCACCGGCACCGGCACGCGCAGCGTGTTCGGCCGGCAGATGCGCTTCGACCTCGCCGAAGGCTTTCCGCTGGTCACGACGAAGAAGCTGCACCTGAAATCAATCGTGCACGAATTGATCTGGTTTCTGCGCGGCGAGACCAATATCCGTTATCTCAAGGACAACGGCGTCTCGATCTGGGACGAATGGGCCGATGCCGACGGCGATCTCGGTCCCGTCTACGGCAAGCAGTGGCGATCGTGGTCGTGCCCGGACGGTCGCGTCGTCGATCAGATCGCCTGGGTCGTCGAGGAGATTCGTCGCAATCCGGATTCGCGCCGGCTCATCGTCAGCGCGTGGAACGTCGCCGATCTTCCGAAGATGGCGCTGCAACCCTGCCATGCGCTGTTCCAGTTCTACGTCGCCGAAGGCAGGCTTTCGTGCCAGCTCTATCAGCGCTCCGGCGACATCTTCCTCGGCGTGCCGTTCAACATCGCAAGCTACGCGCTGTTGACGCAGATGGTCGCGCAAGTGTGCGGCCTCGCGCCGGGCGACTTCGTGCACACGCTGGGCGACGCGCATCTTTATTCGAATCATTTCGAGCAGGCGCGCCAGCAACTCGCGCGCGATCCGCGTCCGTTGCCCAAGCTCGTGCTGAATCCCGACGTGCGCTCGCTGTCCGACTTCCGCTATGAGGACGTCGCGATCATCGGCTACGAGCCGCACGCGGCGATCAGGGCGCCGGTCGCGGTTTAGCCTTGCAGTCGCGCACGCAGCGGAAATACACGGCCGCGCCGGGATAATCGACCGTCATCACGAAGTGCGACAGCGCATTGCCGCCGATCGCGCCTTCGATGCGCTGGTCCATCATGCTCGACATGTAGTCGTGGAAATTCTTGTCGGGACGCCACGTGAACCAGACCGGCCCGATCTTCGCGCCAGCGATCTCGACTTCGGGCACTTCGATCATCGGCGAATCCGTCTGCGCCTGTGCGCCTTCGATAACGCGCCATTGCGGATGCGCGGTGCGCCAGGCCTGGAACTGGCTGTCGACGATCATGCTGGTCGCGCGCTCGGCGGGGCCGTGATCCGCGAGCGCCTGCAATGCCTTGGGCGTGAGCGTCGTCATCGCGCCGGTGTCGAGGAGCACGTCGATTGGCTTGCCGTCGACGCGGATCGTGATGCGCGGAAAATTCATCGCGCGCTCGCCGTCGCCGTCTTTCCTGAAACCGAGCGCGATGCGCGTCGCCGAAGCGTCGGCTTTCCATTCGTCGCCTTCGAGCCGCAGATGCTTTCCCGGATAATCCCAGGTCCACACGCGTCCGCCGAACCATGCCTGGCCGAGCATGCCGTCTTCGCTGAAACCTTGCTTCTGCGCCATGTCCGTCGGCATGACGCCGAACTTGGCGCCGTTGCCGAGCGGTGCCGGGATCCACGCTTCCATCTTGAAATCCGGAAGCTCGGCAAGCTGGCGTTTCGACGGGCTGCCGTCCGGATTGGGCGGGCCGGAAACCGTCTCGGCTTTGATGTCGAGGCGCTCGACCGCCGCGCCGGTCAGGAAAAGACCGCCGCCAGTGTCGGTGTAGAGCGTCATCTTCTTGCCGTCGATCGTCTCGGGCGTCACCCGAACGAGATCGGCTTCGAACACTGCGGGCAGCGTCGATGGCGTGTCGGCAGCGGAAAGTCCGAGCAGTACGAGCAAGGCAGGCGTCATCGTCGTTCCCCGTGGCGATTGCGATGCGGCGACTATGCGCAAGCACTCGCGGTGGCATCAGTGTCGGAAGTCTCGCTTTCGAGGCGGCTGACAGGCGCGCGCGCGATCGTCACAATGCGCGAATGCTCTCGCTGATCGCCGCGCTCGACCGCAATCACGCCATCGGCCGCGGCGGCGAGATGCCGTGGCACCTGCCGGACGATCTCAAGCGCTTCAAGGCGCTGACGCTCGGCAAGCCGACGCTGATGGGCCGCAAGACGGCGCTCGCGATCGGCCGCGCGTTGCCGGGCCGAACCAATCTGGTGCTGACGCGAAGCGGCGAGGCGCCGTTCGCCGGTCAGCGCGCCGTGCGTTCGATCGACGAGGCGATGGCCGTCGCCGGCGACGGCGAGCTCGCCGTGATCGGCGGCGGCGAGGTCTATGCGCTGGCACTACCGCACGCGACGCGACTTCACCTCACCTGGGTCGACACGGCCGTCGAAGACGCTGACGCGTTCTTTCCGCAATTCGATCCGCGCGAATGGATCGAGATTTTCCGCGAAGCGCACGCCGCGGATGCGCGTCACGAATTCGGGTTCGCGTTCGTCGATTACGATCGACGCTGAAGGTGGTTCAATCCTGTTCTTTGCCTTGTGGCGGCTTGCGATCCGATTTGATCGCGACGAATTCGGGTTCCGCGCCGGCATCCAGGCGCAGTGCCGTCAGCGATCCGCCCCACACGCAGCCGGTATCGATCGCATACACGCCAAGCCCGCAGAAACGACCGAGCGTCGACCAATGTCCGCACACGATGCGCACGTCGCGCTTGGATTGTCCCGGCACTTCGTACCAGGGATAGAGTCCGGGCCGCTGCGTGCCGGGCGCGCCTTTCTCGCCGAACGCGATGCGCCCGCGCACGTCGCAGTAGCGCATGCGCGTGAACACGTTGATGCTGGCGCGCAGGCGATCGACGCCATGCAGTTTCGGATTCCAAAGATCCGGCTTGTTGCCGAAGAGCTGCTTCAGGAGGCGCCGATAGCCTTCGCCGCGCAAGCGTTCCTCGACTTCGCGCGCCGCTTCGATGGCTTGTTCGATCGTCCAGCGCGGAAACAAGCCGGCGTGCACGAGCAGGAAACCGAGCTCGCGATCGAGATGCAGAAGACTGCACTGACGAAGCCACGCCAGAAGCTCGTCGCGATCCGGCGCGAACAGCACCTCGCGCAATTCCGGGTTGACGCGCGCCTGATCCTCGCGCTTGCGCTCGGCGACGGCGAGGAGCGAGAGATCGTGATTACCGAGCACGACGGTCGCGCGATCGCCGATCGATTTCACCAGTCGCAACACGGCCAGCGACTGGCCGCCGCGATTGACCAGATCGCCGCAGAACCACAGGCGATCGCTGGCGGGATCGAAGCGGATCTTTTCGATCAGGCGGACAAGTTCGTCGTGACAACCTTGGATATCGCCGATGGCCCAGGTCGCCATCAGTGCAGCGTCCTCGGCACCGATAGCACGAACGCGGGAATGTCGGCCGCGAAATGCGTGCCGTCGTCTGCGACCATCTCGTAGCTGCCGCGCATCGTGCCGAGCGCGGTCTCGAGCACCGCGCCGGACGTGTATTCGTAGTCGTCGCCCGGACGCACCCAGGGCTGCTCGCCGACGACGCCGTCGCCGCGCACTTCGCGCACCTTGCCGTTGCCGTCGGTGATCACCCAATGCCGCGACAGAAGACGCGCGCCGACCGTGCCGCGATTCTCGATCGTGATCGTGTACGCGAACGCGTAGCGGTTGTCGGACGGCGCGGATTGATCGTCGAGGAAACGCGTGTCGACGGAGATCGCGATGTCGTAGGGTTTCCGGTCGGTCATGGGCTGATTTTCCGTGAGCGGCGCGCTTCGGGCAAGGAGGACGCTCGTCCCGCCGCGAATCGCTTCGTTTCGCCGGGGAAACTAGGGGTTTTCCGCTGCGATCGTCCTCGCCAGCGCGACAAACGCGGCCGGCGCCAGCTGCTCGGCGCGCACGCGCGGCTCGATGCCGGACGATTCGATCTGTTCTGCGCTGGCGACGCCGTGCAGCGCATTCGCCAGCGTCTTGCGCCGCTGTCCGAACGCGGCCTTGACGACGCGCGCGACGAGCGCGCCGTCGACGTCCGGGCGTTCCGCAGGCGGACGCGGCGTCAGGCGCACGACGGCCGAATCGACTTTCGGCGGCGGACGGAACGCGCCGGGCGGTACGCGCAGCAACGGATCGACGCGGCAGACGAGCTGCAGCATCACCGAAAGACGACCATAGACCTTGCTGCCGGGCGCGGCCGCCATGCGCTCGACGACTTCTTTCTGCAACATGAAGTGCATGTCGGCGATCGCATCGATGTGATCGATGCAGTGGAACAGGATGGGCGAGGAGATGTTGTAGGGCAGGTTGCCGACGACGCGCAGGCGCTTGCCGCCGGCGAGCGCGGAAAGATCGACGCCAAGCACGTCCTCGTTGATGATCGTGAGCTCGCCGACGCCTTCGGCGGCGGCGCGAAGGCGCGGCACGAGATCGCGATCGAGCTCGATGACGGTGAGCTTTCCGAGCTCGCGCAGCAGCGGCAAGGTCAACGCGCCGTCGCCGGGTCCGATCTCGACGACGTCATCGCTGCGGCGCGGCGCGATCGCGTGCACGATCTTGCCGAGGATGCCGGGATCGTGCAGGAAGTGTTGACCGAAGCGTTTCTTGGTAGCGTGGCGTTCTAACGAAGGGGCATGCGACATTCCCGCATCGTAACGCCTTTCGCGCCGCGCTCCGCCGATCGTCAGCGCGTGGCGAGCTCGAGGGCGAGATTCGTGGCGGCTATAAGGCTGCCGGCATCGGCGTTGCCGCTGCCGGCGACATCGAGCGCGGTGCCGTGATCGACCGACGTGCGCACGTAAGGAAGACCGAGCGTCACATTGACCGCGTGGCCGAAACCGGCGTGTTTCAAGACCGGCAGGCCCTGATCGTGATACATCGCGAGCACGGCGTCGAAGCGCGCGAGCTGCGCGGGTACGAAGGCGGTGTCGGCCGGCAGCGGGCCGACGAGATCGAAACCCGCCGCGCGCATCTGCGCGATCGCCGGCGCGATCTCGTCGATCTCCTCGCGGCCGAGATGGCCGCTCTCGCCGGCGTGCGGATTCAAGCCGAGCACGGCGATGCGCGGTGCGGCGATGCGAAAGCGCGCGATCAGGTCGTCGCAGAGGATGCGCAACGTGCGCACAAGGCTCGCGCGCCGGATCGCCGCGGGCACGGCGGCGAGCGGCAGGTGCGTCGTCGCGAGCGCGACGCGCAACGCGCCGCCGTTGCGCGCGCCGGCGCCTGTGCCCGTCGTCAGCATCATGACGACGTCGCGGCTGGCGCGCTGCGCGAAGAATTCGGTGTGGCCGGTGAACGCGACGCCGGCATCGTTGATGACGCCTTTGTGCACGGGCGCGGTGACGATCGCCGCGAACTCGCCGCTGGTCGCGCCGTCGGCGGCGCGCGCGAGCGTCGCCAGCACGTACGGCGCGTTGCGCGGATCGAGCGTTCCGGGTGTCGCGGCGACGCCGAGCGACATCGGCACCACGCGCAGAGAATGCGGCGCGCGCGCGGTGATGCGCGAATCCGGCGCGTAGGTTTCGATGCGAAGTTCGACGCCTGCGGCGCGCGCGGCGGCGGCGATGAGATCGGGATCGCCGATCGCGATGAGATCGGCGGCGACGTCGGTCGCGGCGAGCTTGGCGATGAGCTCGGGCCCGATGCCGGCGGGCTCGCCGGCGGTGAGCGCCAGGCGCGCAAGTGCACTCACCATCACGCTCCGCGCCGAAGGCAGGAATTCCCGCGCGCAAAGCGCGTGCGCGGGAATGTCCTCATGCGATCAGGACGCGCCGGCTTTCGGCGCCGCATTCGGAGCGGCTGCGCCGGGCAGGCGGATCTCGACGTAGGCTTCGCTGCGGATCTGGCGCAGGAAGCTTTCGTACTCGTCTTCGCCCTTGCGCTGGAACAGCATGCGCTTGGCTTGGTCGCGCTGCAGATCGGCGGTCTTGTCGGTGTTGCGCGTATCGACGAGCTGCAACACATGCCAGCCGACTTCGGTCTGGAACGGCTGCGAAATCTCGCCGTTCTTGAGGCTCTTGATCGTCTCGGCGACGCGCGTGCCGTAGGCGTCGCCCGAGAACCAGCCAAGATCGCCGCCGAGGCGCGCGGTGGCATCGTCCTGCGAGGCTTCTTTGGCGACCTTGGCGAAATCCTCGCCGCCGACCAGACGCTGGCGCACGGCTTCGGCTTTCTTCTCGGCTTGCTCGCTGTTCACGAGCTCAGTCGTCTTGATCAGCACGTGACGCGCGTGATACTCGGTGACCATCTGCGCTGCGTTGTCGTCGCGCTTGCCGATGACCTTGATGATGTGGAATCCGTTCGGGCCGCGCAGCGGCGCGGAGACCTGGCCTTCCTGCATCTTGTCGGCCATTTCGGCGAACGCCGGCGGCAGCTCGTCGCCGCTGCGCCAGCCGAGATCGCCGCCTTGCAGCGCGT
>Ga0068862_100002912_pt1 | contig 14961 bp, 15 predicted proteins | sample KBSSwiS52_FD_66598 | JGI IMG/M metagenome (GOLD analysis project Ga0068862, IMG submission 66598) | Switchgrass rhizosphere microbial communities from Kellogg Biological Station, Michigan, USA - KBS Switchgrass S5-2 | ecosystem: Host-associated > Plants > Roots > Rhizosphere > Soil ... | reverse complement strand
ACGATCGCCGTCGAAAGGATCAGCAGCAGGAAGCCGAACGCCGCGCCCTGCTCCCAGTTGAAGCGGGTGATGAACTGCGTGTAGATCTGCTCGGTGAACCAGAGCGAGTTCTTGCCGCCAAGGAGTGTCGGCGTGAGGTAGTTGCCGAGCGTCAGCATGAACACCACGATCGATCCGGCGGCGATTCCGGGCGCCGCATGCGGAATGACGATCTGCCGCAGGATCGACCAGCCATTGCCGCCCAGATCGTACGCGGCCTCGATCAGCGAATCGTCGAGGCTCTCGAGCGCGCTCACGAGCGGCACGACCATGAACAGCATCGACGTGTAGACGAGGCCCACCAGGATCGTCGCGTCGTGGTAGAGGAGCTCGACCGGCGCTGCGGTGATGCCGAGGCCGGTCAGGAGCCGGGGCAGCACGCCCGACTCGCGCAGCAGGATCATCCAGCCCAGTGTGCGCACGGTCTCGCTGACCCAGAACGGAATCAGGCACAGGATGAAGAGCGTCGACTTCGCGCGGCCCCGCGCGATCTTCGCGATGTACCAGGCGACCGGGAACGCGATCAGCAGCGTCGACACGGTGGCGAGGATCGACATCGCCGCCGTGCGCACGAAGGTATGCCAGTAGAGCGGCTCCTCGATGAACGTCGCATACTGGTCGAGGCTCCACTCGTAGACGCGCGGCGCCACCCGCGCACGAAGGGAGAGCACCGCGAGCTCCACGTGCGGCAGCACGATGAGACCGACGAGCCACAGCAGCGCCGGCGCGAGCAGGAGCAGCACACCCAGCCGCGCGCGGGGACGATCGATGGCGGATGCGTCGAGATGCGCTGGAGCCATGGGTCTCCCTTCAACCCGTCCGGAAACATACCGCGCGCCCGGCGTCGAACCCGAACGCGACGGGCTCGTCGACGCGAAGGTCGGCGAGGCGCCCGGTCTGCGGCAGCGCAATCCTGATCTCGGCCCGCGTCGACGCCTCGGTGACGAGCACCGCGGAGTTCGCCCCGTCGAACAGGAGACTCGCCACGCGACCGGAAAAGCGTTGCGCCTCGCGCGGCAACTCGTTCGCATCGCGCGCGAGGTCGACGACTTCCGGCCGCACGTACGCCTCGACCGCGTCTCCGGTCGTGACCGGTCCGCTCGCGCGCGCCTGCACGCGCAGGCCCGCGGCGGTTTCGATCGCGACGACCGCGGCGTCGACGCCGACCGCCTTTCCGGCGACCCGATTGTTGGCGCCGACGAAGCCCGCCACAAAAGGCGTCGCCGGGCGGTAATACAGTTCCTGCGGCGTGCCGACCTGCTCGAAGCGCCCCGCGTTCATCACGGCGACGTGGTCGGAGAGCACGAGCGCTTCCGACTGGTCGTGGGTGATGTAGACGAACGTGGTGCCGAACTCCGCCTGCAACTGCTTCAATTCGATCTTCATGTGCTCGCGCAGCTTGAGGTCGAGCGCGCCGAGCGGCTCGTCGAGCAGCAGCAGCGTGGGCTCGAGGACGAGGCTCCGCGCGATGGCGACGCGCTGCTTCTGACCGCCGGAAAGCTGGTCGATGCGCCTGCCCTGCGCGCCCGGCAGGCCGACCCGATTCAGCATCGCATCGACGCGGCTCGCGATCTCCGTGCGCGCGACGCCGCGGCGGGCGAGACCGTATCCGACGTTGTCGCCGACGCTCATCATCGGGAACAACGCCAGGTGCTGGAACACCATGTTGACGGGCCGCCGGTTCGGCGGCACGTCGCGCATCGAGCGGCCGCCTATGCGAATCTCGCCGTCATCGGGTGCGAGAAAGCCTGCGACGATCCTCAGGAGCGTCGTCTTGCCGCAGCCGGACGGCCCGAGGATCGAGAAGAAGCTGCCGTGCGCGACGGCGAACGACAGCGTGTCGACGGCGGCGTGCGCGGCGTAGCGCTTGCTGACGCGGTCGACCTCGAGGTCCTGCTTCAAAATAGGCTGCACGGCCTCATTTTGAAGGAACCTAGCTCGCGGCTTTGACGCGGTCGAGAACCTTGCCTTCGATGTCTTCGATGCCGGGCGGCACGGCCGGATACCACTTGACGTTCTTGAGCGCGGCTTCGGGGAAGCTCTTCGCGAACTGCGCCTTGAGCTTCGCATCCATCAGCTGGTCGGCGCCCTTCGCCGCGGTGAAGTTGCCCGCGGATGCCGCCACCTTCGCGGCGATCTCCGGGCGCATGTTGAAATTGATCCACGCGTACGCGGCGGCGTCGTTCCTGCCCTTCGCCGGAATCGCGAACGTGTCGATCCAGCCGAGCGCGCCGGACTTGGGCGCGATGTACTGGATCTCGGGATTCTCGGTGTTGAGCTTCCAGCCGCCGGTATCCCACATCATCGCGCCCACGATCTCGCCGCTGCGCGCGCCGTTCAGCAGCTGGTCCTTGTTGTCCCAGTAGAACTTGACGTTGCCCTTGCACGCGGCGAGCTTCTTGCCGACGTCGTCCATCAGCGCAGCGTACGCCTTGGGGTCGCCGTAGAGGCTGAACGGATCCTTGCCGCTCGCGAACGCGAACGCGAGCAGCGTCGGGCGCTTCAACCGCATGCTCGTCTTGCCCTTGTACTTGGCGTCGCACAGGTCGGTGTAGTCGGTCATCTGCGCGAGCTTGGTATTGACGACGAGACCGTCGGTGCCCCAGATGTGCGGCAGACCGTAGACTGCGCCCTTGAGCGTCGTGTTCTTCTTCGTCGCGTCGAGCATCGACGGGATGAACTGGTCGGTCTTGATCTTCGACATGTCGATCGGCTTGTAGATGCCGAACTCCTGCTGCGGGCCGACGATGCGATCCTGCGACGGTTGCGCGAGGTCGAACCCGGCGCCGCCGGTCGCGCGCAGCTTGGAGATCATCTCTTCGTTGTTGGAGAGCGTGACCTCGACGTCGATCCCGGTCTCCTTCTTGAACTGGGCCAGCACGTCCGCGGGCACGTAATCCGCCCACGTGATGAGGCGCAGCTTGTTGTCCTGCGCAAGCGCGGACGCGGCGAAACCGAGCGCCAGAATGCCGGCAGTGGCGAGGTGCCGTGAGAGCTTCATCGCGAGCAAACTTGCGAGCTTCATGCGTGGCCTCCGGAGGTGATGGATGTTGCGCCCGCCGGTGTCGACGGGGATCGGGAAGCTTACCGCATTTAAGGTCGGGGACGAATTCCGCGAGCTCCCCGCCGGGCCTTGGGCGCAACGAGGAAGTCGTCTCCGACCCTACTTCTCGACCTTGGTGACAAACGCGCGTTCGACGCAGTTCTCGACATCGAATTGCGAGCGCCCCGTGTGGTTGATGTGCATGCCGTAGATGTGCAGCGAAACCGAGACGCTATCGGTCTTGTTCCAGACCTGGTGAATCGTTCCCGAAGGCATTGCCAGCACCTCGCCCGGATTGAACGTTTTCGTGCCGACCTGCTCGAGCTTCGCGAAACCGGGACGCGTCTTGTCGTCCTGCCGTCGCCAGAACGAATTCCACTCGGGCCCCTCGACTCCGGCGACGACCGCCCACGTCCCGTGATCGTGCGGCGGCGTGCCGCGATCGGGCAGCCAGCTGATGGCGAACACGGCCAACGAGTGATCGTCTTCCTCGGCCAGCGGGAAAAGGCTGAAGCCCTGCTCCGGGTCCGGCGTGAACATCCTGTGGGAGAGCCACAAGTGACTCGCGTTGGCGGCGCGAAGCGCGAGCGGACGCACTGCGGCGAGCAAGCGATGCTCGTCGGGGCATTCCGCACGCAGGCGCCTCAAGTCGGCTGCGAGCGCCGCAATCGAATAGTCCTCGCGGGTCATGTCACCTCCAATGGCTGGTGGTGCTTGCACAGTTGGCTGGTGGTGTTTGCACAGTTCGCGCGCTACCGCCGATCCGGACCTATTGCAGGCTCGGCTTGCGCAGGTAATCGTTGCGATCGCCCGATCGCACGGTCACGTAGACTGGTGCGGCGCCGCGCGCCAGCGTCAGCGGAATCTCCGTCCCGGCGGGCCCCATCCGCCACATCGCGCGAAAGAGCTCGGCGAGGCTCGCGACTCGCTCTCCGCCCACGGCGACGACCAGGTCACCTGCATGCACGCCCGCGCGCTCCGCCGGACCTCCCGTCGCGAGCCCGCTGACGACGAGACGGCCCTCACGGTCCGCGGTGTACATGCCGAGCCATGGCCGCGGCAGCTCCGCCGATCGCCCGGTGCGAACGAGATCGCCCAAGATCGGCTCGATCAGGTCCACGGGAACGAACATGTTGCCGTCCACGACATCGTCGCCGTCTTTTTCCTGCAGCAGGAGCGAACCGACGCCGATGAGCTGGCCTTCCTCGTCGAGCAACGCGGCGCCGCTCCATTCCGGATGCGGCGGTGTCGTGAAGAGCGCGCTGTCGAGCAGGTACTCCCAGAAGCCGGCGAACTCGCGCTTGGCGAACACCGTCGCCTTGAGCGCGTGCGCGCGTCCGCCGTGGCCGACGACGTAGACGTCGTCGTCCTCCGCCACCGAGTCTGCCGAGCCGCGCGGGAGCATCGGCACGTCGAGTCGGCCGAGCGGCAGCACGAGGCCGAACCCCGTGGCGAAATCGTAGGCGAGCGGATGGCCCTCGACCACCGCCCCGTTGCTCTTCGTAAGCCATACCGTCGACGCTTCGGTGATCAGGTAGCCGATCGTGAGAACGAGGCCGTCTTCGCGAATGACCACACCGTTGCCGGTGCGATCGGTGCCGAGGATCGAAGCGGTGAACGCGTCGTCGGGGACCTCCGCGCGAAGGCCGACGACACTTTCGAGCGCCGCTTGAAGGTCGAATGCAACGTCACCCTGCGTCGGTTGCAACGAAGGCGGGAAAGCCCAACGGGTGAGATCGGTCACGGAAGATCGGTCACGAAATGACTGGGGGCGCGGTCGCGACGCATCGCCCCAACGAAACCGCGCTCCATCTTACCGAAGTCCGCGCCGTTGCGATATGGCGGGACGGCGTCGACAACGACGAGCCGAATCGAATTGCGGGACAATGGTGGAACGACGCAACGGAATTCCGCCCCTCATGCGCCTGTTCACATTCGTCCTGCTCGACCTCGCCCTGCTCGGGGTCACGGCGACATCGGCAATCGCGCAGGTCGCTCCCATGACCGCCGAACGCGCGGGCTACACCGGACTCTTCGCCGCAGCGACACGCGGCGATGCCTCGGCCGTCCCGCGGCTCGTCGCGGAGGGAGCGAGCGTGTCCGCGCGCGATGGTTACGGCCGCACGCCGCTGCACGTCGCCGCATATGCGTCGCAGCCAGGCGCGATGCGCGCGCTCGTTGCAGCCGGGGCCGATCCGAATGCGCTGGAACAGGATCGGTACGACATCGTCACCATCGCCGCGGTGGCCAACGACCTGCCTACGCTGCGGCTCGCACTGGAGCTGGGTGCGAGTGCGCGGAACGTCACGAGTCGGTACGACGGCACCGCTCTCATCGCCGCAGCCCACTTGGGTCACGTGGAAGTCGTTCGCGAGCTGATCCGCGCGGGCGCTCCGCTCGATCACGTCAACAACCTGGGCTGGACTGCGTTGATCGAGTCAATCGTGCTGGGCGACGGCGGACCAAGGCATACGGCGACGCTGGCGGCGCTCGTCGACGGCGGCGCGAATGTGAATCTCGCGGACCGGAGCGGCGCGACGCCGTTGCAGCTCGCCCGCGGACGCGGTTATCGGGAGATGGTGGCGAAACTCGAATCTAAGGGAGCCCGCTAGGCCGCGCATCCGTCGCGCCGCGTGCGCGACTGCGGTCTCATTCGATCCGCAGGTCCGCCGCCTTGACGATCTCGGCCCACCGCCGCGTATCTCGCCGGATTTCCTCGGCGAACGGAATCGGCGCTCCCGACGCCGGTGTGAAGCCCATGGCCCGCAAGCGCGCGACGACCTCCGGGTCGCCCGCCATTTGCGCGAGCTCCGCGCGCAGCCGCGCAACGATCGGTGGCGGCGTTCCCGCCGGCGCGAACAGGCCGATCCAGTTGATCGATTCGAAGTCGGGCAATCCCGGCTCGAAGGCGAACGGCACTTCGCCGGCCAGCACGTCCTTGAACGACTGCGAGCCCGCGTAAGGCACGTGCAACATTCCGATTTCCGCGCGCGAAAGCGCCCAAACCGCAGTCAGGTGCGCGAGGCTGCCCATGCCCGATGTGGCATAGGCCAGTGCGCCGGGCTTCTCCCTGGCGGGGCGGACGACATCGGCGAAGGTCGAGCCCGCGAACGAAGGATGCGCGACGATGATCATCGGCTGTGTCGCCACGATGCCCACCGGGCTCAACGCCACCAGCGGATCGACGGCGCGCGGCCCCAGGAATGCCGGCAGAGTGGTGATGGAGTTCGACGCGAACAGGAGCGTATGGCCGACATCGGCCGCGCGTGCGGATCCGTGCGCGAGCGCGAGCGCTGCGGCCGCCGCCAGCGCGGCACACTTACTAAAATGCAATGAATGACGCATGGGCGGCGGCGATGCGACTGCGTGAATTCGAAGCTGGATGTTGATCGGTAGCTGGCAGAATTTTCGTGGTTGCGTGTGACGCGGGTCAAGACAGATCTTGCAAAGATCGCCGCACGCACGCGCTCCGCGGCCGTTTGTCGTCCACAGGTGCATCGAAACACGTCCGCACGTATAGAATTCGAGACTCCAACGGAGCTCTCATTCCCGATGTCGGCGCCGGAAAACGATTTGTCACGACAGGAAGGCTCCCACCGGTACGCAGTCGTCGACGGCGTTTGCCTGCGTTACGTCGACGAGGGCGACGGCGCCCCCGTCATCTGCATGCACGGAGCCTTCGCCGACCATCGCAACTGGGGGCCGCAGCGCGCGGTCATCGCGCGCAGCCATCGGTATATCGCGTACAGCCAGCGCTACTTCGGCCCGGAGCCCTGGGCCGACGCGGGTGAGAATTATTCGCAGGAAACGCACGTCCGCGATTTCGTCGAGTTCGTCCGCGCGCTCGATATCGCACCCGCCCACGTCATCGCGCGCTCGTACGGCGCCACGGTGGCGCTGGTCGCGGCCATGCGTCATCCGGAGCTCGTGCGCGCGCTGCTGGTGCAGGAACCGCAAGTGCGCTCGCTCGTCACCGACCCTGGCGAACAGGAAATCCTGCGCGAAGAGGCCCGCGGCCTCGCCGCCGTGCGCGCGGCCGCCGAGAGCGGGGACGAGGACGGTGCGACGCGCCTTTTCTTCGACTGGGTGAATGGCCAACCCGGCGCTTTCGACCTCCTGCCCCTCGATGCGCAGCGCTTCCACCTTGCCAACGGCCGCACGATTGCGCTTCACTTCGCGTCCCCGCGCTCGCCGGTGCTGTCATGCACAGACCTGGAGGCGTTTTCGGTGCCGCTGACGGTGACGCGCGGCGAATTCACGCGACCCTACATGCGAATCTGCGCCGAGGCTGTCCATCGTTGCGTTCCCGGCTCCCGGCTCGTGGTGATTCCCAATTCACGTCACGCGCCGAGCGCGCAGAATCCGGCCGCTTTCAACGATGTCATCCTTCGCTTCCTCGCTTCCGACTGACCGACCGAAACGAGATTGATGCCCACGAACGTTCTCTTCGTCGCCACCGCAACGCAGTGGTATGGCGCCGCCCGCATGGCCCGCTGTCTCGCCGAAGCGGGCTTCACGGTTTCGCTGTTGACCCCGCGCGACTCGCCGGCCGAGAAGAGCCGGTTCCTGACCAAGGTCGGCCATCTCCCGCCGGACGCCACGGCGCGACAGTGGATCTTCGCCTTCGCCGCGATGGTGAAGGCGACGTCGCCGCGCCTCGTGCTCCCTTGCGACGACATGGCGGTACGCCTCATGCAGGCGCTCGTGCTCGCGCCGCCCGACGATCTCCAGCCGTCGCTGCACCTCGAGCTCTCGTCGCTGATCGCCGAGTCGCTCGGCACGCCCGCCCATTACCGCGCAAGCGTCGACAAGACGCTGATCTCGCCGGCGGCGAAGGCGCTCGGTCTGCGCGTGCCGGAGTTCGCCGTGGTTACGGAGCTCGGCGGCGCCGAACGCTTCGCGCGCGAGCACGGGTATCCGGTCATCGTGAAGCGCAGCCACTCGAGCGCGGGACAGGGTGTCGCGTCGTGTCCTGATTCGTCCTCGCTCGCGGCGGCGTTCGCGAAGCTGGGCACGCCTGATGCTCTCGGCTTGGGCGACGCGCGCGACGGCGAGCTATTGGTTCAGGCCCACGTGCCGGGGCGCGTTCACTATCACAATTCGGTGGCATGGAAGGGGGCGCTCCTGGCAGGCCAGGCGAGCGAGCAGCTCGCGGCGACGCCGCGCGGCCCGGCGAGCGCCGTGCGGTACTACCGTTCGCCCGAGCTGCGCGCGATGTCGGCTGCGCTCGCCGCGGGCTTCGGGATCAGCGGTGTCTACGTGCCCGAGTTCGTCATTCATCAACAGACCGGCGAAGCCTATCTCCTCGAGATCAACCGCCGGATGACGCACGGCACGCATCGGGGCGCCGCCTTTGGCGTCGATCTCGGCGCCGCGCTTTTCGGGGCCGTCAACGGCCTTCCATCGACGACGCGCGCCGATCTCGATCCCGGCGAGGAGCACTTCATCGTCCACTTTCCGCTCGAGTGGACGCGAGATCCGGCGAGCCGCTATCTGCGCGAGTATCCGGTCGACGTGCCGTGGGACGAGCCGGAGCTCGTCGAAGCGATCGTCGCGGATGCGATGGCCAATTTCCGGAACGCTTGAGCCACCACGAGGGCGCAACTGAGACGCAACCGGGCGTACCCGTTTGCGCGCTCATCCCGACCATCCCAGGTGGCTCAGGAAATCGCGCGTCCGCTCGGTCGTCGGGGCGTCGAAAATCTGCGACGGCGGACCCTGCTCGACGATGCGCCCCGTGTCGAACACGGCGACCCAGTCGCCCACGCGGCGCGCGAACGTCATCTCGTGCGTGACGACGACCATCGTCATCCCTTCTTCGGCCAGCGCCTTCATCACGTTCAGCACTTCGCCGATGGTCTCGGGGTCGAGCGCGGACGTCGGCTCGTCGAACAGCATCACGTCCGGCTCCATCGCAAGCGCGCGGGCGATGGCGACGCGCTGCTGCTGCCCGCCCGAAAGCGCCGACGGATAATTCACCGCTTTGTCGGCGAGCCCTACCTTCGCGAGCATGGCTGTGGCGCGCCGGTTGGCCTCGGCGAGACTCACCTTCTGCACGGTGCGCGGGCCTTCCGCGACATTCTGCTGCGCCGTGAGATGCGGGAAGAGCTCGAAGCTCTGGAACACCATCCCCATCCGCGCGCGCATGGCTCGCAGCACACGCTCGTCCCTCGGCAGCAGCGCACCTTCGAACTCGATGTCGCCGCCGTCGATCGTCTCGAGCCCGTTCGTGCAGCGCAGGAGCGTCGACTTCCCCGATCCGGAGGGACCGATCAGGCACACGACCTCGCCGGCGTGGACATCGAGATCGACGCCGTTCAATGCCGTGAACGAGCCGAAGCGCTTGATCACGCCACGATAGCGGATGATCTTGAGGCCGCCGCCTTTGGCACGAGGTGCGGTCGATTGAGGCGTCGTCATGTCATTCGTTCCGGGCTGCGCTCATTCGGTAACGCTGTACTTGCGCTGGATCCAGTCGACGAGCTTCGCCTGCGGATAGCCCAGCAGCCAGTAGATCGCCGCCATCGCCGTCAGCATTTCGAGCACGCGGAACGTCTGGGCGCGAACCTGCATCGCGACATACGCGAGCTCGGTGACGGCGATCACCGAGACGAGCGACGTATCCTTGAACAGCGACACCCACGTGCTCGCCAGCACTGGCAGCACGCGCCGCAGCGCCTGCGGGACGATCACGCGGCGCAGCGCCTGCGCGCGGCTCATGCCGAGCGCCATTGCCGCCTCGACCTGGCCGCGGCGGATCGAGTTGAGGCCGGCGCGAAACGTCTCGGCGTTGTACGCGGTGACGTTGAGCGCGAGCGCCGCGAGACCTGTTGCGAGCGGCGAGAGCCCGAGGCCGGTCCATATCGGAAGCACGTAGAACGCCCAGAACACGACCAGGATCAGCGGCAGGTTGCGGAAGAGCTCGACGTAGGCCGTCGCGAGCGTCCGCACCGGCGCCCACGCGTATAGGCGCAGGGCCGCGACGATCAATCCGCACGGCACGGCGATCGCCATCGTCGCGATCGTGAGCAGAATCGTCGTGCCCGTCGCAGCGACCAGCGCTTCGCGATGCTGCCAGACGACGCTCCAGTCGAGGGTCATCGGCGGATCGCGGCGATCACGACCGCCCCAGATGCGCGACGCGGCGATAAATGACGTCGACACCGCGGGTCACGGGAAAGAGCAGCAGGAAGTAGACGATCATCGCGAACGTGTACACCTCGATCGGCTGGAACGTCTGGCCCTGCACCGTTTCCGACTGCCGCATGAATTCGGGCACGGCGATCACCGACGCGATCGCCGTGTCCTTGATCGTCACCGAAAGGAACGAGCCGAACGCCGGCAGCATTCGCACCACCGCCTGCGGCAGCACGATGCGGCGAAGGATCTCGGCCCGCGACATCCCGAGCGCCAGCGCGGCGCGCGTCTGGCCCGGCCGCACCGACTCGATTCCCGCGCGAAAGATCTCGGCGGAATAGGCGGCGAGATGCACGGTGAGCCCCAGGAGCGCGGCCCAGAACGGCGCCATCGTGATGCCCCCGACGATCGGCAGCGCGAAGAACGTCCACACCAGCACGACGAGCACGGGAATCGCGCGCATCGAGTCGATGTAGAGGACGACGATCGGCTTGAGCCAGCGCGGCCCGTACATGCGCGCGAGCGCGACGACGAACCCGGCGGCGATCGACGTCACCCCCGACAGCGCCGACAGCGCGAGCGTCACGAGGACGCCCGACGCCAGGAATCGCCAGTGGTCGGTGATGACCGAGAAATCCATGCGGCGACGCTTCCGCGGGGCCGGTCGCCGGCGCCCCGCCCTGCGCTACTTCATCGTATCGACGACGCGCGCCTCGTCCGCCTTGAGCTTTGCCTCGAGCTCCTTCTCGACGGCGCGGGCCCAGGCGAGAAATGCGGGCTGGTTCTTGTCGATCGCCATTCCGACCGGTGCTGCCTTCTCCGTGCTGTTCTGGCAGTTGTTGTCCTGCGGCAGCGCCGCCAGCGTGTTGAGCTTGCGGCCCATCGCGACCCACGGCACGCGATTGATCGGCACCGCGTCGGCGCGCTTCGCCATCACTTCCTCGACCGGCGCGACGCCGGAGCCGGCCACGCCGCGCAACTGTGCCTTCGGGAAACGCTCCTTCACCCAGCCTTCCTCGCCACCGCCGGTGTAGTACGCGATCGTGATGTCGGGCTTGTTGAGATCGTCGACCGACTTCGCGTTCGCGAACTTTGGATTCGACTTGAGCCCGAACATGCAGACGCTCGTGTTCGAATAGATGACAAAGTCGACGACTTTGAGGCGATCGGGCGTCTCAGCCAGCGGCGTCACCGAGATGTCGACCTGGTTCGACGCCAGCACCGGCACCTTGGTCTCGTGGCTCACCGGCACCGCCTCGAGCTTCACGCCGAGGCGCTTCGCGTATTCGTTCGCGAGGATCCACGCGGGACCGCTCCACGCCTCACCGCCGCCCTTGGTGTTCTCGACGAGCCACGGCGCGTTGGCGAGCACGCCGACGCGCAGCACGCCCGCTTTCTTGATGGCGTCGATGCGCGGGCTCGCGCCCGGCGCCGGCACGGCAACCTGCGCGAGCGCCGGCAGTGCAATCGCCATCGTGACAAGCGCCACAAGGCGGCGGCTCAATGTTCCGATCATGGTTTCCTCCTGGAAGCTCTTCGGTGGATGGCTGATTCGTCGATGATCACTTCTTCGCGGGCGCCGGTGCGGCCGGAGCCGGGGCAGGCGCGGCCGAGGTCGCGGGAGCAGCACTCGGTGCCGGCGCGGCACCGGGTGCCGGGGCCGCAGCGGGAGCAGCGGATGCCGGCGCGGACGCCGCGGCCATCTCGATCTTCGCCGATGCCTTGAGCGAGTCGAGCTGCTTGCGCAGGTTCTGCTGCTGCACCTGCTGGGTGAGTTGCGGCTTCACATCGTCGAGCGACGGCGCCTCCACCGGCTTCGTGTCCTCGAGCAGGATCACGTGATAGCCGAACTGGGTCTTGACCGGCACCTCGGTGAATTTGCCCTTCTCGAGCTTCTTCACTGCGTCGCCGAACTCCGGCACCATCTGGCTCGGATCGAACCATCCGAGATCGCCGCCCGCGGGCTTCGAGCCCGGATCCTTGGAGCGTTCAGTCGCGAGCTTCGCAAAAGCCGAGGGATCCTTCTTGAGCCGCGCGATGATGTCCTTCGCTTCGGCTTCCTTTTCGACCAGGATGTGCCGCGCCTTGTATTGATTGCCGCTGACGGACGCCTTGATGCGGTCGTATTCCGCTTTCAGCATTTCGTCGGTGACGGGATTGTTCTTGAGATAGTCCCTGACGTACGCGTTCGCGAGCACCGACTGCTTCATCGAATCGAGCTGGTCGACGACATCGGGACTCTTGTCGAGGCCTTTCTTCGCCGCCTCGTCAGCGACGACCATCTGCAGCGCCAGCTGATCGATGATCGCCTTCCGGGTCTCGGGCGTGTCCGGACGACCCTGAGATGCTGCCTGGCGGACGATGTTGTCGACGGTGCTCTGGCTGATCGCCTTTCCGTTGACGGTTGCCGCCGTGGGCCCCTTGGATGCGTCGTCGGGTTTCTTTGCCCCGTCCTTGCCCATCTCGCAGGCGCCGAGAGCGAGCAGCGACGCTGCGATGGCGATGAAAATGCCGGACTTCATGGGTTTCATGTGTTTCCTTCGGTTGTTGTCGTGTTCATTTCGAATCGCGCGCAAGTCCAGCGCGAAGCGAGGCAAAAGGCGAAGCGTAATCGACGCCGCGTGCCATCGCAACGCCGGCAGGCCAAAATCGCGGAATCAGCTCCCGCTTGGGGCGTTGCTCTTGAGCGCTGCGGCGTTCATGCAGTAGCGCAGACCCGAAGGCGGCGGTCCGTCGGGAAACACGTGACCCAGATGGGCATCGCATACGTTGCACAGGGCCTCGACGCGCGTCATGCCAAGGCTCTTGTCGATATGGTAGGCGATGACGTTCGCGGCCGCAGGCTGCGTGAACGAGGGCCAGCCCGTCCCCGACTCGAATTTCCCTCCCGAATCGAACAGGAGCGTGTCGCAGCAGACGCAAGAATAAGTGCCGGGCTTGAACAGCGAGCACATCTCGGAGGAAAACGGACGCTCTGTTCCGGCTTTCCGCGTCACCGCGAACTGCTCGGCGCTCAATTGCTTCCGCCATTCGTCGTCGGTCTTGCGCACCTTGCGGTCGGGCGCCGGATTGCCTTTGCGGCCGAACTCGAGGACATCATTCCATTTCAGCATGCGTGACTCCAACGGGAGGCGGGGCGACCGCGCTACTTGGCGCGCTGGGCCGACCACTTCCGGAGCGCGTCGAGCGTGTATTCGACGTGCTTCTCGGGATTCATCGACTTGTAGGCGAAAACGACGCGCCCCTCGGGCGCGATGACGTACGAGACGCGATCGGCGTATTCGGGGTTCGAAGCGAGGACCGCGTCGTAGGCCTTCATGATCCGCTGGTCGCGATCGGACGCGACCGCGAACTTGTTGCGGCACTCGCTCACCGAAAATTTCTGCAGCGTCTCGATGTCGTCGCGCGAGACGCCGATCACCGAGGCGCCCAGCTTGCGATACGAATCGGTCGCTTCGGCGAAATCGTGCGCCTCGATCGTGCAGCCGGACGTGAATGCGGCCGGGTAGAAATAGAGCACGACCGGCCCTTTCTTGAGCGCGTCGGCGAGCGAAAACGTGAACACGTTCCCGCCGAGCGATGCCTGCGTCCGGAAGTCCGGCGCCGCATCCCCGGATTTGAGCGCCGCGTGCGCCGCCGAGGCGACAAGGACCGCAGCGAAGGCGAGGAATGCGAGCCGGCGTTTCATCGTTTACATGCTCCTCCGATACTGCCCGCCCACCTCGAACAGCGCGTTCGTGATCTGCCCGAGCGAGCACACGCGCACCGCGCGCACGAGCTCGTCGAAGACGTTGCCGTTCCGGATCACGACGTCCTTCAGCCGAACCAGTGCCGCTTCCGCTTCACCCGCGTGCTGCCGATGGAACGAAGCGAGGCGCGTGAGCTGCGACTCCTTCTCTTCCATTGTCGAGCGGGCGAGCGCGATGGTCTTCGGAGCTGTATCGGCGTGCGGCGCCCGGAACGTGTTGACGCCGACGATCGGATAGCTGCCGTCGTGCTTCTTGTGCTCATAGTACATCGACTCTTCCTGGATCTTGCCGCGCTGGTAACCGGTCTCCATCGCCCCCAGCACGCCGCCGCGCTCCGAGATCGCCTCGAACTCCTTCAGCACGGCCTCCTCGACGAGGTCGGTCAGCTCGTCGATGATGAAGCTTCCCTGGTTGGGATTCTCGTTCTTGCCGAGCCCCCACTCGCGGTTGATGATGAGCTGGATCGCCATCGCCCGCCGCACGCTCTCCTCCGTGGGCGTGGTGATCGCCTCGTCGTAGGCGTTGGTGTGCAGCGAGTTGGTGTTGTCGTACGTCGAGATCAACGCCTGCAGCGTCGTCCGGATGTCGTTGAACGAGATCTCCTGCGCGTGCAGGCTGCGGCCGGACGTCTGCGAGTGGAACTTGAGCTTCTGCGAGCGCTCGTTGCCGCCGTAGCGGTTTTTCATCGCCACCGCCCATATCCGCCGCGCGACGCGGCCGATGACCGAGTACTCGGGATCCATTCCGTAGCTGAAGAAGAACGACAGGTTCGGCGCGAAATCGTCGACGTGCATCCCGCGGGCCAGGTACGCCTCGACGAACGTGAAGCCGTTGGACAACGTGAAGGCGAGCTGCGAGATCGGGTTCGCCCCGGCCTCCGCGATGTGGTAACCGGAGATCGACACCGAATAGAAATTGCGGATGGCGTGGCGGACGAAATACTCCTGGATGTCGCCCATCACCTTGAGCGAGAACTCGGTCGAGAAGATGCAG
>Ga0068862_100002908_pt1 | contig 14974 bp, 26 predicted proteins | sample KBSSwiS52_FD_66598 | JGI IMG/M metagenome (GOLD analysis project Ga0068862, IMG submission 66598) | Switchgrass rhizosphere microbial communities from Kellogg Biological Station, Michigan, USA - KBS Switchgrass S5-2 | ecosystem: Host-associated > Plants > Roots > Rhizosphere > Soil ... | reverse complement strand
CGGCGAACAATCACCTGTCCGCCAGCGTCAACGCCGTGAACCTGGAAAACCGACTTGGCGATATCTAAACCGATTGTCGTCATCGTCTGCACGGCTCGCTCCTCTGAATCGTGGGAGCCTTAACAGCGCCCACATCCATGGCACCGATGTGCCGGTGGAGGAGCCGTCCACAGCATCAACAACGGAAGTGGCTCACTCAACTAGGTGTCACCCGTCGAGCAGTTGCTTCGCCGCTAGCATGTCAGCGGGGTCGAAGCCTTCGGAAAGCCGGTTGAAAATGGGCTCTAGCATCTGGGCGGCACCGGCTCGATTTTTCTGACGAATCCGTAGGCGCGCCGCGCTGAGGGCGGCTCGCAGCTCCCAAAAGATGGCGCCCTGGGTCCGAGCGAACTCGATGGCGGCCAGAGAACAATCTTCAGCGAGCGCTCCGTTCTCGGGCCGCTGTTGAAGGAGCACTTCGCCCTTGATGCGGATGAGTTCCGCCTGACACTAGTGTTCGCGGCTACCCTCTGCTCGGACCGGCGCTGGATCCACAGTGGCGATAGCCTCGTCGAACCTTTCGAGCCCTGCGAATCCGCATGCCAAGTCCCCAAGGAATATGGCGTTCGACACCCTCCAGCCGCCGCGCTCGCATAGATCAAGCCCTTTTGGGGTAGCACGGATCCTTCTGAGAATTCGCGGCGGGCAATAAGCAACTTGCCCTTCCAACAGCTCGCAAGGATCTTCAGTTTTCGACTTTTGCAACACTATCGCTCAGTGAACGGACCTCAGCAGACAACTTCGTCGATCCGCAAAGTGCCACGGCCGACCTTCACAACGCGCCGCGCGAACCAGGAAATCGCCGCGATCCTGCGCTGCGGGTTGCCCATTGAAATAAAAATTGATCATATGGGCTTGAGAAAACGGGGGATATTTCCCAAAAGTGCCTTGATTTCTCATTTTTCCTTTATCCTCCGGCGTTTGTTTAATGGGTATGAACAAATGACTGATCAACAATTGGCACTTGAGGCGATTAACGAAGCCCAACTCATACTGGAAGACTACCTTCGGCCCCAGCCGCAGAACAATGAGCGCATCCTCGACAGGTTGGTGGAAGTTCTCGAACGCCCCGATCTGGTAGTCGCTGTGAGCCGCTTGCAACAGCGAAGCAGTCTCTCAGTGCGCAAATGAGGAAACTGCCATCGATCGCTTTCGCCGCCGGTTGCGCTCTTGTCAGAGACGCCAAATGTGCAACGCAAACAACAATGCAGCGCCGCGATGCCATCAAAGCGGCACGGGCGTTGGTGGTCCTATCGTCTGATCGATGGACAAAAGTGCTGGAGGAGGCATCCGCGCAACCCGTTCCAACGGAAAAGTTACAGGAATAATCACACAATGGCTTGGCAATCCGTTAGACGCGCAAGCCCGGGCACTGAAAGACGCTGATACTTTCGAAGCGCGATGGCGCGAAAGGGTGGACACGCAATAGGCGTTGCCGCCAAGGAAAGTCTCGAAGCAATGGTTGTTGGCTGCTCGCGAGCAGCGTTTGTTTTTCAACCGGCGGAAACCGGCAATGCGAACGGCTGCAGATTTCAATCTTTATTATGCGACTCCTGACCCCTGGCATATTTCCCACGCGCAGTTCAGGGACAAGGTCTTGCGCCGAGGTCTGAAGCCATTCATCCGGGACAAATCCGTTCTTGAGCTCGGATGCGGCGAAGGCCACTTGACCCAAGCAGTTTTTGGCAAAGCACGATCCGTCGTTGGCATTGACATAAGCGATGTAGCAATTGCTCGCGCCAAATCGCTAAACCTGCCGAATGCCAGGTTTGAAAGCGGTGATTTTTTACAGGCGTCATTCGAGGGTTACGACGTGATCACAGCCCTCGAATGCGTCTACTATCTGTCCTTCCAGGAGCAGGAAGTGTTTTTGGAGAAAGTTGCCAAGGAACACCCCGGCAAAATACTTCTGCTTTCGGGTCCAATCGTCGACTACAGAAGGCACTTCAGTCATAAGCGATTGATGCTCGAGTTCAGGACTCTGGGGTTCGCTCCCCTCAAATTTTATAACCTGTCACTTTATTGGTATCCGCCTTCATCCAAGATTATCTCTAACCTGATCAAGCTACCACTTGGGTACACCTTGCTTGATTGGATACCGGAGTCGATGGTCTACCAAAGGCTATACGTACTTCGAGCGCCGAAACGCCCCTGACTCGGATATTCGATAGCCCGACAAAAGAAGGCTTCGTGTGGCCCCGGGCCGGAGCAAGCAAGTCGACCATGCAAGCGACTGCAATGCCTTTCTGGTTGTCGCCGTCGCCGTCGTTTTCATCGCCGGCAAAGTGAGCGCTGCAATAAGCGACCGCCGGGATAAGCCGCAGTCTTTACCGGCCGCAGGAACGTGCCGCTTCCCGGCCCGTTGCCCCTGATGGCAAACACTCCTTCGGCTATCGTCTGGCAGACCGTCATTAGTGCTCGCCGATTGCGGTCCTTCTGGACGTGGTCTGGGGTCCCTACTGATCCGCACGACGGCTCCTCGCGACACGAAGTCGTGTTCGCCATCGACCACAGTGCGCCGCAATATCGCCACCGCAGTGCGGTATGATCCAACTACGGTTCCGAACGAATTACCGTATGTTCTGGACAGGTTTTTTTTCATCGGTGTTGCTGCTTGTCTCGCGATCGGACTTACAGCGCATTTCGTCCACGATCGGCGTCAGCGCGCGGCGTTCATTGCCCGTCTTTCGCCCGCCGAGCGTGAAAGATTCAGGGGCTTTGAGAAGGTCAGGGGCGACTGGCACGAATTTCGGGACCTATTGCATCATTAGCTCACGCCCGTGAAGCACGACCAGAAGATCACCTTGGGCGAAATGCGGTCGTGAGGCGGCCCTACCCGACGCCGTAGGGCTTGTTGAGGAAGTAGTCGCGGTTGCCCATCGCCTTCTCGGCACCGACCCCGAAGGCGTGGCCTTTGAGTACGATGATACGTCCGGCGGGTGCCCGGTTCTTAGACTGGCGCACCAGAAATGCGCGCGGCCGCGGTAAAAATCCCGAGTGCGATCACCCCTAGCCCTACGACGATAATCAGCACGTCGATTGTCAGCCATAGGGGTATCTGCTTCGAAGTTTTCATGGTGTTGCGCCTTTTGGCCCCGGTACATTGTGGACCGGAGCGGCGCAGATCTAGGTGAGGCAGGTCACATCGCACGAAGGCGTGACTAGCTAGCAAGAAAAAGGCCCGCCAGCGTGAACCGGCGGGCTTTGATTAAATCAGCAATCAAGTCATTCAGACGCCGGCAAAGCTTCTTGCCGAGCAGAGCAAGGCGCATCCCACCACTGATTTGGTAAAAAATCCCATCTCTTTCGAGGCGTTGCCTTTGTGCGCCCGTTCAGGCTGAATCCCGCCGGTTAGCAGGGATAAGAATATGCCCCTCGTTAGTGACCGAACAAGCAAGCCTCTATCGCACAGCAACTCGCGAGCGATCGGATTTGGATGAGCGTCGAGGGTCGAGCCCCAATTCAGCCCGTCCGTGTCTTGGTCAGCTACGAAGCTCTATCGCAGCTCGATCCAACTAACGTCCGGGATTTGCATGGCGCTCTGGAGAATTTCGATCGGTTCAGATCGCAAGTCGAGACCGCCGCAAGCCGCAAATTTGATGGGTACGGATTCGACGGACAAACATACGAGGGAATGCCGGCTATCAGACTAACCACTGATGATTTGATTTAGACCGAGGGCGGCGCCCCGACGCACGACGGGATCCGGGCGACATGCGTCGGGCCTTACCACTCGGTTCACCCACCGGAATGGCGCGATCAGGCTGGCCGTGATTCTTGGCAGAATTGCGCACATGCACCGTGCGCGAAAAATCACCTTGAGAGAAATGCCCCTAGCCGGCTCATCGTCTACTCCCTAGTGGAACCCCTCTGTGTTCGTGCCCGTTACACCTCTTCAAGTCCAAGGAGGACTCCCTATGATGAAGATCGCTTTAGTCGTGGCGGCAGGTGTGCTGACGACCGCCCCGCTCGTCACTCCGGTCAAGACCCAAGGCGTCAAGATGGCCCAAGTCGATATGCAGACTGGGCGGCACTACGAAGACCGCGACGATCGCGATTATAGGGATCGTCGGCGTTATGACTCCAACGCCACAGTTGGTGTCGGTCCAGGCGGTGTCACCATTGGTCCACGACAGCGCTGCCGCACGGAGACTACCACGATTGAACGGGACGGCGGCCGCAGGATCACGCGCAGGGAGCGCCGCTGCGACTAAACGGCAGCGATGAGGAGGAGTTAGCCGCCTGGCGCCAGTCGTCATGCCGACAAGCAGAAAGCGCGAGGCTAGCAAGCCGACCTCCCGCCCTGTTCAGGTGAAAAGATAGAAAAATAGCGACTTCACCCGACGGTGGGGAAAAAGGGTGGGTTAACCTACAGGTTATCCTACCGCCGGCCCTCGCCAATCCGCCGAGGCAGTGCCGGCGCGGCAGGCGACCCGCGGGCCGCTTGTCAGCATCGGCATCGGCCGCTGCGCCAGGCTACGTCATTGATCTCAGCGGGCGCGGCGGAAGCCGCCCTCCTCCGACTTGCCGCACAAGTTACTGCCTTTAAGGGATTTTCCTGCCGAATGTTGTGCGAGCTACGGTCCTAACCACGATTTCCTTCTATCCGGGCGGCCAACCCCACGGACGGCGGAAAGGACGTTGGCTGCTCGGCCGCGAAGTCGCGCGAGATCCATCTTGGGCTGGCTCGCATTTCGGCGAGGACAAGCCCCCTAGTTTCAAGCCGGTCGGTCTGGCTATCCCGTCTTGGCGACCTCGCAGGTCGGCGTCCTCCGACCGCTGGCTGGCAGGGCGATGTAGTAAGGCGGTCAGTGGGCCGCACCGGGGCCACCTCTTTCACGGTGGAGAGAGCGGTTCGATTCCGCTAGGGAGCGCCAGCTATTTCCATGGCTTAGCTGTCTCGCGATCTCCCGTGTCCTACGGCTGTCCAATATCCGCGTTCAGACGTGGATAGAATCCAACTGCACTCCTGAGCCGCTCCAAGCGACGCGCCCCCACAAAAGGGCGCGTCATGAATGACTGCTGGGATACCGACACTATCGGTCTTTTTGTCACGCTCGCCGGTTTGACGGCGCTGTTCGCCGCGGAGAAGTGGCAACGGCGCGCTGACCGACCCGATACCTGATCCTGCCAGACGGCCCGCCATGACTCTGGGAAGGCCGCGGGATAGTCCGCCTTAGCACTGGGGTATGGGGCCCGAGCCGAAAACGGCGCCAACGAATCCACGGGCTATTTCTGAGCCCGCGCAGAGGCTTCTCGCTGAAGCGGAGGGCGGCCCTTCCACCAAGCATAGAGCGTCGGACTGCCATAGGCGCGCGCCGGCACCTCCCAAGCGGGATAGGGCGAGTTCGGATTTTTCATCGGCCAGAAGATGAAGTCCTGCACGTTTTCGTCTGCCCATTCGTCAGGAATGCCTGCTAGGAAATCGGCATCACCATTCTCATAAACGACCACGAGGTGACGCAATCCCGATGTGCGCGCCTCGTCGATATAAAACTTCGCCTGGCTCTGATATTGGCTGCAGAATGACTCGCCGATGAACTTCAGCTTTGAAACGTCGCGCATCCCGGTCTCCTCTGCGCAGCGGTGTCGAACGTGCGGTGCAAGGTACGCTTCTGCGTTGAGTCGGTACACAAATTTGCGCGCGGGACCGAAGTCCCGCCAAACACCCCCGCCGCGAGTCCGAGAAGCCCGCCGGTGCGCCTGCCCGTTGCAGGCATGTGCCGGTCGATCGGCGCCAGCGCATGGGCGAGTCTGTGACGCGGCCTAATTGAGCCGCTTGCGGAGCTTCTTGATGATATCGCGCAGCTCTGCTGCGTACTCTTCGATGATCCGACGCGCTTCCTCTAACCGCGACGATTTGAGCGACGGCTCATCTTTACCCGGCGGCAGTTCGTCAGGCGGCCTCATGCCACGACGGTCGGCAAAGAACCAAAAGGGACTTTGAGCTAGATCATGCACAGCCCGGCCCAAATTCAAAACAGGCCGCTTAATAATCTGTCCGGTCGCGGGGATCAGCGCAATGGCGCCCGCGCCTCCCGCGGTGCGGTGCTGCCCGCATGGTATGATCAGATTCCAACACCGGCGGAAAATCAGCTCAATCCTTATTCGAGCACAGTTGCGCCCACCGCCATCCGCACGGCTTCGGGAAGCTGTTGATTGAGGGACGTCGAATCACCGAAACCCGGAGTTGTTATGAGTATCATCCCCTTGGACTTTCAAAGGCGGCGCGAACAGCGGTGGCCGCTCGATTTTCCCGGCCGATTCCTTCAGCCGCACCTCGAAAAACCAGCGGCTGGTGAAAGAGAGCCTGCAGATTGCCGCGCCTGCCAAATCAAAAGAAAAAACCGCCGGGCTGAAGCCGCAGACTTGAGACCTTCACCGACGGCGTGAGCGCGGGACCGAAGCCCCGCGTTCTTTGTGTGCGTTCGCGCCCAGCCCAGACGTATCTTTTGTTTCCCAGAACTTTCGCTATCTAGGGGTTCGTGGGTTGAGCGCGCGCACCGCCCCGTTTGGTTTTGCCAGCGGACATCTGGCGATCGCGCACGGCGATCAATTCTTTCTCAAGCTTCAACCGTTCGTCGGCCGTCATGGCGGGCTTCTCGCGCTTCGGCGGCAGATCGTGGACCGGGAGATAGCCGTCGGCCTCCTTCGGATGGGCCGGTGCTTCAGCCCGCGCATCCATCGGTGATGAGCCCGCAGTTGAAGTCGCGCATCCGCCAAGCAAGAGGCTCAACAGCAGCGCTGCCGCAGCCCGCGATGCGATTTTTCCATCCTTCGACATAAACATGCACTCAGAGGACAGTCATTGTGTGCCGCATGCGTTGCGCGCCAATTGTGACCATAACTGGCCGGACGACGCGGGGCCTCTCGACCCCGCGCCCTTGTCGTCACCTCCGCAACCGTCTGGCATGCGAGGCCAGCCGTTGCCGGTTGCGCTTTCTCATCGATCAGCGCCAGCGCATGGGCGAGTCCACGGTGCACACGAAAGAGGCCGCCAACTGAGGCGGCGTTACCTTAGGCCGATCAGCGCTACGGCTACTTCCGCGATCTTGCGAGGCTTCCTGTTGCCGGTCGCGCTGACTTCGATAACGGTGCGAGCCACCATCTCGCAAAGGGAGTCGTTGCGGTCAGCCGGCTCAGCAAGTTTAGGGCGTGATTAAAGGCACTGTTCAAAAGCTCGATTTGCTTCGGCGTACGTTGGCCGTCTTTCAACAACCGCTTGATCGGCATTGTCCCGCCCCTCAAACGGACGCAAGACCCGGCTAATTCCAGTGAGGGAACTAGATTCCCCTTTGGACCGGGAGTCGAATTAAATTCTTGCTATGTTCCGCAGCGGAATAATTTTCCTTGACCTTGCTCAAGGTTTCGTCGGGCCACGAGAACAAAGCAAAAATGGCCCGCCAGCGTGAACCGAAAGCCGCCGCTGGCGCTGGGTCAGCGACGGCTTCTCCCAGTACGAAAACCACATTCTGCGTCACGTGCGGTCCGTCCCAAGATCACCAGAACAGGTCGTGAATCGTTAATCCGCCAGTTTGCGGAGACGGTGGGGCCGCGGGACCGAAGCCCCGCGCCCTTGTGCTGTTTCCCTGGGCGAGTCTGCGCTGCCCGCCTGCGGTGATGTTTAGGCGGCGGTCGGACGAAACCATTTTCCAATCGCTGCGAAGCCGTCCGGAAATGATCACTAGCTAACGTTGGCCCGAAATCCCGCGTTGCATGAGTGGTGATTTATGTCGAGTTCTTTTCACAGTGCAGACAGACGCACCTATCGGAAAGTTATGATGGTAGGCTTGCTATTTTGCGCAGCGTTCGTGGTGATCAGCTTTTTTGCGCGAGAACAGCCAGAAAATACCTACGTTCTGAAAAAGGCGGATAGGTTGGTTCGGACCGCGGGCGAAGCGGCGCGTGCTCATTAATTGTCCAAGAGAAAGGCCGCCCGACATGAAGCCGGGCGGCCCGATAAACTGATAGCCACCCTAGCCCGATCGGCGCCGGCGCCTGGGCGATTCCGGGACGCGGGCTGAGCGTCAATTCAGCGCGTCGTTAGCGCGCGGGCCATACTCAGCCATCAGGCAAAGGTCATAATTGTATTGGAAGCCGCCGCGGCCCTCGAATCCTATGGCTGTCAGCGCGGCATCCTCCATCTTTGCTCCCCACTGGTAGGCCTCGCAGTCACTAGCGGGAGCCCGGCCGTGGGCCTGCTTGAATAGGCCTACCAGACGTTCAAAGGCTTCTTCGTCCGCGACGATGCGGTTCATCTCTGCGACAACGTATGCTGGCCAGTTTGTCCGCATCGCTTAGCCCTTCCCCTGGCGGCTTCTCAAAAAGAACCCGCCATTGGCGACGGGTTCCAGTCTAGGGAGGAAACGTCGGCATAATAAGTCGATTCCCGGCAGCGTTATGTGTCGTAATTGGCACACGGAGAGCGAAACTCTTCGGGCCGCCCGGTGGTGAGCCGGACGGCTGGTCTTTGCTCGATGCGGGCCTCGTTAGATCACTCGGACGGAAATTCCTCCGCGTAGTAGTTTGCCCGGAAGCGCTAGGCCATGGTGTCAAGCTGATGGGTTCTATGGCACGCGCCGCCGCAGTGCTGCATCAAGCGTCGGCGAAAACACCGCGTCGGCTGCTCTCGAACAAGAACTAGACTCGACCCTCCGCCCCATCGATCCAAGGTTCGATCCGGCTCACGCTGGCAACGTCGCCATTTAGGTCGTACCGTCGGTGCGTCTCCCGCATACGTGCCGCAAGCTGGAGTTTGTCGTCACGGAGCTGCGCATATTGGGCGGCGCCGGGAGCGACGCTGTCCGGCACACCCTCGGATCCTGCAGTGTCATTGGTCGTCACTCCAACCGATGAGGGCGGCCCATCCTCCTCCGCTTCAAAACGACATGACCCGCGCCGACGGCGCGGCCTCAGTCAATGGGAAGGTGAGAAGGAAGAAAGATCCGTCGGCGGCGCAAGACGTATGAACGCGCCCAAACTGTCGGCCAACTCGCCGACGATCGTAAGCCCTCGACCGCGCCGGATGGGTTCAGGTGCCGAGCCATTATCAGAGACCCCGCACTTTACGACGTTGCCGACAAGCATCAACTCCACTCGCAATTCTGGACGTCTATCGTCGAATTGCGCATGTCGCGCCACATTCGTCAGTAGCTCGGATACCATCAGCCCAAGCTTCCAGCAGCGTTCTCCTTCAAGCCGCAGATTATCCGTTGAAAACAAGACACGTATCGCCCTGCGGTCCAGACGATATTTCGTGACGGCGAAGCAAAGCTGCTGGAGATACGTCGCGGCATCGGTGAGGCGCCCTTGCTCCGGCAAATGCATCGCCCGATGAACATTTCCCCATTGATGCAGGAGATCTACGACGTCGAGCAGCGCGGCCTTGACCGCCACGCTATCCGACTGCACCGTTTTGGCTGACACTGCGTATTTGGCGGAAGTGAGCTCGTTGTTTATTCTGTGGTCCAATTCGCGAAGAAGCAATGATCCGTCAGGATGTACAATGCGTTTTGTCGTCAGTTCGTGCTTCACGATCGTTCTCTTTTGCCAAAAATGAAGTTAAGCGCGCGCCGCGGCTTAGTTCGGATAGCAATGCTGTTCCAGCTCGCGCAACGATTGGCCTCACGCGCAGCAAAATGGACGAGTTTCTCTATCAGCCAGACATCCTGCAGCGAGGTAGGACCGCGCGACCCAGCAGTCTGAATGTTGAAATTATCCGTGACCGGGGTACCCGATGCGTGGGCCAATGACGGTCGTTTGGGTTGATCGTTCATGGCGAGGCTCCAGTAGAGGAACTAGGCGTTCTGGGTGCTCAAGGCTCATCTAGAATGTCGTATTGAGCTCGAGCAGCTTCTCAAAGCGTGCATTCAATATGCTCTCTGGCTGCCCAATAGCGATTGAATGCAGCTGCGGGATTAATGCCAATCATGCCGAGAACCGTCAGCTGACGGATTCGGATTGAGAGACGCGCGTCGCAATCCCGCGATTTCAGAATAATTTACGCAGGTTTCAACAAGCGCGCTACGGCAGCTCTTGCTAGAGCGCTGAACGATACCGCGCAACTGGCTCCAAGCCAGTTAAATTCCACGGAAACCGCATGTTACCTGGTAATGGTTGACGCATTCGACCAGACCGGACCGAGGGCTGACGCAGGTCCTATCGGCCGATGGAACTCGGCCTTCGCGAAGGTGGCGAAGGCTGCCCCGTCGCTATTGTTCGCACTTCGTTTGTGGGTGGCGGTGTGTCTCGCTCTCTTCGTGGCGTTCTGGCTAGAGCTCGACAATCCCTTTTGGGCGGGAACCTCCGCGGCGATTGTGTGCCAGCCCCAGCTCGGGGCTTCGCTGCGCAAGGGCTGGTTCCGGATGATCGGCACCGTGATCGGCGCCACAATGATCGTAGGGCTGACCGCGTGCTTTCCACAGGATCGCATCGCCTTTCTGGTCCTTCTGGCCCTCTGGTGCAGCCTCTGCGCATTTACCGCTACGGTGCTCCGCAACTTCGCATCCTACGCGGCCGCGCTCGCCGGCTATACTGCTGCGATCATTGCTGCCGATAATCTCGGCGCCACCGGAGGCGCGAGTTCGGACGTCTTCCTGCTGGCGGTCACCCGCGCCAGCGAAATCTGCATCGGGATCGCTTGCGCCGGGATCGTCCTCGCCGGTACTGATCTCGGCGGCGCCCAGCGCCGGCTCGCAGAATCATTTGCAAATCTTGCAGCCGAGATCATGGATCGATTTGGCCGCATGCTCGCCCTTGCAGAGGCGCAACTGCCGGACACGAAAGCCGAGCGCCGCGAGTTGGTCCGGCGCGTCATTGCGCTCGACCCTGTCATTGATCAGGCGCTAGGGGAATCCAGTCACATGCGCTACCACGCGCCAAAGCTTCAAACAGCCCTCTCCGGCTTGTTCGGGGCGCTGGACGGCTGGCGCGGAGTGGCGACGCATCTCAGTCGTTTGCCCGAGGCCGCAAGGCGGCTGGGGGCCGACATCACCCTGCGAAGCCTCCCATCCGCGCTTCGATCGATACCGAAGGCGGGCTCGCCGGTACTCTGGATCGCCGATCCTTTGGCCCTACGCCGCGTTTGCGAGGAGGCGGTGCGGAGCTTGATTGCCCTGCCCGCCGACACGCCATCATTGCGTTTGCTCGCTGACGAAACTGCCAAGGTACTGGCCGGCATGTTGCACATGCTCGATGGGTTGGCGCTTCTTGTCGATGCTCCGCACCATCCATCGCCTGGCGCGCGCCGCTTCCGGCTAAACGAACCCGATTGGTTGCCTGCTCTAATCAATGCGGCACGCGCATTTCTCGCTATCGGTGCTGTCGAGATTTTTTGGGTCGCGACCGCTTGGCCAAACGGCGCCTCGGCGATCGTGTTCGTAGCGGTTCTGCTTCTGTTGCTCTCGCCGAAAGGAGATCTTGCCTACGGCGGAGCGCTCGCGTTCGCGCTGGGCATCGTCGGCGCCGTGGTTTTTGCTGCAGCCGTCAAATTCGCGATGCTGCCGGCGCTGCAAACGTTTCCGGCGTTTTGCGCTGCCCTGGGTCTCTTCTTCTTGCCGGCCGGCTTTGCAATGACCATGAGCCGACAACCAACAGTGACCGGCGTCCTAACGGCCATGACGTTCAACTTCAACCCTCTCCTCGCGCCCACCAACGAGATGAGTTACGACACCACACAATATTACAATTCCGCCCTAGCAATCGTCGTCGGCTGCGGCGTTGCACCGCTGGCTTTTAGGCTGTTTCCTCCATTGTCGCCGGCCCTTCGAGTGCGTCGACTTCTCGTCTTGGCCTCCCGTGATCTGCGTCGCCTCGCGATCGCTCCCGTGCTTCCGGCACCGGACAATTGGGAGAGCCGCATTTACAGCCGGCTGACGGCATTGCCAGATCAGGCAACGCCGTTGCAGCGCGCACAGCTGCTCGCCGCGCTTTCCGTCGGCACCGAAATAATTGGCCTTCGCCAAATTGCTACGCAGCTTGGGACGACCGCAGAGCTCGACGCCGCACTAAATGACATCGCACTCGGACGCAGCGCTAGTGCGATCGCGAAGCTCAGTCAATTCGACAGGCGACTCGCCTCCACGCGTGAAACCGGCCCTGCGGCAACCAAGACCCTTCGAGGGCGCAGCCGTATCCTGGTTATCTCCGAGGCAATTGCTGAGCATGGTGCTTACTTCGACGCAGGAGCGACCACATGAGGTTCGCCGAAATCAATCTGTTCGGTGTCTACGTTGCGCCGATCACGATCATGATGATCGAGGCCTGGCTCGTTACCATCGTACTGCGCCGGGTCGCTGACCGCTGGGGCTTGCTGCGATACGTCTGGCATCCCGCGCTGTTCGTGTTTGCGGTGTACATCATCATTCTTTCGTCCTTCATCCTGACCCAAGTGAACTCGTCATGACTGTTACTGAAGTTACATCGAAGCGCGACAAGGCGCCGGATCATCTCGACGGAGACGTTACCCCCTCACGCGTGCCGGAATCTCCCACCGGTGCCAGGCGCCGTATGGAGATACGCCCATTCTTGATCACGCTGGTAGCGGTTACAATTGCCGGACTGCTGGGATGGGCGATGTGGGGCGTCTACATGGGAGGACCCTGGACGCGCGACGCCGCTGTGCGCGCCTATGTCGTCACGATGGCGCCGGAGGTCGCAGGGCGTATCGTCGAGCTACATGTGGTCGACAACAAGTATGTTCACAAAGGAGATCTACTGCTGGTGATCGATCCGACCAACTTCAAAATCGCGGTCAGCCAATCCGAGGCGGCCGTGCAGCAGGCACAGGCAAACATACAGAACATCGACGCCCAAATGAACGTTCAGCAGGCCCAAATTAATGCCAGCGAGGCACAACTACGGCAGGGGCGCGCCGCGCTCGTATTTGCACAGCAACAGGCCGACCGCTACCAAAAGCTGGCGAAGGACGGTTGGGGCACCCTTCAAAATGCCCAGCAGTTTACCTCCCAGTTGAATCAGCAGGAAGCGACGGTGCAGTCCGCACAGGAAAACCTCAATCAGACGCTGCGACAAGTCGAAACCCTGAAAGCACAGCACCTGAGCGCCGAGGCGGGCCTCGCTCAAGCCAAGGCCCAACTAAGGCAGGCTCAGGTGAACCTCGAACGCACACGCATTCTCGCTCCGGTCGACGGTCATGTGACGAACTTGTTGGCGCAGCTTGGCGACTTCGTCAATGTCGGCGTAAACTCCATTTCTCTTGTCGACGCCGATTCATTCTGGGTCGATGGATATTTCGAGGAGACGAGCCTTGCTCCTATCCAGGTGGGAGATCCGGCTCAAATTAAGCTGATGGGTCACGATAAGATCGTGCGCGGTCACGTCGACAGCATCGCTCGCGCAATCAACGTTGCGAACGCGCAGCCCAACAGTCAAGGCGTTGCAACCGTCAATCCCATCTTCACCTGGGTACGCCTGGCCCAGCGCATTCCGGTTCGCATCCATATCGATGAGGTGCCTCCCAATGTCATCCTTTCGGCGGGCATGACCGCCACAGTGGAGATCCACGATCGAGCTCGGACGCCAGCCAAGTGAATGCGGACCTACGTTCGAGCACTTCCTTCCTGCGCTCACGTGAACCCGCACAGGGTGCTATGCACCGCATCACCATTCAGGAATAGCTTGGCTCGCGGCAATATCCAGTACGGGGGCGACAGGCAGAGGGCACGCTAGGATCTGTCGCATGGTTTCAGCGGCGCGTGCCGGGTCGAGGAAATCAAGGCTAAACATTTCTTTGAAATTCGTACCCGTCGTTACGCCGCTAGCATTGTCGTTGCGAGGCTCCAAAGTCGCTTGGCGTTTCCGGATCGAGAGCATAAGGAGCGACACCCCACCTAAATTATTTTGGCGTCTGTGGACGACGTTTGCCTCGCTGCAATCCTCGAAATACCGCCCGCCAATACCCTCGGGTTGCCGTGATGTAACACCTTGTGTGCGGGTTCTCTGATAGCAAGACTCAAATTCGCGGCCTGATATTCCCAAGCTCGCAAGTTGCTTAGAACGCAGCAGGCATTCTCGGGACTGGTCATTCCAAGAAACGGTTTGCGCTTCGCAATCGGACCGCTGGATGTGCTGCTGCCAAGGCGCCGGCCCGTCTCCAGGCAGATTCCCTGCAAACAGGGAAACGCGCGAGGTCCGACAAGGGCCATTTCCAGACTCATGCACCGCAGCATAGAGCGTACTGCTGAGTTCTTACTCGGTGGAACTCAACTCGGCGCGTTTCTTGTCTGCGAGACCGATTTCGGAGGAACGCCTGCGACGATCGCTAGACGTTACTAATCAGATTCAGCGCCAAGTTACGGCGGCGATCCAATTGCGCGGTAATTTCGCGGTGGCGATTACCGACCGTGTTAGCGAAATCCGCCGGCATCGGTAACGTGCGCTTCAACCCGAGTTGAGTTCCTCAAGCGGAATTTAAATGGGGCGGGCGCGATCTCTTCCCTACATCGCCAGCCTGCTGCATCCGCATCGGATGCAGCAAGCCGATAGCTCTCGCCTCACGAAGCGTGATCAATTCGTCGCATCTCATGCGGGTTTGCAATCGATCCATTCAGGAGAAACGAAAATGACTTCATTCAAAGCCCTTGCAGCGGCCGTGCTTCTGTCCGCGACCGCTGCGACGCCGACATTCGCGCAAGCTATTGCGCCGGGCAGCAGCGACCGCGCCCAGTATATCAAGAATCTACACGACTCCGGGTATAATCCGGAAAACGACTTCAATCCGAACGGGACCATGAGGGCCGCCATCCAGGAGCCGGGCCTGTTCTCGTTCTATTATCCCAATCTGGACGTTCTGAATGGCGGGGCGCCAACCCCTGCCGCGAGGCTGTCTCCCGACTGGCCCGCGTTGAAGGGCGCGTGTGCGTCGGCCGGCGGCGGCATCACTTACTGCGGCGACCGCTACGGCTCTTATGATTTC
>Ga0068862_100002907_pt1 | contig 14974 bp, 14 predicted proteins | sample KBSSwiS52_FD_66598 | JGI IMG/M metagenome (GOLD analysis project Ga0068862, IMG submission 66598) | Switchgrass rhizosphere microbial communities from Kellogg Biological Station, Michigan, USA - KBS Switchgrass S5-2 | ecosystem: Host-associated > Plants > Roots > Rhizosphere > Soil ... | reverse complement strand
GGCCCCCAAAGCAGTGTCGGCGGTACCGCATTCAGGATACCTCATGCGGCCCAGCTCGCGGCTGCCCCGACAGGGGCCACGTTTTCCGGGCGCAAGTCCCGGACAACGCTTAGGTCCTTTTCCGGGGTTTTTAGGTCACTTCCACCCACTCCAGGGGCAGATCCGCTTCCCCGAGGATGCGGTTGGCCAGGCGGAGGAAGCCTTCTCCGGCGTCGGTCACGCAGAGGTGGCTCGCGGGCGGCTTGTCTCCCGCTTCCAGGCCGCGCTCGGCGAGGCCTTCGGCCACCACTTCGGCCACGGCTTCGGCCGAGTCCACCAGGAGGACGTCCGGGCCGACTACCCTCTGAAGCACCGGCTTGAGCAGCGGGTAGTGCGTGCAGCCCAGGACCAGGGTGTCGATCCCGGCTTCGAGGAGCGGCGCGAGGTAGCGCTGCGCCACCTCTTCCGTCACCGGATCGTCGTGCCAGCCCTCCTCCACCAGGGGGACGAAGAGCGGACAGGCGCGGCTCAGGATCTCCAGGTCGGGACGCAGGCGGCGCAGCTCCCGGGCGTAGGCGTCCGAGCGCACGGTCGCCTCCGTGGCGATGATCCCTACCCTGCCGCGGCTCACCTCGGCGGCCTTGCGGGCTCCCGGCTCGATCACGCCCCAGATGGGCATGCCGGGGACGTGGGGATCCAGGTTCGGCAGGGCCAGCGCCGAGGCCGTGTTGCAGGCCACCACCACGGCCTTGACCCCGCGCTCGGTCAAAAACTCGATATTGCGCCGGGTGTAGCGGGTGACCGTGTCGGGCGACTTGCTGCCGTAGGGGAGGCGCGCCGTGTCTCCCAGGTAGAGGATCGACTCGCGCGGCAGCCGGCGGCGGAGCGCCGTCACCACGGTCAGCCCTCCGACCCCGGAATCGAACACCCCGATCGAGTCGATCACGGGGCCACGAGGCTCCGGTCCGCGGGCATCGGCCGGCTCAGGTCGAGATGGCCGAAGGTGAGGCGCTGGAAGCCGTTCCAGAGCAGCACGACCTTCTGCACCTGCGGCACGTTGAGGCAGATCGAGTCGATCACGCTGTAGATCCGCTGGATCTCCTCGGTCGCTCCCGAGGAGGGCGGCTCCGGATGGCCGTCCCAGATCATGTCGAGGTAGAGGACGTCGTCCACGAGCAGCACCGAGCCCAGCCGCACTCCCTGCGGGAACGGCCGGTAGAGGTTCTGCGCCCTGGGGCCGGCGAGGAGGCCCTGGACGATCTTGCGCGACCGGTCGCGAGGGGATTCGGTGACCTGCAGCTCGCGGCGCTCGCCGGCGAGACGGCCGCCGTCCGACGGGAAGTAGAGGATGAACTGGACCGGCGCGACCGGCCCGCCGACCTCCTCGGCGCTCCCCTTTGTCCCGGGCTGCCCGCTCCGCCCCGCCAGCAGCCACCAGGTGAGGCCGCCGACGAGGAGGAGGAGCGCTGCGCCGAGGACCAGCCCCGCCGCGCGCCGGCTCATGACGCTCCGGGTCCTCCGGGCCCCTCACCCCCTGACCCCCTCTCCCATCGCACTCCCGGCCACCCGGGAGAGGGGGGAAGAACCGGAGAAGCCTGTGCCAAATGAGGGAGGGGGCGCCCCTCTCCCGGCGGACGGGAGGGGGTGGGAGAGGGGACGGGGGTGAGGGGTCCGGACTCCGGCGCGGTCGGGGCTCCGGGATTCGCCACCCCTCCGGGCGCGGCCGGAGCCGTCGGATCAGGCCGGTTTTCCACCAGGGCCTTGTAACGCTGGACCGCCCGCGCGAGGGCGGAGATCAGCGCGCCGCGGTACTCGGGGTCCTGCAGCTTTTTCTCCTCGTCCGGATTGCTCAGGAACCCGAGCTCGACGAGTACGGCGGGCATGGCCGCTCCCCGGAGCACGCGGAACGGCGCCTGCTTGACGCCGCGGTCGCGGAGCTGAAGCGCCTGGTTGAGCTCCCCCTGCACGAGCTTGGCGAAGCGCTGGCTCTCGGCCAGGTGCTGGCTCTGCGCCAGGTCCCAGAGGATGAGCTGCAGATCCTCCATGGCCTGGGGATCGGCGGGCGGCGCGTCCTGCGCTCCCGTCGCATCCATGTTCTCGGCGGCGGCAGTGTTCTCAGTTGCGGCAGCGCGGGCCGCGGGCGCGTCCGTGGCCTCGGCGCTCAGGAAGTAGGTCTCCGTGCCGTACGCGCCCGAGCCGAGCGACGAGTTCAGATGAATGGAGATGAACAGATCGGCCTTGTTCTGGTTGGCGATCGCCGTCCGGTTGTCGTGCGGGAGGTTGGCGTCCTCGTGGCGCGTGAGGATGACGCGGATGCCGGACTGCGCCAAGCGGGCCTCGAGATCGCGGGCGAGGAGGAGCGTCAGCTCCTTCTCCTGGATGCCGCTGGGTCCGATGGCGCCGGTCTCGGTGCCGCCATGGCCGGGGTCGATGACGATGGTGCGGATGCCGGGGGTCCGGTCGGGCCGCGAGATCGTCGGCGTCGGCACCTCCACGGAGGAGGGCTGGTGCACGTCGAGCACGATCCGGAACGGGTTTTCGAGGACGTAGCTCTGGACCTCCGCCCCGGGCATGAGCTGGAGGCGCACCTGCTCCGGCGTGATCGCGAGGTCGCGGACCAGCGGGTCCACGATCCGGTCGCGCTGGAACGGCACGGCCAGGCGGTCGCCGATCATCTGGACCTGCACCGCGCCGGGCTGCTTCTCGATCCGGTAGCGCGGCATCTCGGCGAACTGGAGCACCACCGTGGTGATCCCCTGCTGGTGGACCACGTCGGTGAGCACGGAGAGCTCGCGGGCGCCGCGCCGGGTGATCAGGAGCCGCGAAGCCTCGGGCCGCCATTCGAAGGCGTAGCCGAGGAGATCGCCCCAGGTCTTGCGCAGAAAGTCGAGAGGGACGAGGATCCCGCCTTCGCCGCGCACCGGCGGCTGGGTGAGGGAGACGAGCTTCTCGCCGACGGTGATGATGGCGCTGCCGATGCCGAGCACCACGTCGGTCTGCTCGATGCGCAGCGTCGTGCTCTCGCCCGATTCGTCCGGGATGACCTCGCCGCCGAGGCGCTGGGCCAGCGGCTCCAGGGGGACCAGCGGTCCGGACGGATTGAGGACCACCGCGACCGGGATATCCTGGCCGTCGAGGGCGACCGTCGGGGTGCGGGTCGTCTCGCCGGCCGGAGGACCCGGTGGCGTGGGCAGTTGGAACGCGGCGACGAGGACCGAAACGAGCAGGAGGCCGGCCAGCGCCAGGGCTCCGCGGAGACGACTCTGTTTCACGCCGCAGAGGATACCACCCCCTCGGGCTTTGAAAGTCGCTCTCCGGATGTGGTAATGCTGTGCCTGCCGCCGGGCCATCAGGCCGAGGGCTCCGAAGGCGGTACTCAGGGGGGAGATACCGAGATGGAGATCCGGCAGTTCCGAACAGTGATCCGCGCGCGGCGGTTCGACCGCACCCAGCGTTTCTACGGGGATTCCCTGTCCCTGCCGCGCCTCCAGAACTGGGACCGCGAGGATGGCCGGGGGGCGCTCTTCCAGGCCGGCTCCGGCGTCATCGAGGTGCTCGGCCGTCCAGCCGCCGAGGACGACGACGTCGTGGACGAGACCTACGAATACCAGGGGCCGCAGCACAAGATGTCGCTGGTCCTGGTGGTCGCCTCGGCCGAGCAGGCCTACGCCGAGTGCCACTTCCGCGACAAGAACATCCCCGGCGGCCTGCGCAAGGACGAGGAGGGCAACCTCGTGTTCGAGACCCACGACCCCGATGGGGTCCGGGTGATCTTTCTGCAGAAGGATTGAGGGCTCCGGGGGCGGGGCCCTACTTGGGCTGCTTCGGCACGACCTGGAGGCAGAAGGGCTCGCCCTTCCCGATCGCTCCGCGCAGCCCGGTCAGCCGGTCCGCCCTGATCGTCCCCTGGAGGCAGATCTTCGAGCCGGCCTCTGCCAGGACCTTCGCTTTCACCCGGATCGTCACGGTCCCGCAGAGCGGGATGGCGCCGTCCCAGAGGAGAGCCGTGGTGAAGTCTCCCGAAACGGTCGGCTCCTGAAGCTGGAGCTGGCCGGAATCGGCCTCGTAGTTCGTCAATTCCAGCCCGATGGGGATCAGGTGCTCGAGCTCATGCCCGAGGCTGTCGGACTGCGGGCCGGGACCTCCGTTCACCAGGAGGATGCGGTACTCGACGAGGCTCCCTTCGACGGCCTGCGCCGGCCCTTCGACGATCCCCCAGGTTCCGAGAGGGAGGTCCGCGGGAGGGTCTCCGGGATTCCGGAACGGATTCAGGCACCGGACCGGAGTCGTCGCCGCGCAGGAGTTGTTCGCCCGCGCCACCGGCGTTTCCTGGGACTGCGCTTGGCTCACCTGGGCCTGGTTGAGGATCTCCGCGTCCGGGTAGTCCGGGGCCACCTGGAACGCGAACGCCACTTTGACCGCTCCCAGCGGCGGGATCTTCGCGATCCGCCGGGAGCAGGGTGCCGGTGCCGGGCCGCAATCCGGGGTCAGGCCGGCCGGCGCCGGATCGGCGATGTCGACGTTCAGGGCCGGCTCGCAGCCGAGATTCCGGATCGTCACCTGATACGCGAGGCGCTCGCCGGGTCTTGCGGAGAGAGGGCCTGTCTTCTCGCAGACCAGGACCACCGGCGGCCGCTCGATGACGGTGGCCCGGTACGGCCTGCAGATGGATTCCTGGTCGCCCGACGTCACTTTCGCCCTGGGACGGAACGACTTCGGAGCCGAGCAGCCCGGAGGCACCTGGAAGGTCACGGTCGTGGTCCTGGAGTCACCGGGATCGATCGTTCCCAGGAGGCACGGCAAGCCTCTCTCGCAAGGCTCGCCCGCGCTCGCCAGGGACAGGCCCGCGGGAGTGAAGTCGCCGAGCTCCACGCCGGCCGCCGTGGCCTCGCCCTGATTGAAGACAGTGATCGAATAGGTCGCCTGCGCGCCGGCCGCCACGCTGGATGGGCCGCTGATGGAGCAGGCCAGAACGGGAGCAACAGGCTCGAAGCTGTGTGTCGTGTCGAGCGCCCGGCAGTGGCAGTCGACGGAGCCTCCGGGAACGTACGCATCCGAGCCGATCAGCGCGGCCGGCGCCTGGTCCCTTCCCACGGGAATGGGAGTCCCGAACGTCCACCCGGTCCGCGGGTCGTAGACCAGGGTGTCCGCCTGCACTCCGGAGCCGGGGATGAAGCCTCCGAAGACGTAGATGTTTCCGTTCACTCCGACGGCGGCCGAGACCTGGCGGGCGCTCGGCAGGCGGGGACCCGCCTCCCAGCGCTTCGTGTCGGGGTCATAGATCTCGACGGCGTCGGTCTGGGAGCTGCCGCAGCAGTCCGGGGACCCGCCGATCGCATAGATCTTGCGGTCCAGGACCGCGGCGGCCAGGAAGACCCTGGGTGTCGGCATGGGGGGCCCGAAGTCCAGGTGTTCTCCTTCGGGTCGTAGATCTCCAGTGCTGCGCTGGGACCGCTGCCGCCGAGCACGTAGATCCTGCCGTCGAGCGCGACGGCCGCCAGTCCATATCGCGGCGTCGGCATCGGTTTTTTGATCTTCCAGGTGTCGTTCCCGGGATCGTACTCCTGGACGACGTTGCCGCTCGCGTATCCGCCGAAGGTATAGATCTTTCCGTTGCCCGGCGCCGCGGCGGCAGCGCCGAATAGGATCGTGGGCATCCGTCCCTTCTCGACCCATCTCTTCTGCTGAGGGAGATAGGCCTCGACGGTCGTCTCTTCATCAGCGGACGTATGGAACGGCGGCCCGAAGCAGGGGGACCCGCAGCCGCCGAAGGTATAGAGATTGCCGCTTTCGGAGGCCGCGGCAAGGAGGCGCCGAGGCGTGGGCATGGAGGCGATCTCGCTCCAGGAGCCCGCTTGGGCAAGGGCCTGGCCGCTGGCGGCCAGGAGCACGAAGACGATCAGGAAAGGTCTCTTTGACTGCATGCCCGCTCCCATTCCGGGATGGACCGACTGGCGTTTTCGGTACGGACCAGATTATAATTATCTTTAAAATAAGTGAGAAATCCAAATTGATCTATTTCTCGTGCCTTTCAGGCTCTGCCCTGCTGGCCCTTCTCGCGGCGACGGCTCCGCCCTGGACGGTGGACAGCCCGGCCGCCGCCGGGCACGGTGCCCGCTTCGGGATCGGCACGGGCTATCTCAGCGAGCGCCAGGAGAGCCTGCGGATCGAGTCGCAGCAGAGCGCCGGAGTCGACGGCGATGCCGATCTCCTGAACCGCAAGTTCGATCTCGAGTGGGAGGTGAACGGGCCGGTCGCGCAGGTCCCATTGGCCCTGTCATGCTTCCGGCTCACAAATCTAATCCGGGTCTTCCCGACGCTGACGCTCGAAGCCGGGTCGGTGGACGTCTCGCTCCACTCGATTGCCAAGACGGAACCGGGCTCCGACGCCACCCTGAGCGGCGCGGTGCTCCGTTTGGAGCGAAGCTCGGCGCGACCGCCTCCCTCTGCGGCTCCTGTCCCTGGTTTTCCGGAGCTTCCTATCGCTATCGCAGCATGCCGAGCTTCGACGTGAGCCTCTCTCCCGTCTTCATGGAGCCGGACTTCGAGGTCCTGCGGCAGCAGGCTTCGTTGAGCCAGGAGGTCCATGAGGTCTCGACCCGGGTCGGCTACGTCGTGCCCAACAACCGGATCGCCTACTACACAGGGATCCGGACGCGATGGACGGACGTGGAAGTCGAGGACGAGCTTCGGGTCATCGCCGGTCAGCAGCGGGAGATGGATCTGAGCACGCGTACGGCGCTGGGGAGCGAGACGGTTCAAGCGGTTGCCGGAATGGATGCGCACCTTGCGGGATCGCTCTTCGGAAACCTGGAGGTCGCTGCCGGAGGCGGCGATGAGCAGGTCCTGCTGAAAGTGATCTTCGTGCCGTTCCGGCACTCCGAGCACACGACCGAAGCGCACCGGCATGAGAGGGTCGAGCGCTTCATCGGGATCGCCGGCCTGTTGATCCCGCAGCTCGCTCGCATCCTGGCCGAATTCCGTGGGGAGTGGCGCAAGCTCCCCGAGATCCCGGGGCCGGACGGCGAGCCGGCCCACCCGGCTGCGGAGGTGGACGAGCTGCTCCTCAGGAACGAGACCAGGCTGCTCGCCCTTCTCGATCAATATTCGGAGCTCGGGCCTCTGGCGGATTGGGTGCGGGACCGCTTCAGGGAGGCACGGGTTGACCTGGACCTGGAGCCGGCGAAGGTCGCGAGCCTTTCATTTCAGCTCGCACCGACGCGGCCTGCCACCCGCAGCAAAGCCCGCACCGATGAAAAGATCGAAGACATCCTCGAACCTCTCGAGAAGATCGTGCGAGAGGGCAAGTTCTGGACGAGGTTCATCTTCAGGGCCGCGCTCGACCCGGGCTATCAAATCGCCGTCTCTCCCAAGTACAAGTGGGGTGAACCCGACTTCATGAAAACGCTGGGGTTGGACGGAGACGAATATTTCGTTTATGGTGACTACTCATTTAAAATCTATCATCCGGAGAAGGGCACGACGTTCCGGTTATGCCATGCCCTGAGCAAGGAGGAGGAACAGCATGGCGCTCCTTGCCCGCTGGAGTTCATGAACAGGCCGCGGTTCATCCTCCGCTGCAGCCAAACCGGCTGTACTTCGAAAAAATGGGGAGAACGGCAGTGAGCCCCAGCAGGATCAACCTCCCTGCATCCACCAAGAAGCTGATCGGCCTCGCTCTCGGCCTCGGTGTCGTCTTCGTCTGCACGATGGCACCTTTCACCGGAGCGAAACGGATTCCCTATTTCCAACCGCTTGCGGACGCTCTCCTGGAGAAGCACAAGAGCTTGCTCCTCCCCGTGTCGGGCATCCTGCTGTCAGCCATTGCGCTGACCATCCACTTTTACTATGGGGGGAAGCTCTCGCTTAAGAAACTCCAGAGAGCCTTCTTCGTTACTCTGGCAGTCTTCCTTGTCAGCGTGGGCGCTTTCATCACACTCCCCCGGTATGTGGTCAAACCAGGTTGCCTGGAGCGCCCCACCGTCGTCGGCTGGAGCCGGTTGCCAGGCTGCGTCTGCGGTGAGGACGTCCCGGACGCCGAATGCTACGTTCGCAACGTATGTCAAATGGCGGGCTGTTGGAGCCAGGGCCAGGTCAATGCAGTCGAGTCCTCGATCTACGCTTCCTACCTCGGCTCCCTCTGCGGGTTCGTGGCACTGGCGGGAATCGTCGTTCTCATCGAACAAGCCCGCGCCCAAGCCAAGCAACGCGCCCGAGAGAGAGCGCGCAAGAAGGCTGTCACGCCAGCTCCTCCCCGGTCAGGACCGCCGGACGCTCCTCCGCGCCCTCCGGCGCGGAACCCTCCCACTTGACCCGATAGACGCCGACGGCGTTGGCCTTCCCCTTGAGCGGCAGCGGCTCCAGGGTTTCGCCGGGCGGCGGAGTGGCGAGCTCGCGGAAGAGGGGCTCGGCGATCAGGATCTCGCCGGGGTTGGCCTCGGCGCAGAGCCGCGCCGCCGTGTTGACGGCGTCCCCGATCACCGTGTACTCCAGCCGCCGGTCGCTGCCGATGTTGCCCGCGAACACGTCGCCGAGGCTGATCCCGATCCCGACCGAAAGCCGCGGACGCCCCTTGCGGCTCCACTCGTCGTTGAGCCGCTCCAGCGCGCGCTGCATGGCGACCGCGGCCCGGGTGGCGCGGTCGGGATCGTCCTCGTGCGCGATCGGCGCGCCCCAGAGGGCCATCAGCGCGTCGCCGATGAACTTGTCGAGCGTGCCGCCGTGCTCGAAGACGATCTCCACCATGACCGTGAAGTACTCGGTGAGGAGGGTCGCGATCTCGTCCGGGCTCATGGCCTCGGAGAGCGAGGTGAAGCCGCGGATGTCGGAGAAGAGCACGGTCACCCGGCGCTTGGAGCCGCCGAGCTGCACCGAGCCCTCCTGGGCGGCGATCTGCTCAGCTAGGTCGGGGGCGAAATAGCGCTGGAAGTTCGAGAGGACGACCGCCTCCCGCCGCGCTCGCTCGATCAGCCGGCTGTTTTCGAGGGCCACCGCCGCCATGCCGGAGAAGGCGGCGAGGAACTCGAGGTCCTCCTCCCCGAAGGAATGGGTGGCGCCGAGGTTGTCCAGATAGATCAGGCCGAGCATCGTCCCCTGGCTCCCGAGGAGCGGCGCGCAGAGGGCGCTCTGCACCTGGTGATGGACGATGGTGCCGTCGCCGGCCAGGTCGACCGGCACGTTTTCGAGGAGCACCGCGACCCGTTCATGGACCACCTTGCGGGCGATGGCGCTCGGCACGCGCCAGGGCTCCGAAGGCCCTTCTTCCCGGTGGCGGGAGATGCGCGGCAGCAGCGCTCCTTCGTCGCCGGAGAGCAGGATGGCGACGCGATCGACGCTCATCACCTGGAAGGTGAGGTCCACGATCCGCTCCAGCAGGCGGTCCACGTCGGTCTGGCCGGAAAGCTCCTTGGCGATGTCGATAAGGAGCTCCAGCTTGCGCTCCTGCCGGTCGGCGGGGGACTGGCCGGCGATGCGCAGGCGCGAGGTGCCCTGGGCGGTTTCGGAGAGCTTTTCCGAGATGTTGGCCGCGCCGCGGATGGGCATCAGGCGCAGGATCGTGGCGTCGAGGGGGAGGTCATCGCCGCCGGTCTCGCCGGGGGTGACGATGGCGGTGGGCTCCTCCTCGCGGATGTCGAAGGCGACCTTGCCGAAGGAGAGTTGGGAGCCGGGAGGAGCGACGCCGTCCCAGATCCGCTGGCCGTTGAGGAAGGTGCCGTTCGTGGAGGCCAGGTCGCGCACCCGGACTCCTTCGCCGCCCGCGGCGACCTCGATCTCGGCGTGCTGGCGCGAGACGGTGGGATCGTTGAGCGAGACATCGCAGGCCACCGACCGCCCCACGATCAGGGGACGGCCGCTTGCGACCGGGACCGAGCGCTGTCCTTCGGTGGCGACCAGCTTCCAGGGCATCCGAATCCTCGCGCGGAGAGGTCCGCAGAGGGTACGGTACTACATTGAAAGGCGGGACGGAGCCGGAATAAACGCGGGTTGAACCCCCGTTTGGAGGTGTGCTACCCTACGCCCGTCTGTTGGAAGGCTTGGGTCGCCGACGGACATGTGGCGCATTCGTCTAGGGGTCCAGGACGCCGGCCTCTCACGCCGGTAACACGGGTTCGAATCCCGTATGCGCTACCAAACGTTCCCCAGGGGCTGTGAAGTGCTGTAACTCCTCGTAGAATGAGGAACTTACAGCGGTTCGAACCTGCCCATCCCTGACCTCCAATCCATCCGGAAACAGTAGCGTCTGGAATCGCTGACGCTGGTCGAGGTTGGCCTCCAGCCAGAGCCTCGGTGCGTCCAGGGAGACCTTCTCGGCGAAGTCCAGGACGGCTTCGATGTCCAGCTCTTCTGACCTCTGGTCATGCTGGTCGATCTCGGCCAGGGCCATGGCTTCGTTCAGCTTACCGAGCTGGTCCTTGTAGGTGGCCTCGTCGATGACCTTCTGGAAGATGAAGGCCTCGACGAGCTGGTCCTTGCGCCGCTTGAGGTCCGCCATCTTCCGCTCGGCTGCGGCCCGCAGGGCGGCGACCTCCTCGTGCCGGGCTTTCCAGACATCCACGACGATGGTGCGGAAGAGGCTCACGAGGTCGGGGTGTGGCCGGAGGCGCTCGAGGAGGCTCACGAATTGGGCCTCCAAATCGCGCCGACGGACGTTCGTCTTGCGGCAGCGGGCCTTCGGCGGGCAGTGGTAGTAGGCATAGCGCTGGCGCCTGCCGTGGGACCAGGAGCCGGTCAGGGGCTTGCCGCAGTGACTGCAGGTGGCGAAGCTCCGGAGGGGGAAGTCCGGGTTGTTGCGCTCCTTCGGCACGATCTCACCCTTCGTGGCAAGGAGGCTTTGGCAGCGCCAGAAGGTGTCTTCGTCGACCAGGGCGGGCCAGTTGCCGACGGTCTCGATATCCCAGGTGCGCTGGACGATCCGACTGATGTAGACGCGGTTGGTGAGCATCTCCCCCCACTTCTGCGCGGACAGCTCGCGATCCTGCCGGGTGCGGAGACCCCGCTGGGTGAGCTCTTCGAGGATCTGTGCCTTGGAGTACAGGCCCGTGGCGAAGCGCTCGAAGCCGAGCCGGACCAGGGGAGCGCGCTCGGGATCGAGCTTCAGGGTCTTGCCGTCCGGCAGGTAGCCCAGAGGCGGCTTCCAGACCCACTGGCCCCGGCGCACGGCCTCCTGCATGCCGGCCTTGGTCCGGCCGCCCCGGACGTCGTTGTCGAACTGGGAGAGGGCCGCGAAGATGCCCTCCATGAACTTGCCGGCCGGAGTCTCGTCGATCGGCTGGCTCACCGCCCGCAGGGTCATCCCGAGCCCGGCCAGGTGCCTGCGGATGATGGCGTGGTCGAAGGCGTCGCGAGCGAAGCGGTCGACGTTGGTGACTACGAAGACGTGGATGTTCACGCGCCGCTTGTTCTGCTCGCGCAGATACGACAAGGCCGCCTGAAGCTCGGTGCGGTTGGCGGTCTTGGCGGACTCGCCCCGCTCCAGGAAGACCCGATCGACCTCCCAGCCGTTCAGCTTGCAGAAGGCTCGGCACTGATCTTCTTGGACAGGGAGGGAGAGATTGTGGGTCTGCTCTTTGCTGCTGACACGGCAGTAGATGATCGCCCGGAGTGAGGTCATCCCGAAGGCTCCTTGGCTGGAGGGGTGGTGGCCCTGTTCTTCCTATTCAGAAAGCACGTCACCGTGATGTCGGCGAGGCCGTACAGCTCCTGGCGCAGGCGCTCGAGCTCGGCATCGGACAGCCCGCGCCCTGCCTCGCCCAGGATCTTGCGGCACTCAGCCAAAGAAATCATATCACAAATCCACGCCCTATTTACGCCTCGGGGAAACTTTCGGGGTGCCGGCGCACGGGCACCTGGTGGTGGTTGCGGTAGCGTTCGAGGACCTTGCAGATGCCCATGGAGGTCAGGGGTCCTCGGCTCCCTCGGAAGACCGGTTCAGGCACGGCCCAGAGCCGGCACTCCGTGAGCCAGGCGATCAGCCGGGCTCCGAGGTCGGTGGGCAGGACGACGAACCAGGTGAGGCCGTGCCGGCGGACCCCGACCAGAAGCTTGCCGCTCGTCATGGTGACGGCCGAGGCGCGAAGGGTGGCGATCTCGACAGCGCTCAGACCCGCCGCGACAAGGGCGAGGAGGGCTCCGTCGCGCAGCCCAATGGCTTGGCCGGAACGCACCCGACCAGGATCGATGCGGGTGAGAAGCTCGTGGGCGTGCTCGGGATCGAGGCGCATCAGATCGGCTCCGGTCCGGCCGCCCCTGCCGGTCGCTTCTGTGGTGATGGATTCGGCATCTGGAACCCTCCTATCGTCGGAGGACAGGGTCCACCTAAAAGTGCAAGAGCTCCAAATCGGGGAAAGCGTGTAATCTTCATAACTTGCTCATTACAAACAAGATATTTGGCCGAGTGACGAAGAGAGTTGTAAGGCTGGACTTTCCACTTCGGGCTCATCACGATCCGATGCACGTAGGCCAAGGGGGTTTGCCGTTCCCGGTCCGATCAGCAGCCGGTACGTTGAAAGCCGTCCCCGGCCGTGGTGGGAGACGGCGGAGAGCTCGCCACAGGCGACCAGGTCCTTGAGGATCTGCTTGATGCGAGTCCGCCCCACACGAGCTTCTCTCCGCAGCGTCGCCTGACCGGTGGTCCACACGCCGCGCTGATCGCAGTTGAAGGCCACTGCGAGCAGAGTGACGAGACGGGGACCTCGTTGGGTCGAATGGTCCAGGAGGAAAGTCACGTGTTCTAGGGACATGGGGATAGCTCTCCGAGGATCGCGGCGCTCCATCCGTTGGGCGCAGCATGTTCGAGAGCAGATTGCCCCTTCGAGCGCAAGACCTCAAAGCGGTGGATGGTGCAAACAACGTGTAACTGCAAGAATCCACGCGGGATCGAGCTTTCGGCGACTCAGGGAATTGTCCGGATGATCCGGACAAATCGCGGGGTACACACCTCCTTGGACTTTCTCGAATCCCTCCTTTGAAAGCCCGTCGCCCTGCGGCCCCGCCAGGGGCCGAGGCCGAAGGCCTCCTGTTTTTGGGGGGATAAGGGGGGATTAGGGGGTTTGGGGGAAAAGGGGGGAGAAGGGGGACGAAAAAGGTGCAATCCGCTTCCAGAAAAGGTGCAGCCTATGTCACCCTTTGGAAAGGAAAAGGTCCAATCTTCTGCCAGAAAAGGTGCAACCTGCGACACCCTTTGGGGCGGAAAGGTCCAATCTGCGTCACCATTTCGAGTGGAAAGGTGCAACCTGCGACACCCTTTTCCTCTTGGGCGGGTGGGCCTGAGACCGCTTCTCGAAGGCTAGCCCGATTAACGGGGCTTCGAGGGTGCTGACACCACGGCCGGTCGCATGGCCGCCTGGAAACAACGTGCTGCGGCGGCGTTACAGGTCAACCTGGAACGAATGTACCGCGGGAGCACTGCACTTCCTTTCTTACCCAGCAGGGCGGTCGGGGGAAAGCAGGCAGGCCGCGAGAGTGGGAGGTAGGGCGGCGAGCTCAGCGCAGACCGCCTCCTCGACCCGACTTGTTCCAGTTGACAGGCTTTGGTTTTACGAGTCAACGTGTTCCCATGGACAGAGAAGCTCAATCTACCGAGGCGCACGCAGCAGTGAGTGACCGCAAACAGCCCGATCAAATCGACGCACCTCGCGGCGCGGAAGAGTGGACTGATGATCTGGCCATTCTTGATGCTTGGATGTCGTCTCTGGTCAGCGTTCGCGGGCGATCGCAGGCGACCGCTTGGAGATACCGGCGTCTTGTGGAGCGGCTGCTCAAGGACGTGGCTCAGCCGATCGCTCATCTCGATCTACGGTCGATCGAGAAGCATCTGCGGCGCCTGCACGTGGCGGGTCGCGGGGAAAGCGTTCGCCGCGGGTTGGTCGTGGCAGTTCGCTCTCTGGGGGAGTGGTGTCTGGCGCACGGGATCATCGAGAGCAACCCGGGCGCTTCGTTGTCGGGGCCGCGGCCCTACCGGCGGGAGATCAAAGTGCTGACCATCGCCGAGGTGGGCCGGCTGCTCTGGGGGGACTCGCCAGGGACGCTGCCGCAGGATCCTCTGGAGATGCGGAACCGAGTGCTGCTGGGGGTCTCTTATGTGGCGGGGCTGCGGGCGTCGGAGATCGGCCCCCTGGAGGCGGAGGGGGTGGTGTGGCACGAGACGGGCCAGATCTTCAGCATTCTGGTGCGGCGGGGGAAGGGCTCGGGGCAGGATATGCGTCTACCGCTGGACCGTCCGGTCTCTCGCATGCTCGGGATGTGGCTGGCGGTGCGTCCGGCGGGTCGGTTTCTATGGGGACGACCGCTGACACGGGGGGCGGTGCGCAACATCTTTCTCGATCGCTGTGCGGAGGTGGGGATCGGGGCGTCGGGGCGCAGGCTTTCGCCGCATATCCTTCGTCACAGCGTCGCCACCCACCTGCTGCAGGAGGGCGTGGACATCCGCCAAGTCCAGCTCCTTCTCCGTCATCGGTCGATCGCGACGACGGAGCTTTATCTGCATGCGGACGTGGACCAGCTGGGGTCGGTGTTGATCCGCAAGAGTCCGCTGGAGCGGGGGCGGCGGAGGAAGGTGGCTCCGTTGCGGCCGGCGCTGGAGCAGCTCCTTGGGGAGTTCCGGGGGTTGGTGCGTTGAGGGACCTCCATTCTCAACTGGGCGGACTGACCAAAACTCATGTTCTGATCAGTGACTTTCCCGGCCGGGTCGTTCCGCGCAAAGGCTTGGCCGGCCGTGGTTTAGCCGCGCTCATCCGTCGCGCCCTCCCCCCCGCGGGCGGCTCAAGTAGGAAAAACGAAACCGGTTTCGTTTTTTGAGGCGAGCAAAAGCCCGCCGGGCTTGCGTTTGCTCGATGTCGGCCGGGTCCGTTTCCTGGTTCAAACCCGCGTGAAAAAGCAATCACGGGAAGGGGGTTTGAACGAGGCCGGGCGGGAGGCGCCGCGGCTGGCGCGGACGAGCACGAGACGCCGGCAGGCGGCTCGCGCGCAGCGCGACAAGACGCGGCGCCGTGGGGCG
>Ga0068862_100002905_pt1 | contig 14978 bp, 16 predicted proteins | sample KBSSwiS52_FD_66598 | JGI IMG/M metagenome (GOLD analysis project Ga0068862, IMG submission 66598) | Switchgrass rhizosphere microbial communities from Kellogg Biological Station, Michigan, USA - KBS Switchgrass S5-2 | ecosystem: Host-associated > Plants > Roots > Rhizosphere > Soil ... | reverse complement strand
CCGGCAGGTTCGACGGAATCACTCGCCCTTACTCGAACGAGGATGTGCTGCGGCTGCGCGGTTCGGTCCCGATCGAGCACAGCCTCGCCCGCCGCGGATCGCTGCGGCTGTGGGAAATGCTCCAGCGTGACGAGCCCATCCGCGCGCTCGGCGCCGTGACCGGCAATCAGGCGATGCAGATGGTTCGCGCCGGCCTCGACGCCATCTACCTTTCCGGCTGGCAGGCCGCGGCCGACGCCAACACCGCCGGGGCAATGTACCCCGACCAATCACTTTATCCGGCCAACACCGGGCCCGAATTGGCCAAACGCATCAACCGCACGCTCGCCCGCGCCGATCAGATCGAACACATGGAAGGCGGCGCCAAGCGCGACTGGTTCGCGCCGATCGTGGCCGATGCCGAAGCCGGGTTCGGCGGGCCGCTGAACTGCTTCGAGATCATGAAAGCCTATATCGAAGCCGGGGTTGCGGGCGTCCATTTCGAGGACCAGTTGGCGTCCGAAAAGAAGTGCGGCCACCTCGGCGGCAAGGTGCTGATTCCCTCCCAAGCGGCGATTCGCAACCTCGACGCCGCGCGCCTTGCCGCCGATGTGTGTGGCGTGCCGACGATCCTCGTCGCGCGCACCGATGCCGAAAGCGCCAAGCTCATCACCAGCGATGTCGACGAACGTGACCGGCCATATCTGACCGGCGAGCGTACCGCCGAAGGCTTCTTCCGCCTCAAGGACGGTACCGGCCTCGATCATTGCATCAGCCGCGGCCTGGCCTTCGCCGAGCACGCCGATCTGCTGTGGTGGGAAACCAGCCACCCCAATCTCGACGAGGCGCGGCAGTTCGCCGAAGCGGTGCACAAGCAATATCCGGGTAAATTGCTCGCTTACAATTGCTCACCCAGTTTCAACTGGGCGGCCAAGCTTGATGCCGAAACCATCGCCAAATTCCAGCGCGAGCTCGGCGCGATGGGCTACAAGTTCCAGTTCGTGACGCTGGCCGGCTTCCACTGCCTCAACCACGGCATGTTCGAGCTCGCTAGCGGATACCGCGACCATGGCATGGCGGCTTATTCGGAGCTGCAGCAGGCCGAATTCGCCAGCGAAGCGGCCGGCTACACCGCGACCCGCCACCAACGCGAGGTCGGCACCGGTTACTTCGATGCCATCGCCACCGCCATCTCGGCCGGCCAGGCGTCGACGGTCGCCTTGAGCGAATCCACGGAAACCGCGCAGTTCGTCGCGGCGCATTGAGGGGACGGGCCATGGGACAACGTTATTGGGTCATCGGCGGCGACTACTCCGACTGCCAGTTCAAGAATCTGAAGCCGGGCACCGAAAAGATCAGCGGCCCGTTCAAGGACAAGGTGCGGGCGCGCATGGAATGGCAGCGCCTGACCTTCCGCGACCGCTGCGGCGCAACCGAACGCTACTCGATCTGTGTGGAGCCGGTGCTATTGTGAGTGTTGTGCTCGACCGCCCGCGGATCATTGCCGAACCATCGACCATCCCCGGCGCGGGCGAGGTCCTGACCGAAGCGGCGCTGGATTTTGTCGCCGAGCTGCACGAGCGGTTCGATAGCCGCCGGCGCAAGTTGCTCGAACAGCGCAAGGAACGTCAGGCGCGGTTCGATGCCGGCGAGTTGCCCGACTTTCCCGAGGAAACCCGCGATATCCGCGAGGCTGAATGGACGGTCGGTGCGATTCCCGCCGACCTCCAGGACCGCCGGGTGGAAATCACCGGGCCGACCAACGCCAAGATGGTCATCAACGCGCTCAATTCGGGCGCGAAGGTGTTCATGGCCGATTTCGAGGACGCGACCGCGCCGGTGTGGGACGAGCTCGTCCAGGGCCAGGCGAATCTGCGCGATTATTGGCTCGGCCGGCTCGACTACACCGACCCCGACAGCGGCAAGCATTATGCCGTGGGCGATGCGCCGGCGGTGCTGATGGTCCGCCCGCGCGGCTGGCATTTGCCCGAAGACCATGTGACGGTCGCCGGAGAGCCGGTGGCCGGCGCCTTGTTCGATTTCGCTCTGTACCTCTGGCACAATGCGCGCGGGTCACTCGCTCGAGGGTCGGGTCCCTATTTCTATCTGCCCAAGCTCGAGAGCCGCCACGAGGCAGAGCTGTGGAACGACATTTTCGCCTTTGCCGAGGGTAAGCTCCGGCTTGAGCGCGGGACGATCAAGGCGACGGTGCTGATCGAAACGCTGCCGGCGGCGTTCGAAATGGACGAGATCCTCCACGCGCTCAAAGACAATATCGTCGGGCTCAACTGCGGCCGCTGGGACTACATCTTCTCCTACATCAAGCGCCTCGGCCGGACGCCCGATCGGCTGACTCCCGACCGCTCGGCGATGACCATGGATAAGGCCTTCCTCGCCGCTTATTCGCTCCGCCTGATCGCGACCTGCCACCGCCGCGGCGCGTTTGCGATGGGTGGGATGTCGGCATTCATCCCGGTCAAGGGCGACGAAGGCGCCAATGCCAGCGCACTCGACAAGGTCCGCGCCGACAAATTGCGCGAAGTCACCAACGGCCATGACGGCACCTGGGTCGCGCACCCGGCGCTGGTGGCGGTGGCGCTGGAGGCGTTTGAAGCGATGCCCGGCCCGAACCAGCTGGCGAAGGTGCCGGAGCGTGTCCCCGGCCGCGACGAGATGCTCGAACTGCATAAAGGCGCGCGGACCGAGGCCGGCGCCCGCGAGAATATCCGCGTCGGTGTCCAGTATCTCGCCGCCTGGCTCGGCGGAAAGGGCGCGGTACCGCTCTACAATCTGATGGAGGACGCCGCGACGGCCGAAATCTGCCGGACGCAGCTATGGCAATGGCTGAAATTCGAGGCGCTACTCGATGACGGCCGCGACTTCACTCTCGATTTGTTCGAGACCTGGTTCGACGAGGAAGTCGGCCTGCTCGCCGGGGTCTCGAACATCGGCCATGCGGCGCGGTTGTTCCGCGCCATGATCGTCGCCGATGAACCGGTCGAGTTCCTGACCCTGCCGGCCTACGAGCTCCTCCGCTAGGCAAACAAAAAGGGCGCCGGGATCGCTCCCGACGCCCTGATTTGTTCGTCGCTGCGAAGGCTTAAGCGGCCTTCTTGTCCAGCGCGCCCTTGGCCTGGGCGATGATGGCGGTGAATGCCTCACCCTCGTGCATCGCGATATCGGCCAGGACCTTGCGGTCGAGGCTGATGCCGGCGAGCTTGAGCGCGTGGATGAACTGGCCGTAGGTCATGCCTTCGGCGCGGACAGCGGCGTTGATGCGCTGGATCCACAATGCGCGGAAGCTGCGCTTCTTCGCCTTGCGGTCGCGATAGGCATATTGCCCGGCCTTCTCGACCGCCTGGCGGGCGATGCGGATGGTGTTCTTGCGACGGCCGTAATAGCCCTTCGCCTGCTCGAGCAGCCGCTTGTGCTTGGCGCGAGTGGTTACGCCGCGTTTGATGCGTGCCATGGTCCGGCCTCCTTACTTCAGGCCGTACGGGGCCCAGGCCTTGACGCGCGCCGTATCGGCGTCGGCAAGGATCTTGGTCCCACGGTTCTGGCGAATATATTTGGCGTTGTGGCTGATCAGGCGGTGGCGCTTGCCCGCGACACCCATCTTGATCTTGCCGGTCGCCGTGAGCTTGAAGCGTTTTTTGACGCCGCTCTTGGTCTTCAGCTTGGGCATTTTCGTCTCCTTGTTGCGCTCCGAGGAGTTCTCTGGAACGCGACGTTATCCAATTGCCACGGCATGCCTGTCGGCCGGGCCATTGGTTTTCCAATGATCTGGAAAGGGCGCGCCTATAGAGGCGCCTGCCGATTCTGGCAAGTTAGTCGGCGTAGTGCTGCGCGCCGGCGAAGTGCAGCGACACATAGGGCTCGTCGGCGACCACCCAGCTGTCGTGTCCCGGCGGGCCCGGCGGAATGTAGAACAATTCCCCCGCATGCATTTCGTACACCGTGCCGTCGGCCATCGCCGCGGTCGCGCAGCCACTGACCACCAGCCCGACATGCTCGACCTGGCAATGCGTCTGGCCGAGCGGCTTGCCGACATGCTCCGACCATTTCCAGCCGGGCTGATAGGTCGCGCGGCCGATGGTCATCCCACCGATGTGCACGACCTCGAACTTGCCAAGCTCGAACTCGCGGACTTCGTCGGGCTGTTCGAAGCGTTTCAGGATAACCTCGACGTCGGTCATGCAGCTTCCACGTGTAGCGAGCCCTCGGCGCACGGCGTCAGCAGCTCGGTCGATTTGACCGATCCGTCGAGCCAGTTGCGCCATTGCGGTGGGCGGAGCAGCGCGATCTGGCGGCTATGATAGGGCGCGATGTCGGGGCCGGGCGGTACGGTGAGCAAGGTGAACGCCTCGCCGACGGTTGCGTCGTTGCGCACGACCCCCGCGATGGCGAAGTCGCCATCGGGCTGGAAGCGCCAGCGGTTTTTCTTCTTCTGTTTTGGGTCGTCTGGCGACGTGAACTCGTAAAACGAATCCGCCAGCACGAGGCAGCGGTCCTTGCCGAACTGGCGCCCGTCCGAGCGCATGTTGAACACCGGCTTGGTGCCGCCCGGCGCCGGCCACGACCAGCGCCGCTCGACCAGCTCCGCGCCGTCGCCGGCCTGGCGCCAACGGATGATCGGCGCCTGCTCGCTGATCCGGATATCGCGCGGCTGGAAGTTGGGGATGCCCTCGGGGAAGGTCAGCGGGATCTGCAGGCTCTCGAACAGCCGCCGCACTGCGTCGACGCTCTTTTCGAGCTGGTAGAGGTTGCACATCGGTTCAGCAGCTTTCGTAGGTCACATCGCGCAGGCCGTTCGGCCGGCACTTGCCCGCCAGCATCGCCTCGATCCGCCGGACGCGCTCGGCGTTCGCGGCGCGATGGCGCAGCGGATCGAGCGCATTGGGCGCCATCGTCATCGCCACCAACGACAGGAATTGATGGTCGCTGAGCTGGGCCAGATCACGACCGTAATAGGTTCGGGCGGCGTCGGCATAACCGATCACCGGCCGGCCGCGCGGCGACCCGAAGTAGGTGAAATTGAGATAGGCTTTCAGCTGGTCGGTCTTGGGCATCGCCGGATCCAGCACCAGCCACGCAATCAGCGTCTGCTCGATCTTCGGGAAGCCCTTGTGGAAGTGGGCGAAATAGAAATGCTTCACCAGCGACTGGGTGATCGAGGTCATGCTCGCGCCCGGCGTCGAATAATCGAATCCGTGATGGCGGTAGAAGCCCGGGTCCTCGACTTTGATGATCATTGCGATCCGGGGCAGCGGTACGTCCGCCAGGTTGAGTTCGCCCTTGGCCGCCTCGGCCAGCACGGCGGGCGTGCGCTGCTTGGCGCGCCACACCGCGAATCCCTCATAGGCAATCAGCGCCAGTAGCAGGATTGCGAGCGCCAGCCCGATGATCTTGAACGCGCGCCGCACGGCCTAGTCGAACAGGCTGGAGACGCTGCTTTCATCGGCGATGCGCCGGACCGCTTCGCCCAGCAGCGGCGCGATCGTCAGGCGGCGGATCTTGCCTTCCTTGGCATCGGCTTCGCCGCTCCAGATCGTATCGGTGACGACGAGCTCGCTGAGCTCCGACTTGGCGACCCGCGCCGCGGCGGCGCCCGACAGCACGCCGTGGGTGCAATAAGCGAACACCTCGGTTGCGCCTTCCTGCTTCAGCGCGGCGGCCGCGTTGCACAGCGTTCCGGCGGAATCGACGATGTCGTCGACGAGGATGCAGCTGCGGCCCTCGACGTCGCCGATGATGTTCATCACTTCGGATTCGCCGGCCTTTTCGCGGCGCTTGTCGACGATCGCCAGCGGCGCGTTATTGAGCCGCTTGGCCAGGCCGCGAGCGCGGACCACGCCGCCGACGTCGGGCGATACGACCATCAGCGGGCGGTTGGCGAAGCGGGCGTTGATGTCCGCGGCGATCACTGGCGAGGCGAACAGATTGTCCGTCGGGATGTCGAAAAAACCCTGGATCTGCCCGGCGTGAAGATCGATCGAGAGCACCCGGTTGGCGCCGGCCCCGGTAATCAGATTGGCGACCAGCTTGGCCGAGATCGGCGTGCGCGGGCCGGGCTTCCGATCCTGCCGGGCATAGCCGAAGTAGGGGACGACGGCGGTGATCCTTTTGGCCGACGCGCGCCGGAGCGCATCGATGCAGATCAGCAGTTCCATCAGATTGTCGTTCGCCGGATAGCTGGTCGACTGGATCACGAACACGTCCTCGCCGCGAACGTTCTCGTTGATCTCGACGAATATCTCCTCATCGGCGAAGCGGCGGACGCTCGCCTCGGTCAATGGCACTTCGAGATAGTCGGAAATCGACTGGGCCAGCGGCAGGTTGCTGTTCCCGGCGAGCAATTTCATGTGGCTTTTCCCCGTCGCGTGCGTCGTCTCTAGCGAGGCGACCCGCGTGCCGTAAAGGTTGCGGCGGGGCGCTTCCTCGCTAAATCGCCATCATGACCGACAAGCTGAGAATAGCGTTCGCGCAAATGAACCAGCGCGTCGGCGATTTGGACGGCAATGCCGCAGCGATGCTGGAGATGCGGCGGAGGGCCGCCGCCGAAGGCGCGGACCTGCTGCTGTGCCCCGAGCTGCAACTGATCGGCTACCCGCCCGAGGATCTGGTGCTGAAGCCGGAATTCGTCCGCCGGACGATGGAGGCCGCCGAGCGGCTGGTCGATGCGACCGCCGAACCTGGTCCGGCGCTCCTGATCGGGTCGGTGATCAACGAGGGCGGGCTCAACTATAACGTCATCCTGCTCGCCGACGGCGGGCGGGTGATCGGGCGGACGCTGAAGCGCGACCTGCCCAATTACGGCACCTTCGACGAGAAGCGCATTTTTGCGCCCGGCCCGTTGCCCGAGCCGCTTGAATATAAAGGCGTGAAGATCGGCGTGCCGATCTGCGAGGACATCTGGCAGGAAGTGGTCTGCGCGCACCTCGCGAACGCCGGCGCCGAGTTGCTGCTGGTGCCAAACGGCAGCCCGTACGAGCTCGACAAGGACGACAAGCGCTATCAACTGGTCCGCAGCCGCGCGCTCGAGACCGGCCTGCCGCTCGCCTATCTCAATCGGGTCGGCGGCCAGGATGAACTGGTGTTCGACGGCTCGTCGTTCATCGTCCACCCGGATGGTGAGCGCGTGGTCCAGATGCCCGACTGGGACGAGGCGTTGTTCACCACCGACTGGGAGCGGACCGCCGACGGCTGGCGGTGCACGACCCGCGCGACCCACGCGCTCGATGCCTTCCCCGAGGACGTCTATCGGGCGATGGTCGTGGGCCTGCGCGATTACGTGGCGCGCAACGGCTTTCCCGGCGTGATCCTCGGGCTGTCTGGCGGGATCGACAGCGCGCTATCGGCCGCGGTCGCGGTCGATGCCCTGGGGCCGGACAAGGTCTGGGGCGTGATGCTGCCCTCCAAATATACCAGCGACGACAGCCTCGAGGATGCCCGCGAGTGCGCGCGGCTGCTGGGCTGCCGTCATGACGTCGTCCCGATCGTGCCGGCGGTCGATGCGCTCGACGGGATGCTGCCCGACTTGCCCGACCTCGCCGCCCAGAACATCCAGGCACGGCTGCGCATGGTGACGCTGATGGCGCTCAGCAACGCCCATGGGCCGATGCTCCTGACAACCGGCAACAAAAGCGAGATGAGCGTCGGTTATGCGACGCTCTACGGCGACATGGCCGGCGGCTATTCGGTGCTGAAGGATGCGTACAAGACGACGGTCTTCGCCCTTTCGAAATGGCGCAACCATCACAAGCCGGAAGACTCGCTGGGCCCCGACGGGCCGGTGATGCCGGCGCGGGTCATCACCAAGCCGCCGACCGCCGAGCTGCGCGAAAACCAGAAGGACGAGGACAATTTGCCGCCTTATTCGGTGCTCGACCGCATCCTCGAAGGCCTCGTCGACCAGGAATTGTCGGTGAACGAAGTCGCCACCGCGACGGGTGCGGATGTGGCGCTGGTCGCCGACATAGAGACCAAGCTGCTGCGCGCCGAGTACAAGCGCCGCCAGGCGCCGCCGGGGGTCAAGATCGGCAACCGCAACTTCGGCCGCGACCGCCGCTACCCGATCAGCAACTTCTTCCACACGGGACCGAAATGACGGTCGTCACCCGCTTCGCACCGTCGCCGACGGGCCGGTTGCACGTCGGCAATATCCGCACCGCGCTGCACAACTTCCTGTTCGCGCGGAAGCATGGCGGCCGGTTCCTGCTCCGCATCGACGATACCGACCGCGAGCGCTCGACCGCCGAGTTCGACCAGGCGATCCGTGACGATCTCGACTGGCTTGGGCTGACCCCGGACGGAGTCGAGCGGCAGTCGGAGCGGTTCGACCTGTATCAGCGGGAATTCGAGAAGCTGAAGGCGGCGGGCAGGGTTTACGCCTGCTACGAAACGCCCGAGGAGCTCGATCTCCGCCGCAAGGTGCTGTTGGGGCGTGGGCTGCCGCCCGTCTACGAGCGCAGGCCAGCTGATGACCCGATCCCCGAAGGGCGGGCCGCGCATTGGCGCTTCAAGCTCGATCATGATTCGCCGATCGTCTTCACCGACCTCATCCGCGGTGAGCAGAGGTTCGACCCGAAGCTGCTCAGCGATCCCGTGGTCCGGCGCGAGGACGGCAGCTGGCTTTACTTGCTGCCGAGCGTGATCGACGACGTCGATCTTGGCATCACCCACGTCGTTCGCGGCGAAGACCATGTCTCGAACAGCGCCGCGCAGACCCAGATGTTCGAGGCGCTGGGGGCGAAGCCGCCGGCGTTTGCGCACGAGGCGCTGCTGGTCGCGGCCGAGGGCAAATTGTCCAAGCGGCTCGGCTCTTACGGCGCGCCGCACCTGCGCGAGGAAGGCGTCGAGCCGATGGCACTGCTCGATGTGCTGGCGCGGATCGGCACGTCGCAGCCGGTCGAGCCAGTGGCGACGCTCGACGAGCTGGCCGAGGGGTTCGACTTCGCGACGTTCGGCCGGGCGCCGGCGCATTTCGATCCGCACGAGGTCGAGTTGGTCAACGCCCGGCTGATGCACGCTTTGCCATTTGCTGCGGTCCGCGAGCGGCTGCCCGCGGCCGCTACCGAGGATGACTGGATCCTGCTTCGGCCGAACCTCGTCCGGCTGGCCGACTTCCCTGACTGGCATGCTGTGCTCCATGGCGACATCGAGGTGCCGAACCTCAGCCATGAGGAGCGCCAGGTGGTGAAGGAGGCAGCGAGTGCGGCCGAGAAACTCGACTGGGCAAGCGAGCCATGGCGCGCGCTGACCGACCAGGTGAAAGCCTCTACCGGCAAGAAGGGCCGTGAGCTATTTCATCCGTTGCGCGTGGCGCTGACCGGGCGCGAGAGCGGGCCGGAGATGGCCGGGCTGGTCGCAAGCATGGGCAAGGAGCGCGCGGTCCGGCGCCTCGAGGCCGCCGCCAGGCGCTAAGCAGAATTGTCCCGAATTAATGCGAAAATAATTTGCTTGCGGAACCAATGTAATGATGTAACATTCCTCCATCATCGTTGCGTGAAGGAGGGTCCCATGCTTGCCTACGCCGCCAGCCGCCCCGCCATCGTTGAGCGCCGCCCGTCGCCGAATGCGATGCTTGCGATCATCGCCGCCCATGTCGCCGTCGTCGCTTTGGTGATGAGCGCAAAGATGGATTTGCCGGGCCGCGTGTTCGGTCCGGCGACCGAAATCTTCAATGTGCCACTTCCGAAAGACCCAGATCCGATCCCGAAGCCGCAAAATCCGACCACGCAGACAACGCACACCACGCAGGTCACGCGAACGGATTCCGAAGTGAAGGTGCAGCCGATCGGTGGCGAAAGCCTCGGCGCCGGCGAGCCGGACAAGGGCCAGGGGACATTAGTCGCGGCGCTCGGCACCGGGACCCTTCCCGAACTTCCGCCGCCGCACACCATCGTCCGGCTCGGACCGGAGCTCGTCACGCCCCCGAGCGAGCTCCGGCCGCCATATCCGGCGTCAAAGATCATCACGGAAGAAGAAGCGACGCTGAATCTCCGGCTGACGATCGATGCCCGCGGCCGGGTTGTCGCCGTGGACCCGGTGGGCCGCGCCGATCGCGTCTTCCTCGATGCCGCGCGCCGCTACCTCATTGCCCACTGGCGCTACCGGCCGGCGAACGAAGACGGCTCGGCCGTCGGCTCCTCGACCGTGATCAGGCTGACTTTCCAGCTCGACGGCTGAGTGTTGCCGTCGGGCAGTACGGGCTGGCGGTTCCCACCCGCCAGCCCTATCTTTGCGCGCATGTCCTGGTTTCCCCGTCCGTCCAGCCCGAGCGCCGCGATGCGCGACCTGTTCGCGGTCTTGCGGCACAGCAGCCGCGAGCAACGCATTGCGGCCGGCCTGGCGCTCGTGGCCACCGGCATCATCGTCGGCGAGTTCGTGATCGAGTCCAAATGGGGCATCGAGCCGACGCCGACGCCCACTTATGTCGAGTTGTACCCGGCGAACCGGACCGACGCCGACATCATCGCCCAGCAGAAGAAGGAAGAGGCGATCCGCGCCGAGGGCGAGAAGGAAAAACAACGCCAGTTCAAGAAGCTCGAAAAGCGGCTCGGGATTGGGTGACGACCGCACGTGGATGAGCGAAGCGCTGGCCCTGGGCGAACGCGCCCGCGGCCGTAGCGCGCCCAACCCCAACGTCGGCTGCATCGTCGTTTCGCCGGCCGGCAAGATCGTTGGCCGCGGCGCCACGGCCGCCGGTGGCCGGCCGCACGCCGAGCAGATTGCACTGAAGCAGGCCGGCAAGCGCGCGGCTGGTGCAACCGTCTACGTCACGCTCGAACCCTGTGCGCACGCCAGCGAGCGCGGCCCGCAATGCACCGACCTGCTCATTGCCGCGAAGCCGGCGCGCGTGGTGGTCGCGCTGAAAGATCCGGACGCCCGAACCGCCGGCAAGGGCCTCCGCCGGCTCCGAGCTGCCGGTATCGACGTGAAGCTCGGCGTGGAGCGCGCGGCGGCGCGGCGCTCACTCTCCGGCTGGCTGACCCGGCTCGAGCTCGGCCGTCCGCGAATCACCTTGAAGCTGGCGCTGTCGATCGACGGCAAGATCGCGCTTCCATCGGGCGAATCGAAATGGATTACCGGTGAGGACGCACGCCGCCACGTGCATCTGGAACGCGCGCACAGCGACATGATCCTCGTCGGGCGCGGTACCTACCTCGCCGACCAGCCGCGGCTCGATGTTCGGCTGCCGGGCCTCGAAGATCATTCACCGAGGCGCGCGCTGCTGACTCGCGGCGACGCGGTCGACGGTTGGGAAACCATTAGAAATCCGCGGGATGTCTATCGACTTCATGACGTCAACGACCTCCTGGTCGAAGGCGGATCGGCGACCGCGACGGCGTTCCTGACCGAAGACCTGGTCGACCGAATCCTGATTTATCGCGCCCCGATCATCGTCGGCGAGGGCAAGTCGTCGTTCGGCTACGTCGGACTCGACGCCATCGCCGACGCGCACGGCCGGTGGGACCTCCAGTGCGAACAGCGCCTCGGCGTCGACCGGCTCGAAGTTTACGAGCGCGTCCGCGAAGGCTAGGCGGCGGCCATGTTCACCGGGATCGTCACTGACGTCGGCACAGTCCGCACAGCCGAGCAGCGCGGCGACCTCAGGCTGGAGATCGCGACCGGGTATGACACCGCGACGATCGACCTTGGCGCGTCGATCGCTTGCTCGGGCGTGTGCCTGACCGTCGTCGACAAGGGGCAAGACTGGTTCGCGGTCGACGTTTCGGGCGAAACGGTGTCGCGCACCGCGGCCGATCACTGGCGCGAGGGTGCCAGGCTCAACCTCGAGCGCTCGCTCCGGCTCGGCGACGAGCTTGGCGGGCATATCGTCACCGGCCATGTTGATGCCGTCGCCACGGTCGTCGGGACGTGTCCCGACGGGGATTCGCTCAAAATGGGCATCAGCGTTCCGCGCACGCTCGGCCCGATGATTGCCCAGAAGGGCTCGGTGGCGCTCGACGGCGTCTCCCTGACCGTCAACGACGTGCGTGAAGCGGAGGATGGATCGACGCATTTTGCGGTCAACATCATTCCCCATACCGCCAAGGAAACGACGCTCGGCGGAATCGCGCCAAGCCAACAGCTCAATGTCGAGGTCGACGTCCTCGCTCGCTATATCGACCGGATGATGACCGCCCGATCACAGTAGGAACACGGCTGTTCCCACTTTTCATCACATCATAATGTGATATGGGCGAATCATGAGCACGACCCTGATCGAACGCCTCGAGGCCGTCATCGCCACTGGGGAGGTAAGCCGATCCGGCCTGGCCCGCGCCGCCGGCCTCCACCCCAATTCCTTGCGCAAACTGGGCTCGCCCGACTGGAATCCGACCGCCGACACGCTGACCCGGCTCGAAAAGCTGATCCAGCGCGGCTCGACCGAGGTGCTGGTCGGCCCGGAGGCGATCATCAACGAGGCGCGCAACGGGCGGATGTTCATCCTCGTCGACGACGACGACCGCGAGAATGAAGGCGATCTCGTCATCCCGGCGCAAATGGCGACCCCGGACGCGATCAACTTCATGGCGCGCCATGGCCGCGGCCTGATCTGCCTTGCGCTCGGCAAGGAGCGCGCCGAGCAGCTCGGCCTCGAACCGATGACCCGCACCAACCGCAGCCGCAACGAGACCGCCTTTACCGTTTCGATCGAGGCGCGCGAGGGAATCTCGACCGGAATCAGCGCCGCTGACCGGGCGCGGACCATCGCCGTCGCCATTGACGCCGGGCACGGGCCGGACGCGATCGTCTCGCCCGGGCACGTGTTTCCCCTCGTCGCGCGCCCCGGCGGCGTGCTGGTTCGGGCGGGTCACACCGAGGCGGCGGTCGACGTCTCGCGTCTTGCCGGACTCAATCCGAGCGGCGTGATCTGCGAGATCATGCGCGAGGACGGGACGATGGCCCGCCTCAACGATCTGATGGATTTCGCCCGGGCGCACGGGCTCAAGATCGGCACCATCCGCGATCTCATCGCCTACCGGCTGAAGAAGGATCACCTCGTCGAGCGCGTGGCGGTCAGCCCAATGCAATCGTCCAGTGGCCAACCGTGGCAGGCCCAGGTCTTCCGCGACAAGGCCAGCGGGGAGGAGCAGCTGGCGCTGGTTCACGGCAATCCCGACACGACCAAGCCGGTGCTGGTGCGGATGCACAGTCTGGACCTGTTCGCTGACGTACTGGGCGAAGCCGGTCCGCGATCGGGCACGCTGCAGCGAGCAATGCGGCTCATCGAGCAGGAAGGCGCGGGCGTCGTCGTTGCTCTCCACGCCGCCGCGCCCGGCTCGCTGTCGCGCTCGCTCGACCTTCGCGCCGGCAAGCCTGCCGAATCCGGCGACGCCGTCCGGAGCTATGGAACCGGCGCGCAGATCCTCGCCGCGCTCGGCATCCACGACATGGTCCTGCTGTCCAACACGCGGCATGCGCCAATCGGCTTATCCGGTTATGGATTGACCATCGTCGAGGAGCGGCCGATTGCGGCCGCCGCCGAATTAGCGGAGGCCTGAGTGGCAACGATCCTGCTTGTCGAAGCGCGTTTTTACCCACATCTCAACGACATGCTGCTGGCCGGGGCCCGCGCCGCGATCGAGGCCGCGGGGCATAGTCACGAAACACTGACCGTTCCCGGAGCGCTGGAAATTGCCGGCGCAATCGCGCTTGCCGCGCGCAGCGGGCGCTTCTGCGCCTTCGTCGCGCTCGGCGTGGTGATCCGCGGCGAGACCTATCATTTCGAGATCGTCGCGGACGAGAGCGCGCGCGGCCTGACCGACCTTACGCTGCAGGGTTTTGCCATCGGCAATGGCATCCTGACGGTCGAAAACGAGGACCAGGCCGTGGTCCGCGCCGATCCGTCACAGGGCGACAAGGGCGGCGGCGCGGCCAAGGCCGCACTCCGCCTGTTCGATCTCCGCCAGAAATACGCGCCCTAAGCGGCCAGCACTTCGTCCAGCGTCGGATAATCGACGTAACCGGCGGCGCCGCCGTCATAATAAGTGCCGGGGTCGCCCTCGTTCAGCGCAGCGCCCTCGGCCAGTCGCCGGACGAGATCGGGATTGGCGATGAACAAGCGGCCGATGCTGACCGCGTCGGCGTCGCCGGCCGTCACCCGTTCTTCTGCGTCCGTCCAATCATAGTCGCTGTTGATGACGATGCCCCCGGAATAATGCCGCCGCATGAGCGGGCTGACCGGCGCGGTCGGGATCGCACCCGACGATGTCGGACGGCGCGGTTCGCGCAGCTCGATCCACGGCACCTTGAGTTCCTCGAGGCGGCGCGCGACCGCTTCGAACAGTTCAGCAGGGTAGGCATCTTCAACGCCCTGCACGGCGACGTTGGGGGAAAAGCGGATGCCGACGCGGTCCATGCCGATCGCCTCGCCGACGGCGGACAGCACCTCGGTCATGAAGCGCAGCCGATGATCGATGGGGCCGCCATAATCGTCCGTGCGGAAATTGGCGCCGTCGCGCAGGAATTGGTCGACCAGATAGCCATTGGCGCCATGGATCTGGACGCCGTCGAAGCCGGCCAGCATCGCGTTCCGGGCCGCGCGGACATAATCGCCGACGATCCGCTCGATGTCCGCGTCGGTCGCGGCGCGAGCCTCGAGATACGGGGTCTTGCCGTCGTAGGTGTGCGCATAACCGGGGCCGGCAGTCGCCGACGATGACACCGCGTCCATCCCGCTGACCAGCGGATGGACCAGCCGTCCCATGTGCCACAGCTGGGCGACGATGCGGCCGTTCTGGCGATGCACGGCTTCCGTCACCTGCCGCCAGCCGACGACTTGCTCACCGCTCCACAGGCCGGGAGCATCGGGGTAACCGAGCCCTTCGCGGCTGATGCCCGTCGCTTCGGAAATGATCAGGCCCGCGCTCGCGCGCTGCGCGTAATAAAGCGCCATCAGCTCATTCGGCACCCCCTCGCGGTTGGAGCGGGCGCGCGTCAGCGGGGCCATGATGATCCGGTTGGGGAGCTTGATCGCGCCGAGCTTCAAC